>Ga0209172_10000206_pt1 | contig 176240 bp, 146 predicted proteins | sample LarsenN4metaG_FD_184113 | JGI IMG/M metagenome (GOLD analysis project Ga0209172, IMG submission 184113) | Hot spring sediment bacterial and archeal communities from British Columbia, Canada, to study Microbial Dark Matter (Phase II) - Larsen... ... | reverse complement strand
TAAATCCGTCTGTCATCTGGGTTACTCCTTCACCGGTGGGGTGAAGAAAGTATGTTTATAAACCAACTTTGTGTCAACTGTCCCGTAGGGACCTTATTTTCTGGGCGTAGTCCCAGAAAATGGCTAGTACCTTATGAGTCAGATTCTTGTACAGTGAGCAAGAAGTTATTACACAGAGGGACAGGGAGAAGTCACAAAGTCCCACAGAGGAATTTTTATCGCTTCTCTGCGTGTCTCTGTGAAATCTCTGCGTAACTCTGTGTTCCTTTTTGGCTCTGGCTTGTCCAGGTTAGGAATTTGGTTTGAGTCTTTTTCACTCAACCACAAATTGAACCAGCTCGGCAAAATCGCCGCCGCTGTCAACGGGCAGGCGCTGGCCGGTTTCAACCTCATAAAAGCCGGTGATGAGGCGATAACTGCCGGGAGGCAGGCCCGTGTCGGGCAGGGGTAAAGCGAAGGTATCGGCGATGATTTCGCCGCGGGACCATAAATGGGTGGGATAGAGGCCGTTGAAGGGCTGGCTGTCCCAACTGCTGACAACCTGACCCTGTTGGTTGAGCAGCTGCAGGAAAACGGTGTAAGGCCGGTTGGTGGGCTGGAGAGACTGCCAGTGGAAGGTAACAGGGAGTAAGGAGTAGGAAGTAGGGAGTAGGGAGTTTTGGAAATCAGGGAGGGTGACGCCGATGAGTTGGATGGAATCGCCGAAGGTGACGGCGAGCGGGGTGGCGGGCTGGCGGGGATCGCTGCCGTCGGGGGAGACGTAGAAGAGGCCGAGGTGAATCTGGTCAAGGGAAGGATGAGGGATGAGGGATGAAGGATGAAGGGAAGAGTCATTCTTCATTTCATCCTTCTGCCTTCCGCCTTCCGCCTTTACAATGGCTAGGCGCTGGCCGGTTCTATCGTCAAAAAAACCGAGGCGGACCAGATAGGGGCCGGGGGCGGCGTCGGGGCCAACCCAGAGGATGTGCTGGCTCGGTAGAATACCGTTGGGCCGCCAGCGGTACATATCTTCCCGAAAGGCTTCGCCTTCCCATTGGTTGATGGGGTTGCCGGCGCGGTCAATGAGTTGCAAAAATAAGCGGCTGTCAAAGGTGGTATCGGTCAGGCTGCGCCAGTAGAGATTGAGGGTCAGCGGCTGGCCCGGCCGGACGACGGCCGGCAGCACGTCATAGCCGGTCAGTTCGGCCAGGTTGGCCCAGTTGAGGCTGATGGTTCGCTCCGGTGTGGTTTCGGTGAACATGGGCAGTAACGGCGTGGGGTCGGCCAGGGTCCGCAGGTGGGCCAACTCCCCGCCAAAGCGGTCCCGATAAATTTCCGGTTCACTGTTCGCCGCCAGTTCATCCAAGGCCGCCTGCTCCGCCGGTCGAGGCGGGCGTGAAACATAGGCCGCGCCTTGACCATCGGCCTGGCGGCTTAGCCAGACCCAGGCCGGCGAGGTGGGAATATTGCCCACATTGAGCATCCGAAAATCGTTGGGCAGCGTAACCAGCCGGACCGGGCCGCTCAGGGCCTCAGCCGGGGCGGGCTGCTCGGTAAAGTAATCGTGCAGCAGATAACGGGTCGTCGGGTGGACATACAGTTGAAAAGGAATCGCTACCGCCGTGTCGCCGGTCTGCTCAATCACATGGTTGATAAAATCAACCAGCGGGCCGTTGTACTCCACATACGTCTCTTCGGCTCTGGCCCAGCGGTAGAAGTAGTCAAAGGTGGTCAGGCCGGTTTCGATGAAGAGAACAGTTATAAGCAGGAGAGGTGTGAAGCGTGAAGCGTGAAGCGTGAAGCGTGGTGCGTGGTGCGTGGTGCGTGAAACATTAAACCTGGCACTTGACACTTGACATACGACACGTGAAACTTCCACCAACCCCAGGGCAAAAATGATGAAGTAGATCGGCAACAGGGCGGACAGGCGCAGGGCATGGATGGGGGGGACGGCCAGCAGGGCTGGCAAAAAGAGGATGAGCAGCGCGCTGACCAGGAACAGGCAGGCGTCGTGGCGAAAGCGGCGCAGGCAGAGGATCAGGCCGGGCCAGAAACCCAGCCAGCCCAGCCAGCCGAGCATGGGCCGGCCCGGCAGGTGATGCCGCCAGTTGGGGTCGCCGCCGTCAACAAACAGGCGCACGGCGGCGAAAAGATGCTGCAAGAGTTCGCCGGGGGTGTCGGGGGTGAAGAAAACGTCGCCGGTGCGGGCCGAGAACAGGGCCGGGTTTTGATAAAATATCCAACCCAGCGGGGCAAAGACAAGCGCCGAAACCACCGCCATAATGCCTAACGCCAGCCATAGGTTGTTACGCCGGGCCGAGTCGCGCCAATTCAGCATTGTCCAAACCAGGGCAAACCCGGCAAAAACCAGCGGCAAAGCCCGCGCCGACAGGTAAGTATACTGGCTGAGGCCCAGGGCAAACCCGGCCAGGGCTATCCACCCCGCCCTTATCCCCCCCCCTTTAGAGGCGGGTTGCCAGCCGCGCCAAAAAGCATAAAAAACCAGCCCGGCGGCCAGCGGCAGCAAAATCCCCCGAAAGCCGCCCCGACTCAGGCTAATGTGCCAGAACGAAGTAGCCAGAGCAGCGGTAGCTACATAGGGCAGCCAAACTGAAAAGAGATGGGTGGCTGCGAAATGTTCCCTTGGAATTGGAGATTGGAGATTGGAGATTGGAGATTGAGACCCGACCCCTGACCCCTGACCCCTGACCCCTGCCTTAAAGAGTCGCCGGGTCAGGATGTACATGAGGGGGATGGTCAGCGTGCCGGCCAACGGCCCGATGAGCCGGGAGGTGAAAGGGTGCGCCCCAAAAATCCAGATAAAGACGGCCTGCAAATAGATAAATATCGGCTCGCGGCCATTGTTGCCGGCAAAAAAGAGCGGCCACGGCCCCCCGTCAAGCAGCCAGGCGGCGTCCATCGAGTAGTAGGCTTCGTCGTACCACAGACCGGGAGGGATGGCCGGCAGTTGCCAGACCCGCAAGAAAAAAGCTAACAAAATGAGCGGCAGGAGAATTTTATAACGTTTCAAGGTAACTCAATCGGCTCCAGCGAAATTTCGTTGGCCGGGTTGTCCGGCACAGCCAAGCGCTCGCCCGTAGCCAGGTTATACAGGCCCACCACCGGTGTGTAGCGGCCCGGCGGAACGTCAATCAGGGGCAGACTAAGCGCATCGCCAATAACTTCACCTACATCCCATAAACTGGTGGGGTAGCGACCTTCTGCGGGAGGGCTGTCTTTTTGGGCAATGTTCTCATTAGCCGCATCTCGCAGGTGGAAAAAGGTGGTGTAATCGGCAGCAGGTGTAGTCTCTGCCTGCCAGTACAACTTAATTGACAATTGACAATTGACAATTGACAATTGACAATTGTCTGCTACATCATAACCCAGCAGAGTGATTTGATGACCCAATGTTTGCTCAACTTTCACCTGCGGCTGCGGCTGTTCAATCACCAGACCGGGCGGCGGCCCCCCCACCTTGATTGGCCCCAGGCGGATACTGTTTTGTCCGGTAGGCTGCCCGTTTTGCAGCAGCGGCAGCGAAACCGCCCCCCCGTCCGTTTCCTCATAAAGACCCAGGTCGAGGGTATAAACACCGGGGGGCGCAGCCGGGTCTACGGGCACGCCAAAAGCATCGGTAATAACCTCGCCGGGAACCCACAACAGGGTGCTGTAGCCATCACGCGGGCGGCGGTCGTAGCCGCCCCAACGGCGCTGTTGGCTGTCGAGCAAGTTATCAAAAATTTGGTAATCCGCGCCCGGATAAGTCAGGCTTTGCCAGTAGAGGGTTAACGGCAGGCGCTGGCCCGGCTGGATGCGCCGGGTGGGCAGATCGTAACCCAACAACTGCGCTTCGTCGTTAAAGTTGGCGACGAGCGGCTGCGGGATAGGCGGCGGGGTGAAATGGCGCGGGGGCAGGTCAATCAGCAAGTCACGGCAGCGGGTTGAGCCGGCCTGCACCTGATACCGGCTCGACCAGTCCGGCCCCACCATAAAAAAGTGCAGTTTTCCCAGAGAGGCCAACCGCTCCGGCGCGGGCTGCATCGCTCCGGCGGACAGGGCCGTAAGACGGGGCGGCTCCGGGCTGATGAAGGTCAAGGTAGAGCGCAGGCGGTAGGGCTGGCTAAAAATAGAGCCGGGCCGGCCTTGAAACCAAACCGCGCATGGGTCGGGGACGGGGTAAGTGGCCTGAGCCAACGTGACCTGTCCCAATGCCACCCCCTTTTCCCCAGCCAGAGGTTTGCCCGACCGGTCGAGCAAACGAAGCTGCAATTGATAGACGTCGGGCAACGAGCCGGTCAATGGCAGCCAGTGGGTATCTTTGATGATGTCGCCCGGCTCCCAGGCGCGGGTGGGGTAACGTCCCTGCACCGGCTGGCCCAGGGTGTAGCTGACCAGCAAGCCGGCCTGATCCTGCAAGCTCAATTCGATCAGATAATCGGCCGGCATAAAGGCGCTGGCCTCCCACCACAGGGTTACTTCTAATGAAGCGGAGGAGGTTTCACGCCACGAAACACCTGTCAGGCGCATGCCCTCGGCCAGATTCTCGTCCAGGGGGTGCAGGCCGGCGGGTAGGGTGGGGGGCGCTTGTTTCACCCAAACCGGCATCGGCGCAGGGTAGGCCGCCGCCGCCCAGCCCACCTGGCCCAGCCCACTCCACAGCAGCAGGCCAACTACCAGCGCCGCTCCCAACCGGCCGGACCAGTGACTCCAGCCCCAGACCCACAAAATAGCTATCGCCGAAGCCGCCGGCAGCAGCAAATGCCGCCCCTGAACCGCTTCGCGTGGGTCATACGAGAAAAGAACCCGCGCCGCCAGCAGCGGAACAATGAGAACGGTATGCAGCACCAACAAACTCAGCCAGATGCGGCTGTCGGCGGCTGCCTGCCGCCAGATGGGCCACAAACCGGCCAGGCTGACCAGCGCGGCCAGGCTGAAGGCCAGGGCCAGCCAGGGCGATAGGATAAAGTGTCCGGCCACCGGCGCTGCCCAAAAGGAGTCCAGCAGCAGTTGCGCCAGTTGCCCATAATCACGCGGCAGGGGAGAGCGAGCCGCAATTTCGCCCTGTTGCCCAAAAAGGGAGGCGGCAATAGCCACGGAGGTGGTATCACTGCCGTCGCCCACCAGCAGCGGCTGCAATACCCCTAACAGTGGCCCGTGAGTATCAATCGTATTAAAGTGCCACAGCAAAAAGCCAAACCACCAACTTGCGGCCAACAGTGTACCCGCTCCGGCCAGCAGCAGGGATTTGGACAGGAAACGCCAGCCGGAGAGTGCCGGCTGATGCTGCCGCCATTTGAACCAGGCCAGTCCGGCCACGCCGCCGATTTCAAAAGGCAGTAAGATGGCGCTGTATTTGATGGTAATGGCCAACCCGGCCAGCAGCCCCAGGCTGAACCACCAGCGGGCCTGCCGCGGCCGGGCAATGGCTTGCAGGCTGACCAGCAAGAACAGGGCGCTCACCGCCGCGCTGAGACTTTCGTAGGTCAAGACTGAACTATGAAAAACAACCGCCGGAATAAAAGCAACCCCCGCCGCCGCCAGCAGCGCCCGCCGGCGGCTGGGCCAGAGGGCCAGGCTGGTCAGATAGGTCAGCCCGATTAGCGCCAGCCCAAACAGAATTGACACACCTCGTCCCAGATGCCACAGCAGCACCTCGCCCCGGTAGGGCGGCAGTTCATAGCCGCTGTGGACCAGGGCATAAGGATTGGGCCAATTATCGGCCAACTGGCGGCGGGGCGAGTCGAGTGGGCGGAGCAGTCGGGTCGGCTCCACTCCGACGGTCGCAGCGGCGGCTAACAGATGATAGAGCGGCGGCGCATCGGCTTTGTAACCTGCTTCGGCGCGTTCGGCCAGGGTAGTCGGCAAATGGCCGTGTTCGGCAATAAAACGGACATACAGAAAATGCGCCCATTCGTCGTTGCCAACCGTAAGGGGCGCAACAATACTATGAGTGGCAGCGAGGGCGAGATAAATGAGCAAAATCAGTCCTAAAGCCAGATGTTTTTTCAACTGAGAGATGAAGGACATCAGGGTTCTGTTATCTGTATAGAAGTATTCATGGGCCTGTAACACACTACCAATACCCTTGCGGGCACACGTAATGAAAAGGTAGCAGGTAGCAGGGTAGCAGGGGTGTCTGATTTCCCTGTCTATACCCCTTCGGGTACGCCGAAGGGCGCCGTCTACTGTCTACCATCTACTATTTCCAATGGAGTCAGGCGCAATTCGTTAGCCGTCTCTCCCAGGGTAGCCAGCCGGTTGCCTGTAGCCAATTCGTACAAGCCAATAACCGGAACATATTGGCCGGGCGGCATATCTTCGAGCGGCAAGGTGATTTCATCAATAATAATCTCGCCGGGGTCCCATAGGCTGGTGGGATAGCGACCGGCGGCCGGTGGGCTGTCTTTCTGGGCCACCGTTTCATGGGCGGCGTTGCGCAGGTGAAGGAAAGTGGTGTAATCGGCCAAGGGGATTGTGTCCGCCTGCCAATACAGCCTGATTGACAGTTGACAATTCATTATTGACTCTTGACAATTATCCTCCTGGTCATACCCCAACAACGTGATCTGCTCGCCAAAAGATTGGTTCACCCGGAAGTGGGGAGCGGCGTTACCTCTTGTCACTCCCGGCGGCGGCCCGCCCACTTTGAACGGGCCAAGCACTACGGCGGTGGCCGCGGCCGGTTGACCGGCTTCGACCAGGGGTAATGATTGAGGCTGCCCCCGGTTGAGCTGATACTGGCCCAGGTGTAAAAAATAGACTCCCGGCGGCGCGTCCGGTTGAATGGGCACGCTGAAAGAGTCTACGACAATTTCGTTTTTTGCCCACAAGATAGGGCTGTAAAAGCCGGCAGGGTAGCGATCCAGGCTGCCGTAGGGCTGCTGGTTGGCGTCGAGCAGGACGGCAGAGGTGAGCAAATCGGGCAGCACCGGGGCCAGGCTTTGCCAGTAAAGGGTCAAGGGCAGGCCGCCGCCCGGCTCGACCCGGCGGGTGGGCAAAACGTAGCCCCGCAATTTTACCTGGTTGGCAAAATTGGCCTCCACCGGAGTGTATCCCCCCGGCAAGGCGGGCAACTCAAATTGGCGCGCCGCGTTGGCGACAGTTAACAGGGGTTCGGTTTCGTAACTGTCTTCGCCGGTGGCCAGGCGCAGGCGATAAGGGCCGCTGGGCCAATCGGCCCCGACGATAAAGATAGCGGTGGCGTCGCTGGTTGCTTCAGGCAGGCGGGCAACCTCATCGGGGCCAACCAGAGTCCAGGTGGGTTCGGGGTTAAATGGTTGAAAACCAGACAGGGAGGATTGAGCGGACGCCGAGGTTTCAGTATAGCTCCAGGAAAGCGGCAGGGTTTGACGGTGGCGGGCGGGGGCGTCGTCTACCCACAAGCGGTACTCGATGTCGCCGGCCAGCCGGGCTGAACCGGCAATGGGCGGGCGGTTAGCCAGGGGTATCTGGATAAATTGAAAGGGCGCTTTAGTTAGCGGCGTATCTTCGGCTTCGCGCAGCAGGTTGAGCTGCAACTGGTACAGGTTGGCCGGCACAGCGGCCAGGGGCAGGGGCAGGGTATCGCGGATAATGTCGCCTTTGTCCCAGGCGCGGGTGGGGTAGCGGCCATTGAGCGGGTGACTGAGCCAGGTAAAATGGGGGCGGCCGGCTTCATCTACCAACTGCACTTGAACCCGATAATTCTCCTCCACCGGCTTGAGCGCCTGCCAGTAGAGGGTCAAATTGATGATGGACTGGGCGGCATCGGGCGCAAAGTCGTAACCCAACAGACGAATCGCTTCGCCAAAATCATGCTTGAGCGGCTGCGGAATCGAGGCGGTATCAAAGGTGGTAGTTCGCACCGGCAGGGGGGCCGGATAGGTTGCCGCCATATACCCAAGCTGCCAGAGCGACCAGAGCAGTAGGAGCAGGGCAGGCAGGAAAAGGAGGATAGTGGATGGTGAATAGTGGATGGTGGATAGTGGATGGTGGATAGCACGGGTCTCGTCAAGTGAGGCCCCTTTTCGATCCTCTATCTTCAATTTTCTATCTTCTATCTTTTGCACCAGCGTGGCCCAACCCAACACCAACAGAATTGGGATAGCCTGAGCGGCGGGAAACAGAAGATGGCGGCCCTGGCCGGTTTCCAGAATGTTGCGGGTGAGAAAAAAGCGCCAGATAGGAAAGGGTAAAAGCAAAAGAACAATCAAAGCGAGTAATCCTAAAGTGACTCGCATCTCTGGTGAAGCTGCACGCCAGAACTGCCATAACCCCACCAGAGCCAGCCCGGTGAAGAGCAGCACCAAAATATAGACCCAGGGGAAAAGCGGGTCAAATTCTAAAACAGGCACACCCCAAAAGGTTTGGAAAAGATAAGTAAGCCAGCCTCCAAAAGTACCGGCGGCGATAGCGCCCGGTCGTTCCGGGCCGGTAAATTGCTCACCGCCAAAGAGGGCAAACACCCGGCGCATGCTCACATCAGGGCCGGAAGCAAGAATGGGTTTGAGCAGGCCCAAAATCCAGCCATCGTCTTTGATGGTGTTGAAATGATACCCAATCCAGCCAAACCACCAGCTTGCCCCGATCAGGGTGAACAGCCAGGTCAAACCGACCCGCCCAAGCGCGCCCCGCCACGACCACCCCACCTGTTTGACCCGCCACATCACCAGCGGGATGATGACCAACGGCAGCAGGCCGGTGCTGTACTTGGTTACAATGGAAAGACCCAGCGTCAGCCCCATAAAAGCATACAGCCACCAGCGATCATCGCCCCGGATAACCCGCAGCAGCAGCCAGATAAAAACAGCCGAGAGCAGGACAAACAGGCTGTCGTCGCCAAGCATAGCCGAGGTGAAGAGGTAGCGGGGGGTGAAGGCGAGGAGTGCGGTCACGGCTAAAGCCAGCAGGGGGGCAGAGGGGCAGGGGGGCAGGGGAGATTTTTTTTTACCCCCGCTCCCCCGCTCCCCTGCTCCCCTGCTCAATTCTAGCACAGTAAGATAGGTAAAAACCAACGCGCCGGCCGAGAAGATAATCGAAACAAACCGCCCCAGGTGCCAGGCCAGGATGCCGTCTTGCCAGGGCCAGGCGGCGTCTTCGGTGTAGATAATCAGGCGGGGATAGAAGATTTCACCCACCAGTCGTCGCCTGGGGGACTCGCCCACGTCTTTAAGGTGGGGGCGGGTGGTGTCAAGCGGACTGACCAACCAGCCGACCAGCAGGTGATACAGCGGCGGCCAGTCGGCGCGATACCAGGCCTGCTGGCGTTCGGCAGCATCTTGGGGCAGGCGTCCTGTTTGAGCAATAAAACTGAGGTAACGATAATGGGCCAGCTCATCTTCCCCCTGCGTGATGGGAACGATAATGCTGTAAAGCGTGGCTATAATGAAGAAACCAACCAGGATAGCCCACCAGCCCTGTCTCCACCCTGGGTGGAATCCAGGGCCGACAGAAACCGCAGAGCCAGGTTTCAAGTTGGCCGGTGCATGTTTTAGCCGGGGTTGCTTGCCCATAGTAGGGCCTATTTTAGTGGCAACGAGGCGATTGGGCTAATTTGGATAAGGGAGGGGTTTTAATCAGAGTGGGAGTTCAGCGCCGATAAAACAGCGTCAATATCTTTATAAATGGCAAAAAAGTCGGTGGTGCCGGCCAGCTCAAATACCCGATAAATATTCTCCGGCACCGAGACCAGGGCCAGCGTCAGAACTGTCCGCCGGGCATCAACCAGGGCGCGAATCCCGGCGATGGTTAGCTCACTGAGATTCTCCATTTTTAGCACAACTTTATCGGTTTGATAGGTTTGCAGGCTATGGGCCAGATGATCTCTAAACTGCTCAGTGGCGTGCGCGCCAAATTTTCCCGAAAGGGTCATAAAGATGACGCCCTTTTCAACGTGATCGTTTATTGAAAACTCGGAAACTGTAGGGGGGTTTTTCAGTTCAAGTTCCAGCCCTTCCTGAGCCACCAATACCTCCGGCGCGCCCTGCTGCTGGCCCAGGTATTCTTTGGTCTCCTGCCAGACCCGCATAATCTCGGCATCGGTCGAGGCGGGATCATGATGAAAAAGGAGGAGGCGTTTAACATTGGCCTCTTTAGCAATATCCGCGCCAATCAGGGCGGAGCTGTGGCCCCAATCTTCTTTTACAAAGGACTCGCGCACCGAAAACATGGCATCAAAAATGAGGACATCGGCATTGGCGTAAAATTTGCTGTACTTCATGGTGCTGGTGTAATCCAGGCTTTTGTACTCACCGTCGGTCGCTAAAATGGCAATGGCATTGTCGGCTTCAACCCGATAGGCATAAGCTTTGCCCGGATGTTTTAACTCGATATTGGTAATGGTGGCCCCGGCTACTTCTACCTGAGCGCCCTCATTAAGCAGGTGATATTGAAACGAGGCCGCAATTTGATGGTATTGCAAAGGGAAAAATTCTTGCTCCATCTGTCGCGCCAAGACATCCGGCACGTATTTATGCACATGGTAGACATCAAAAGTATTGCCGGGGACATGGATCGGCTTGAAGAAAGGCAAACCTTGAATATGGTCCCAATGGGTGTGGGTAAAAAATAGATAGGCATGACCTTTGCCCCGGGCAAAGCCAAACTTTTTGGCCCAGGGATCGCTTTCATCCATCAGGTATTCACCCAGTTCACGAATACCTGAGCCGGCATCAAAAATAATCAGCTCATCACCCACTTCGACCGTAACACAAGTGGTGTTGCCACCTACGGTACTGGCATTAAATGATAAATTAGCCGCAAATTCCCGGATGGATTGGGCATTGAGAAGGTTAATTTGTTCACGGCCAGCCGCTTCAAGCGCAGCAATAATTTTCTGTTCAACTTGCTCAGGCTGGACCGGAGCCGGGATGGAGCCTCTGGTGCCCCAAAATTTCAGCAGCATATATTTTCTCTCGATTGGATATTTAGCGTGACTGAATAGCTGCTCCCGAATTTGGATAAAACTACAAACCTGGGAGGAAAATAGTTTTACAATACGGGCAGATAATCTTTGTTAGTTAACTTAACATGTTAACAAGGAGTTGGCAATAGTCTAACTGTCCTGCCTTTCAGGTATGATACTCGGCATTAATTTCAACATATTTGTAAGACAAATCACAGGTCCAAACGGTCGCACGGGCTGGTCCTACCCCCAAGTTAGCTATCAGCTTGACCTCATCCGTTTGAGCCAGCCAGTCATGGGCCGCCACAGCATCGAATGGCAGCGGTTCTCCAGCCGCTACTAGCTGAAAATCGCCCAACCATAGAGAAGTACGGCTCGGGTCAACGGTGGCCCCGCTGCGGCCAATCGCCGCCAACGCTCGGCCCCAGTTGGGATCATTGCCAAATAAAGCCGTTTTCATCAAGGGCGAAGTGGCTACGGTTTTGGCGGCAGCCTCGGCTTCGGCTTCGTTGGCCGCCCCTTCTACCGTAATTTCCACCAGTTTGGTTGCCCCTTCGCCATCGCGGGCCACCGCCTTAGCCAGAGCGGCACAGACCTCGGTCAAGGCTGAGGTAAAGGTTTCAAACGCAGGAGATTGAAGATTAGAGATTGGAGGGCTGCCCGCTTGCCCGGAGGCCAAGACCAGCACTGTATCATTAGTGCTGGTATCCCCGTCTACGGTGATCCGGTTAAAGGTACAGGCCACCGCCTGTTTGAGCGCAGCCTTCAGAACCGGGGGTTCTATAGCCGCATCTGTTACCACTACAGCCAGCATAGTGGCCAGATTGGGATGGATCATGCCGCTTCCCTTAGCCATCCCACCGAGATGAACCGGCCGGCCCTCTACTGTTGTCTGAACAAAGGCTTCTTTGGGCACAAGATCGGTGGTCATAATCGCTTCGGCGGCGGCGCGGCCCTGTTGACCTGCTTCGGTAAAGATGCTGTCGGCGGCGCGGCGGATGCCGGTTGCGAGCTTGTCCATCGGCATTTTCTGGCCGATAACCCCGGTGCTCATGACAAAAACGGTGTCAACAGGCAGTTGACACGCGCTTTCGGTCCAGCGGGCCATCTGCTCGGCATCAGCCAGACCCTGGCTTCCGGTTACGGCGTTGGCATTGCCGGCGTTGATTAAAACCGCCTGCAATTTTCCCCCGGTACGCTCCATGAGAGCTAAATCATATAAGACAGGGGCAGCCTTAAAGGCATTGGTGGTAAAAACAGCGGCAGCAGTACAGGTGCGGTCAGCCAGAATCAAGGCCAGATCAGGCTTGCCGGATTGTTTCAGGCCGCAAGCGACACCCACAGCCCGAAAGCCAGGGACTCGAGTCACGGCGGATTTTGAGATAGTCATTGCTCTTAGGTTGCTCCAAATAGTTAAAATTTACCTATGATTTTATCACACTTTTTAATTATGGCCTAACCCGGTCTGATTGACGCCTATAGTGCTTCGTGATATACTCTGCCGCAATTCAAGGGGGCGGGCAATATTCTGTTGCCCTGTTTTTTCCCCGTAGTGTCAGTAGTTGTGGCAGTGCTAAGAACCTATCCGAAATCCGTAGGTTGGCATCCCTATGCCAGCCGATGATGCATAGGATGCGTCATTAGAGGTTTTCGGATAGGCTCTAAATACAAATTTTTATGTTCTTTTAACAAGGAGGTTACATGGACACGATCAAGTATTTTTTGTCTGAAGATCGCATTCCCCGCGCCTGGTACAATATCCAGGCCGATTTACCCACCCCGGCCCCCCCCGTTCTTCACCCCGGTACGGGCCAACCCATTGGCCCCGGCGACTTGGCCCCGCTCTTCCCAATGGCCTTGATTATGCAAGAGGTCAGCCAGGAACGTTACATCGAGATTCCCGACGAGGTGCGGGATGTCTACCGCCAATGGCGGCCCTCACCCCTCTACCGGGCGCGGCGGCTGGAAAAAGCCCTCGATACCCCGGCCAAGATTTACTACAAGTATGAGGGGGTGAGTCCTGCTGGTTCCCATAAGCCTAATACCGCCGTCCCCCAAGCCTACTACAATAAGGTTGAAGGGGTTAAACGCCTGGCTACCGAAACCGGAGCCGGGCAATGGGGGTCAGCCCTGGCCATGGCTTGCGCCTTTTTTGGGCTGGAATGTAAAGTTTTTATGGTGCGGGTCAGCTACGATCAAAAACCGTATCGCCGGGGCTTAATTGAGGCTTATGGCGCCCAGATAAGCGCCAGTCCCAGTAACGAAACAAACACGGGCCGGGCTATTCTGGCCGAGCACCCTGATTCCACCGGCTCGTTGGGCATCGCTATCTCCGAAGCCGTCGAGGTGGCGGCTACAGACCCGAATACCAAGTACAGCCTGGGCAGCGTATTGAATCATGTACTGATGCACCAGACGGTCATCGGGCTGGAAACGCTGGAGCAAATGGAAATGGCCGGTGACTACCCCGATGTGATTGTGGGCTGCACCGGCGGCGGCTCTAATTTTGCCGGGATAACCTTTCCCTTTATCGGGCGAAAACTGCGCGGCGAAGCCGACGTGCGGATAGTGGCTGTAGAGCCGGCGGCCTGTCCTAGCCTGACCAGAGGCCGCTATGCCTATGATTTTGGCGACACCGGCCATTTGACTCCATTGGTCAAAATGCACACCCTGGGCAGCACCTTTGTGCCGCCCGGAATCCACGCCGGCGGCTTGCGCTATCACGGCATGGCCCCTTTAGTAAGTCACCTGCTGGAATTGGGCCAGATTGAGGCTACCGCCGCCGAGCAGCTAGATGCCTTTGCCGCCGGAGTTCAATTTGCCCGCGCCGAAGGGATTATTCCGGCCCCCGAAGCCAATCACGCGGTAGCCGGCGCCATTGCTGAAGCCCTGCGCTGTAAGCAAGAGGGCGTCAGCCGGGTTATTTTGTTCAACCTGTGTGGTCACGGCCATTTTGATATGCAAGCCTATATTGATTACGCAGCCGGAAAACTGCAAAATTACGCTTATCCGGCCGAAGAAATTGCGATGGCCCTGGCCGGTCTGCCAACTGTGGCGGCTTGAGAGTTGGCCGTTTAACTGAAGTAAAAACCTCGCCTCTTTTGGAATTCAGGGGGTCAGCGGCAATGTGATGCGGAATACGTGATTAAGGTTATTACGCATCCCGCATCACATATCAAGTCCAAACCCCACGAAATCCTGAAGAACCTTAATTTTTTGAATGGGCATGGCCGTTGTTCCCCCTATCAAGCACCTCTCGAACTTTGCGGGTGAGGGTATCGGGAGTAAAGGGTTTTAAGATTAGACTTTTAAGCATATCCTCGGAGGAGAGGTTATTTTCGAGATACCCCGAAGTATAAAGCACTTTGAGTTGAGGATAGCGGCTGGTTAAATCAGAGGCCAGACTCTGACCATTCATGCCTGGCATAACGATATCTGTTAGCAAGAGGTGGATACTCTCCGGCTGCGCTTCCTGGCAGAAATGGATCGCCTCTGGCCCGCTGGCCGCCTGATGAACTTTGTAACCGTAGGCTTCCAGGATGTGACACATAATTTCCCTGACGGAAAGTTCATCTTCCACCACCAAAATTGTTTCAAAGCCGCCAGATACTTCATCTGGGCTACTGCTTTCCTGGGGCAGTTCAGACAATGTTTTTAACTGCGGCAGATAAATTTTGAAACTAGTGCCGCGCCCCGGTTCAGTCTCAACCCAAATATGACCGCCATGTTGTTTGACAATACTATGTACTGTAGCCAGTCCCAGGCCCGTTCCTTTGCCTTGCGCTTTGGTGGTAAAAAATGGCTCAAAAATATGGGCCAGAATTTCCTGGTTCATACCTACCCCTGTGTCAGTTACGGCCAATAACACATAGGAACCTGATACTACTTCGGGATACGCCCGAACCGTAGCCTCATCTAACATCACATTATCCGTAGCAATAACCAGTTTTCCTCCCTGAGGCATGGCATCGCGGGCATTAACGGCCAGATTTAACATGACCTGTTCAACCTGTCCAGGATCAGCCATCACCTGGGCCAGGTTGGGGTTAAGGTCTAAAGTTAGCTCAAGATCTTCGCCAATCAACCGGCGCAGCAATTGATGGGCATTATTTACCACCTCATTTAAATTTAAAATTTGGGGTTGGAGCGACTGCTTTCGACTGAAAGCAAGAAGCTGCTGCGTCAGGGCCGAGGCGCGCTCTCCCGCTTTTTTGATCTGTTCCAGATCGCGGCGGTGCGGGTCCTGAGGGTCAGGATAGTGAGTTAACAACAAATCGCTATAGCCATTAATAACCGTTAGCAGGTTATTAAAATCGTGAGCAATCCCGCCGGCCAGCCGGCCAATCGCCTCCATTTTTTGTGACTGGCGCAGTTGTTCTTCCAGTTGCAATTCGCCGGTCACATCCTGCTGAATGCCGACATAATTAACCGTGGCCCCATCGTTTCCTCGCACGGGGATAATCGTAACCTCGGCGGTATAGAGGGCGCCGTCTTTCTTTTTATTGATCATACGCCCGTGCCAAACTTCTCCGGTATAAAGTTTGGCCCAAAGTTTTTCAAAAAAGTCAGGCTCGGGCTGGTCGTGCTTGAGGAAATCGGCATTTTGACCGATAACCTCACTCCAAGTATACCCGGTGATGCGTTCAAAAGCCGGGTTGACATGAGTAATCGTGCCGGCAGGATCGGTAATAATTACCGCTTCGCCGGCCTGGTCAATGGCTGCGCTCAACTGCTCACGGGTTTGGATGAGCAGTGCGCGGGCCAAGACCCCGGCCACGTGATCGGCCACACTCCAGACCAGGCTGATTTCTTCGGACGAAAATGAATGCAATTGTTCACTTTCCAAGTTCAAACAACCCACCACTCGGCCTTCGACCAGAAGAGGCAGCAGCAGTAGCGAAACCGTTCCCCGCTGTTCCAGCAGGTGCCGCATTTGGTTTAAACGCGCCTCGGTCTTAATATCGGTGACAACCAGTGGGCAGTGATGCGTCAGCAAAAATTGGTGGGGCGGACTCATCGAAACCGAAACAAGGCTATACAGTTGGCTGGGTATATGGCGAGTGTTGTATTCAGCCACAATACGAATTTCGGTTTTGGTTTCATTAAATAAACCGGCCGTAGCATAGGATATATCCAGAGCGTGAACCAATTCGCGGCAAACCACTTCCAGAATTCCCTCCGGTTCCAGGCTGGCCGCAGAAGCGGCAATAATCTGATTGAGTAACATTAATTCGCGGTTGCGGCGCTTAATTTCGGCTTCGGCCTGTTTGCGTTCGGTAATATCCCTGGCAACCAGCATAAACTGTTCAGTCTGATCACCAGAATTGAGCAGTTGCGAGATAGTCACTTCGGCTGAGAAGTGACCCCCGGAATTTTTTAGTAGGGTACACTCCAGGGTGTGGGCTGAGTCTGGGGAAGAGGTTTGGCGTAATATATCCAGAACTTGGAGCCGATCCGGGGGGGCAATTAATTCCAGCATTGGATAGCCCAGCAGGTGATGCACCTTGGCAAAGCCATGTAACGCGGCGGCTCGCCGGTTACAAAATAGAATATTAAAGTTAGCATCGAGCAGAATAATGGCATCAGGCGAGGTTTCCACCAGGGTTCGATAGCGTTCTTCACTGGCCCGCAGGGCCAGTTCTGCCTGGTTAACCCGCAGCAAGTGCCGCACCCGCCGGCGCAGTACGGCCCAGTGGATGGGTTTAACAACATAATCGCTTGCACCTGCTTCAAAAGCCGCGCTCACCGATTCGGCATCATTGAGCGCGGTGATAATTAAAATAGGGATTCGGTCGCCGCCCGGCAGTTGGCGCAACCGGATGCAGGTATCAAAGCCGTTCATTTCCGGCATAAGGGCGTCAAGTAAAATCAGATCGGGGGGACATTCCTGGTACAACATCAGGGCTTGTTCCCCATTCTCTGCCTCAATCACGGTATAGCCATCCCGTTCCAGCACATACCGGGTCATCCGTCGAATGGAAGCATCGTCGTCAACAACCAAAATTAAGCCTGAAACTAGTTCTGATCTTGGATGAGTCATTTTTTTCCTTTATATGAGTTACGCAGTTCCAAGTAGTTTAGTCCCTCGTGGGCGGGCACAAGGCCCTAAACTACGGCCCAACTGCGTAACTCCTACTTTATTACTTCGAGAGCCAATTTGACCCGCTCAAATTCTGTTTCTAATGCGGCCAATTTTTCCGATGCTCCCTCCAACTGCTCCGCCTTGCCCATTCGTTCCAATGTTTCGCACATGGCCGCAAAGCGCACCGCCCCCAGATGAGAACAGCTTGGCTTGAGGGTGTGGGCTGCCCGATACAATTTGCCGCTATCCTGAGTTTGCAAGGCGATCCGCATCTGGGCCAGCAGGTCTGCCGCCGATTTAACAAATAAATCGCTTAGTTCGGCTATCACTTGGGGAGCTTGATCCCCCAGCAGGTCGTGCAATTCGGCCAGTGTGTTGGCATCAAGTACCGCTTCGTCGGGCGCGGGTAAAGCACCATTTTTACCCTGCTCACCGTTCAAATGGCTCGCTGGCTGGCCGTCGAGCTGTTCAGACGAGGGCCTAACCTGATCCAACGCCCGGGCCAGTTCCTCCCGGCGCACCGGTTTGCTGACATAATCATTCATACCGGCGGCTAAACAACGCTCACGGTCTCCCTGGAGCGCATTAGCGGTCATCGCAATGATCCAGGGGCGCGACTCGGCCGGCCACTGCTGACAAATTAGCTGAGTAGCTTCCAGGCCGTCCATTTCCGGCATTTGCATATCCATCAGCACCACGTCATACTTCTGGCGAGTCAAAGCTTCCAGTACCTCTAACCCGTTGGCGGCCACATCGGCGGTGTAACCGAGATTTGCCAGCATATGCAAGGCTACTTTCTGGTTCACCACATTATCTTCGGCCAGCAGAATGCGCAGGGCACGCTGCTGACCCGGCTGAGGATTAACCTGGGGCAAACGGGGACGTTCGGGTTTGACCTTTACCGGCTGCCCCTGGAAGATATTTAGGAGCGTATTGTACAGTTGGCTGGGTTTGATGGGTTTAGTCAATGAAGCGGCCAATTCGGCCTCAGCCGCCTCGCGGCTGCGATCGCGCCAGCCAAGCGAAGTCAACATGACCAACGGCAGCTTTTGGGTGTCTGATTGTTTGTGAATTTCAACAGCCAGATCCAGGCCATCCATTTCGGGCATTTGCATATCCAGGATGGCCAGATCAAAAGGATCGCCGCGTTGAAGCCAGGCCAGAGCTTCGCTGGGGGAAGCGGTGGCTCGCGGGTGCATGCCCCAGGCCCGGCTCTGATGAGCCAGAATGAGGCGATTGGTGGTGTTGTCATCCACAATCAACACACGCTTACCGCTTAATTGAGGCTGCTGCCCCTGGAGATAAACCCGCGTTTGGCTGGGGCCAGCTTCGGCCAGAATGGTGAAGTGGAAGGTAGAACCCTGGCCGGGTATGCCTTCGCTCTCCACCCACATGGTCCCGCCCATTAGCTCGCTCAACCGTTTGCTGATGGATAGCCCCAGGCCGGTACCGCCGTATTTGCGGGTAGTTGAAGCATCCACCTGGCTGAAAGAATGGAAGAGGCGATCCATGCGGTCGGGCGGTATGCCCAGGCCGGAATCACGCACAGCAAAGTGAACTTCGTAGAGCGGCCCCGCATCGGCCTGACCGTTATTAGGCTTGGATTTGAGGACACGGCTCATCACCGACAAAATAATCTCGCCGGTGTCGGTGAATTTGACGGCATTGTTGAGCAAGTTCACCAGGATTTGGCGCAGGCGAGTCACATCACCTACCAGAGCGCTGGGGGTCAACTCGCCAATGGTATAGGCCAGTTCCAGGTTCTTTTCGGCCGCTTTAATGGCTACCAGATCCAGCGCACTCTCGATACATTCGCGCAGGTCAAAAACCTGTTTTTCCAGCTCCAACCGGCCCGCCTCGATTTTGGAGAAATCCAGAATGTCGTTAATCAGGGTTAGTAAGGTATCGCCGCCGCTACGGATGGTTTCGGCAAACTCCTGCTGCTCGGCAGAAAGGGGGGTGTCGAGCAGCAAACTGGTCATGCCAATAACAGCATTGAGAGGGGTGCGAATCTCGTGGCTCATGTTGGCCAGAAATTCGCTTTTGATCCGCGTGGCCGACTCGGCTGCTTCTTTGGCTTGTTGCAGTTCCTCTTGTGCTTGTTTGAGGCTGGTAATATCGTGAATATAACCCAGTATACCCTGCACATTTCCGGCGTGGTCCTTATAGGGGATTTTGACAATACTTTGAATACGGCGCTGGCCGGCTATTTCCAATGTTTCTTCGGATATAATTTTAGCTTCGCCTGTCTCTATCACTTCATCGTCACTCGGCCAGAAACCGATGATTCCTTTTTCCGGGTTACCTTTGACAATATCTTCAGGAAAGCCTAATTCCAAATCGTTTTTGCCGATAAAATCTTCTACCCTTAAGCCCATAGCGCGAGCGTGGCTCTGATTAATTAAGCGATAACGATGATCCAAGTCTTTCAGGAAGATCCAGTCGGGGGTTGCATCCATAATGGTGCGTAGCAGGGCCTCGTTTTCTCTGAGCGCCTGTTCCGAGCGTTTCAGGTCGGTGATATCGTGGACAAAGACCAGCACGCCCCAGACCGTTCCTGTCGCATCTTTGAGGGGAACTTTGACCGTGCTTACCGTAAGTGATTGTCCATTGATTACGATCGGTTCTTCGGCAATATATTTCGGCTCGCCGGTCTCCATCACCTCACGGTCGTCGGGCCAGAAACCCCGAATACCTTTGGCCGGATTACCCTTGACGATATCTTCCGGGACACCCAAATCCAGGTCAGTTTTACCCACCAGATAATTGGGCGCCAGATCAAATAAACCGGCATAGGCTTGGTTGACGAGTTGAAACCGATGGTTCTGATCCTTGACAAAAATCCAGTCGGGGGTGGCATTAATAACCGTGCGCAGTAAATTGCGTTCTTCAGCCAGGGCTGCGGCCATTTGTTTGCGCTCGGTAATATCTTCGACCATGCCGACGGCAAATTGAGGCTCATCGTTCTGGTTACGAATCATGGAAACGGTCAGATTACCCCAGATCACTCGGCCATCCCGATGAAAGTAGCGCTTCTCCAACTGGTAATAGTCGCGCCGGCCGGCGATTAATTCCTGATACAGCTCCATATCGGCAGCGGCATCATCAGGATGGGTAAATTCGGTAAAAACCATGGCTTGCAACTCGGCGGCGCTGTAGCCGAGCATCTGCTGTAGGGCCAGATTGGTCATAACCGGCCGCCCGGTCAGATCTACCAAGGCCATACCGATGGCGGCGCTGTCAAAAATGGCTTTGAACCGGCGTTCGCTTTCCCGCAACGACTCTTCCATCGCTTTGCGTTCAGTTATATCCCGGCCCACTCCGACCAGCCCGATAATCTGGCCTTGGCTGTCGCGCAAAGGCACTTTAGTAGATAACACCCAGCGCGTTTGTCCGGTTTGCGCGTCTATCAGCGGCTCTTCATAATCCACCAACCCTTGACCGGATTGGATGATTTTTTGCTCGTCGGCAAAATATTGCCGGGCTAACGTTTCCGGGTGAAAATCAAAATCGTTCTTACCTATGAGCGCTTTCGGCGTGGCTACCCCCATGTTTCGAGCTGTAACCGGGTTAGCAATCATAAACCGGCTTTCGGCATCTTTGAAATAAACTTGTTCAGGCAAATTATCAATCAGGGTGCGCAACAGATGGCGCTCGCGCGCCAGCGCTTCCTCAAATTGCTTACGTTCGGTCACGTCAAGGATGAGACCCTGAGTATATACAACATGTCCGGCGGCGTCTCGTTCAATCACCGTCCGATCGTCTACCCAGTGTACCTGGCCCGCTTTGGTGATAATCCGGTATTCCAGCTTAAACCGATCAATTCCCCCGGCCGTATAGGCTTGTATTTCCCGGTCAATCCGTTCCACATCTTCGGGGTGCATTATCGAGGCAAAGGATAGCGCCCCAGATAGAAACTCTTCAGCCGTGTAACCGAATTGGGTTACATTCTGAGAAACAAGCTGGACTGGCCAGCCTGTTTCCGCCGCTGCGCTCCAGCGGAAGAATACGGCGGGGCTGTTCTCAACTACTCGTAACGTTTGGCGCAAACTCTCTTCGGCCTGTTTGCGCTCGGTTACATCACGCAGGATACAAAGAACTTCATCCAAAACGGTGTAGATCAGGCGAGCCTCAAAATATTTAACTTCATCCTGGAAAGACTGCGAATACTCAAAAATTTGCATCTCGCCGCTTTCGTAAACCGCCTCCAGGTGGGTCATAATCTGTTCGGCCACCTGTGGAGGCAGCGCTTCACTGAGATTTTTGGTGACAGCTCTGTTTTTCGATGCCCCTTTATCCAGCGCATGGAAGGCGATATAATCACCCTGGCGATTGGTCCAGAACATAAAGTCGGGGATGGCGTCGAGGATAGCCCGCTGGATGGCTTCGCTGTGGCGCAGGGCTTCCTCGGCTTGTTTACGCTCGGTGATGTCCTGGTTAACCCCCATCGTCTTAACCGTCCGTCCCTGCTCATCTTTGATGACCCGGTATCTGACCAATATGTAACCTTCGCTCCCATCGGCGCGAATGATGCGGTGCTCCACCTGGCTTGAAAAGGCTGGATCAGTGGTTTTGATCGCCTTCTCAATTTCGATGCCAACAAGGAATGCATCGTCTGGATGGACAAACTTTTGAGTGTACAACGCCGCCGGCATTTGATAGCCGCCTTCTTGTGCGGCGCTGGTGTGAAACAAGGCATAGAATTGGTCGTTGAAGGTGAAGGTCTGCGTGGCTATATCCAATTCCCAATGGGCCAACCGGGCAATATCCAGGGCTTCAGCCAGTCGCGCTTCATTTTCGCGGAGCGCCTCCACCACCCGCTTGCGTTCACTAATATCCCGCGTCACCCCCACCAGGCCGATCACTTGGCCCTGACTATCCCGTAAAGGAATTTTGCTGGTTAGACTCCAACCGATAACCTGGCCCCCCTCCACCCGAGGTTCTTCCCGATCAATAAGCGGCTGGCCTGAGCGGATGACGGCCATATCATCGTCGTACCATCGTTGGGCCACTTCGGCCGGATAGAGATCCAAGTCAGTTTTGCCCAGCAATTCTTCGTTGGTTGTTTTGCCTGCTCCTTTTATGACAGGGCGATTGTGCAGCAGATGGCGGCCTTCCCGGTCTTTAACATAGATTGAATCGGGGAGATTATCAATGAGAGTCCGTAATAAGTTGCGCTCCTGGGCCAGCGCATCCTCAAGTTGTTTGTGTTCGGTAATGTCCTCCTTCACCGCCAGGAAATGGGTAATCAGCCCATCGGCATTTTTGATGGGTGAAATGGAGGCCGCTTCCCAATACAGCTCCCCGTTCTTTTTCTTGTTATGAAATTCACCGCGCCACTCTTTGCCGGCGGTGATGGTTTGCCACAACTGTTGGTATTTTTCAGGAGGTGTCTGGCCGGATTTGAGGATGCGGGTGTGCTGGCCCAGGGCCTCTTCAACCGTGTAGCCGGTTGTTTCGGCGAAGCGAGGGTTGGCATACTCAATGTAGCCCTGGGGATTGGTAATAACAATAGTGCTGGCGCTCTGCTCCACCGCGTGTGACAGCTTGCGCAATTTCTCCTCGATTTGTTTGCGCTCATCGATATTCTGGATCATGCCAATCACAAAGAGCGGCCGCTGCTGTTCATCGCGCACCAGCGAAGCGGTGATATGGCCCCAGACCACCTGCCCATCTTTGTTAATATAACGTTTCTCCATTTGATAAACAGCTCGCTCACCCCGAACCAGTTCTTGAAACAGGCTGTCCGTCTCATCCACATCAGTCTCATAGGTTATCCCCGTAACGGTCATCTGGCGCAGTTCTTCGGCGCTGTAATTCAACATTCTTTGGAAAGCCTCATTACTAACCAGGATTTTCCCCTGCATATCGGTCAGGGCAATCCCCATCGGGGCCGCCTCAAAAGTGGCCTGGAAAAGAGCTTCACTTTCCACCAGAGACTTCTTCATACGCTTGCGCTGCGCAAAATCCAGACGAATAGCTAGTATTGCTCCGATAGCCAAAGCAAACACCAGCAGGCTGCTGCCAATGATGATCGCCTGGGTGGTTTGAGCCTGATTTTCCTTAACCAGTGTGTGCTGGGCTAAAAGGGCCGTATACTCTTGGTGGGTCTGATCTATCTCGTCATGAATAACATCCATGATCTGCTTGCTTTGATTACTCCAAATTAAATCCACCGCTGTCACCCAGTCCACCTGGGGCCGGGCCTCAACAACGGTCCTGGTAATTTTGAGTTTACGGAGAATCAACGGTTCCAAAACATTAAAATGCTCCTGCAAGCGCGAATCTTCCCCGGCCAAAAGGCGAAACTGCTCTAATTCTTGCCCGACCGCTTTAACCGCTTCAGTATAGGCTGCTAAATAATCCTCATTCCTCGTAACCACATACCCCTGCGCACCTGTTTCGACATCCTTTAAATGGACCAGGATATCCTCAAGCCCGGACAGAATTTGGTAGGTATTCGTTTCTTCCTCATCCTGCTCAATCAGTTCAGCCAGACTCCAATAAGAGGCCAGGCCAACCACAATCAAGAGAAGCAGCGCGACCCCAAAACCAAACAAAATCTTATTTTCTAACGATAATTTCATGCTAAACCTCGCCTGCGCCGCAGTTCAGCCAACTCCGGCGCCACATGTTTTTGATAGCAATCGGGGCAAATGCTGTGGGTAAAAGCGGCCCCGAAATGAGCTTCTATATAACTTTCAAGCTGCTGCCAGTAGTTGTCATCATCCCGAATCTTTTTACAGTAGGAGCAAATGGGCAAAAAGCTCTCAAGCTGCTCCACCTGGGCCAGAGCTGCTTCTAGTTCTTTGACCCGGTTTGCCAGCTCGCATTGCAACTGCACTACCCGCACCCCCACCTGAAGCCGCGCCCGCAGTTCTTTGGCATCAAACGGTTTGATCAAGTAATCATCCGCCCCGGCCTGTAATCCGGCCACTATATCCTCCTGCCGGCCCTTGCTGGTGAGCAAAATAAGGTAGAGCGTTGACAAATCAGGGTTTTGACGCATTCGGTGGCAGACCTCGCTCCCGTCCAGGCCGGGCATCATCCAATCGAGGATGGCCAGCCGAGGAGCATCTTTTGCCTGGAGCGCCTGCCAGGCTTCATTTCCATCGGTTGTTACCACAACTTCGTAGCCCCAGGCGGTCAGGGTTACTTCTAACAGGCGGCGTGACACGGGATCGTCGTCAGCAATTAAGACTCTCATCATAATTTTCCTTTTTCGTAACTCTCAGCCGTGTCATTTCGAGCGACGTTAGGAGCGAGAAATCTCCTAATCCGTGATTTGCAGATTTCTCGGCTTTCAGCCTCGAAATGACATGAGCCTGAGTAGTAACTTTCCTTTTTTATCAAAGCGACCAACCTGAGGGGGCCGCTTCGGAACCGTTGAGCAGGGTACTAATCAAAACCGGCAACTGCGTTCCAAATTCTGATTTGGCCATAAACCCATCCGCGCCGGCTGTTTCAGCGGCGGCGCGATATTCCGGGCTGTCATGCATGGTCAGGATAATAACTCGTGGCGGGTGGGGTTGGGCTTTAATATAGCGGGTTGCTTCCAATCCGCTCATACCGGGCATCGCGACATCCATAAAAACCAGGTCCGGCTGCAAGTTGACGACCTGGGTCAATCCTTCCAGCCCGGAAGAAGCGTAGCCAACTACGGCTACCCCGGGCACGGTAGTGAGAAAATGGGTGGCGGCTGTAATAAATTTGGGATTATCATCTACAAGTAAAATCTGGAGAGGTGACATGTTTGCTTCCTGACGGAAATTGAGATACCTCTACGGAACTCATGTCATTCCGACCGTAGGGAGGAATCTCTGTTATCAAGGCAAAAATATTATGGTGGGCAAGAAGATTTCTCGCTGGCGCTCGAAATGACATGCCGGAAATGGGACACATTAAATCGTGACGAATCTACGTAATCCTATACTTAGTTTATTCGCAAACGGCTGTAAAAACAATGAGGGAAAAACTGAGGGTATGAGGGGGAAAAGACCCTAGACGATTTTGGATTTTGGATTTACGCTTGGGATGGGCTAACGCCTTCAATCGTAAATCGTAAATCGTAAATCGTAAATCGTAAATCCTTAGGTATCCGGGCTAACCAGCCCTACTCGAATGGCATAACGCACCAACCCGGCGATGTCGTGAATATCCAGCCGTTCCATCAATTGGGTGCGATAGGTTTCGACGGTTTTGACGCTGAGGTTCAAAATCCGAGCAATTTCCTTGGTGGTCTGGCCTTCGGCTATAAGCTGCAAAATCTCCCGCTGACGGGGAGTCAACTGCTCAAGCGAGTTCGGCTGGCTGCCGACACGCTGCACATATTCGGCAATCACATGCTTTGATACCGCCGGGCTGAGATACATTTCACCCCGCATCACCGCCCTGACAGCTAATTCGAGTTCGGTGGTGCCGGCGTCTTTAAGTAAGTAACCCACAGCGCCGCTGCGCAAAGCCCGCAGCACATACTCTTCGTGGGCGTGCATTGACAGGATAATAATGCGGGTCTGCGGCAACTCATCGAGGGCCTGAGCGGCCGCTTCCAGCCCGTTCAGCCCCGGCATGCCAATATCCATCAAAACCACATCCGGCTGGTGCAGGGTTATCAGCCGCAGCGCTTCCCGGCCGTCGCCGGCTTCGGCCACCACCTCCATATCGGGCAGGCTTTGCAGCAAGGCGCGAAAGCCGGCCCGCACCAGGGCATGATCGTCGGCCAACAAAACCCGGATTGGTTTCATGCCGATCTATCCTCTGCCAAAGCCGGGGGCACGGGCAGAAAAACCCGAATTTGCGTCCCCTGGCCGGGCGCGGACTCCAATTCAAAGCGCCCGCCCAGCAGCGAGACCCGTTCCTGCATCCCCACCAGGCCCAACCCTTTGCCATAAGCTACCCGCTTCAGGGTAGGCTCGACTTCAAAACCCAGGCCGTCATCGCCGATGACCAACTGCAATTCCTTGTCATGCTGCTGCAAATCAACTTGAATAGTTTGAGCCTGGGCATGGCGCAAAGCATTGGTCAGCGCCTCCTGTACCAGGCGGAAACAAACCGTTTCCAGGTTGGCCGGAAGCTGTAGATTGGACGGGGTGACGGTGAGTTGGGTGCTTAGACCCGCCCAGCGAGCCTGACGATCCAAATACCAGCGCAGGGTTGCCACCAGGCCCAGGTCGTCCAGGAGCGAAGGGCGTAAATCGAGTGAAAGGTTGCGTACCTGCTGGATGGCCTGCTCCACGATATCCATACTCTCCTGCAAAGAGGCAGTCAGGTCCGAGACCCCAGAGCGGCGCTGCATGGCTTGTAGATTTATTTTCACGGCGGTCAGGGTTTGGCCGATCTCGTCGTGCAATTCGCGGGCAATGTGTCGACGCTCGGCTTCCTGTGCGTCAACCAATTGCTGCGAAAGGAGCTGCAACCGCTCAAATAAACGGGCTTTGACCAGGGCCACTGCTGTCAGGTTGGCAAAGGATTGCAGAATTTGCAGCCGGTCGGGGGTAAAATAGTCCGGCTGGCGGCTATAGACGCTCATCACACCCAAGACTTCACCATTGTGGAGCAGCGGCAGGGCGGCTAGAGAATAGGCGTCGTCAGTCAAAGCGGCTGGTTGGGCCTGCCTGGCCTCAGGCTCAGAATAGCGACTGGCTACTGCCTGGGTGGTATGGATAGCTTGACGTATCAGCTCTTGCCCGGCGGCGCTACTGGCCCCAACCTGATTGAGCGGATGTGAGTCGCTATGATCGTGAGGGGGATAGACGGCCGCAGGATGAATCTCGTTTTCGTCGTTGGTGAGCACCCCCACCCAACTCAGTTGCAGATCAAACCGGCTGACTATCAACTGGCAGGCCGTTTGCAACGTTGTCTCGATATTGTTTTGACTCAAAAAGACCTGTGAAGCCTCAAAAAGTACGGCCAAATCGGCCGCATTCTGGCGCAGCGCCTTTTCAGCTTGCTTAAGCTCTCCAATTTTTAGGTTAAGGTCACGGGCATAAAGGATAGTTTGTTCGTAAGCAATTTTCAGTTTTTGGGGATTATCTGTGAGCGAGGCTTCAACTGGGGCAGGCTCGGTCAAATTAATATCGGCATCGGCTGGAGGACCTTTGGCCCTTGAATCATCCATAACGATCCTGTTCCAAACTATTGCGGAAGTTGCAGTACATAGCCGCGTTTCCGCACAGTATGCAGCAGCGGTGCGTGCGGAATCAGGGCATTAATTTTGTGGCGCAAACGGCAGATATGAGGCCGGACAATATTTTGGGCTTCTCTTTCGCTGGCGCTGTAACCCCAGCCGGTCTGGATAAGATCACGGCAGGAAAGAACCTGATCGGGGCACATCATTAAACTGGCTAAAATAGCCGTTTCACCTTCGGTCAAGTGTAAGGATTGTGTCTTTTCACCCGCGACCATTAACAATCGTTTATGGCGGTCAAGGGTGAGCGGATGCAGATAAAGGGTGTCCAAAAGGTCGGGCGGTATCATTGCGGGAGCCGAGGCGGGTTCTGTCTGGCGCAGCGCCTCCAGGGCCTCACCCATCACCTCGACCAGCCGCTGGCGCTGACGCTGTGCAGCTCGTTTTTCCAGAGAGCGGGTGACTACTCTGGCGATTTCCTGGAGGCTGGCCGGCTTTTGCAGGTAATCTATGGCCTCGGATTTTACGGCGGCGATGGCGCTTTCCAGGGTGGCGTGACCGGTCAGGATGACAATCAATAATTCCGGACACAACTGGCGAGCGCGGGCCATCACTTCGATGCCATCCAGTCCCGGCGGCATGCGCATGTCCAGCAGCATCAGGTCATAAACTTTTTGGGCCAGCATTAGCAGCGCCTCCTGGCCGCTCGCTGCTTCTTCAACGGTATAGCCTAATAAACTCAAGGCCCGGCCCACCGATGAACGGATGTTGGGTTCATCGTCAACAATCAATAAGCGAATCCCCAGGTTAGTTGGCGCGTAGGTTGAGGGTGTCATCTGTTATCTCCATAGATGGCGGGGATGGCAACGTGACGGTAAAAGCTACCCCTTGCTGGTTCGCCAAATTCTGCGCAGTGATTGAACCGCCGTGCTGATGCACCAGGTTCTGGCTGACCCATAAGCCCAAACCACTGCCTTCGGGCTTGGTGGTAAAAAAAGGTTCAAAAATGTGCGAGAGCGCATCGGCGGGAATGGCTGGGCCGCTGTTGCTAAACGTAATAAGCACTTCATCCTGGCCCGGACAAACTGTTACCTGAAATTGTCCTTTAGGCGGCGTGGCTTCGATGGCATTAATGGTCAAATTAAGAAATACCTGAACCAGTTGATCGGGCGCGGCCAGAATGGGTGATACCTCTTGCCACTCGGTTTTGAGCTGAATTTCGCGCTGTTTGAGTTGGCTGTCGGCCAGAGTGAGTACATCGCGCAACAGATTGGCTACTTGTACGGGGCGACGCGCCACCGGCCAGGGGCGGGCCAGGTTGAGAATACGTTGGGTAATATCGCTGAGCCGAACTACCTCCTGGCGCATAATCTGGAGAAACTTTTTATCTTCGCCCGGCTCCAGCGACGCTGAAAACTCTAACATCAAATCCAGATGCCCGCGCATAGATTGGAGCGGATTGTTAATTTCATGGGTCAAAGCCGCCGACAAGCGCCCCAGGGTCGCCAAGCGTTCGGCCTGCATGGCCTGTTCTACCATGCGTTTGCGTTCGGTGATGTTACGCACAATCCCCAGCACTTCAGCCCGGCCACTGCTGACCAGCCGGGTTTCGTAGTCCTGGTAAAAATGGGGCATGTGCCAGCGAAATTCAAAAATCTGCTGCACCCCCGACTCCAGCGCCTGGTTAATGTGCCCCAGGGTCAGGCGTGTGGCCTCTGCCGGTAGAATTTGAGCCAGGTTTTGGCCCCTTTGAACTTGAACCGGCCACATAGAATCCTGTTCACTGCCCCGGTGATAATCCAGCAGGTGTCCTGTTCGGTTGGCGCGAAACATCACATCAGGGATGGCGTTGAGCAGCGCTCTCTGCCGGGCTTCGCTCCGGCGCAGTTCGGCTTCAACCCTGGCCCGTTCCTTGATTTCCTGTTGGGCCTGGTCGTACAGCCGGGCGTGTTCCAGGGCAATGGCCGCTTGTTGAGCAATACCCTGGCACAATGCAATCTCATCCACCGTAAACTGGCGTGTGCGCCGGCTTTCCCACAGTTCGGCAAAAGCAATAACCTGGCCTTTGAGTTGGAGGGGGATATTCAAAATCGTTTTTGCCCCAAATGCTTGCATATGCCCCTGCTCGTTTTCTCCTGCGGACAACTCCACCAGGTGAATTTCTTCCGGCTGCCCTTCCCACAAGCGCTGGAAGCCATTGGAAAAATCTCGCGGCAGCGAGTAAGTAACCCCCAGGTCAGATACACGTTCGTCAGCCGAAGCAGCGGGGCCAAAATATTCGGCCAGAACGGTCGAGGTCATGGTTTCCGGCTCAAAGCTGCAAATATAGGCGCTGGTCGCATCTACCGACCGCCCCATTTGCTCAGCAATTTGACGTAAAACAACATCCAAATCAAGGGTCGAAGAAATAGCGGTGGTGGCTTTTTGCAGGGCAATCTGCTCATTAAGCCGCCGTTTAACTTCGGCGTAAAGCTGGGCATTTTGCAAAGCGCTGGCAGCCTGGTTGGCCAGCATTTGGGCTAAGGCAATGGCCTCGTGGCTAAAAACCCGCTCAACCCGCTCATCCACAATCAGGATCAAGCCGACCACGTGATCCTGAAATTCCATTGGCAGCAGCAGCAGGCGCTTAGTTCCGGCGGTTCTCCAACCCGGAATTTCACCCAAGTTTTCCCCAGGGTTCAGGATAAGCTGCTGGGCGCGTCGCTCCTGTATCACCTGTTTAATCAGCGGCACTTTTGCCAGAGGCCAGGCTTTTTCTAGCAAGCTTTCAAAGAGGTGGAGAGATAAACCTTGCGCCGCAATGACCGAGATCGTATCAGCACTGGGGTTCCACTCTGCAATCACGCAACCACTGGCGTCTAACAAATTGGTTATTTCACGGGTAAAGGTGTCAAGGATATAGGGCAAATCAAGGCTGGTGGCTAATGTGGCAGCGGCGTATTGCAAGGTCAACAGCTCAGCATGACGTTGAGCCATCGCTATCTCGATTTCTCGAGAGGCTGCCAGGTTCCGCCGGGCCTCCTCATACAAGCGGGCATTGTCTTGTTCAACCTGCTTACGCTCGGTAATATCAAAAGCCGTCCCCAGCACGGCCGGCCGGCCCTGAAATTCAATCATCCCACCGCTAAAATCAAGCCAGCGTTCCTCGCCCCCTTTGGTCAAAATCTTAACCTCATAACGCCCGGCCACCGGCTGGCCCTCCTGCCGAGCCATGCCCCACTCCTTAACCAAGCTGCGAAAGTCGGGATGAATGATCTCCCAGAAATCCATTGCCAGCAGTTCGCGTTGGGAATAGCCGGTAATCACTTCGGCAGCAGGATTAACATAACAATTCCGTGTTCCTTGATAAATAAAAATAGCGGCCGTCGTCATTTCGGCCAGGGCGCGAAATTTTGTTGCTTCTTCGCCCTGGACCTTTTGATCGGTCAGCTTTAAGGCGTGGCAGTCAGCCTGTAAATCGGCCACCTGCCGGCGCAGCCGGCGTACCTCTTCCAAAAGCTGTTGCCGCGATTTGTCGCTATCTTCCATCAGCCCTGTCGTCTTCGCCAGAAGAAATTCCGTGTCTACCATTATAAAGTAAGAAAGGGTTCTTTTCAAGACCCAAACATTGGGCCGGGAAAACAGCTTATGTTATAATGGCAGCCTGCTTGATGATTATGTCGGATACACTTGCTCACAGGGGGAATATGGATAAAGAAAGCCGCGCTGCCCGACGCGCCGCGCAGCGCCAGAGCCGCAGCCAATCACCTCTCTTAAAAATTCCTTTTCAGCAGATTCGCCATCAATTTACACCCCTGGAAACCGTTTCAGCCGAGCAGGTGGAGCAACTGCACCTGGCCTCGCTGCGGATTTTGGAAGAAATTGGCCTGGATTTTCTCGACGACGAAGCCCTGGATTTGTGGCAAAAGGCCGGGGCCAAAGTTGACCGCTTGACCCGCCACGTCTGGCTCGACCGCCACCTGGTGCTGGAACTGGTAGCCCAGGCTCCCCCAAACTTTACCTGGCGTGCCCGCAACCCGGAACGCAGCCTCGCTGTTGGCGGCGATACACTTATTTTTGCCCCTCACGGCGGCACCGTTTTTGCCGCCAACCTGGATATTGGCCGCCGTCCCGGTTTGCTCAAAGATTATCACAACCTGCAAAAACTGGTGCAGATGTGCAACTTGCTCCACACCAGCGGCGAGCAGTTGATGGTCGCTCACGATGTCGAGGTCTCGGCCCGCCATCTCCACCGCCTGTTGTCTGGCTTCACCTTAACCGATAAAGCTATCCAGGAAGCCGCGCATGGGCGAATTATTCCCAACGACGCTCTGGCCATGGCCCGGCTGGTGTTTGGCGATGATTTGGGCAGCGACCCGGTTCTGGCCGGGGTGATCAATGTCAACAGCCCACTTCGCTACGATGACCGCATGCTGGGCGGCCTGCTCACCTATGCCCGCGCCGGCCAGATTACCATCATCACCCCTTTTATTTTAGCCGGGGCGATGAGTCCCATCACCATTGCCGCCGCCCTGGCCCAACAAAACGCCGAAGCCCTGGCCGGCATTGCCTTAACCCAACTGGCTCGGCCCGGCGCGCCGGTAATTTACGGTGGTTTCACCACCAACGTAGATATGAAGAGCGGCAGCCCGGCCTTTGGCACACCCGAAGGAGCCTGGGCGCTGGTTGTCGGCGCGCAGTTGGCCCGGCGATATAACCTGCCCTATCGCGGCAGCGGCAGCCTCAATACCTCCAAAACGCCCGACGCTCAGGCCGCCTATGAAACTCTGTGGACGCTCTGGCCGGCGATTCTGGCCCGGACCAACTTTATCATGCACGCCATCGGCTGGCTGGAAGGGGGATTGACCGCCTCTTATGAAAAGTTCATCATTGACGCCGAAAACCTGGCTATGTTTGCCCACTTTTTGCGCGGCTTTGAAATCAACGACGAGACGTTGGCCCTCGATATGATTGCCGAGGTTGGGCCGGGCGGCCACCATTTTGGCACCGCCCATACCCAGGCCCGTTTCAGTACCGAATTTTACGAGTCCTTCCTGGCCGACCGCCTGAGCTACCAGACCTGGCGCGAGGCCGGCGCTTTCGATACGGCCAAACGGGCCAACCTGGTCTGGAAAGAGCTGCTCAACCAGTATCAGCCCCCGTCCATTGACCTCGGTCTGGCCGAAGCACTGCAAGATTTCGTCGCCCGCCGTGAGCGGGAATTAGCCGGCGTAGAGTTGTATAGTTAGGGGAGGATTACAGATGAGCTTTTTTGACTCGATCAGAGCGTTATTTGGTGGCAGTTCAAGCAGCAGCGGCCAGGCGGCTGGGGTCTACTGGATTTACGTGCGCTGCCGGCGCTGCGGTGAGGTTATCAAAACCCGGCTGGATTTGCAAAATAATCTGAGCCAAAACGATGAAGGCGGTTACACTGCCCACAAAACATTGGTGGGCAACCATCTCTGCTTTCAACGGGTCGAGGTCATTCTGAATTTTGACGAAAACCGCCGACTGCTCAACCGCGACATCAGCGGCGGCGATTTTATCATTGCCGAAGAATATGAGGCAGCGCAGGACCATACTTAAGCAAATATCAGTTACCTGTAGCTGTCAACCCAAACTCCTGCCCGGCATCCCAAGCCACTTCCCAAAAATACTGTCCTAAGGGGCGATTCACATGCAGATAGTAAGTCGGCGTCTGGCCTTGATCATAACGGGCGATCAAGGCTTTGACTTTAGCGGCGCTGGTTTGAGCGACCCGTCTGCTGGGAAAAACAGTAGGATGAAAATCGAGGCCGCAAATTTTGCTCAGCAAATCAGGCGCAGCCGCTCCTGCCAGGCGCAGTACAGCTTTGCCATGCGTATAATCGGTGGCGTGAGCAAAGCGCCGGGCCTGGACAAAAGCATTATCCAGATCGGCAGCAGTAGGCAAACCCGCGCTGGCCGATAGACCAAACAGGTAAAACTCCGCCGGGGTCAGACGAGCCAGCAGCCCTTCACCCACATCAACCAACTCGCCCGGTTTGGCCGGGATTTGGGCAAAATAGGCTTGCAGTAAATCCTCCGCCTCCCCCTGAATATGAATGACCGGCGTCCCAGTTAGGTCGGCCAGGGTGAGTTCCGACGATGGCGCTATTGGAGCTGAGCTTGTCGTAATTGGGCTGCGAAAGATAGGCTTATAAGTGCTCATCGGTTGATTCTCCTGCTCTTTTAGAGTGCAAAAGCTAAGCTTTTGCACTCCAGTGAATTAATCTCGCAAATGCTGCAAAGCCAGCGCCATCACCCCTGCCCAGGCCAGCACCTTAAACTCACCCGCCGCCAACGCCGTTTCGACTTCTGCCCGGCTGAGGTGAAGCAACTGCTGTTCTTCCAGGTCGTCCGGCTTGACCTCAGCGACGCGGCTGGCCTGACGAGCCAAAAAAAGGTGAGCGACACCCGCCCCGCGATTCCCGTCTACGGCATAGCGGCCCAAGTTCAACCAATCGGATGCCTCGTAGCCGGTCTCCTCCAGGAGTTCGCGCTGTGCCGCCGCCAGCGGCGCTTCGCCAGGGTCGAGGTAGCCCCCCACCGGAGCCAGCGAGGTTCCCTCCACGGCGTACTTGGTCTGGCGGAAACACAGAAATTTATCCTCGACTGTCACTGCCGCTACATTTACATAGTTAGGCGTGACCAACCAGGGCCAATCGGCCAGTATCCGGCCATCCGGCAACTCAATGGTGTGGTTCTCCACCACCAAAAACCGGCCGTAGTCGAGTACCTTTTTGCGGGAGAGGGTTTTCCAGGGCTGCATGTTCAAGACGCGGAGATTGGAGATCCATAACTACTCAGGCATGTCATTTCGACCGAAGGGAGAAATCTCTGAGGCTGATGTTGCGCTGTAGAGATTTCTCGGCCTACGGCCTCGAAATGACATGACGGCTGAGCAGCTACAGAGATTCTCTAATCTCCAATCTCCTTACCTCAACTCCTCAACCGCTCCCCTGCCGGGTCGTAAAACGGCAGTGACACCACTTTGCCCTGGTGCAGCTCCCCCCGAATACGCACGGTGAATTGAGAGCCGGGCGCGCTCTGTTCCAGCGGCAGCCAGCACAAACCAATAGATTTCTCCAGCGTCGGGCTGAAGCGCGAGCTGGTGATGCGGCCAATAATTTCCAAACCAATAGGCCATTGGGGGTTGGGCCGGACAATCTGGTTGGCCTCTTCTGGAACCAAGGTCGGATCGAGCATTTCATAGCCCACCAACTTATGGGTTACACCGCGCCGTTGGATACGCACCAGGCTAGGTTTGCCGACAAAATCGGGTTTGTCCAGCTTGACCGCCCAGCCTAAGTCGGCCATGAACGGATCAGTCAGGCCATCGGTATCTTGGCTGACGATAAAGTGGCCCTTTTCCAGGCGCATAATCCGCTGCGCTTCCACACCAAAAGGCGTAATGTTGTAAGCCTGACCCGCCGCCAGGAGCGTTTCCCACAGGTACAGTCCGTAACCCGCCGGGGCGTGGATTTCGTAACCCAACTCGCCGGTGAAACCAATCCGCAAAAGAGTAACTGGCACACCGGCCAGCGTCCCCTGCCGGACGCTCATGTAAGGAAAGGCTTCATTACTCAGATCAATATCGGTCAGCGGTTGGAGCGCCGCGCGGGCGTAGGGGCCGGTCAGGTTCATGGCGGTGTAGGTATCGGTCAGGTTGGATATGTGAACTTCATAGTTCCAGCCCGATTGCAGATTCCATTCGATGCCTTCATACACCGCTTCGGCCCCGCCGGTGGTGACGGTGATGTACCAGGCATCGTCGCTCAGCCGGGCCGCCACCCCGTCGTCGGCCACAATGCCTTCTTCGTTAATCATCAAACCGTAGCGGACGCGTCCGACCGCCAGGCCGCTCCATTTGTTGGTGTACAGCCGCTCCAGCAGCGCCGGAATATCCTTGCCCCGGATGAGCAGTTTGCCCAGGGTGCCGACGTCAATCAGGCCCAGACTGTTGCGCGTGCCCAGCACCTCCGCCGCGGGGTTGCCGTAATGGTCGGGGCGTTTCCACAGGCCGGCGTTCATCAGGGTGGCCCCTCGCGCCACGTGCCAGCTATGCATGGGTGTGTATTTGACCGGCTCCATCACTCGACCGGCTAACACCCCCAACTGAACGGGACTGAAAGGGGGACGGCTGGTGGTTGTCCCGGCCTCGCCAACCGGCAGATGGTTGGCTTCGGCGCAGAGGGCCATGGTGTTGGCGTTTTCGTACTTACCCTGGCTCGGCCCCATGCTCAAGGTGCTGTACCGCTTGAGCAGTTCCATACTGTTGTAACCCTCGGCCACCGCGTCCTTTAAATCCTTAACGCTCACATCCTCGTCAAAGCTGATAAAGCTCTTTTTGCCGCCGGGCACATGCACCCAGGAGGAGTTGCGTACCGGCTCGACTGCTTTCAGGCTGACCACCTCCTTGCTCAGTTTTGCCGGCGCGCCGCGGCCAAAACCGGCCTCCGCGGCCGCGTTCAACCCGGCCACCTGCCCTTCGAGCAGTTCGGCTAGAACTGTGTGCGTCCCGTTGACTCGCCCGGCGACGTGAATTTTGGGCGGCAACTGCGCCGGCAGTAATTCAGCCCGACCCTCCTCATAAGCTGTTTTAGCTTTGGCCTGATTGAGCAAACCAAGGGCTGCCGTCCAGCCCACCGACGTTACCAGCAGGTCGCACAGCACAAATTCCGCGTCTTCAAGTTGCGGCTGCCCCTTGCCATCCAGCGGGGCCAGCATCGCCCCGGTCACTTCCTTGCTGCCCTTGGCCCCCACCACCACATAATTGGTTTTGATCTCGATGCCGGCCTGCTGCAATTTGATCGCTTGCGGGCTGTTGACCTCGGCCCGCAGTTCTGCCACCGCCGCCAGTTTAACTCCGGCGGTATACAGATCAAGAGCCACCTGCAACCCGTCATCGTTGCCCGACAGCACCACTGCCCGCTTGCCCGGCCGGACGCCGTACAGGTGCATCAAGCGCTGCGCCGCTGACCCCAACATCACCCCCGGCAAATCACTGTTGTCGAAAATGAGCGGACGTTCCAGCGCGCCGTTGGCCACCACAATCGTTTTAGCCCGAATCTTGAGCAGCCGGGTCTCACCCTTGACCGCGCCCACCCAGTTATGATCGTAGATGCCAAAGGCAGTAGTATTCAATTCAACCTGGAGATTAGGCTGCTCGGCGGCCTGTTGCGCCAACTGTTCGGCCAACTCGTAAGCGGCAACCGGGCCAGTCTCGGTTTCGACGGTCTGCCGTTCATAAGCCAGGTGTCCCCCCAGGAAAGGATTTTCTTCCAGCAGCAGCGTCCGCGCTCCGGCTTTGGCTGCGCTCAGAGCTGCACTCAACCCCGCCGGCCCCCCACCGATGACCAATACATCGGCAAATTCATACTTTTTATCGTAATAGGCGTCAGGCGCCTCCGTATTGACTTCACCCAGGCCGGCGGCATTACGCAGCACCTTTTCATAGGTCGGCCACAAGGCTTTGGGCCGGATGAAGGTTTTATAATAAAAGCCAACCGGCATAAAGCGCGACCCCAGCCCCGCCAACGACATAATATCGGCGTTGAGCGAGGGCCAGGTATTCTGTGGTTTGACCACCATGCCCGGTTTGACCAGCATAGTGCTGGCCCGCGCGTTCGGCTCATCGTCTACCCGGACGATGGTATTGCTATCGGCGGAGGTGAAGGCAAACGGGCCGCGCGGCCGGTGGTATTTAAAGGACCGGCCCAACACTTTGACCCCTGCCGCCCACAACGCGCTGGCGATGGTATCGCCGGAAAAGGCCGGGTATTTTTTACCGTTGAATACAAACTCAAATGCCTCAGCCCGATTGATTTTGTGAGAAGCGTGGCCGGGCAAGCGGTTTGAAAGGAGTTCCGCTTTTGCGCTGGGCCCATCCGGCAAGGTAGTTTCTTTATCTTTTTTTCTCATTTGGCCGGCTCCCACACGTAGGTTCTTTCAACCTTGTGGGTTTTGGTGTGGCGTTCGGCCAGAAACCACAGGCCGCAGCCGGCGCGATGGTACCACCACTCTTTCTGAACCCCCAGCTTGTTGCTTTTAAAGTGCAGATATTCCGCCCAGGCCACATCGGCCGTAGCCGCTTCTGGGTTTTTGGGCCGAGTTTTGTATTCGCCCCCAAAGCGAAATTCGGCTACATTCCGTTCCCCGCAATTTGGACAAGTCAAGAGTATCATGTTTATCTCCTCAGAAGCTGTCTGAAAAGCTGGAGCGCAAGGCAAGCCTTGCCCGGCCAACCAAGGTTTGCACCCTGTCTCAGCCACTTTTCAGACAATTTCTCACACTCACCATTAACAATTGACCATTGATCAGTGTCCTACCGACGCCGCCCCTTTTTCACCGACCAGCTTACCCTTGATAAAACGGTCATAGCTGAACGGCGCAATCAAGTCGGGGGTGCGGTTGGTGGCAATCAACTCGGCCATACGTTTGCCGGAAACCGGCGAGGCTTTGAAACCATACGTGCCCCAACCGACATCCACCAGAAAGCCATCCACCGGGGTGAAGCCCATAATCGGGCTGTAGTCGGGGGTCATATCGCACAGGCCGGCCCACTGGCGCAGCAGCCGCACCTTAGCCAGCGAGGGGAACAACTCCAGCACGTGCCCGGCCAACCCTTCGACAAAATTCAGAGTTGAGTCCATCGAATAGGAGGTAAAGGGATCAACCTCCGCCCCCATCACCAACTCGCCCCGGTCGCTCTGGCTCAGGTAGAAATGGAGCGTTCCCGACACCACCACCACATCCAAAAAAGGCTTGAGCGGCTCGGTGACGCAGGCTTGCAGCGGCCGGGTTTCAATCGGCAGTTTGAGGCCGACCATATCGGCAATGAGCGAAGCCCACCCGGCGGTAGCATTGAGCACCGTGCCGGTTTTTATATCACCGCGATTGGTCTTGACGCCGACGACCCGGTTGTTTTCCACCTCGATGCCGGTCACTTCTGTTTTTTGGTGCAGATGGACGCCCCGTTTGTCGGCGTCGCGGGCATAGCCCCAGACCACCGCATCGTGCCGGATAATCCCCCCCGGCGGATGGTAAAGTGCGCCCAGTACCGGATAGCGCGGATGGTCGCTGAGGTCCATAAATGGGGCCAGTTTTTTGATTTCGTCGGGGTAAATCACCCGACTGTTGACCCCCTGAATCTGGTTGACCTCGGCCCGCCAGCGCATGGTCCGCAGCGAGGCGTCGGTGTGGGCCAAAGTTAGATGGCCGCGCTGCGAGAACATGACATTAAAATCAAGTTCCTCGGCCATGTTCTCGTACAGTTTGACGCTCTCATCGTAAAAGAGAATCCCTTCGGGGGTGAGGTAGTTGGAGCGGATGATGGCCGTGTTGCGGCCGCTGCCGCCGCTGCCCAGATAGGCTTTTTCCAACACAGCCACGTTGGTAATCTGGTGGTGCTTGGCCAGGTAATAAGCGCAGGCCAGCCCGTGCGCCCCCCCGCCGATGATGACGACATCGTAGCTATCTTTGAGCGGCTGCTGCCGCCACATCGGCTCCAAGGGTTTGTGGCCGTTCAAGCCCTGTTTCAATAGTTTAATTGACATAGGCTGTTGCTCCTCTCAAAGTTATCGTTGCGTATGGCGCAACCCAGTTCCCAAATTTTGCCAGAAAGTTGGGCCATTTTAACATGTTTTGAAATGGTGTCAATTCACTTGGAGAGGAATACCAATTTAATGATAGTGGCAAAAAATACCAGGAGGGTTTTGTTGAGGATGATTAAATGTCGGTTTAAGGTCAATACTTTTCAAATAACGTAGTTTAGCCCCTTGTGGGCGGGCACAAGGCCCTATGCTACAGCCTTATTTGAAAAGTATTGGGTTTAAGGTCACTCCAAAGATCACATATCCCGTGGCTCACGATAATAGCTCAAGAGAGTGCCCACCCCTTTTTCGATTGCTTTTTGATAGGCCAAATTGCCCAACACAATATCGCTGACGGCAAAACCCTTGTGCCAGAAAAGAATACGCTCCTGCTGGGACTCCCGGCCCGGCTTGACCCCGGCCACCACCTCGCCGATTTCGCCGCTGATATGCTCGTCGCGCAGCTCCCCAGCCTGGATCAGCCCGGCAAACTGGCCGTACTGCGATTTCTGGCACTGATTCCAGTCGTCCACAAACATTTTGTCTACGGTAAACGGCAGGGTTGGGGCAACAGACAGCACCGCGCCATAGGGTTGGATCAGCGCCCCCGGCTTGACCCACTCATCCTTGACCAGCACCTCGTGCTCTAGCAAGCGTGAGGCGTCAATGATGATGTCAGCATCGCGCACGGTTTCTTCGGTTGTTTCTTTAACCACGACCCGCTTATTGAGTCGCTCCGACATTTCCCCGGCAAAACGCTCCCGCGATTCGGGCCGCTTGCTGGTGACGCGAATCTCTTCAAAATCAAAGAGCAGGTCGAGCATGGCCACATTGTACCAGGCCGTCCCCCGCACCCCGATATGGCCCAGCAGCCGCGGCTTTTGCTTCGCCAGGTATTTCGCCCCGACCGCCGTTACCGCACCGGTGCGCATCCAGGTAGTCAACGTGCCGTCCAGAATGCAAAAAGGCGCGCCGGTTTCGGGCCGGTAGAGAGTAATCAGGGCCAGTTCCGAAGGCAGGCCATACTCATAATTCTTCTGAAAATCGCCGATGACCTTGACTCCGGCCACGTTGACCGGCTCGACGTAGCCCTTGAGGATATTGAACAGCTTCTCCGGGTAAGCCAAGGCCAGGTGATCTTTGGAGGGCATGACCACTTTTTTCTGGCCGTGCGCTTTCAGTCCCAGTTCAACCACATCCATAATTTCTGGCAAGCCCAGATCGAGACTTTCCACATCCTCTTTGGACAAAAACAGAATATCTATGCCGGCCATAATCTCTCCGAGTTCTAAACCATTGAATAACGTTGGATGGAAGGTTGGAAGAATGGAAGGTTGCTTATTTTCCCATCTTCCAACCTTCCATTCTTCCAGTTACGTCTGCAACTCCCGCACTGCCCACCACAGCGATTGATCCTGGTAATCGTAATACTTGGTCCGAGTCAGGACAATTTCGCCGCCGGACATCAAACCTCCCGGCAGCAGACCATTATGGAGCCGGACGTGCCGGTAATAAGTGGGCGATAACTCCTGGGCGGCATAGGCGTGTTTCATGCTGATGGCCCAGTGACCAATCCCCTGCGGGTGGCTGAACAAGACCAGGTTACGCCAGTTACCCCCTTCCACTTCCAGCGAACTGTAGCTGAGCAGGTGCGGGTGCTGCATAAATTCATTGAGCAGTTCCGCGTCCACGGCATCGAGGGGAGCGCGGTTGGCCTCCGGCCACTTGGTGCCGCAAAAACCAACCACAGTCAGTTCTGTCAGTGTGAGCAGCTCCTCCGGTCTGGCCATGGCAATGCGGTGGCGGCGGCCGCCGCTTTCTTCTAAAAACAGAATATAGGGGCGAGGCTGAGCCGGGATGATTTCGGGTTGGCTCAAGAGCTGGCGCAGTTTGCCAAGCATATACTGTAAATGAAGCAAATCTTCAGCATTTTGGTCAGGGTTGGTAAAGGGCCGGTCAGGCAAAATGTCCGACCCGCCCAAACGAGTGAAGTCCGTAGATGTTGGCATAGTTCTGCAATCCTCTTCGCCTCATTTTACACCCAGGGCGAATGGCTGTTCGACTTGCCAAAGGTGCGGCCCTCGGCAAAGCGGTCGAGGGTAAAAGGTTTGAGTTCCGGCACATTGTCGCCCATCAGATATTTGGCTAACAACTTACCCACGCCGGTCATCTTGAAGCCGTGATTGCTGTCGGCGATCATATACACATTGGGGGCCACCCAATCAAAAATGGGGATGTTGTCCGGGGTGAAGGCGCCGATGCCGCCGTTGCGCCGTTCGCGGAAGTTGGGCCGGATGCCCTCAAAACGGCCCATCGTTTGAGCCATGGCCGCGCACATGTAATCGGCAAATTCCGGCTCGGCCTGGTACTCATCGTTGGCGTGGCCGTAGGGGTCGGTGGTGGCCTTGGGGCCAAGCTTGACCGGGATGGTCCCGCCCTGCAAACCGGGCCGGTCCATACGCTCGTTGCCGTTTTTGTAATAGATATACAAATGGTCCGACAATTCCCGGCCCGTTTCGTCCACCACCGGCGTGTTCATTTTTTCGACATGCAGCACCGGCGGGTTCAGGCCATCCGCCGTTAAATAAGGCTTGTCGTAGTAGACTTCCCCTTCCAGCAGCCGCCAGTAGGTCCACATATCTTTATTTTTGACCACGCTGCCATCGGGATAATAGCAGTCAATTGTCATCGGCTGGCCGAGCATTTCCCAATGTTTGGGCGTCCACGCCCCCAGCCCCCAGATGACCAGGTCGCACTTGATGGTCCCTTCATTGGTGTGGACCGCCTTGACCTGGCCGCCTTGTACGTCGTAGCCGGTTACTTCGATACCGGTCACGATTTGCACATTGTGGTCGGCGCACTTTTGGGCCAGGCCCTTGATTACCTGGCGCGTCCCGGCGTAGCCGCTCACCCGCTCGTGCAGGGCCACATCAATACCTTCGGTTTTGAAATCGGGCCAGATTTTTTTGAGGAATTTGCGGGCATCCTCACCCACATACACGTCGGAGGGATAGCCGACCGAATTTTGACTCTGGTGAATCCGTTCGTAATCGGCAATTTGATTGGCTTCCCCGGCAGACACGTAACCGACCTGCTGGAACCCAAAGGCCACCGGGTCGTAGGTCCACACATCTACACTGTGGCGCAAAATGGCGTGGATCGGCTCGGTCATGTAAAAGTTACGCACGCAGCCGCAGGCAATCCCCGACGCCCCGGCCCCGGCATACGACTTTTCCAGCACCACCACATCCTTGCCGCTGCCCCGTTTGCGGTTTTCTAGTTCCATCGCCAGGTGCCAGGCCGAACTCAGCCCGTGAATCCCGGCTCCAATCACCACATATTTAATTGATTCTGGTACATTGCTCATTGCTGCCTCCTTTGATTTTTGGTTATGGCAAATTCGCCCTGAGATGGTATAATCGAATTGAATTTATGTTGCGCCAAAAGATAACACAAAATTCAACAAACGTCAACAGTAAGTGGAATACTTGCACATTTTTTAACATCTTGTTGAATTAGTAAGCTCATCCGGAATAGAGGTCAATCATGAATAAGACCCAAAAGTCGCTGCTCATTAATCAGCTTATTCAAGTGGGTGAAGCCGTCTGCCGGACTATCGGGCCGCAATGTGAAGCGGTGGTGCATGATCTGGCCGATATGGAGCAATCCATCGTCTGGCTCAAGGGAACGGTGACCGAACGGAAGCTAGGCGGTTGTATGACGGCGCGGGGATTATCGCTGGTGCGGGCCGGCCGCACCGAAGACAGCTATAATTACACCACCCGCACCCGCAGCGGCAAAATGGTCCGTTCGTCGCTGATTTTTGTCAACGACAAGGAGGGCGAACCTCAGATTTGTATGGAGATTAATTTTGACGCCAGCCCTTTTGTAGCCTTTCGCCGTGCCCTGGAAACCCTGGCCGACCCCGATGAGGCTTACGATTTTCAAGACGCCTTTATTGACGACGCCCCCCAAATGCTGGAAACCATGTGCCGCCGGGCCGTAGAATTTATCGGCAAACCGATGGCCCAAATGGACAAAACCGACCGGCTGCGGGTGGTCCAACTTTTGGACGATGCCGGCGCGTTTGAGATGCGCAAGGCCATTCCGGCTATTGCCAGCTACCTGGGCGTGACCCGCTTCACCATCCACAACTATCTCAACGAAATCCGGGGCAAAGCAATGGATGAGGTGTCGGAGGAGTTGCCGGAGGAATCATCCCCATAAAAGATAAACAATGAGCATCTTGTACATCGAACAAGAACTTTGCCACGAATTACACGAATTATGCCTGTTCACAAACAAGTTGGACGTTACGCCAGAGAACGCCGGGGGATAAATCGCCCCGGCTATGAAACAGCGCCCGATAAATCGGGCTTGCCTAAGCCGGATGAATCCGGCGTAGTTTTCTAGCCCGGCTGATTTATCACCGGACGGGTTATAGGCACAGTCGAGCCGTTTTATGCAACATCTTGGCAAACAGGACAGAATTACACGAATTAACACGAAAAATTTGGTGAAAATTCGTGCAATTCGTGGCAAAACTTTTTCGGTTTCGACTCATCCGGGTTGGGAACATTGTTACGATAACTCGCTCTTCCGGCGGGCCACGTACTCCCGCAAAGCCTCCTCGATCCCCGGATCGAGCGGCGGCGCTTCGTAACCGGCCAATAGTTCCTGCCACAGCCGGTGCGCTCGCTGGCTCGCGTCGAGTGACCCCTGCTCGACCCAGGCTTCGTAATTCTGGCGGTCGCTGATGAGGGGCAGGTAAAACTCGCTCCGAAAACGGGCCAGCGTATGCGCCGTCCCCAGGTGATGGCCGCCGGGACCCACTTCGGCCATCGCGTCCAGGGCCAGCGTCTCGTCGCTGACCTCGATCCCGTCGAGCAGGCGGCTCATCATCAGCAGCCCTTCCAAATCGAGCATAAATTTCTCCAGAGAGAAGACCAGCCCGGCTTCCAACCAGCCAACGCTGTGGTGGATTAGATTGGCATGGGCCAGAATGGCCGGCCAGAGGGTCATCTGGGTTTCGTAGCTGGCTTGAGCGTCGGGCAGCTTGGAGTTGTTCAGGCTGCCGCTGCCGCGATAGGGCAGGCCGTAAAAACGGGCTAACTGCGCCCCGGCAAACAACGCCAGCGCGCCTTCGGGGCTGCCAAAGGCGGGACTGCCGGTCTGCATGTCAATATTGGTGGTGAAGCCGCCGTAAATGACCGGCACACTGGGATTGACCAGTTGGGTTAGGGCAATGCCGGCCAGGGCTTCGGCGTTTTGCTGGGCCAGGGCGGCGGCCAGGGTGATGGGACTCATCGCCCCGGCCAGGATGAAGGGCGTGACCACCACCGGCTGGCCGTAGCGGGCATACGTGATCAGCCCGCCCAGCATCGAGCTGTCATAGCGCAGCGGGCTGTTGACATTGATGATGCCCAGTTGAACCGGCTGGCGCTGCGTTTCCTCCAGCCCGCCGAAAACCAACGCGGCCATTTCAATGCAGTCCTGAGCGGTTTCGCGGTTGCGGGCCGGGCTGATCAGGGCCTTGTCGCTGAGGGTAAACTGGCTGTAAACCTGGTCCAGATGGCGGGTCGGCACGGGCAAATCCTGCGGCTCGACCATGATCCCACCGACGATGTGCAGCGGCGGGCACTGCTGCACCAGCCGCACAATCTCCTGAAACGCCGCCAGCGTCCCCGGCCGGCGGCCCCGCTTGAAATCGGAGATATACGGGCAGCCCGCCCCCGGCGCGAAATTGATCGCGTTGCCGCCAATATGCAGATTGTGGGCCGGGTGGCGCGCCCGCAGGGTAAAGTCGGCCGGTGCTTTGGCAATGGCTTCCAACAGCAGCCCGCGCTCGACCCAGACCCGCTTGTTGGCCCGGTCTACCCGCGCCCCGGCCTGCTGCCACAGGTCGAGGGCTTCCTCATCCCAAAACTCCAGGCCCAGTTCTTCCAAAATTCGCAGCGAGCTTTGGTGAATCCGCTCCAATTGTTCCGCCGACAGCACCTCGACCGGCGGGTAGGGGTTGCGTAACAAGCGGAAGGTTTGGTCCGCCAGGGGAGAAGCCCGGTGGCGGTCGCGGCGGCGGGGTGGGTTAGCTCTGGTCACAAAACGTCCTTTTCAGGGAATTTAAGGAACTGGCTCCATAAGAAATTGCGCCAAGAAACCCCGGAGTTGGCAGTCATTATGGATACCTTCGAACAGGCGGTTCAATGGCCCCAAAAACGGGCTGAAGCCAAGTGATATTGAGGTTACAAAAGTGACTCGTTCAGGGTTTGGCAACCATAACCGTAGCGATTTCGATAAAATTACTTCCCTGGTTCGGCCCAGTGCTTACAGCAACTCGCTGCCCGGTAGCTGAGTCATACATACCCACAATTAAGCGATATTCGCCGGGAGGAGCAGCGGAATCAATGGGAAAGGCATAATCGTCAGCGATCGGCTGCTTGGGCAACCATAAGGAGGTGCTGTACCAGCCGCCTTTGGGTTGATTATCCCATTGGCCCCACACGCGCCCATCCGGACCTAGAAGTTGGGTGAACACGGTCAGGTCGGTTTTAATAGGGTGTTCCGCCTGCCAGAACAGGGTGAAACGCAGCCAGTCGCCTGCTTTAACCGGCTCGGCCTGGCTTAATTGACTCCCCAACAAACGAATTGCCTCACCAAGAACAGGTTGATCAACTGGTTCAACTCCGGATGGTAGGGAAAGCCAGGCGGGGTGAATGACCAGCGGCAGCGACGGAAGTTGATCAGCGGGAATCGTTGCCCCCGCAGCAGTGACAGCCAAACGCTCCTGCCCTTCAGCTGAGGTTACGGAAATGCGCAAACTATAACGTCCGGCTGGCAGCGAGCCAGGCAGCGGCAAGGTCCGTATATCCACTATCTCCTGGCCGGCTTCAGCCCAGGGTCGAGCGGTATGTTCCAACACCAGCCGGCCAAAAGGGTCGAGCAGTCGTACCGTAGCTGTGTCACCGGCTTGGCCGTCGGCCCATTTTAGAGCCAGAGTTAATTTGTTGCAGGGACTTGGCGTTTGTGGTTGTAAACTATAAGCCAGCAGTTGAGGTCCTGCGGCAAATTTTAGGCTGAGGGGTTGCCATTGTTCAGAGCCACTCTGGCTCGAAAGTGGAGACCCCGGCGAGATTTCCTTGGTTAGCAAGGCAGGGCGGTCAAGGGTAGCCAACCAGGCCCCGGTTACCAAGTCTGCTTGCTGTTCATTTTGCAGCGGCACGAGAATAGACTCGGCTTCACCCGCAGGTGTAACCAGCGGCTCAATAAAGTTCTTGCCGTCTCCCCCGGAAAAAGTCAGGTGGCTGACTCGCTGCACATCGGCTACAAAAGCGGCTACTCCTTCATTATGATAGGTGACTCGCATCGCGCGGGATAAACCATCCAAACCGGGCGCAGGTTTCATGGAGACCTTAATCTGGTCAGGATGGGCCCGACACTGTGGCCGGCCCACTCTCAATACCAACGACTCGCCAATCTGATGCACCTGAGTAAAAGAAGGTAAATAAGCCCGCAAATCGGCCAAAAGTCGCTGCATATCCTCTGGTTTATAGGCTGCCGTATGGAGGATAATGAAGTCAATGCCCAATTGCTGGATGACGTCAACCGAGCGGACATCAGGAAATGTGGCGAACCATTGGCGAAAACGCTCATAAATGGGTGGGGTAAACCCCGTACTGCCGTTAGCTATCCGCCGCCAGTGGTAAGAGGAGTAATACTCGTAGATAAACTCAGACACACCTGTATCAAAAACTCGCTGGCCGGGCTTAGGCGCCCAGATGGAGACGCGATGAGGTAGTTCTAAAACAATCGCATCGGCCGGAGTCTCTGTCCGAAGCCAGGTATATACGGGCGGCGTTTGCGATCCGGTAGGAATTTCCGGTCCAAGTAACGGCGCCGACCACGACTCAAGTAGTATCAGGGCGATCAAAACTAAAGCCTGGACTTTAAAACCCTGTTTTATAACTTTAAACAAGGTTGCTGCCCCCCAACCGGCCAAAGCAGCCAGCCCGACAACCACCATAATGCTGTTACGACCCACTCCACGAATGCCCTGAAAAAAAACAACGTGGTCATATAACCAAAAATAAGGCGAATACCTGAGCAGGGGGACGAACCGTGGGCCAAGCGCAGCCTCGTTTACGCCAAAGGAGAGCCATAAAAAGACAAATACAAGGACAAACAGGAAAACAATTGTGGGTAGGGCAAAATTTTGCGCTCCGCCAGCCCGCTTTTGCCAGGGATTCAACCTGTGGCTACGCCGTCGGTAGGGACGAGTCCCTACAGCCAGTAAGCCGAGCAGCGCTAACAGAAGGCCTGTCAGTCCCACCGGCATTAAAGGCTGGGTTTGATGATCTGGTGTCGCCCAGCGGCCAAAGGTCCAACCATAGAGCCAATTATAAGGAATGGCAGTTAGATAATCAGTCAAAGCAGCGCTGTAGATACGTACCTCACCGGGGGTGCGCACCGCTCCCATCACATCGCTAAAGCGGAGATACACCTGCCATATCGGCCCATTGATTAACAAGGTGACCAGGGTCGAGAGGCCGATTGCTAAGCTTAAACTCCAGCGCCAGTAGACTCGACCGCTCAAAACATAAACCAGGGCCAGTAAGGCGCAGGCAATAGTCAAATTGAGCGAGTAATGAAAGCCGGAAAGGGCTTGAAAGTTAAAGAAAAGGCCCAATAAGAAGGGATAACGCCAACCAGGCCGGGTGAGGGTCCAGTGTAGCGCGAGCAGCGCCAAAGGCATCCATTGGGTGACCAGCAGTTCCAAATGATTGAAGCGGCCAAAACGGTTGGGGGAAAAAGCAAAAAGGATGCCGGCGACCAGTCCAGCCCAGCGGTTCCCCGTCCAGGCCGTCACCAGTAAATACATCCCATAGCCAGACAGAATAAAGGTAAGCAACACTGATACATTCAGCCCAACCAGGTGGCTGTCACTAATGAGCAGGAATGGCAAAACCTGGGCCGACAAGATGAAGAAGTGTTCGCTGTAGGCCAGGGTAAGTGGGAAAGGATAGAGAATATTGGTGTTGAATATATTGGCCAGGGCAGTTGGCCCACCGAGCCAGGCATGAACATTCCAGTACAAGCGCCATACGTTCAGCAAGGGGTCGTTGGGTTCAGGCGCCATCGTAGTGAGGCTGATAGAGAAGGGATAGAGCATAATGAAGGTAAAGAGGGTAAAGAGGCCAAGGATGGCCCATTCTCTGAGGTGAAAGGTGAGACGTGATAAGTAAATTAATGATTTTAGTTGCGACATTTATATAAATCTGGGTTTGATCGTTTTTCTTTTTGAGGTGAAAAAATGCGCCTTATCAGAGACCAGGCTCAAAAGGAGACACCGTAGATCCAATTTTCCGAGGAGTGAGGCACGCCCACGTGCCGAACACCGCCGCACGTGGGCGTGCTGTCTCCTCAAATTTGGATCCACTGAGACTGGTATTACTTTCCTTCATCAGCGTCCCTTGGGTCAATAGAGCTTCCATTTCTGGAATGACCATTATTGTCGGGGCAACCCAATTGCGCCGAGATTTTCCGCGCTGTCTCGCGCAGCGGACCGCCAAACGCCTCGATTTTATCGGCCTCAAGGCGATAGGTTGGCCCGGAGATGCTGACCGTAGCCACGACCCGGCCGAGATGATTGCAAATCGGCGCAGCGATGGCGGTCAAATCTTCTTCAAATTCTTCGCGGGCCACGCCATAACCCTGCGCCCGGATTTGAACCAGGGCTTGTTCGAGGGCCTGGCGGTCAACAATGGTCTTAGCGGTGTAGCGCGTTAACTTTGGGGGTAAAACGGCGTCTCGCTCGGCGGGGGTCATATAAGCCAGCAGTACTTTGCCGGTCGAGGTGCAGTGCAGGGGGGTGCGCCGGCCCAGCGAGCCGACGTAGCGAATCAGGCGCGGGCTGGCCACCCGCTCGATGTTGACGCACTCGGCCCCATCCAGGATGGTCACGTTGATGGTTTCCTGGGTCAATTCGGCCAGGTTCAGCAGGTGGGGATGGGCCACGCGGCGTAGGTCAATGTGTTCCAGGGCGTAGCCGGCCAAACTGACCAGGCCCAGACCCAGCCGGTACTTGCCGGTTTCGCGGTTCTGCTCCACAAAGCCTTCTTGCAGCAGGGTAGACAGCAGGCGCGAGACGGTGCTTTTGTGCAAGCCCAGCCGCTCACTGATGGCTGTCACCCCCAACTCAGCTTCGGCCTCGGTAAAGCTACGCAGAATGGCCGCCGCCCGCTGAACGGATTGGATGCCTGAGTCGGTGGAGCGTTTGGTTGCGGACATACTGCTCTCTTTTGTCATGAAAGTTGTTGCGTATGATGCAATATCGTTCCCATTTATTGCCGGGATTATACTTTATTTCCAACTAGCGTCAATCCCGGCTCACCCAGAGGAACAGGGAGATTGGAGATTCTTTAATCTCCAATCTCCAGACCGGAAAGCTTATTTATGGAAAATCGCTAAACACTGGCCTCCGCAGGGATGGGGCCTGTTTTGGTTTTGCGGGCAAACAGGGCAAAGCCAATCAAGCGCAGCAGGGCGCTCAGCAGGAGAGCATTGCCCAGCCCAATCTGGTCGGCCAGCAGGGTTCCGAGGAGCGGCGCAACGACAGTTGCCATGTTTTGCAAACTTTGTGACAGCGAGACAAAGGTGGCGCTGTAGCGAGGCGGGACGGTCTTCATCAACTCGTCAAAAAAGACCAGGTTCAGCCCGGCCTGGAAAATTCCGGCGACCCCGGCATACAGCACCAGCCAGCCCACCTGATGGGTCACGGCGACCAAAGCCGGATGCAGGGCCAGGCCAAAAGTGGTCCACAGCAACACAAACCGCCCGCCATGCCGTTTCGACTCGCGCATCCAGAGGTAATAACCGACCAAAACGATGGCCGTCTGGCTGGTGTTGATCAGGCCAATCCAGGTATCGCTGGCCTGCACTTCGTGGACGTAATACAGGGGCAGCAGCGGCAGGGCCAGAGCGGTTCCGGCGGTATAAACAAATTGTTTGGCGATGAAGGCTAAAAAGGCCGGTTCGCCGCGAATGAGGCGAACAAAGCCCTGGAGACGCTGCGAGCGCGACAAATCGGGTTGGGCCGGGGGCGGCTCCGTATCCGGCAGTTCGATGTGGCTGGAGTAGTGGTAGCTAATCAGCCCGCCCACCGACAGAGCGATAAAGACCACCTGATAATTAAACGGAAAACTCAGCCGGTCCAAAATCTGGCCCATGATGGCGACGGTTACAGCGGTGGTAAAACCCAGGATAGACCAGCGCCGGCTCATCAGTTCATAGCGGTGTTCCGGGCCGGCTACGGCGTTCATCACTACCGAAAAGGAAATATTGACCACCGTCTGAGGGATGGTCACGGCGGCCCAAATCAGCAGCACCGCCGGCACAATGTAATCACGCGGCAGCAGAAACGGCACGATGCCGGTGAGGGCGTAAGCCAGATTGGTCAGCAGGCGCGCCCCGCTGAACCAGGGGACGATATTGCGCCGGGTTTGCAAAAAGTAGCCAATCGCCACCGCCAGCAGAAAACCGGCCAGGGCCGGCATAGCGGTGAGCAGCCCCACCTGAAAATGGCTGGCCCCCAGGCGGGCCAGAAAGACCGGCAAAAAAGGAGCCGCCGCACTGGCCAGGCCAATACCAACCGCGTCAATCTGAACGTTGAGAAAATTTTGCCGCTGGACGGGCGTCACCCCGGCCGGAGCAACGGACCAGTGGAAGCGTTTCATGAGGCTCTCCTTGATACGCCTTTGTGGAGGCTCCATTAACTTGCCGGTTCAGCTTGTTTTACTTAACCGACCCATCCGGCATAATAGTGCTGGAAAAGAAAGCGCCGTCAAAATTGGCCCCGGCCGTGTTTGCGCCGGTCAGATTCGTCCGGTCCAGTTCAGCCCCGCGAAGATTAGCCCCACTCAGGTTGGCGTTGGTCAAATTAGCCCCTTCCAAAAAAGCACCCTCCAGATTAGCCCCGGCAAAATTCGCTCCACTGAAGTTCAAATCGGTCAGCCGCAGCCCTTCCAGGTTTTGGCCGGACAAGTCAACCCCTTCAAAATTATTTTCGCCCTCATAATATTTGTCCAGAAATTCGTCAACAGTCATGATTTCCCCCAGACTAACATAGTACAGATCGTAGTAACGACTTTAGTCGTTTTGGGCAGGTTAAGCGACTGAAGTCGCCACTACAAACTGTAAACTTACTTCCACCCAGGTGTACCAGTTTGGCTTAAAGCTGCATCGTGCCGAGATGAATGCGCAGCGGTTCCAGCGCGGCCCAATCAATCTTGACCCCCAAACCGGGCGCATCCGGCAGCGTAATATATCCGGCAGAGTCCGGCAAGGTCAGACTGGACAAAATAAAATCGCGACGTTCCGGCGTCCAGGTGGGCGGGTCGAAGGGAAACTCGATGAAGGGAGCTTGCGACACCGCCGCCGACACATGCAGGTTAGCCAGCAGCACCAGCCCGTCGCCCCAGGTGTGCGGTGAGTAAATCGCTCCCGCTGCCTGGACCTCTGCCGCCAACTGGCGGGCGTGCAAAATGCCGGTGCTCCAGACCACGTCGGCCTGGTACACGTCGAGCGAGCCGTGATGCAGATATTCGCGCAGTTCGGCAAACTCGCGGTTGCCCTCGCCCCCGGCGATGCGGACTCTGGCTCTACGCCGCAGTTCGGCCAGACCACGATAATCGTGACGCGGCAGCGGTTCTTCCAGCCAGTAGACATCCAACTCGGCCAGGGCGTCGGCCATCCACAAGGCCGTTTTGAAATCCCAGGGCGCGGCGGCGTCCCAGGGCATCTGCCAGCCCTGGTTGGCATCCACCAAAATTGCCATCTCCGGCCCCACAGACTCACGGACGGCCCGGACAATGGCCAGGTCATCACGCGGGTCGGCGGCGTGGAAGCGCAGTTTGAGGGCCGGAAAGCCCTGCTCGCGCAAGCGGCGGGCCGACTCGGCTCGTTCGAGGGCCGGCAGCCTTTCGCCGGTGGAGGCGTAGGCGCGCACCTGCTGGCTGCGCCCGCCGAGCAGTTTCCATAGGGGCTGGCCGCTGATTTGGCCCATCAAATCCCACAGGGCCACTTCCAGCGGCCACATGCGGCCATAATGAAACTGCAAATTATCCAAAATGCGCACGTGGCGCTCGATCTCAAACGGGTCATAACCGAGAAAGAGTTTTTCGTGCCCGGCAAAACCGAGCATAGCATCGCCGGAGCCGACGCCTTCGTAGTCGCCGGCCCGCACCCGAACCAGGGTGCTGGTGTGGCTGGCGCGCGGGTTGGGGTCCCACGAAGCCCGAAAAGGCGGGTCGAGCGGCAGACGGTAGTGATGGATTTCGATGGAGTCAATTTTCATGCGGGTCACTCCGTTTAAGAAAGGAACTGATGGGAACTAAAGGAACTCAAAGGAACTGAGGGGTGAAGCGTAGTTCCGTCAGTTCCTTTCAGTGCTGTTGTTACCCTTGGCGATAAAGTCGCTCATATCCGGCAGGGGCGAGGGCGGCTGCATTTTGCGGGTGCGTGAGCGCAGGTCTACTCCCTGTTGGGCCAGGGTTAACAGCTCTTGCTGGCTGCCCCGAAACCAATCTTTCAACTGGCGGCGGGCAATATTGACGTGCAGTACTTCGTCGGCCCAATCAAAATCTTGAAAGGTGGTCATCAGCGGGTGATGGGCCACATCGCGGCAAAATTCGTACTCTTCCCGTTTGCCGGGCGGATATTTCATCATGGCCGCTTCGATGCCCAGGCCCAGGGCGGCGTACTGCTCCAGGGGCGTCATCTGAAACACATAGGTCAAATCAAAATTGCGGATGGGCATGGCGGCGCGGTCGCCAAAAATTTGCTCGGTAGCGGCTTCGCCAAAAAAGGTGTGGCGCACCTCGTCCCACAGATGGCGCGAGATGTCCACGTAAAAAGGCCAGGGCTGCCCTTCGACCTCGCACAGGACAAAGGCCAGGCCCTCGGCGGCGGTGATTTCGCTCAGACGGGTGGCCAGCATCTGGGCAAAACGCTCGGCGGCCCGTTCATTTTCCACATGCACAAAATCCCAAATCTGGCGAAAAGTGTGGTCGCGGCTCATCCGGCGGGGAATGACGTAGGGGGTAACAGCCCGCACCGGCCGGAGTTGGGTTGAGTCAACCTCGCCGGTCCCGCCAATCCCTCCGGCGGCGGTCAACATATCACGCAGGCTGGTGGCCCAACGCTGAGCCTCGACCTCTTTTTCCGGCGTATCCACGACATCCCGATAGGCCGCTTCCAGCAGCGGCAGGGTCTCCATTTCTTCGGCGATGATGATTTTGAGCAGGCGCACGGTCGGGTAATCGGCCAGGGAGTTAGTGGCAGCCAGGTAATCCCGGTAGGCTTGCAGCAGGGTAGGCTTGAAGACCAGAGCCAAACTGGCCAGCAGTTCGACCGTGTTGGCGGCGTGCATGGCTTCGTCAAAAACAATTTGCAGCGGCGTCTCCGGCGCTTCGTAGGCTTTCTTTTTGGAAATGCGCAGTTCCGGCAGGCGGCTGCGAAGCTGGTCGGTGTGCAAAGCATCTTCGTATTGCAGGCGGCCCAGCAAGCCTTTGATATCCCACTCCGGCACGGTGACAAGGTGGGCGGCTTGCAGGCGCATCAGCCGTTCTTCGGCGTAAGCCAGGTTGCGCAGCCGAGCGGCGCATTGGTCTACGCTCAGGCCGGGTTGTTTGACGTTGGATAGGCCGGCATATTGGTAAATTGGGTTCATCCGTTCTCTCGCTTTCTAAACATTTTTGTTTTAAGGCAGAGGCGGCTCCCACGCCGCCGGACGTCGGGGTGGAAGAGAGTCCCGCCCTATTCACTCCATCGTTTGTAACGGGAAAAAAGGTCTAACAAAAACTCCTCACCTTCTCGATTTTGTGAAATCGTCTTTTCCTCGCCTGTTCCTAGCACCACATGATAGTGGTCTGGCAATAGGCTGTAAGCATCCAAATGAAATCTATAACTCTTTTCGTAGTATTTCCATTGCTCCACCACAATCTGGGCAAATTGAGGGTTGGCAAAACATTTCTGGCGTTGACAAGTGACGCTGGTAATAAAATAGGTTACATTGGCAATAATTGGCCTTGGTATTCGACTCATTGATGCCCTACTTTCCCAAGTACCCCGGCGGCGTGGGAGCCGCCTCTGCTATTTAGAACCTATCCGAAAACTAGCGGGCCGGACTCCCACGCCCGGCCAACAGCGGCGTGGGAGCCGCCCCCCCTTTATAGAAGAACCCGGCGGCGTGGGAACCCGGCGGCGTGGGAGCCGCCTCTGCTATGTTGTTAGCTTTAATAATTCCTCCAACCCCAACTCCCGCAGACATTCGGCGCTGGGTTCGCCGGTGTCGGGATGCCACTTCATCAGCTCATAGTAGCGGCGTTTAGCCCAATTGAATGACTCCTCGTTGATTTCAACCCCGGCCAGCGGCCCATCTTTGAAGGCCCGCATGACCCGTTTTGGCAGCTTGTCGTCGTCGGCGGTGAAGCCTTCGCGCAGGTTGAACAGGCGGGAGAGGGTTTGCGCCCGCGCCCCCACGGCCAGAATATCTTGGATGCTGTATTTGATTCCGGTGACGCCGGAGAGGGCCTCGGCCATGTGCCCGTACTCGTAGGGATAAAAGTGGCAGTTGATGGCGCAGTCCTGAAAGTGCATCCAGTTGACATCGGTGTAAAAGACCTGCATTTTATCTTCGCCCAAATCTTGCAGCGCCAGCGGCCCAACCTTTTTGCTCAAAGCGGCATTGACTCGTTTCAGCCCGCCCCCTTCGCTGGCAAAATCGGTATCGTGGATGTTCATCATGTGGTCGGCCCCCACCGGCGCGACAGCGTAGCCCAGGCCCATCGCTTGCTTGAGCCGGGGCTCGTGCATAGGCAGCTCCTGGCCCTTGATGGTCAGGTTGAACGGTTCGGACTCCGGGCCAAAGCGTTGACTCATGCGGGCCACGCCTTCGGCCAGCACGGCGCCAAAGCCTTCGCGCCGGCCAATCAGCTCGACCGAGCGCACCACCAGATCGCCGTCGCCCCAGCGATAGGCCAAGCCGCCGGTGTCGGCAACGGTAATGATTTCATTTTCAAAACACTCTATGGCAAAGGCAATCGCAGCGCCGGTGGAAATAGCATCCAGCCCATAGGCGTTGGCTAACTCGTTGGCCTTGAGCACCGCCAGATTATCTTCCACCCCACAAGATGGCCCAAAGGCAGCCATGGCCTCGTACTCGGCCCCGCCATAGGCCGGATTGAGTTTGCGGTAAGGGTTTTCATCTTCATTTTCAAAGACCTGTTTGCAGGTGATGGGGCAGGCCTGGCAGGTGTCGCGCTCCTTCAAAAACATGTCGTAGTTGCGCTCGCCGCTGAGCAGTTCCGGGTGCTCAAAGACGGGCTGGCCGAAGTTGTGCGTGGGCAGCGCACCGAAATAGGCCCAATTCATCAGCGAGTCCTGCGTCCCCCGCCCGATGCCGGCGGCGGCCCAGGCAGCCAATTCTTTGTAGTTGGCCCCCAGCCACTTGGCGACCTCGGTCACTTGTTTGCGCGCGGCGACCGGCACATTGATCGTTCCGCGCACGGCTACGGCTTTGAGGTTCTTCGACCCCATGAGCGCGCCCATGCCGTTGCGCCCGGCGGCCCGGTTGATGTCGTGCATCACCGCCGAGTAGAGCACCCGGTTCTCGCCCGCCGGGCCAATCTGGGCCACGCGGATGCGCTTGTCGCCCAGTTCGCTTTGGATGGCTTCTTGTGCCGGGGCGGTCAGCAGGCCCCACAAATGGTCCGCCGGGCGGATTTCCACGGCCCCATCCTTAATCCAAAGATAGACCGGTTTTTCGGCCCGCCCGCGAATAATCAGCGCATCAAAGCCGGTGCGCTTAAATTCGTGGCCCCACCAGCCGCCCGCTTCCGCGCTGCCGATAGCCCCGGTCAGCGGCGATTTGCCGCCGACGCCATGCCGGCCCGCGCCGGGCAGGTTGCTGCCCTGCATAATCCCCGGCGCAAAAATCAGCAAGTTATCCGGGCTGAACGGGTCGGTCTGGGGTGGCAGGTCGCGCAGTAAAAAGTAGGCAATCATAGCCCGCCCGCCAACCAGCAGCCGGTAAAAGTCGTCGCCGGGCTGCTCGATGTGGGTTTGGCCGGTGGTTAAGTTGACATGCAAAATTTTGCCGTGTGTTCCGCCGATCATCTGAATGCTCCTTCAGCAGTAATGACAGTTATCAGTAACCAGTAATCAGTTCAAAACTTCAACAGTAGGTATCAAGTTTAACCGTTGGCCAGGCTTGACGCAAATTAAAATACTTTAGAGACTGAATGGTTTTGCGTCGACACCCTTCTCCGGCTGAAATAATCAATCAGCGACAGCGCCGGTGTGGTCATAAAGGTGGTGATGAGCGCCATCAGGACCATCATCGTAAAAATCGTTGGCGAGAGAATGCCCAAATCGTAGCCGATGTTGAGCACGACCAGTTCCATCAGGCCCCGTGTATTCATCAACGCGCCGATAGCGCACGAGTCGGCCCAGGATTGGCCGGTGAAACGGGCGGCGACCAGACTGCCGCCGAACTTCCCCACCACCGCCACCAGGATAATCAGTCCACAGACCAGCCACAGCCCGCCGTTGTTGAGCAGGCCAACCTGCGTTTTGAGACCGGTAAAGGCAAAAAACAGCGGCAGCAGAATCACCAAGCTGACATCCGCGATGCGGGCGATGAGCCAATGGCGAAAGGCCGGAGCCGACGGCATCATCGCCCCGGCCAGGAACGCCCCAAACAGAGCGTGAATCCCGATGACCTCGGTGGCCAGGGCCGACAGAAAGAGAACAATGAACAGCGCGGCCACAAAGGTTTTGTTGACCTGGCCCGGCTGGCCATAACGGGCGCTGAGGCGCTGCAGCAGGGGCCGGACCCCCAAAAACATCAGTCCAACGTAAATTACCGCCAGCAGCACCGTAAAGAGAGCTGTCATCACCGTGCCGGCTTGAATGAGAGCCACAATCGCCGCCAGCAAACACCAGGCCGTCACATCGTCGGCGGCGGCGCAGGTGATGGCCAGCGCGCCCAACGGCGATTGGGTCAGCCCGCGTTCCTGGATAATCCGGGCCAGCACCGGAAAGGCAGTAATGCTCATGGCAATGCCCATAAACAAGCCAAAGGCCACAAACGAGACGCCGCCGGGGGCAAATTGGCTGAACAGACCATAAGCCAACCAGACGCCCAGAAAAAAGGGAAAGACAATGCCGGCGTGGCTGACCACCACAGCGGCCTGGGCTTTGTTTTTCAACAGGCTCACATCCAGTTCCAAACCGATGATGAACATGAACAACAATAGACCCAGTTGGCTAAAAAATTGCAGCGTGGGCAGCGAGTCGGGCCGGAACAGCCAGCCGCTCACCTGCGGCCAGAGCCAGCCCAGCAGCGACGGCCCCAGCACAATCCCGGCGATGATCTCGCCAATCACCGTCGGCTGGCCGAATTTGCCAAAGAGAAAGCCAAACAGTCGGGCGCACAGGATGATGACCGCAATTTGCAGCAATAACAGGCTCAAAGGATGGCCCAGATTGTCGGTCAAACTTTCTCCCCATGCTTCCAGCGGACTTGCCTGGGTTGTCGTGGCCGGAATTTCAAGGCTCTGGCCTGACAAGTCGCGGCCCGCTTCAAGCTGTTTGCCCTGGACGATGATAAACCAGATCAGCAGACCAAAAATGGTGGTGAAAAGAAGGTAAAAGAGAAAGTGTTTTTTCAATTGGAATCACTTTCTGACGTGGTGCGTAGTGCGTGGTGCGTGGTAGATGGATTAATCTTCGGGCAAGGATGCATTTTGTAACAGAGCAGATAAAGGTTCGATTTCATAGACTACTCGTTCCTCGTGGATACGCTTTTCTCGATATTTGGGGACCATTTTTAGTAACTGACGGATAATTTGAGCCAACAACTTCAAACGATGTTCAATAACTACTTGACCAAGAACGTGGCGACTTTTGAAATACCAATCTCGCGCTTCACGGGCTGACCCCAGCGCATATTCGTAAAATCGAGCCTGTTCTTTGCCAGAGGTCCGACTATATCCTTCACTAATGTTGGCGCTGATACTACCTGTAGCTCGATAAAGCTGATCCGACAGCGAAATCATACTGGGATTTTTAGCCAGTTTGCGCACATCATACCAGGCCAGATCACCCAGAAATAAAGCCAAGCGATAAACCTCGGTACGCCACAAAGCATCTTCAGTGACCTCTGCCGGTACACTCGCCAACCACTGTTCGTAATTTATAGGTCCGCCTTGAAAAATTTCTTCTTGATAACTCACGCGGTACGTAGTGCGTGGTGCGTGGAATATTATACGCCACGCACCACGCACCACGTTTTACCGATACCCCCCTGGCCGCATCACCTCCTGCGGCAGCAAAATATTAAACTCGCTCCGCACCTGCCGGTCAACTTCATCCGGGACAATTTCCGGGAAGAAGGTTTGTAGGGTCTGGCGAGCCTGGCGGCGGGCGCGTTCGCGCATGTCCAGACTGCCGGCGGCTTCCCAGTCGGCGCGGGTGGAACGGTCGGCGGTGTGGGGGTAATGATATTCGCTGTTCATCAGTTCGAGGGTTTGGGGCTGGCCCAGGTAATGGCCCTCGCCGTTGGCAACTTCATGAATTATATCCAGCGAGAGCGACTCTTCGGTCACCTCCAGGCCGCGCACCAGGCGCATGACCTGGCCGCAGATGTCGTCGTCAATGACGTACTGCTCGTAAGCTACCGCCAGCAGCGATTCGAGCATGCCGGCGGCGTGATGGTTATAGTTGGCCCCGGCCAGGGCGGTCACGGCGGTGGTCAGCCCCTTTTCAAAACCGGCCTGAATATCGGGGATTTTGCTGTCGGTGATGCCGCAGGAGTTGTAGATGGGCAGCCCGTAAAAGTGAGACATCTGGGCCGAAGCCGCGTTCATGAGGGCCAGTTCGGCGCAGCCGCCGAGCATGCTGCCGCTGCGCAAATCTGTCACCAGGGGCATGCCGCCCATCAGGGTGGGATGGCCGGGCCGGAGCAGTTGGATGTAGGTCAGCCCGGCCAGCTCCTCGGCGATGGTCTGGACCAGTGTGCCGACCAGCGAGGCCGGGGCCGTAGCCCCCGACAGCGGCGCGGAGACCAGGGCTACCGGAATCCCGGCCCGCACCGCCACCGTCAGCGTTTCGACGGTTTCGGCGGCAAAACGGAGCGGGCTGACAATCACCCCCAGGTTAAAGGAGATGAAGGGCCGGGCGGCAAACTGCGCTTCGCCCCCGGCGATAAGCGCGGCCAACTTTTTGATTTCGGCCACTTTGGAGGGAAAGTAGCAGCCGCCCATAACGTGCTTGTGGGTGGCCGTCAGAGCGGCGTAAAAGGTGTTGACGTCAATATCCTCGTTGGACATATCACGGGCCACGACCGGGCGGATGTAAAAATGGATATTGTCCAGCGTTTCGACCAGCCGCCCGATGTCATAAATGTCGCGCAGGCGCGACTCGCGGGCGTGGCCGGTTTCCAGGTCGAGCACCAGCACCGCCGCCCCGCCGGTACCCAGGTGAACCCGCTGCCCGGACAGGCGCAGGTCGGTCTGGCCGTCTTTGCTGTAAAAGATGACCTCGCGGTTGACCCTTTTTAAGGCCGCCTCGACCATGCCTCGCGGGAAGAAAACCCGGTTGCGGGCCGCGTCCACGTTAGCCCCGGCCCCGGCCAAAATCCGGCGGCACTCCGATTCGGCTACCTCGAGGCCGGTCTGTTCCAGCACGGTCAGGGCCGCCCCGTGGATGCGCCAGACATCGGCCTCGGCCAGGGGCTTGTATAACCCGCCGATCAATCCCGGCGGGAGCTGGCCGATTTTTTTAGGGCCGCGCTCGCGGCGCTCGCGGCGGCGGTTTTCACGAATTGTCATGGGATTTTCCTCTGTGGCAAAATATGAAGCGTAAAACGTGATGCGTGACGCGAAAATATTTTCACGCATCACGCATCACGCTATTATCCAATTTTTGGAATGATTTAAATCCTGAGAGCTTATTGAATCGTCGTCACTAAGAAAAAGCAGCTATAATATTCATCGCCGGTGGCCAGACTCCACTGGCCGGTGAAGGGGGTCACGCCGTCGTCGCTGATGGATTTGACCACCACATCATAATCGCCGGCGGGCAGTTCGTAGGTGCCAATCGGACCCTGTTCCGGGCAGGTTTCGGGGCCGTCGCCGGTGTAGTTGGTGCAGGTAGCGCATGGCTCCAGCTCTTCAATCCGGGCTTCGGGGCCGCTGAAAACAATGCTCAGCTTTTCGGGCGAGTCGTTTTGAATGACGACCACCGAGGGGCCGCTGCCGCTGCCGCCGACGCTCTGCGGGGCCGGGATGTTGCCCGCGCCCATCGCCTGGGCCTCGGCCACGGAAGCGCGGGCCAGGGCTGCCGTCGTTTCTTCGGCCAGGGGATGGTCGGGATAGTCGTTTAGGAGCAGTTGGTACAGGTCAATGGCGCTGGTGGGGTCGTTGTTATCTTCATACACCTGGCCGCAGGCCAGCAGCAGGGGCGGCAGGGCCGCTTCCCCGGCCGGGACCAACTCCTGGGCGCGCAGGGCCTCAAAACTCTGGCACACGGGTTGGTCGGCCTGGGCGGCGATGGCTTCGGCCTGGGCAAACAGGCCGGTGGTTTGGCTGCGCACGGTGGGGCTGAGGGGGGTGGTCGGATAGGCAGCCAGAAAATCAGCGTAGCCGGTCAGGGCCGGGCCAACCTCGCCGCCGGCCTGGGCGTCAATTGCTTTTTGCAATTCGTCGCACTCGGCTTTTTCAACCGCCGAGGCTTTGGCCGCCTCGTTGCTGTCGCCCCCTAACCCGCCGCCGCTCAGGGCCGCTTCAAAAAACGGCACAGCGGTGGCGCAGTCTGAATTGAGATAGGCGGCGTGTCCGGCCTCATAATTATCCTGTTGAACGGTGTATTGGTAAAAATTAAATCCGGCGCAGGCGGCGCAAATCAAGCCGACAACAGCCAAAATGGCGCAGCCAATCTGCCGGCCGCGCGATTTGGGTTTGGCCGGGGTTGGAACAGGGGCAGCAGGATCGGTTTGAGACATAATGCGTGATCTCCTTATTCTAAAAAATTGAGATTTAAAACAACAAACTAATCAAGCAGACTGGAAAATGAACGCTCGAGGCTGCCTCCTTTCCCTCCCAATAAATAGCGATTGGAGATTGGAGATTAAAGAATCTCTAATGGGAACATTCGGAAATCCTAACGGCGGCTTTGTTACCGGCGCTCGTCCGGCGATGAAGTCGCCGGACTATGCAACAGCGCCCGATCAATCGGGCTAAAGCCGGGTTGACCCGGCGGTGTTGTGTAGCCCTGGCATTCATGCCGGGCGGGCAAGTCAGACAAAACAGTTTCCGAACACTTTCCCAATCTCCAACCTCCTAGATATAAAAACAACTTTCAATCCCGAAACACCACCGGGGCCTGGATGGCGTCGGTGGCTTCGGAGACCTGCATCGTCCCGCCCGAAACGGTCAGGTGCGGCCCACAAACGAGGGTTTCAGCCTGATGGCGCAAAAAGAAAACCCGTAAGCGGGTAGTTCCCTGCCGCATCAGTCTAACCTCGTTGGCGGGGTCAAGGTAGGCCAGGTCTATCTGCGCCGAAGGAACGAGGCGCTGGGCCACCACCGGCCAGGGCAGGGCCAGGGCCTCGGTTAATATCGTGCGCCAGCTTTCGGCGCTGTAATGGCGGCCCACCCGTAAACTGCGCCCACCCCAGGCCTGATTGTCGCCGTCAAAGCCGGCATATTTGATAATCCAGTCATCTTTTTGATCAAGGATACCCGCTATGGTTTCCGGTTGCACCAACCGTGTTTCAGGAATTGAGCTATCCAGCACGGCCAAGGCGTCAGGTTGAGCGGCGACAATTCGCTCACGTACAACCGGCAAATTCAGGGCGGCCAGGATGGTTTTGCTGTCCAAAATGAACATGGCCGGGTTGAGCAAGGTTGCGCCTTTGGCCTGCCAACGGATGAAGCGCCGGAGCTTCTCCGGGCTGAAACAGTCAAAATAACCAAAGCGAAAGACCACCCCCTGGCCTACATCGTCCGGCCAACCGGCGGCATCGGGGTAAACAAAAGGCTCGAAGCCGTAGGCACGCACTCGCCCCAGTAGATCATCGAAATGCCAGGCCGCTGGTTTTTCCTTAATGCCAAAGCCCGGCCTATGCCAGCGCTGACCCTTATTTACTTCGGCAGCCATCGCCGCTAAGGGTACATCATACAACACTCTCCCGCGCCCGCCAACTTCGGCCAGGGCGCGGCAAAAGGCCAGTTGCTCAAACAGAAATTCGCTCCACTGCTCAGTGCCGACAAACAACAGTTCCCGCCCTTGCAGGTAGCGGGCAAAGCCGGCGGCCAAATCGGTGGGCAGGCCGTAACCAACCTGCATGGCGTGGGCATAGCCGTGGGCCGAAGGGCAAATTTCCAGTTCGGTGGCGATGAAGCGTGGTGCGTCTTGCGTCTTGCGTCTTGCGTCTTGCGTGTTAGGTGTTATAGTCGGAGGTTGTGAAATGAGTTCGGGGGTGAGGATAAGTTGGAAATCGGGGCGCACGGACTCCACTCGGCCCTGGCTCATGAGGCGGGGAATGGTGGGTGGAACTCTGTAGTTCAGCAGGGCATCAAGGCCGCCTTTGGCTCCGGCGGGGGTTCCGTAGAGACTCGTCACCGCGTCGAAGAGGGCAAAAATCGCCCGGCCAATCGCCGCCAGGTCGGCGGCGGCTTGAGCGGGTAAAACAAAAGGTTCGGCGGCCGGCAGCCACCAGGCCCCTTCGAGTCCGGCCAGGCTAATGCCGGTGGCGCGCATGCGTTGGCGAAGCAGAGCGAAGTCTTGGGTCAAGTTAACTCCGGCCGGTATTTGTGCTTCAAGCGCCGGGCCAGCGATTTTTCCCACAGCTCCGGCTGCTGCTGCAAACGTTGATGCTCAAGATCAACATAGACCAGCATTTTATCCCCCTATTTCCTTATGGTGTAACTTGAAATTACATCACTGATGATACCCTATTCTGGGCTAACCTTCAAGGGGGCAACTTTAAAAAATTCCTACCGCAATCGGTTTTGCTTTGACAAAGTTATGACTCTTCTTTAAAATCTTTGGCGCGGGTAATCCCCATGATAACTCCAAGATTTTACGGTATTAGCGGATTTAATTTTCTTGGAACTGTCTAAAAAGGTTTAATGGTGGACGATAGTTCAACGGTCAGTACCAGGGGACAACGGTCCCTTTGCCCTCGGTTGCTGACTCAACCAATCAAATAACCCCCGGTTGGCGGTCCAGCGTTGAGCGCCTCCGGGTTGTTGACGATAAACGGAGGTGTTCTATGGACCAAGTAATCCTCGAAGACGTGCTGGAGCAGTTGCGCTCAGCCCTGGAAGCAAATGATCTGGCCACTGCCTCAACTATTATCGAGGAACTCCGCCCGGCCGATCAGGCCGATCTCTTTTGGGAACTAGACGAAGACGAACAAACCGCTTTGCTGCCGGAGTTAAATCCGGCTGACGCGGCTGATATTTTAGAGGAACTCTACGACGAAGATGTGGTAGAGCTGGCCGAACAGCTACCCCTGGACAAACTCATCCAGATTGTCAACGAAATGGAGCCGGATGAGGCCGCCGATTTGCTGGACGATCTGGAACCGGAGCAGGCCCAGGCTATCCTGGCCCAGATAGAATCGGCCATCGAGGTCAAATCGCTGGCGCATTATGAGGACGATACCGCCGGCGGCTTGATGACCTCGGCCTACATTCCGCTGTGGCGGCGCATCACCGCCCAACAGGCCATTGATACCATCCGCGCCTGGCGGCCCGACGAAGAAACCATCTATTATCTTTTTGTCACCGACGCCCTCAAGCGGCTGGTCGGGGTGGTCAACCTGCGCCAACTGATTGTGGCTGATCCCGCTACCCCCATCACCGAAATCATGGAAACCGATGTCGTCTACGTTTACACCGATACCGACCAGGAAGAGTGCGCCGACCTGATGCAGCGGTACGATTTGCTGGCCCTGCCCGTCGTAGATGAACATAAGACCTTACTGGGCATTATCACTGTTGACGATCTGGTAGATGTCATTCAAAGCGAAGCCGGTGAGGACATTCAACGGATGGGCGGGGCTGAACCGCTGGACCGGGGCTATCTCGATACCAGCATATTGGTGATTACCCGCAAACGAATTGGCTGGTTATTATTGCTGTTCATCACGGCTACCCTGACCGGCCTGGTGATGGACTCATTTCAGGATGAGTTGGCGGCCATGGTCGCGCTGGGCATTTTTATTCCGATGTTGATTGGCACCGGCGGCAATGCCGGCTCACAAACCACCGCCACCATCATCCACGCCATGGCCATTGGCGATATAGATTGGAAGGATGCCTGGCATGTCTGGCTGCACGAAATACGTATCGGCGTGGTACTGGGGATGGGGATGGCCCTGGTCGCTTACGGCCTGGCCGTATTTTGGACCCAGGATCACCGGCTGGCTTTGACGGTCGCCGCCTCCATTGCCGGGATTGTGTTATGGGCCACCGGAGCCGGCTCGCTGCTGCCGCTGATAGCGGCTCGTGTGGGCATTGACCCCACCGTTGTTTCCGGCCCGGTGATGAGCACCCTGGTGGATGCCACCGGTTTGTTTATCTATTTTACCATCGCTCGGATTATTTTGGGGCTGTGAGAAGAGGTGAGGACGCGAGGACACGGGGACACAGAGACACCATTATACTTTCGTCTCCTCGCCTCTTCGCTTCACGCTTCACGCCTCACATATCACGCCTCACACCTCACGTTTTACGTTTTACGTTTTACGTGTGGTATAATCTGGCCTGGCAAGCAGGGCTTTGAAAAAATCCTTCGACGTTCTCATTTTAGTGATCCTCGTTATTGCCAGAGTTCGGATTGACACCCTGGCCGATTTGGTGCTGCCTCAACGTCACGAGGACGTACGCCGGCTGGTAGCCAGCTGGTGGCCGGCAGCCAGCCTGGACCGTTTAGCGCACCCAGAGACCGACCCGGTCAGTCTGATGCTGATTGTCGCGGCCTTTGGGCTGCTGGTGGTCTACGGGGTGGTTGACAGTTTTGAGGAGGAACGGCGGGCCAAAACGATTTATCGGTTGAAGCTGGCCCTCATTTACGGCATCATCGCTCTGCTGGTTTTTGGCAAAACAATTTTGCTGATCAACCTGCGCCACCTGAGTGGGCCGGCCAGCTATGCCCACGATGGGGGCGTGATTCAAACCGAAGCGACCATTGCCTACTTTCTCCGGGGTCTTAACCCTTACGTCGAGGATTACGTGGACACGCCCATGGCCGAGTGGGGTTTCGACGAGTACCGCACGGCGCTGTACCATTACCCTTACTTGCCCTGGACCTTTATTTTTTCAGCCCCATTTTATCTGTTGAGCCGGGGGCTGCTGGGCTGGTTTGACGAGCGCATGGTTTACCTGCTGCTCTTTGCTTTAACCTTAGTGCTGACGCAGCAGCTTGTCGGCGGGCGGCGAGAAAAATTAATCGCCCTGGCCCTGGTGGGACTCAACCCCATTCTGGCCGTCAGCGTGATTTTTGGCGAGAACGACCCGTTTGTGTTTTTCTGGATTGTGCTGGCGCTGTGGCTGGTTGGTTCCACCTCTCCAGGCCGGCGGCTGGCGGCTTCTGCCGCGTTGGGACTGGCCTGGGCCAGCAAGCCGACGGCCTGGTTTTTAGCGCCCTTCTGGCTGCTTTACCTGCTGCGGGAGGGCTGGGGTGGGCGAAGCTGGCCTGAGCGAATGGTCACGCTCTGGCGGCAAGCCTGGCCGCTGCCGGTCGTTTTTGGCTTGTGTACCCTGCCCTGGTTTGTGTGGAATCCTGAGGCCATGATTGACGATGTCTGGCGCTGGTCGGCCGGGCAGGGGCCGACCGGCTATCAAATCTGGGGTTGGGGGGCCAGCAACCTGGTCCTGGCTTTTGGTGGGGTGGCAGACCGCTTTCAGTATTGGCCTTTTATCATCCCGGAGCTGCTCACCGGCGGGCCGCTGCTGTGGATTTTGCTGCGCCGGCAGCTCCGCCAGAACACCATGGGAACCATGTTATATGGTTACGGGATATTACTGCTGGCCTTTTTTTTCGTGTCTCGTTTTCTCCAGCCGAATTACCTGGGCTACCTGGCGGCGGTGTTGACCCTGGCGTTTCTGGCGGAAGAGAGACGAGGAGGCGAAGAGACGTGAGGCGAAGAAGTTCTTCGCCTCCTCGCCTCAGAGCCGAAGGCCCCCTGTGGGCGAGTCATCGTATCTTTATTTTTAAGGAGTTAAAATGCTCAACGAAAAAGAAATGGCCCCCGATTTTGAATTGCTCGACGATACGGGCAAGCCAACGAAGTTATCGGATTTTAGGGGCAAACGAGTCGTATTGTACTTTTTTCCCAAAGCTATGACCAGTGGCTGAACGGTTCAAGCCCAGGGAATCCGTGATGATTTCTCACAATATCAAGAGGCCGATGTGGTCGTCCTGGGCGTCAGCCCAGACACGGTGAAGGATCAGGCCAAGTTCAAGGCCAAAGAGAATTTACCCTATCCGCTATTAGCCGACGAAAATCACGCAGTGGCCGAGTTGTATGGGGTCTGGGTGGAAAAATCCATGTACGGCAAGAAATTCTGGGGGGTGGAGCGGACCACCTTTTTGATTGGGGCCGGCGGTGTGATCGAAAAGATTTTCCGCAAGGTCAAACCGGAAACTCACAGCAAGCAGGTTTTGGCTGTGTTGAAGGAATAATGGAACCGATGGAAAATGCCTCCCAACTAATCCCTCGCCCAGATTGGCGCGATAGCCTGACATGGTACACCCACGAAACCGCCTTTTGCCGGACCATTAAATTTTTAGGCGGGCTTTATTTCCATGCGGTGGCTGACGTGGAGCGAATCGGTTTTGAAAACTTTCCGGCAACGGGGCCGTGTATTTTGGCGGCGAATCACATTAGCAATATGGATGTGATTTACGTGGGCCTGCATGCGCCCCGCCATCCCCACTTTATGGCCAAGGTAGAGTTGTACAAAAACCCTATCTTTGCCTGGGCTATCCGGCTGTGCGGCTCGTTTCCGGTGCATCGGGGTGAAAATGATGCCTGGGCGCTGCGGCAGGCGGGCCGGGTTTTGGAAGCAGGCCAGATTTTGTGCATGTTCCCCGAGGGGACGCGCAGCAAAGGCAAGGCTCAGTTGCGCCGGGGCAAGGTAGGGGCGGTCAAGCTGGCGCTCGATTATCGGGTACCGATCGTGCCGGTGGCTATCAGTGGCACCGAAAAGTTTGGCTTTAAGGGTTGGAAAGGTAACAAAATCAGAATGGAGGCCGGCCCCCCGCTCGATATGGTAGCCCTGGCCGGTTCGACGGCTTATGAGGGGGATACGCTGCGCCGACTGACCGAAGTGTTAATGCAGCGCATTGCCGCTATGTTACCGCCCGCTTATCGGGGTATCTACGCGGGAGGCGCGAGCTAATTTGTCGCTGATCTGTTGGCGAATATCCTGAAACGCATCTTCCAGATAGGGGTAGGCCAGCCACACCGAGGCCAGGCCAAAAATCACTCCAGAAATGGTGCGTCGAAACAGGTCGCTTTGATAAGGGCCAAAATATTTCAAGTAGATCAGCGCCAGGGGACCGGCCAAAAAATAGAGATAGCTGTGCCAGGTGAGATACCTGAACCAATGCAGAATGGCGCTGGTAAGGCCCAGCGCAATCAGGCCGATGGCCCACAGCGCGCCCATCGAAACGCCGCTGGCCAGCCAATCGCTGGCGAGCTGCATACCCGCATCCAGGGCAATCGGCCACAGAAAAAAAACATACCAGCGAACCTGCGGCGGTTTCAGATGAGGCCGCACCAATCCGTAGCCCAGGCCGCCCAGCAGAAAAGCCGCATAAATGGCTACATCGCGGTGGCAAATGGCGACTTGTTCGCCCAGAATAAAATAGGACCGTGAAGGCAGTTGGTGGCAGGTGGCCCGGTACAGATTATAAAGAATATTGGCCGCATCGGTGTAACCATAGGCCAATAATATGGGGGCTAAAAAAGGCAGGCCAACGTAAAGAAAAAAGAAGGTATTAAAGACGGCCAACCAGTGATGGGCCAGCCACAAAATCCGCCGGTTCGCCCACAGAGTCAGCTCGCGGGCCAGCCCGGTGACCGGGCGGCGGTGGGAGACTTCGGGGGTCATAAATCAGGGGGTTGCGCCGGGGATGGGTTGGTGAGAAAGGCTTTAATATCGGCCAGGGTGAAAGGCCAGTCGAGTTCAGCCCCGTTTTGAGGCCGGCCCAGAACCGGGATGCGGTCGGTGTATTTGCTGCGAAGATGGCTGTTATGGGCGTGAGAAATGTCTACCAAATCAATTTCGAGCGGGATGTCGAGGGTGAGTTCCATTAACATCATATAGGCATCCTGGCACAAATGGCAGTTTAGTTTGGTATACAAGATTATTTTTTCCATAGCTCATATTATACACAAAAAGCCGGAGATGCAATACCCTCCGGCCTTTCTGTTAATTGTCCCAACCTAAATGTTTTCGAGCAGCCAGGCCGGGGCCAATTGATTGGCGATGGTATTAAAATAGGTAAAGGTGCCGGTCAGCAGCATGACCCCGATGAGAATGATAAAGGCGCCGCTGACCCGCTCGATCAGGCCCATGTGGCGGTTGAGTTTTTTAAGTTGGCTGGTTGCGGCGGTCAGCATCCAGGCGGTAATTAGAAACGGTACGGCTAAACCCATAGAGTAAACAAAGAGATATGACATTGCCAGCCCGACATTTTGCCCCTGAATAGCTAAAGTTAGAATAGCGCCCAGCAGCGGGCCAATGCAAGGGGTCCAACCCGCCGCAAAGGTCATCCCCACCAAGACACTGCGGGCGTAGCTGGGGGTCTGGCCATAACCGTACTCCATTTTCTTTTGGATATTGAAGATGGGAATGGTAATCACCCCCATAATATGCAGCCCAAAAATAATCAACAGCAGGCCGCCAACCCAGACCATATAATCAGCAACCTTGCCCAACGCTCCGCCCAAAAAGCCGGCCGGTGCGCCGAAAACCACCACAAACACAAAGGTAAATCCGGCCACAAACAGGAGGGCGTGGGTAAAGACGTAACTCCGTGGCGGCGCTTCCTCTCCTGCCAGCGTTGAACCGCTCAAATAACCCAGGTAAACCGGGATGAGCGGCAAAACACACGGGGAAATAAAGGATAACAATCCGGCGATGAAAGCGGCAAAAACAGTGATATTTTCGATGCCCATAAGTAATTTCCTTTTAGGTAGTTCCGGGAAACAGTTATTCAATCCGTATTACTTCGTCTTGCGTCTTCCGCGCAAAGCGTGTTACGCAAGATGCAAGAGGTAAGACGCTTTCTCAATCTTACGACGCAAATCTAACGGATTCCTTACTTCAGCCTCAACCTCTTTTATTCGCCATTTCCTTCGCGCTGGGCCAATTGCTCCAGCATCTCGACCTCTTTCTGCAAATGACGCTGGCGGTTAACCAGGGTATAAATGTAAACAAAACTCACAATCCAAAAGACGGCATAGCCGGCGGCTAAATAAATTGTGTCGCCCATTGAGAAAATCCTTTTATAAGGTCATACTATTGACGTGGTGCGTAGTGCGTGGTGCGTAAAATTAGCGCACTACACATCACGCACCACGCATTATTGATACAATATCTCCTGCTTAACCGCTTCCACCCGCCGCTTCAAGTTTTCCAATCGAATGCGATGGTACATCAAAGTAATATAGAAAACGGTAAAGGCTACCAGGCAAAAGACGAGGGTGAGCATAATATTATCCGACATGCCAAACCCGCCCATAGCCTCGCTGTTTTTGCCGGGGGCCACTACGGCTGGATGGATGGTCCGCCACCAGCGAATTGCCATCCAATTGATAGGGACCGAGATAGCCGCAATCAGGGCATAGACAGCCGCAAAGCGAGCCTGGCGCTCCGGGTTGTCTACCGCACCGCGCAGCATAAGATAGCCAATATACAACAGCCAACTGATGGTGGAGATGGTCAAGCGTGGGTCCCAGGTCCACCATACATTCCAGGTTGGCTTGGCCCAGATAGGGCCGCTGAGCATGACCATGGTAAAAAAGGCCAGCCCCACTTCAACCGAAGCCAACCCCCAAATATCCCAACGGGGGTTACGGGTGACAAGATAGAGCAGCGCCGCCACCGCCGCCACGATAAAGGCCAAAAACCCGATCCAGGCCGAGGGGACGTGGAAATAAAAAATGCGCTGGGCATATCGCTCGGCCGGGGCTTCCAGGTTGAGCGCATCGGGGGCCCAGGCTAAAGCCATGTATAGGGCGGCCAGCATCAAGATACCACTGACAAGGGTTAACCCCAACCCCCCGTTGAACCCACCAGCGGTCACCTCGGTTTTTGTCTGTTGAGTTAAGGCGGTAGGTGTCGCCATAAAAATTACTCCGAAAAAGAAATAAAAATAAGAAATTAGAAATAAGAAAGAGGGCCACGCTACCTGATTATTCTACTCGCCATTCGCCTATTCGTCCCTTCGCTTATTCTTCCACTACATACTCGAACAGCATAAAAGAAGCGGCGATAAAAATAGCATCAAACGCAATCAGGAGCGCCAGCCAATGACTGACCTCGGCCAGAGGGGTATTATCTAAAATGGCTGAGGTCAAGCGAACAGCCGCCAACAGCAGCGGCACGATCACCGGAAAGAGCATAATCGGCAGCATTACTTCACGGGCGCGGGTATGAACGGCCATAGCCGAGAACAACGTACCGACGCTGGCAAAACCAATTGTACCCAAAATGACCACGCCGCACAAAAGCGGCAAGGTCGCTGCGGCCTGGTTGAACAGGATCACAAAAATGGGCAGAATAAAAAGCTCGACCAGGCTGATAAACAACACATTGCCGATCATTTTGCCAAAATAAATGGCACTGCGATCCACCGGGGCCAGCAGCAGCCCATCCAATACCCCGCGATCTCGTTCCAATACAAAGCTGCGGCTCAAGCCCAACATACCGGCAAAGGCAATAGCGACCCACAAAACCCCCGGCGCGACGGTTTGTAGATTCTCGGCCCGCAAGTCAAAGGTAAAATTAAAGATAAAGATAATCAGCAGGGAGAAGACAAACATGGCGCTGATCATCTCTTTGGTGCGGATTTCGGTGGCGATATCTTTGCCGACAATGGCCAGCACTTTGCGAACGTAGCCGGCAAAGCCACGCGGTACCGTCGCCGACGCGGGGATGGAGTTGGGTAGGGGATGAATTTGCTCGGTCATAGAAAGAATTGTGTCAAGTGTCACGATACAAAGAACTTGATACTTGAAACCTGACACCTCTAATTCGCCGTTACATATTGAAAATACCGCTCACGGACCTCGGCTACAGTCACATCTTGGCGCTGTGCCTCATAAGCGATTTTGCCTTTCGCCAGAATCACCACCCGATTGCCTAGAGACAGCCCGCGCTCCAGATTATGAGTAGTCATCAAGATGGTCCGCTGATCGGCGCCGACGGCGGTTAACAACTCATTCAACCGGTCAGCGGCGTGCTGGTCGAGGCCAGTATCGGGTTCATCGAGCAACAATAGAGGGGGATTGTGCAGCATGGCGCGGGCAATGGCCAACCGCTGCTGCATGCCCCGCGAGTAGGTTCGCACCGGGTCGTGCTGGCGGCCCCACAACCCAACCTGCTTGAGCAGCAGTTCGATCCGGGCTGAAGGATGGGGCGCATCATACAGGCGAGCGTAAAAACGCAAATTCTGGTCGGCGGTCAAATCATCGTACAGCAGCGTTTTGTGCGAAACCAGGCCGATAAAACGGCGCAGTTCGGTGGCCGAGTCGGCGGTGTTATAACCACTGATGGACACACTCCCGCCGGTGGGTTTGCTCAAGGTAGCGATGATATGCAGTAGGGTCGTTTTGCCGGCCCCGTTGGCCCCCATGAGGGTCACAAAGTCGCCTTCGTTGATGGTCAGGTCCACTCCACGCAGGACTACTCGAGAGCCAAAGGCTTTGGTAAGATTACGAATCTGGATCATGAGTAAAAAACTTGATGGGTTAAACCCTGAACCAATCCACTTTATGGTAGATGCGGCTGATGGGTAAGGGAAAGTTGATGGTTTGCAGGGTAAGCTCTGCTTCCGGCAGGTTAGTTTCGATGAGGACCCAGCGCCCGTCTTCCAGTTTGTGAAAATATTCCACATGAACCCGCTCCTGGTCAATGAGCAGGTAATCTTGCAAGGTTTCAATCAGCCGATATGACTCGAACTTGAAACCTCGATCATAATCCCTGGTAGATTTTGACAGCACTTCAACGATAATAAGCGGGTTGGTAATTGTATCGTTCCGTCCTTCGGCAAACTCAACCTGACCGCACACCAATGTCGCATCGGGATAGGTATAAAGACCATTGGCCTTCACCAGCACCCGCATATCGCTGGTAAAAGCAACACACGGTTTTGACTCGGCAAACTGGTTCAAAGCAGCATTAATATTGCCGGCAATGACATTATGATTATAAGAGCCGCCAGCCATAGCAAAAATTTCACCGTTGAAAAATTCACTCTTGTGGTCAGCTTTTTCTTCCAAAGCCAGATATTCTTCTGGGGTGTAAAAGGTTAATTGCTTTTTGAGCATCACCCCTCCATCAGTTGAGCCAGCTCCGTCTTGTACTTGGCCCTGGCGCGATGATAAACCTGCCGGTCCAGTTCGCCGGCCTCAAAAACTTCATCCAGGCGAGCCAGCATCAACAGCAACTTTTGACGGCGCAGGTCGGCATCTTCGGCCGTTGTCTCTTGGCCCGCCGCTTGGGGGCGAAGGTAAGGATAACCTACCGCCACAAACACAATCACCGCTGCGCCCAGGCCAATGACAATCCAGCGCAGCAAGTTTTGGTCCACACTGCCAGCAGGAGCCACAGCGCCGGGAGCAGAAGTCTCGGCGGGGAAGGTCAGCTTATCCAGGTTCGTCAACTGGAAGGTGAGGGGTTGATCTTTTTTCAAATCGGCGGCGCTAAAAATGGAGAATGAAGTGCCCTGAAATTCGCCCGTTTCGACAAACTCGAGCTGCTCGCTACTCAACTTGGCGCCTTGCGCCTGCATCAGTACATTGGCCGAGACGACATCGGCGGGCAGTGGCACAGCAATGGTCAGCGTGTCTTTATAGGGCAAATTGTAAACGGCAACGATGGAGGAGGTGTTTTCACCGGGGGTAACCGGTTCGGTATCGGTGTACCCGCTGTCCACCTTAATGAACCGCTGTCCGGTCGGGTCATCCTCAAAGGTTACATTTTGGGCATTCGCCGGCAGAGCGAAGGGCATGGTGCGTCCCTCGGTCCCCACATAGGTTTTGTTGCCCGAATTACTCAGCATAAAAACCTGAACCACGTTGATCGCTTCAGGCTTAAAAGTCATCAGATAGTGAAATTGGGACACACTTACGGCTTCGGCGCTGGGGGTAGTTTCGTACACCTTCAAATCGAGGGTTGTTTCACTACTATTGGGGGTAAAAAGGCCGGGCTGATTGCTAAAATAGGTAATATCTTTATACCGGCCTTCGACCACATACAAAATGGAGTGATCGGTGGGCAGCTTTTCAAACGTATAGTTTCCGGCGCTGTCGGCTTGGGTAGTCAGACGTTCAACTTCCACATTGTTCTCGATGATGCGCAGGGTAACCTCGAGATTGCCCAAGGGCTGGCCGGTGCTGGCGTTGATGACCTGTCCTTTCAACACCCCATTGCGCTGCGGCAGCTTAAAAGAAAAAGTTCGAACGTAACTGAGTACCTGACGCAGTTCCTGGTCAGACAAGGAGTTGAGCGAAGTGTGCGCTTCACTGGCCTGGAAGTTGGCCTGTAGTTTGGCTTGACTCCGCTGGCTCATGGCGGCCAGATCGGTGAAACTGACCATCGGAGCCGAAGCTTCCGGGCCATCGCCCGCGCCGCTGCTGCCGTGACAGGCAGCGCACTGCTGGCTAAAAATAGTCTCGCCGGCGGCAATCTCTTCCGGTTTAAGGCTCAGACTCCAGATATAGGCCGTCAAATCCCAAATTTGGGCGTCGCTTAACTGGTTGCCCCAGGGAGGCATCAGCTTTTCAATCCGGCCGTTCTTAATCACATCAAAATTTTCGGTGGGAACATACTGCCAGGCATTTTCAGGATCGGTCATATTAGGCAGTGGGTCGGGGATATTGGCGCTGGCCGGGCCATCCCCTTGCCCGGCCGGACCGTGGCAGGGCTGGCAATTTTCAGCCCACAAAGCTCGCCCGTCCGAAACAGAGGGAGGCACATCAGGGGCTTGAGCCGGCGGCGCAGCAAAGAGGCGAGACGGGGAGGTGTAGATGATCAGCCCACTTAAAATTAACAAAAAAGAAACGTTCAACGTTAAACGTTGAACGTTTAAACGGCATTTCTGTCTCACCCGGTCGTCACCTCGTCAACCGGCTGCAATCGCCTTTTTTCAGGCAGTGCTACGCCGCAACGAGCGCAGAAAGCATCCCCTGACTGATAGACATAACCACAGGCGGGGCAGGCGAGGGCTTGAGGGGCAGCCAATTCGGGTAGGGGTTGACCACAACTTCCACAAAAGGCATCGCCAGGTAAAAAGGCATGCCCGCAGTGAGGGCAGGTAGCTTCATCTACTTCCGCCGGATCAAGTTGAATATTTTTGAGGATTTCAATTTCCGCATCTACTTCACGCAGCAATCCGTTACCATCGCCGGATTGATTTTGCCTCAATTGGGATACCAGCCGCTCAATCTCAACATCCAGCGCTGCCGCCGAGGTAACAGCCGTGCTGTGGCTCAGGCGGTCTATCTGATGACGGATTTCAGCCGCTTCAAATTTACCTTTAGCCAGCAGCCGGTCGTAATCCTCAGTAGAAACTTTACCCATTTCATAATCAAACATGAGGTCTTTGATTGCCGCCAGAGCCGCTTGATAGCGGGCTTGATATTCTTCCATCGTCTGACCAGAGCGGTGAGGCTGGAGCGGCGCTTCAACCTGAGTTTGCTGCCAAAGGGGGTATAAAATTAATCCAAAAGCACCGCCAATTAAAGCGATACTGGCGAGGAGGGTGAAGACATCCATTGGTTGTTAACTATCCTGGGCTGGCGGCGGTGCTATCAACCGGTCCAACAAACCGTAAAGTTGAGCCTGCTCAATTGGCCCAATCTGAACATGGATAATCTGGCCTTGTTGATCAATAAAAAAGGTTTCGGGCACACCGGTGATAGCATAATCTTCAGAGATTTTGTTGCCTAAATCGGGGCCGGAAGGATAGGTGATGCCGTATTTTTTCATGTAAGCCAGGCCCTCTTTATCGGTGTCGAGGTAATCAACCCCCACAAACACCACCCCGCGATCCTTGTAGTCCTGCCAGGCCCGCTCTAACAATTCGGCTTCTTTATAACACTCCACGCACCAACTGGCCCAAAAATTGACCACCACGACCTGTCCGCGTAAATCAGCCAGGGCGATCTGATCTTGCTCAAACTGGTCGAACAGCGTCAAAGTAAAGTCGGGCGCTGGACGATCCTGCAAATCGCTTGACTCGGTCTTCTGTAAATTAATGGCCATCACGGCAATTAACCCCAGCAACAAAAATGTTCCCAGGATTAAAAAGATGTTTCGACCCAAAGTGGATGATTTTGGGTGGGGCAACGTTTGTTCCATGACTTATTTAATCCCCCAGATGTAAATCTTTCTCGACCTGACTCAAATATTGGCTTGACGGTTGGGATGCCGTTGAAACGGGTTCCCGTTGGGGTATGACGCTCACCGGCTGCGGTTCTGGCCTGGCCCAGCGTCGCAGGGCCCAAACTAACCAGGCGCCTCCGGCCAGTAGGACTATAACCGGCAAAACCCACAAAAACAGCGTTGAGCCATCCTTGGGCGGTTCTTGCAACACTTGTGTCCCATAGCGGGTGGCAAAATAGTCCAATACCTCCTGGTCACTGTAGCCCTGCTCAACCAGATCATTGATTTGATCGCGCCACTGTTCGCAAGTCAGGGTGCGGCAGTCGGCCAGGTTGATGCCGGTGCAGGTAGGACAGTTCAGGTTTTTGGCAATCTCGTTGATCCGGTCGTAATCGGGGTCTTGGGCGAAGGTGGGGGAGTAAGAATTAGGGAGTAGGAAGTAAGAAATAAGGAGTAAGAAGGTAAAGGCCAGTTTTAGCACAATTTTAATATGACTCATCACGTTTCCAGTTTCACTTGGCCGGGGCAGCCGTAGCTGGCACTTTGGCTCGACTGGCGACTCGCTCGCTGCTCTCTTGTGAGGCAGGCCAGGCGGCTACCAACGTACCGAGCACGAAGACAATACCGCCAATCCACAGCCAGTTGACCAGCGGATTGATATAGGCTTTAAAAGTGGCGGTCTCGCCCGAACCTTCCCAACCGGCCAGAATCACATAAAGATCATCGGCCAGGGTGCTGCGCTTATCGGGGATGGTCATCGGCTGTTCCTGGACCACAAAAAATTCACGGGTAGGAATCAATTCGCCGGCCGGCTGGCCGTTAAATTTCACATCCAGCAGGGCCTCGGTGATGATTCGATCATCGGGGCTGGCCCCTTCGCGCAGGCCGCGATAAGTTAGTTCATATGAACCAATAAACTCACTGTTGATGGTCATGGTTTCACCCACAGCCAAGTTGCGCTGAGTTTCCACCTGATAAAAACGGCTGCCAACTACTCCAATCGCCACCAAAATGATGCCGATGTGGATCAGATAGCCCCCATAACGGCGGCGATTGCGGCCAATCAGCCGCCACAAAGCGACCGGATAACTTTCGCCTTTGCTGCGATGGCGGGCGCTGACGCCGCGCCAATACTCAATCAGCGTGGCCGCCAGGGTAAAAGCGCACAGGCCAAACCCCAACAACGCCCCAAAAATTTGCACCCCAACTACCGTGTAAAGCAAGGTAATGGTAACCAATCCAACTACCGCCGGCCATAATAAGGTGTCGCCAATCTTTTTCAACGAGGCTCGCCGCCACGGGATGAGCGGAGCCACCCCCATCAGCAGCAGCACAATCGCCCATAATGGAGCGGTGGTTTGCTCAAAAAAGGGCGGGCCAACCACAATTTTCTCACCCATCAACGCCTCGGAGAAGAGCGGGAAGTGGGTACCCCACCACACCGCCACTGCCAGACCGATAAAGATCAAATTATTCAACAAAAACACCGACTCGCGGGACAGTAGCGAGTCCATCTCGTTGTCCGAACTTAGCTCATTCCAGCGCGATACAAAGAGGTAGAACGAGGCAATAAACATGAGGCCGATAAAAACCAAAAAAAGCGGGCCGATGGCGCTCTGGGCAAAAGTATGCACCGAGGAAATTACGCCTGAACGGGTCAAAAATGTGCCTTCGATGACCAGACAAAAGGTGAGGATAATCAAGGCCATGTTCCAGCGCTTGAGCATCCCCCGATTTTCCTGCATCATCACCGAATGGAGGAAAGGCGTAGCCACCAACCAGGGGATGAGCGAGGCATTTTCCACCGGATCCCAACCCCAATAACCGCCCCAGCCCAACACGTCGTAAGCCCACCAGCCGCCCAACAGCAGCCCGCCACTGAGGAAGACCCAGGCGGTCAACGTCCAACGGCGGGTAGTCCGCAGCCATAAATCGCCGGTTTGGCGGGTAATGAGGGCGGCGATGGCAAAAGCGTAAGGGATGACAAAAGAGACAAAACCGATGTAAAGAACGGGGGGGTGAATAATCATACCGAAATGGCGCAGCAGAGGGTTGAGGCCGCTGCCGTCGGCGGGCACAAAATCAAGCTGCTCAAAGGGGTTGGCCACAAATACAACCAACCCCACAAAAAAAGCAACCGTAATCTGGGTGACGCCGATCACATACGGCATCATCACCCGCATCGAACCCCATTTGCGCAGCAAAACCAGGGCAGCAAAAATGGACATCAACCACGACCAGAATAACAACGAGCCATCCTGCCCCCCCCACAGCGCCGTGACCCGGTAAAAAATCGGGGCCGCCCGATTGCTCACCTCTGCCACATATTTGGTTTGATAATGTCCGCTAATCAGCAGATATTCGATGATAACAACGGCCACGGTAATCAGACCGGTAACACCAAAAGCAGCATTGCGAGCGCTGGCTATTAACTCGCCCGTACGCCGCTTAGCGCCTACCACCGCCACTACTGCGGCATAAACGGCCAAAGTCAGGGCTAAAGTAAGCGCAATATATCCAACATTCGGCATAAAAACTCCAATCCTGTAAAACGTAAAGCGTGAAACGCAAAACTTTTTTGAGCAAAATCATTACGTTTTACGTTTCATCTTACGGCTTCGACCTGTACTTCTTCGATACCGTTTTCTTCGTAGCGACTGGGACACTTCAGCAGGAGAGATTGAGCTGTGAAAGCCTGACCATCATATTTACCTTCAAGGATAGCCTCTGCGCCTTCACGCATTTGATCGGGTTTAGGCCCGTTAAAAATCACGGGCATACGCTGGCCGGTTTCGCTGGTTACTTCAAATTTTAGCAGCAAATCACGATTATTGAAGTCAATCGTGGCGGCATCAACTTTGCCTGAAACACGCACAGTTTGATTCTCAATCGCCACACCTTTGGCATAAAGCTCATCTACCGTGAGGAAATAGGCCGCCGAACTTTGCACGCCGGTGTAAATCAAATAGATCACTGCCAGCGCAATAATCACTCCACCAACAACAAACTTGATTTTCTTATTGGCCGACTGTCCGGCAAGCTGCACTGCTGGGGTAGCCGTGGTATGAGCCATCTTTCTTCTCCTATAGTCGGGTTTGTTTCTAGTTTACATTGCTAAACTTAATGCTACTTTAAGAGAATACAACAAATCCGTATCTCTTGAAAAGTGACAATTGTCATCCAAAAGGGGGATAAAAGAGCACTGCGTAATTATAAATGGCGAGAGGGTGGCTGACAAATTTAAATTTAACCTGTCTGTTAAAAAATGAGGCCGGCAGCGACACAATTATGTCACTGCCAGCCTCAGAATATTTTTGCCAAATTTAGCGCGACGCGACCGGCTGCACTAACTTCGCCACTTCGAGCTGCCCTTGCCGGGCGTAATCAATCGCCTCACCCAAAATTCGAGCCGACTCTTGCGGGGCATGGAAACCCATCGAGTTTTCGGCCGACACATAATCCAGCCGCCATTGAGCCTTGCGCTGGAGCGCCTGAGCTGCTGCCAACTGTTCAGCCGGAATACCGGCTTCCTGGGCTTTTTGCAAATCATGGATCAAGGCTACCACTGCTTCCTCGGCCCGGTTCATCAGCGCCAGCGTGCGGTCTTGAATGGCCTCGGCCCTGGCGCGCATTTCCTCTTCGGGGAAATTGTGGCAAGTCTGGCAGGCATTGGCTACGTTGAGCAAGGGGCTGCGCACGTGATGGTCACTGACCTTAATAGCCCCTTCACGCTGGTAGGGCATGTGGCAGTCGGCGCAGGCCACCCCGCTGCGAGCATGGATGCCCTGGCTCCACAGTTCAAACTCAGGGTGCTGGGCTTTGAGCACCAACGCCCCGCTCAGTTTGTGCTGCCAATCCTTATGCTGGACTTCATCATAGTAGGCTTCGATTTCTTCAACATTCAAGCCCTTGTCCCAGGGATAAGTAACCAGTTTGCCCTCACCTTTGAAGTAATACTCAACGTGGCATTGCCCGCAGACAAAGGAGCGCATCTCCTGGCGAGTTGCCATGGTATTGACTTCGTATTCCCCTTTTTTGCCATCTTTGCGCCAGCGTTCAATACTGGGCAGATGAGGCAGCGGCTCTTCTGATTGGGCCAAAGCTCGAATACCATACAAAAAGCCGGGCCGAGTCACGCGCAGTTGCATCGTTTCCGGGTCGTGGCAATCGCCGCAAGAGATAGGATGGTCAACCAGGGTCCGAGCCTGGGTATAGGGCATGGCTGAAACCAGTTCAAAACCCTTCAAAATGGCCTCTTGCCGATGAGCTTCGTCGGCGGCTATACCGGCTTCAACTCCGGCCTTGTAATAGGCCGGAATGACCGCCGAGTGACAATGTAAACAAGCACCCGGTTGTTTGACCACTTTGATGCGCTCGGTGATATCCTGGTCAGACAGCATGTAGGCATGGCCGCGATCTTCCCGGTAATCCACGCCAAAAGCATAGCCGGCAAAAATCTCGCGCCAGACCGGGTCTTCATCCAATCTTTGAAACGCTTCGCTGCCGCCATGCCGAGTCCGTTCAATATCTACAGTGCGCTGATAACCGTCGTATTGGCGTGGGTAATTTTTACCCCACTCGGCCGGGTCAATCGTTTCTTCTGTAATTTCCACCACCCGGAAAACATTCTGGGTGGCTTCTTCTTTCCGTTGAGCCACGTTGCCTAGCAGCAGCATCACACCAACCGTAGCTAAAGCCACCACTAAGATGGTCAAGATATAGATGAGTTTTGAATTTAGCTTCATTTATTTCCCTCCAATAAACTAACGGGCTGGGCCATGCCCAACGCCAGCGTGACAATGCACACAATCTAACATATTCTGGTCATTTCCCGGATGGGTGGCAATCTGGCTCACCAATTCCGCATGACACCCCACGCAGTTTTCTTGCAAAATCGCTTCATTTTTAGGCTTGATCCGAATTGGCTCGTGAAAATCCTGCAAGGTAAACCCCTTAGAATGCCAAAAACCATTTTCCATTTTAGCCAGATATTTGGGGATAAGTTCGTGGGGTACGTGGCAGTCGTTGCAAGTAGCAACGGCTTTATGGCTGCCTTTTTGCCAGCCATCGTACTGCTCGCGCATAATGTGGCAGTTCACACAAGCTTTGGGGTCGTTGGAGAGGTACGAGGCCCCTTCTGCATAAAAAAAGGTAAAGCCCCCCAGCCCCAACAAAACGCCAATACTGCCGCTTAACAACAGGGGCAAAAAACCAAAAGCCGACGAAATCTGCATAAACCCTCCGCCTGAAACCCTCTAACCGAGAGCGGCAAAGCCAACCAACTTTGACAGGTTCAGCCAGTATACCTGTTTTTACTGCAACAGAGTAGTGAGAGATGTCATCAAAAAATGATGACAGAGGTGGCTTCAATACCGGGACCTATCTTTACTCTAAAAAATATATCCAAAACAGGAGGATTTGTCTTTGCGCTGGCGCAAACAAAGAGGAGGATTCAAAGGGAGGAGTGCGGCGAACTGTTAGGGGAAAGGTCTCCCACAAGCCTCAGCAAATTGGGGCGATCCAGGATAACCACTTTTTCCCGGCCGGTTTTTATCAAACCCTGCTGCTCCCATTGGCTCAAAATACGGCTGACCGTGTAGAGGGTGGTGCCCGTCATTTCGGCCAAATCCTGGCGAGAGAGTGACAAATCAATCAGTGTTCCTTGCTCCACGCGGCGTCCGGCCTGGCGCTCCAGACGAAGCAGCGCCCGAGCCACCCGCTGTTCAACTCGCTCGGTGGCTAACTCGCGATACCGCTCTTGCAGCTCTCTGAAACGTTCAGTCATGAGCCGCAGCGCATTCATCGCCAGGCGAGGATAGGCGGACAACAGTGTGGTAATAGTCGGTTTGTCCCAGGTCAGCGCCAAACAATCTTCGGCGGCCTGGGCCGAAAGAGGATAGGTTGTCGGTCCAGCCAGCAGGGCGACGCTGCCAAATTCTCCGCAAGGAGCCACCATGCGCACCAAAACCTGCTGGCCTTCCGGGCCAATTTGGGTCATCTTGACCTGGCCCTGGGTTAGAATATACCACCGCTCAGCCGGGTCTCCTTGATGAAAGAAAAAGGCATCCTGCTCAACACGCGAAAGCCGGCCAGCCTGGCAGATTGATTGGAGTTCGTTTTCGGTTAAACCCTCAAACAGGTTAATCTGGCGCAGCGCTCGAACATCAAGGTTCGATGAATTGGAACCGGACATGGGCTGTATTTTACCGCATCCCGGCCAAAAGAGGAAATAGCAATTTTATTGCGCTACGGTTGCCCACCAGGGTTTAGCTTCAAGGGGCAGCGGCACACCTTTAATCGCAATCAGGTGCGGGTCTTCATTCAGGGCGCGCATCGCTTTCCAGGTAAAATATTTATCCAGTTCATCCGGTGGATAAACATCTTGCATCGCCTGATACCAATTGACCCGGCCCGTCCGTCCAGGCCCCACCGCCGCTGTTTTTTGATAGTGCCAGTATTCAAAAGCTAAAAAGTGCCAGGTCCAGCTATATTCCTGGTCGTCGTATGAGGAAATACGTTCCCAGCCATACTCACGGCCTAAAGCGGTAAAATCAATATAATAGCCTGACAAATTTTCCTTTTCGATACCGCCCTGCTCCGGCGCTATCCGGGTGCGGGCGCGGGCGCTGTAATCCCAGGGATTCGCCACCAAAGGACGACCGCAGCGCCCGCTTTGATCGGCGCAGCGCAGAAAAACCCGCCAGTAGGTGTTGTTGCTGTAATCCTCGCGCACAATCTCGTGGGCCAGAACGCCATCCAGGTGATAGTCGAACAGAGTATCAATAGCCCGCCCACTTTTGTGCCAACTGGCGTATTGGCTGGTATCGCTGAATTGGGCCAGGTCGCGGGTAGCATCCGACAGCTTGCTCATAAAATCGTAGCCCACCTCATCTCGGATACGGAAGCGCCAGGCCAGAAACGAGTCGTTGACCGTATCGGCCAGCCAGGGTGTGCCGGTTTCCACATCGTTCATGCGGATCAAATTATAAGGTTCAACCGCAGCCTCACCGTTGGGAGTCAAACTTTCTTCATACAAAATTGAGGGACCGGAATTGACCAGGGTGACAACTTTTTGACCCGCATTGACAACTTGGCCGTGCCAACTGAGCCGGCCTTGTATCATCAACGGCGCGGTGAGCAGTTGGGGCGTTTCATGAGCCGCATCAAGAGTTTGCAAGGCAATAATATCGCCATCCCAGCGATGAAAAACAGCCGCGATGTGGTCTCCCGCCGGACTCCAGGCCGGGCCGTCGGTGTGGCCTAGCCAGGTCACCGAAGCCATCTGCGAGTCTGATTGGGGCAAAAGTTGGGCAACGCCCAATGATTTGGAGGTATTTGTCTCTACTGTAAAGATTTCACGGTCGCCTAAGTTGTCAACCACAAATGCCAACCGTTCTCCCTCAGGCTGCCAGACGGGGAACTCTTCGGCGCTGGGGCTTTGGGTTAGATGAGTCAAGCCGCCGCTGTCCAGGTCGAGCAGATACAAATCCTTGCTGCCCTGCCGCCAACTGCTAAAAGCTAACGTTTGGCCGTCAGGACTCCAGGCCGGGGCAAAATCGCCTGCCGTCGAGTCGCTGGTCAGGTTTACCGCCGCGTCTTCGCCGGCCGCATCCACCAGCCAGATATCCAAATCGCCATTTTGGTACGACTCATAGGCCACCTGTTGGCCGTCGGGCTGCCAGGCCGGCCTCCCATCGTAATGGGGCGAAGTGGTCAGCCGGGTTTCCTCCCCACTCCGCAAATCGAGCACATACACATCCCAATTCTGTTCCCGCCGCGAGGCAAAGGCAAGCCTGGTCCCATCGGGCGAATAGGCCGGGTCGGTTTCTTCAAAGGCATCATGGGTTATCTGGCGCGGGTCAGAACCATCTGGGGCGATGCTGTAAATGTCCCACTGGCCGTGGCGAAAGGCAGCAAAGGCAATCCGCTCGGCGGTGGGAGTGGTTTGAGTTTGGCTGTAAGTTGGAGCAGTGGTGAGGCTGAGGGCAAACAGCACCAGCAGCGGTAAAATCAGGAGTTTCAACAGCGGATTATCCTTGCCCACTAGGGTGAAAAAGCTATACTTTTTCACCCCAGCATCTCATCGAAATAGATAAGCTAAATTATAGGTCGGAGAAAGGGGATGAGTCAAACAAACCCTCATGGCTCAAGCCCGGCCAGTATTTCATCCAGCGACGCCAAGCCGGTGCGCAGTTGGGCCACGTACTGGGCCAGGTTGGTTTCGCTTACCTTAATCGCCAGGGGTACGTTCAAATCCAGGGGAATGGTGGTTGAAATGGGCACACTGCGCTCGATGGCAATTGGGACGCTGGTATCAATCGGCACTTCCACATTGACCGGCACGTTGACCTCAACCGGGATCTCCAGACCCGTACCGAAGGGGTCAACCATCACCGACGTGTGGATGGTCTGTGAAATTGGCACCGTTAGTTGAATCGGCACCTCGAAGGTTTCGTTGAACGGAATTTCAGTTTGAACCGGAAACTCCTGCTGGATGTTGACCTCGTACGTAATCGTTGCCTGCTCAAACGACTCCAATTCGTCAATAGCCTCAGGCAGCCCCGCCCGAACCTGGCGTACCAGTCCCGCTGCCTTTTGCTGAGCTACATTAAGCTGCCAATACAGCCAAAAGTTCAAAGCCAACGAACTTAAAACCAGCAAAAAAAGTAAAATGATGGCAATTTTACCGCCTTTAGTCATAGCGTTGTTTCCTGTTTATGGGAATATGCCCTCATTATTTATCAAAATGGTGAATTTGACAACTCACTCTTGCTAATCGGCCAAAACCCTGTTGACAAATTTTGCCTTCCGTGATATTATTTCAACATCAAAATATTTAATATCAAATTACATTCTAATTTGCTTATCAACTCTTTTCCAAGTAAAACTTCAAGATAGTGCGGCAAAATTTAAATCTAAGGAGAGAAAAATGACAATTCAAGGCTTGCATCACATTACCCTGGTTTGCTCCGATGCCCAGCGAACCATTGATTTTTATACCCAGGTGATGGGGCAGCGCCTGGTCAAAAAGACGGTCAACTTTGACGATCCCGGCAGCTATCACCTTTACTTTGGCGACGAAATGGGCCGCCCCGGTTCCGCCATCACTTTTTTTGAGTGGCCGGGCGCGCCGCAGGGTCATTGGGGCATCGGTGGAACACACCATTTTGCCCTCACAGTACCGGACTACAACGGCCTGATTAAATGGAAACGCCGCTTGACCGATCACGGCCTGAGCGTAGACGGGCCACTCGACCGGCACTATTTCAAATCCATCTACTTCACCGACCCCGATGGAGTGATTCTTGAAATTGCTACTCAGGGGCCAGGCTGGACCATGGATGAAACCGCCGATAAGCTTGGCACGGAATATCGCCAACCCCCGGCAGAAATGGTGGTCAACAACCGCGACGAGGCCCGCATCAAAGCCGAGACCTGGCCGGAGCCAGTGCCGGAGATTACAGCAGATATGGCCCTGCGGCAGGGCATGCATCACATTACTGCCATCGGTTCTGACATTCAGCGTACCCAGGCTTTTTTTGGCGACCTGTTGGGCATGCGCCGGGTTAAAATGACTTCCAACTTTGACGACCCCACCTCAGCCCATTGGTATTGGGGCGTGGGCGATGGCCGGCCTGGCACCTTGATTACCTACTTTGAGCGCGACCCGGCCAAGGTTCGCCGGGCGAAGATGGGCGCGGGCCAGACTCATCACTTTGCCCTGGCTGTGCCCGATGAGGAGACTCAATTGGTCTGGCGTGAAAAGCTGCTCCAGGCCGGTCTGCGCGTGTCGCCAGTGATGGACCGGGTTTACTTCAAAAGCATTTACACCAACGACCCCGATGGGCATATCGTCGAACTGGCAACTGCCGGCCCAGGCTTCCTGTTTGACGAAGAAATAGACAAATTGGGTCAGAGTCTTAAACTGCCGCCCCGGTTAGAACAGTACCGCGCCGACATCGAGCGCCGGCTGCGCCCGGTCAACGTCATTCCCTGGTCCGTAGCGGAGGTGGCCTGATGGCGCAGGATACGATTAAAGGCCCGCACCAGGGCCAGCCGATTCTAACAGCAGGAGAGTCATTGGAGCGCGCTCAAGCGGCCATGATTATGATTCACGGGCGCGGGGCCACCGCCGAAAGTATTTTAACCCTGACCGGCGAACTGGCTCAGCCCGGCTTTATCTATCTTGCGCCGCAGGCCAGCGGTTATACCTGGTATCCCAACAGTTTTATGGCGCCTATTCCCAGCAACGAGCCGGGCATTTCCTCTGGAATGGCGGTGATTGCCGGGCTGATTGAGCGTCTGGCTGAAGCCGGTATCCCGGCTGAGAAAACTATGCTCTTGGGTTTTTCACAAGGGGCCTGTTTGTCGCTCGAATTTGTGGCTCGCCATGCACAACGCTATGGCGGCGTTGCCGGGCTGAGCGGTGGCTTGATTGGCCCAGACGGCACGCCGCGCGACTATCCCGGCTCGCTGGCCAGTACGCCGGTCTTTCTGGGCTGCAGCGATGTGGATTTCCACATCCCCAAAGAACGGGTTGAGCTAAGCGCCGAGGTTTTGCGGCAGTTAGGCGGAAATGTAACCATGCGCCTGTACCCCGGCATGGGCCACACTGTCAATGAGGATGAACTTGCGGCTGTTCGTACCCTCATGAAAGGGCTAATTGCTAAAAACCCCTAAAAATTTGGGTTGCATTGGCTGAAAACTCGGTTTAGTATTAGGATAAATCAAGCCATTTATTCCAGTGTGCATCTATCGAGAAAGGATTATCCATGCTATCACCGACCACCAATCAGCCCACGGTTGTTCATCGAACCGTCGCTCATCGCGGTGAAACCGAAAACATTTATCAGGGCGACGAGTGTTGGGAATTTAACTGTCCGCATTGTGATTATCGGGCCAGTTATGTCAGAAGCAACGCGACTCTCGTCATCGGCAAGCTGACCATCTGGAATGCGGGCGATCCCTCAGCCCGCCATCATAACAGTTTTGCCTCTGAGGAAAAGGAAGAAGCCTGGCTCACACCCGCCTTGCGCCAACAAATGGAATCTCTTTTGGAAGATGTGAATTTGGATTTTTGACCGATTTCAAGATAATTTGTCTTGAATACAAAAGTGCCCTGAAAATTCAGGGCATTTTGTTTTTTCTCTGTTTTCTTTACATCGCCACCAAATGAAGGAGTCAACCCAGCTATGCCAGCCAAGATGCCAGCCTCAGACATCGTGCCAGAAACTGGTTCTCAGCCAACGCAGAAAGCTTTTAAACCCGCCTCTACCAAAGACCTCTGGTCGGGGGTGGGTATCGGCCTGGGGTGTTTCATCGCCTTTGCCTTCGGTGGTGCGGCCTGGTTAAATCCGGGCGCGGTGTTGAACGAAATCAATAGTGTAGGGCCGCGGGGTGAATATGTCCTGCCCTTCTTCCTGATCATGCTGACGTTTCCGCTCTTTCTTATTGCCGCCGGCTACTTTTTCTGGCAAACCTGGCGCTGGTGGCGCGATACCCGCGCCTTTGAACAGGGTAAACAAAAAACCACTGGAGTGATTACTCAGCTCTGGGTAGACCCGCCTAAAGGGACAGGCAAAAAATATTGCGTGGGCTACCAGTTTAGCGATAGCCATAAAGCTTTTCAAGAGGTCCACAGCCGAGTCTACAATCGTCTGGCGGTGGGGGAAACTGTCAAGGTGGAGTATGTCCCCGACAAGCCGCAGTTGTCGCGGTTGGACTTGCGTAAATAACCAACCATGAGCAAGCGCAAAGACAGAAAGCAAACCGAAGAACTTTTCGAGAGCGTCGCTCAACTTGCCGCAGGGGGACCGCCCGGCTTACCTCAGACCGGTCACGCCGACGCCCCTATTGCCGACGAGGTTTTGGTTCACTCCAAAGAATTAGCCCCTGTCCTCGTCTCAGCCCCACCGGGGCTGCGCCAAATGAAAAAGTTTCGCTTCCAACTGCTGCATCAGTGGATGCTGGCCCATCTTCAACCGGGCCGGGTGGCCGATGTCGGCGGCGGCAAAGGGCTGCTCGCCTATCTCCTGCGCCAAAGCGATTGGCCGGCCACTGTCATAGACCCCGTGTCACAAGCTTTACCCACCAAATTCAAAGACTTGACCCGCAACAAGCAAATTCATCTGTCCGCCACGGAAACCGTTCCCCGCCTTACCCAAAACTTTGAGCCGGCCATGGCCAGAGACTTTGATATTCTCGTCGCTCTGCACGCACATGGCTGTAACATTCACCTGATTGAGGCCGCGGCTCAGTACAACCGCCGCTTCGTTATTCTGCCGTGCTGCATCATCCACGAGCCGATCTATCCCCCCTTGGGAGTCCACTGGCTTCAGTGTGTGGTGGATTACGCCACCCGCGCTGGCTTTAGAGTCCAGCCGTTCCGGTTGAATTTTAAGGGGCAAAATATCGGTTTGTACGGCGTTCCCGATTGATAGCCTGGGACAATTTACTCTTTGCGCCGTTCCGCCCCGCAAGCGTGGCAGAAGTGGGCATCATCGCGCAGGGCTGTGCCGCAGCGATAACAAAATTTACTGGGCAGGCTGACCGCCGCCGGCGAAGCCACCGGCGCTGACGCCTCGACCCGTTTGGCCGTTCTTTTGGGCCGCCGCGCCACCGGCCTGATTTTTGCCGGCGCCGCTTTTTTGGACCACCACCAGTACCCTGCTACGCCCACCAGCAACGCCACCCCAATCCCGATCAAAGTGTAGCCCAGAGTCAAGTTTTCATTGGCCAGTGGCGGTGTAGCCGACGCTGCCGGCGCGACCGGCAAATCGGCGGCGTGCTCGGCAGGAGGGCCCGCCAGATTTTGAGCGGATAAGGTGTCACTGGAGCGGCTGTAGTTAGCCGTGAGGGTAAAGGTTTCATTGAGGGCCAGCCCTGCCACTTCCACCACTCGATAAGTCAAGCCATCACCGCCAACAAAGGTTGAACTGGGCGGAGGGGTCAGGGTAAATTTCTCTGTCTGAAATGGCTCCTGTACCTGAAAGGTTACTTTTTCAGCCGGGTAGGAGGCCACTCCCTCAAACTTTAACTGTCGCTCCGCCCCCTGTTTAGTCAAAAGCGAGGCATCGTAATATTCAAACTGAATTCGAGGGACCGGCGTGGAAAAGGTCAATAGCAGGCTGTTATTCTCACGCTGCAACTGGATGGCGTCTGGGCTGACCTCCACCAGCACGCCCTCGCGCTCCACAGCCACCACGTGCATGCTTTCCACCGACCCCGGCAGCCGAAAGGTCACTTGGGCGGGCAAGGCGGCGGTGGGGGCCAATTCTGCACGATAGATGACCAATGTTTCCGGACGGTCGAACTCAGGCCATAGCTCAACCTCCAGACTCTTCAACGCGATGGGGGCTGATTGGGCTGCGGCCGTCGCCCCGATGACCCCAAAAAGGCTAAGCAGCAACACTGCTGCCTGCAACAACTTCCTCGTTTTACCCATCATTTTCACCGTAAGCAAGCCTCGACTTTAAGAATAGCTTACGCCCCGATTGTACCGCAAAAACTGTGCCTTGCAAGGAAGTGACAGGCGCAAAGGCCAACTTACCCCCAATATCCCATTGAGTCCCACCCCAAGCTATGTTATAGTGAGTTTAGGTTTTAACCTGCACCTTAAAATAATGATTTCGTCTCATTCGCCGCCGGCTTTGCGCCGGATACGAGTGGTTGACCCTTAATGATGAAACAACAACCTCCGGCCAAAAAACCCTCGGACCCTCGCCAGGCGCGGGCCGAAAGATGGCTGGCCTCAGCCATAAACAGCCCTCACCAGCGCCCCTTGATGCCTCTGGAACCTGAACGTTCTGCCGCTCCCTATTTGGTCGGGGGATTTTTGTTGTTACAAATTATTGCGCTGCTGGCCGCTTTACTGATTCTGCTTCCCAGCCAGCCAGCCACTCCACAGCCGGTAGGGGTTATCTTGCCAACTCCTACCCTTACCGTCCCAATCCAGCCCATCTTACCGCCACCATCTACCCCGACTCCTCCAACCCTCCAACCCTCCAGCCCTCCAACCTCCCAACTTCCCAACCTTCCAACCCTCCAGCCTTCCACCCCTCCAACTCTCCCCCCTCCCCCCATTTCCCTGAAACTACGCGGCGTCGAAATCACCCAGGGCATCCAGGTTTTTAATGAACCGGAGTTATCCCCCTGTCAGCCCGACCCATATCATCCGGCCCATATTTTCTGCAATAATTCCATTCCTTTAGTCACCGGACGGCATACCCTGGTCCGAGTCTACCCTTCCTGTGGCGATACCTGTCCCGGCGGTGATGTCATCGTGCGACTGCGCCTGCTCAAAGATGGACAGGAACAGGCTAACCTGACCCGTCTCCTGCCTGCGGCTACTTTGCAGCGGCTTAATTCGCTGACCCTGCCCAATCTGCGCCAGAGTCTCGATAACTCGATCAACTTTGAATTTTTTCCACCGCCGGCCTGGATGACCGGACAGATAACCTTTGTGCTTGAAACCCTGCCCCAAGACCAACCCGATCAAGCGTCTGTCACCTTAACCCTGACCAAAGATTTTGCCACTCGCAAATCGCTGCGGGTCGCCTACTTGCCCATTGCCTATCAAGGGGTGACGCCCCCCGACATGCCGGGGATTGACTACTGGCTGCTCCGCATGTACCCCGTCCCCGGCATTGAATATTACCGCCTGCCCGTGCCCGACCTGACCTGGCAAGGTGAGCTGAGCAAAGGCGAAATCCTGCGCCAACTGCTGCATACCTATTGGCTTTACACCCAAAGCCAGCCCGCCGATTCCTGGCCCGACCAGCTTTTTGGCTGGCTGCCTCAGGAATTTTACAATGGCGGCGCGGCCGACCCGGCCTGGTGCCCCAACTGCGCCGGGCCGCACTCTGGCCGGGTTGCCTTTGGCGGGCTGCGGCCCGAACAGGACATCGGCGGACCGCGCGTGCTGGTCCACGAAATTGCTCATAACCTGGGCGCGCAGCATGCCTGGTCGCCCACCCAACGCGAAGACGCCGCCTGCTTCAAAGCCGAGGGGGCGGACATCTGGGTTGACCCCGACTGGCCCTACCTGCAAACACCGCACACCCAAGAGGTGGGGATTGACCTCTACAGCAGCCCGCCTATCGTTTATCCCGCCTCTGCCTACGATGTGATGGCCTACTGCGCCCAACCCTGGATTTCGCCCCATACCTACTACAAAATTTTCAACAGCCCACTGTTGCAGCCCAACCCTATCGCCGCGCCACTAACCAGTATCCAGCCGCCGGCAGAGAGCGGTCAGACCGGCGTTTTATTGGTCAGCGGCTTTATCAATCCCGACGGCACAGTGACCGAGCCGGAAGTGCTGCGCCTGGAAAGCAGCAGTTTTAGCAGCGCCGCCGGTCTCAATCCACCCCGTGGGGATGATTATTGTCTCGACGTGCAGGCCGCCGACCAGTCCACCCTGGCCCACCACTGCTTTGATGTGGGCTTCACCGATGTTGAAACCGGTCTGCCCACCACCGAACCCAGCCCGTTTTTCTTCACCGTCAACCAGATTGACCCCCAGGCCGCTGCCAAAATTACGGTCAGCAAAAATGACGCGCCGCTGCTCACCTTAACCCCCAGCAACCACGCCCCCAGCCTAACCGTTCTCTCGCCCAACGGCGGCGAAAATCTGGCGGGCCAGCAAACCATCGTCTGGGAAGCAGCCGACGCCGACGGCGACGACCTCTTTTTCGACCTCCTTTTCAGCCCCGACCAGGGCCAAAGCTGGCTGCCGCTGGCGGTGCGTCTCGGCCAAACCAGCTACACCTTTGATGCCGGCCAACTGCCCTCCACTCATGAAGGTCTGGTGCGGGTCATTGCCAGCGATAGTTTCAACACGACGCTGGATGAGTCAGACTCGCCTTTCTCGATTGATTCGGGCTGCGAGGCCCTTCAAAATTGCCAGACCCCCGATGAAACTGAGCCATCCTTGCCCCCCACAGCAGGTTTCAGTTTGCAGGGGCCAGCGACCGTTCAACCCAACCAAATTTTTGAGGTTTCAATCGTGGCTCATGGTCTCACTGAGCCGGGGCTGTTCGGGGCGCAGTTCCAACTCCAGTTTGACCCGGCCCTGGCGCGGGTCGAAAATCTGCAACTGCACCCCGCTTTGAGCCTGGTGGCGCTGCAGTCTATTCAAAATGACAGCGGACAGGTCACGGTCGTCGCCAGTGGTCAGGGCCAAACTCCTGCCCTGACCGGCGATGTCACCCTGGCGACGCTCACGCTGACAGCTCAAGCCGAGGGCCAGCTTAGCCTCACCCTCAACGAGATTATCGCCGGTACGCCCCGTGGGTCGAAGCTTGACTTGCCCATAACACCCGATTTATCCCTCCGCATTTCCCATAATTGAAGCGCGGCTGTAATAGTGGTAAAATAAAGTTCCTCAGATAAGTTTTTGTTCCGAGGTGCTGCGAGTTGTCCACAAACGAAATAAACGGAACACGCAACACGATGCTTATGCAAAATTTTGTCTGGGCAACTATACGATCAATTTAGGGATTGACTGGCCACCGCGATGTGGATTTTGCCCAAAAATTTAGCCGAAATTAACCCAGTTCTGGCGGCGCTGAAGCCCATTCCCTACTTTTTTTCCCGGCCCGTTCGTATTTTCCAATCCTACCGCCCTAGTTATCTCCAGGCAGACCTGCTCGCCGGGTTAACAGTAGCAGTGGTGTTGCTGCCCCAGTCCATTGTTTTTGCCATCCTGGCCGGGCTGCCGCCGCAAATGGGCCTCTATTCAGCCATTGTAGCCGCTATTGTCGGCGCGTTGTGGGGGTCTTCCAATCACCTGCACAGTGGACCGACCAACACCGCCTCCATTTTGGTGCTGTCCACCCTGCTGCCGATTGCCGCGGCCGGCTCGCCCGAATATATGGCCGCCGCCGGTCTGCTGGCGGTCATGGTCGGCTTGTTTCGTTTGGTGATGGGTCTGGCCCGCTTGGGCATGCTGGTCACTTTTGTGTCCGACTCGGTCATCATCGGCTTTACCGCCGGCGCCGGGGTGCTGATTGCTGTGGGGGAGCTGCGTTCGCTGCTGCGGCTGGAGGCTGGCTCCAAATCCGGTCTGCTCGATACCCTCAATAATATTGCTATGAACCTGGCGGATACTCACTTTCTCAGCCTGGCCCTGGGTTTGAGCACCCTGGCAATCATTCTGTTATTACGGCGCTTTTATCCCAAGTGGCCGGGCCAGCTTCTCGCGCTCGCCACTGCCGCCGGAGTAGTGGCGCTATTTGGATTGGATCAGGCCGGGGTCAACATCATCGGCGACCTGCCGAGCAGCCTCCCTCCCCTGGCCGATTTGCCCTTAACCAATGTCCAACTGATCGGCGATTTATCGGTGGGGGCGCTGGCAGTCGCCGCGATTGGCCTGGTCGAAGCTACCTCCATTGCCCGCTCGATAGCCACGCAGTCCGGCCAGCGCCTGGACAGCAACCAGGAATTTATCGGGCAAGGACTGGCTAACATCGCCTGTGGCTTTTTGTCGGGCCATGCCTGCTCCGGCTCCTTCAACCGCTCAGCCCTCAATTACGAGGCCAAAGCCCAAACGCCGCTGGCCAGCGTTTTTTCCGGTCTCTTTGTTCTGGTGGCTATGTTGGTCCTCTCGCCGCTGGCCGCCTACATCCCCCGGGTAGCCCTCTCCGCCCTGCTCCTGTTAGCTGCTTATGGTATGATTGACCGCAAAGAGATGGCCCGACTCTGGCGCGGGGCGCGGGGCGATGCTCTGATTATGATTGTGACCCTGCTGGCAACCCTGTTTCTGCCGCTTCAATTTGCCGTACTCAGCGGCATCCTGATGTCGCTGGCTTATTATATCATGAAGACCAGCACCCCTCGCGTCATCAGCGTGTTGCCCGACGATACCTTTAAACACTTTGCTTACCAACCCCACAAGCCCCAATGCTGCCAGCTTGGTATCATCAAAATTTCCGGCGACTTGTACTTTGGAGCGATTAATCATGTCGAAGAAGTGCTCCGGCAAACGATGGCCCGCAACCCCCGCCAGCGTTTTTTGTTGCTGCGGATGCACGGCGTTAACCATTGCGATATCAGCGGCATCCACATGCTGGAATCATTGCTGCGTACCTGTCGTGAACAGGGTGGCGACCTGTTTTTGATGAAAGTCCAGCGGCCCGTCCTCGGCTTGATGGAAGCGACCGGCTTTGTAGATCAGGTGGGCCGAGATCACTTTTTGTCGGAAGACCAGGCTATCGAGCACCTTTTCTACAAAGTGCTTGACCCGGCCATTTGCATTTATGAGTGTGAGGCGCGCGCCTTTAAAGAGTGCCAGAATCTGCCCAAGCGTTCCAGCGATGAGATTATCCCCCTACCGCTGCTCGCCATGCCCGCCAACGGCGTAGCCGACATTTCGCCCCAAGATTTGTGGAGTGAACTGATGCGCAGCCCGACCCCACCGCTGGTGATTGACGTGCGCGAGCCGCGCGAGTTTGAGCAAGGCCACATTCCCCAGGCGAAACTCATCCCCCTCCCCAAGCTGGTGTCCGAAGCACCCGCTTTACCCTATGACCGCGATATTGTGGTGGTCTGTCGGGGCGGGCGGCGCAGCCAGCGAGCCGCGTACCTGTTGCAACAGAAAAACGGCTCAAAGGTGCGGGTGCTCAAGGGCGGCATGCTGGCCTGGGAAGCGGCCAAGCTGCTTGAGGCAGTTGATAGATAAAGCATCTTCAGGAGATGGAAATGAGTCAATTCTCTACCCGCCATATCGGCCTTGATTTGGTCCGCGTGACCGAAGCGACCGCTCTGGCCGCCGGCCGCTGGCTGGGGCTGGGCAACCGGAAAGAAGCCCATCGCACCGCTACCGAGGCCATGGCCCAGGCGCTGCAAATGGCTGACATCGCCGGGCATATCGTCGTGGGGGAAGAGGGCCGGTTGGGCGAGCATACGCCGCTGGATACGGGCCAGCCTATTGGCACCGGCCATGGCCCGGAGATGGACGTTTTGGTAGACCCGATTGACGGGACCGAATCGGTGGTGCGAGGCTACCCCGGTGCGATTTCGGTGGTCTGCGTAGCCCCGCGCGGCTCGATGTGGGCGCCCACCCCGGCCATTTATATGGAAAAGATTGTGGTGGATCGAGAAGTGGCCGACTTTTTGGTGCCGGAATGTATGGACGCCCCGGCGGCCTGGACGCTGGCTTTGATTGCCCGGGCCAAAAATAAAGCCGTGCGTGATTTGCAAGTGATTGTGCTGGACCGCCCGCGCCACCAAAATCTCATCGAAGAGATTCGCACCGCCGGGGCGCGGGTGCTCCTGCGCTCCGATGGCGATACCGCCGGAGCGTTAGTGACCGCGACCACCGGCCTGGGGGCCGATGTGTTGATGGGCATCGGCGGCGTGCCGGAAGGCGTTGCCGCTGCTTGTGCGGTCAAGGCCCTACGCGGTGGCATGTTGGGCCGGCTGGCCCCGCAGAGCGAGGAAGAACGAGCAGCCATTGAGGCCGCCGGCCTGGATGTCAGGCAGGTGCTCACCTGCAATCAACTGGTCTCGACAGACCAGATTGTTTTTGCGGCCACCGGCGTTACCGATGGCCCCTTGCTGGGCGGGGTTGAGTACCATGGACACATGGCCAAAACCCACTCACTGATGATTCGCAGCGAAACCGCCGTGCGCCGGATTATTCATGCGGAATATTACCTTGAGTAGCGCGGGTAACAAGCCCTTGAAAGAACAAATTTTAAACTTGACGAATCTAACCGATTCATGCTATATTATAGCGTCCCCACCGGGGGAGCCAACCTTATTGAAGGTTATTTCAAAGAGGGGCGTCACCTTGATGTCCCTCTTTCTAAATGCCACGCCGCAAAGCAGGCTTTATTTCTCTAGGGAGTAGAGGGAGAACGGGTCATAAGCACAAAAGAAGAGCGCAGAATTAACGAAGAAATCACCGCGCCGGAAGTCCGCTTGATTGATGACGAAGGCAAACAATTGGGGGTGATGGAAACGCGCAAGGCTTTAGCCATCGCAGTGGAAAAAAACACCGATTTGGTTGAAGTGGCGCCCAACGCCAATCCACCCGTTTGCCGCCTGATGGATTACGGCAAGTTTCTGTACGAGGCCCAGAAACGGGAGCGGGATGCTCGAAAATCTCAAGCTAAAGTAGAAATCAAAGAAATTCGGCTGCGTCCCAAAACCGGCGAACACGATATTAGTTACAAGCTGCGTGACGCCCGCAAATTTTTGGAACGCGGGGCCAAGGTAAAAGTACGAATTCGTTTCCGGGGGCGGGAGGTAACTCACCCCGAAGTGGCCAGAGAGTTACTGACCCGGGTGGCGGAAGAATTGAACGATGTGGCCGTGGTGGAAAAAAGACCTTCGATGGAAGGAATGACCATGCTCATGATTTTGGGGCCGCATACCTAGGTGATTGTCTGCAAATAAGTTTTCAGTTTTGGAGATTAAAGATTGGAGATTTTTTACGCAAAGCGTCTAATCTCCTGACAGGATAAATAATTTCTGAACTGCCCAAGTTCTGGTGAAACATAAAGGAACAATGAGATGCCCAAGTTAAAAACACACAAAGCAACATCCAAGCGCTTCAAATATACCGGCACTGGCAAATTGATGCGCACTAAAATTGGCAAAAGCCACCTGCGCCGCAAGAAAAACAAGCGCGTGAAGGTTCAGTTTGATTCCATGCTAGAAGTCACCGAGTCCGCCACCCGCCGCCGGGTGCAGCGGTTAATCCCTTATGCGGGCAAAGGTAATTAGAGGTGTAGGATGAGAGTAAAAGGCGGACCGCAAACCCAACGTCGTCACAAAAAAATATTAGCCATCACCAAAGGCCAGCGCGGCAGCAAGCATCGCTTATTCAAGCGGGGCAACGAAGCGATGATGAAGTCGCTGGTCTACGCTTACCGCGACCGGCGCAACCGCAAACGCGATTTTCGCAGTTTGTGGATTACGCGCATCAATGCCGCTACGCGCCAGAATGAGATGAGCTACAGCCAGTTTATGCACGGTCTCAAACAAGCGGGGGTTGAGTTGGATCGCAAAGCCCTGGCCGATATTGCTATGCATGATGCTTCGGCCTTTAGCCAGCTTGTAGCAACCGCTAAAGCAGCGCTGTAAATACAACTGGCAACTACAGAAAAGTAAAAAGACGGGTGTTATCCCGTCTTTTTGATTCTAGTAAAATAACACGTCCGACCAGTGCTCGTTACGGATATGTATCCGTAACGGGGTTATTTGACAGAGTTAACTCTGCCGACAATGGGTTACAGATGAATATCTGTAACCAGCTTTGTATCTATACCTGCACCTGCATGGGAGCATAGGCCCCGTCGGTATACTTTACCCGGTGATCCCAGACCATAAAACCGGTACAGCCGGCATCGAAGCAGCCTTTAATCTGGGCCTGAATTTCCGCTTTACCATAGACTCGTTTATCAAAGCGATAATCAGGAAAATCCTGAATCCAGGGCCGCACCGCGCAATTAAAGGGTCTCACTCGGTTAACAGCTCGCTGGGCGCTTTCATAGACGACTTCGTAAGGATAGGCAATCGCCAGCTTGTAACCGGGGATACCACTGCCAAAAGTAGATGGGTAGAGCATCGGACAAAGGATGTCCAAATATGGGGCCATACGCTCGATGTCCTGGCCAATCAGGCTGTCATCTTTGCGCCAGCAGGTGTAGCCCAACACATCAGCCGACAACTTGACCCGATAGGGTTGGAGTTGACCACGGGCAATGCTTAAAAAGCCGGTGATAGCGGCCAGGCGTGTCTCTTTGGTTGCTTCCTGAGAAAACTGCAAGGCGCCGGCCGGACTGGGGGTCGGAAAGCGGACATGGCTAAGTTGAACCTCATCAAAGCCCAAACCGGCCGCTTCGACGGCGAGCTGAATATTGTAATCCCACACCGGCTGGAGAAACGGATCAACCCAGTTCATCAGTTCGCGGTCTGCCTCGGTGGAGGTTGAGCCGGTCAATTTGACAGCATACTCTGGGTAATTTTTGGCCAGCAGGCTGTCTTTAAAAGTCACAACGCGAGCAATAGTGTAGACGCCACGCGCTTTAAATTGCTCCATGACCGCCTGAACATCTTTGACCATAGGCCGGTCGGCCCCTATCTCCGAAGCCAGCGGCACTTGAGTGGGGTAAGTTATCCAACCGTCGTCGCCCTTAACATCAAGCACCACCGCATTTAATTCGGTGTTATCCAGTAAATCAAAAATCCGCTGTCGAGTGTCGGCGTGACCGATGGCAAAATAGCTGACATACAAGGCTCGCGTCGCCTCCGCCGGCCCTTGGGGCGGGAAAGTGGAGTCAACAACGGTAAAAGCGACAGACGCAGGTTTCAACTCGATAGGCGCTTCAGGTCTTGCAACCAGAGGCACAGCCGAAGTGGGAATTCGTATTTGCTGGCCCACGCGAATATGGTCGGGATGCTCGATTTGGTTGAACTCGATGAGGTCACGAGCGGTCACCCCATAGCGGTTGGCAATACTGTTTAAGGTGTCGCCGCGGGTGATGGTGTACACAAAAAATTCATCGGGAGGAACGGGTGGCGGCGGGGTCGCCGGCGGCGGTTCCACAACCGGGGTAGGTTGGGGAATATAGCTGGGAATAATCAGTTTTTGACCCAGAAAAATACGGTCCGACTCGGTCAGCTCATTGGCCTCAAGCAGTTGCGGCACACTGACCCCATACCTGCGGGCGATGGCGTTCAGGGTATCACCCTGCTGCACTTCGTAGCGAAAGATTTCTTCCGGCTCCGGCGCGACAACCGCCGGCTCGACTTCAACCGAGGGGGCAACTGAGGTAGAAATAGGCCCTGGAGCAGGTTCAACCTCCTCGGTGGGGGCTGCAACTTCTTCTGCCTCAGCTTCAGTTTCAAGCCACACCGGGGGAGAAATAGTCTCCACTTCCTGGCTGACCGGCTCCTCGACTATGGCCAGGGCAGCGGGTTCAGCTGGCGGTTCAACCTCGACAAACGGCTCCGGCTCCTCCGGGGGGACAGCGGGTTCGGGTTCGACCGGCGGGGCGGATATTTCTGGGACAGGCGCAGGGCCGGGCGGCGCTGGCAAGTGGGCCAGCGGCCCGGAAGAGGGATTCCAACTAGCGGGCGGAATCAGCAGTTTTTGGCCCGGCTGCAAGGCAAAACTGGTCTCAATTCCATTAGCCGCTGCCAGCCGTTCATAATGCACATTGAATTTGCGGGCAACAGAAAAGAGCGTATCTCCCGGCTTGAGGATATATTCCTTCGGACCGGCCTCGACGCCGAGCAGGTGTTCATAGCCTGGCGGCGGCTCGGCCCCCAGCCAAACCAAGAAGCGAATGTATAAATCGTTCAGCCTACCGATTAGACCGCTCATCAGGTTGCCTCATTCTCTAAAAAGGTCAGGCTAATTATACCATAGAAGATTAATCAATTCAACATAATCATAATTTAAATAAAAAGAAGGCGATACCCGGCTGTTGCAAGTATCGCCTTCTTTATTTATGGCCCTGGCTTTGATTTATTTTTTTTGGGCATCCGCAGCATTAGCACGCACTAAATCGCTGAAAGCGGAGAACATATCAACGGGTACTGGGAAAATGATGGTCGAGTTCTTTTCTACTGCAATTTCGGTGAGGGTTTGCAGGTAGCGCAATTGCAGCGTCGCCGCTTGACTGCCAATGACCTCGGCAGCTTCGGCCAACTGCTTGGAAGCCTCAAATTCGCCTTCGGCGTGGATGATTTTGGCCCGCTTTTCGCGCTCGGCCTCAGCCTGTTTGGCCATGGCCCGCTGCATCGTCTGGGGTAGTTCAACATCTTTAACTTCGACAATCGTGACTTTTATACCCCACGGTTCAGTCTGCTCATCAATAATCCGTTGGAGCTGCTCGTTGACCTTCTCTCGATGGGCCAACAAATCATCCAGATCACTCTGGCCGATGACATTACGCAGTGTGGTTTGGGCTATCAACCAAGTGGCCCGGCGGTAATCTTCAACCTGGATGATAGCTTTACCGGGATCAAGCACCCGAAAATAAACCACTGCATTAACTTTAATAGTTACGTTATCACGGGTAATCCCTTCCTGCGCGGGGACATCCAGCGTAATTGTCCGCAAGTCAACCTTAACCATACGGTCAATAAAAGGCACAATGAAAAACAGGCCCGGGCCCTTTGCGCCGACAAATCGCCCCAAGCGAAAAATGACCCCGCGTTCATACTCCTGCACTACCCTGATGGACGAAAAGGCCAGGAACAACAAGATAATCCCAACAAATCCCAAACACGGGACTAAAGCTAAGATGCGCTCCATAAAATGCCTCCTTTTGGGCTAATTGAGAAATAATTAACTTGAGCTTATTCTAAATTATAGTCCGGGAAGGTAAAAACACTATTTTGATAAACTCGAAATGAAGGTATCAAGAAACACCAGCAGGGTAGCTGATGTTCTTTTACGGTTTTAGGATTTTTTAAATTTCAAGAAGATTAGGGCTAAAATTGAACTTTAAGCAGTTTGAGAGGTTTGCCCAAAAAGGCCGTGATGTAACGTTGAGTCACTTCGGGGGTTTCAAATTGAGGCCAATGGCTGGCTTTGGGCACAATCCGCAAATCGGCGTCAGGCCATTCATCGGCCAGAATACTGGCATCGCTGAGAGGGACGGTGTTATCTTCCATGCCCCAAATCACCAGCGATGGCGCTTCGATTTGGCCCAATTTGCCGCGCAGGTCGCCTTCGCGCATGGCCCAAAAACATTCGGCCCGCACCCGGCCCTGGCCCGGACGGCGGGCGTCGGCCCGGATACGGTGATAATCGGCCTCGGTAATGCCGGTGCGGGCGGCGATGGAAGCCGGACGCATGAGCCGGTCGGTGACGCCCAACATTTGCGGCTCCAGCAACGAGACAATCTTGCCGGCCAGGGAAAAGCGTTCCAAAATAGTCACCGGCGAGATAAACAGGTTGATAAACAGCGACAACCGGCCGCTGATGGTCGGGCAGAGCAGCACCATGCGTTCCACCAGGTGGGGATGGCGCAGGGCCAGGGTCAGACTGATCATGCCGCCCATCGAGTGACCAACCAATACGACCGGGCCATCGCTGACGGTTTGGACCAGCCCGGCCAGCAGGTCGGCATAACCGGCAATAGTGGCCCGCTCTGCGCCCGGCGGCGACTGACCGTAACCGGGCAGGTCAACGGCCAGACAGCGAAACCGCTTGCTGCTCAACAAAGATACCAGCGGCGACATAGCGTACCACGAGCTAGACCAGCCGTGAATCAGCAGGGCTACCGGATGCTCCGGCTTGCCTTCCTCGCGCACATAGATAGACTGGCCATTGATAGAGTAGCAGGTCATGTCGTGACTCATTTTGTAATACCTATGAAATGATCTTCACCGTAGACTGCGAAGCGAGCAGGGGTACAGAGTTTTTAATTTTAGAGGACATTTGGCAATTGACGCGGATGCCTCAACCAGATCTGCCGAGCGTTGAAACGCCTGGCCACATCAGGTGCAAGCCGGCTGAAGCGGGCTAGGGAGCCGCTTTTAAGTGGCTTACACTTATTGTAGCCGGGGGCTTCCAGCCCTCGGCGGGCGACGCTGGCCTGAGATTTAGAATTACCCGATACCCTCTTGTACTTTCTCTGTGTCTCTGTGTCTCTGTGGCAAGAATCGAGGCCACAGAGACACAGAGTTTTTAGAGCGGTTTAAGCCGGGATCAGGCGACGGATTGCGCCAGGCAAGTCTTGCCCCCGCTCGATGTGGAAACGAATAAGGCGGCGGTGATTCTCTTGCAAGGCATTGTAATCCCCCTGGGCCTGGGCCGCGTGCAGGACAGCAAAGGTATATTTCTCGCCCGGAATTTCGACATCGGTGGCCGGGGTATGAGTAATCTGGATAAAGAGGCCCTTGTTGCCGTCGCCCTTGTGCAACTGCCCGGTCGAGTGCAGGAAGCGCGGGCCATATCCGACGGTGGTAGCAGCCCGCAGCCCGTCACGCAGCCGCAGGCGCAGTTGGTTCAGCGCCGCATCAATTTCGGGTTGATAGGGCAAATAGGCCATAATAGCGATGTAATCGCCGGGCTGGAAGCGGGTGAGAAAGGCGCGCAGGGCTTCGGTCACGGTCTCGCCCATAGCCGGCCCGTACACGTCAATGTCGTCGTAATCAAGCGTGGGCAGCGGCGCGGGCAGGGCGCCGCTTTTATCAAACTCGGCCATCAATTCGCGGGCTTTGATTTTAGCCGATTCAACGTTGGGCTGGTCGAAGGGATTGATTTTCAGCACCGACCCGGCCGCCGCCGTGGCCATTTCCCAGCGGAAGAACTCCTGGCCGATATCCTCCAGTTCATCCATGTGGATGGTCACCACCGGATGCCCGGCGGCCTCAAGCACGCTGAGTTTGCCATCCAAGGCCACATTGTCGTCGCCGGCCAACCGCAGGTAGGCAAATACCCGGTCATGGCCGTAGACCGCCGGTTCGCCAATAGACTCATCGGCCACCGGCAGAATCCCAACGCCCAATTTGCCGGTGCTTTCGGCAATCAACTGCTCCACCCAGACGCCAAAAGCGGCGATTTTGGGGGAGGCGAAGAGGGTCACTTTATCTCGACCGGCCAGGGTCAGCTCGCCCAAGATAGCGCCAAGCTGCAAGCCGGGGTTGTTGAGGGCGCTGTTGCGGCAGGCCTCGGCCATGCTGTTGGCCCGGCGCAGCAGCTTGGGCAAGTTGACCCCGACCAGCGCCGCCGGAACCAGGCCAAAAAAGGTCAGAGCCGAATAGCGTCCACCCACGTCGGGCGGAGTGGGGAAAATGCGGCGGAATTTCTTTTCCTCGGCCAGCTTTTGCAGGCCGGAGCCGGGGTCGGTCAGGGCCACAAAATTTTCGCCGGGGTTGTCTTTGGCCTGCCCGACGCGATGATAAAAATATTTAAAAGCCGAGAGGGTTTCGATGGTGCCGCCGGATTTGCTGGAAACAAGAAACAAGGTTTTGGCCGGGTCGGTCACACTCGACGCTACGGCTGCTACCTGCACCGGGTTGGTGCTGTCGAGGACCGTTAACGGCAGCCCCCCTTCTGCTGTCGCGTGGAAAGTCCGCATGAAGACTTCCGGGGCCAGGCTGCTGCCGCCCATGCCCAACAAGACTACCTGTTGAAATCCGGCCCCTTTGATTTCGGCGGCAAAAGCGGCCAGATTATCGGCTTCGGCCAGCATCTCCTGACCAATGGTTAGCCAGCCCAGACGGTTGGTCAGTTCCGGAGTTTGGGCAGCCTTGTCTGGGTCGGCCACCCAGACCGTACCATCTTTGTCCCAAATCCGCTGGGCCACTTTGGCCGCATCCCAGGCTTTCAGCCGCACCTCTACCGCCGATTGATACCCCCCCAATCCCAATGTGACCGGGCTGACCTGGCGGGAAACAATGGCCTCGCGTTTGGCTTCGAGGGTATTGAGCAAATCCACAAAAGATTTGGCAAACGCCTCGACCCCGTCCACCTGCAACTTATTCATGGCCGCATCATAATCAATGTGAAACTCTTTGAGGCGATCCAGCGTGGCCTGGGCCTCGTCCAGCCCTTCTTCCAGGCTGGGCCGCACCTGGCCGTGGTCTTTCAGAGCTTCGATGGTGGCCGGGGGGGCAGTGTCTACCGTGCGGGGACCAATCAATTCTTCGGCATAGAGCACATCGCGGTAGTTGGGATTTTTGGTGCTGGTGCTGGCCCATAAGACGCGCTGTACCTGCGCCCCTTTTTCGGCCAATTTCTGGAAACGCTCACTGCCAAAAATCTCTTTGAAGGCTTTATAAGCGGCCTTAGCATTAGCAATCGCCATTTTGCCTTGCAAGGCTTTGGCTTCCGGCCGGCCGGTCTCTTCGAGCAATTTATCCAATAAGGTGTCTACCCGGCTGACAAAAAAGGAGGCCACCGAAGCGACCATGGTCAGGTCGCCCCCGGCGGCATCGAGTTTTTCCAGGCCGGCGATGTAGGCGTTGGCTACATCAATGTAATTTTGCAGCGAGAACATCATGGTCACGTTGACATTGATGCCAGAGCCGATGACTTCGGTGATGGCCGGCAGTCCAGCCGGAGTGGCCGGAATTTTTATCATCAAATTGGGGCGGCTGACCGCTTCAAAGAGGCGCTTAGCTTCGGCAATGGTGCCGTCGGTATCGTTGGCCAGAGTTGGAGAAACTTCGAGGCTGATATAGCCGTCAAGCCCGTTGGTGCGTTCGTAAACAGGCTGCAAAATATCGGCCGCGCCTTGAATATCCTGAATCGCCAGCGCCTCGAACAAATCTTTGGGCGAGATGGTGGGATTGCGGGTCACTTCCTCTTGAATTTGAGCATCATACAGGTTACTGCCGCTGATCGCTTTTTGAAAAATGGTGGGGTTGGAGGTAACGCCCACAATGTAATCCTCGGCGATGAGCTGGGCCAATTTACCTTCCGTCACCATGCTGCGTTCAATATTATCATACCAGAGCGACTGGCCTAAATCAGATATTTGTTTTAATGGGTTTTGGGACATTATGAAACTCCTTCAAATAAATAAAAATTAAGAAATTAGAAATTAGAAATAGGATTTTAGGGTTTAGAAAGCTTCAGTCGTTTGAGATGGTCACGATGGTTTTTGATGGCGGTAACGAGCAGTGAGATAATTTCATTGCATAAGCTGATACGATGCCGGATAACTTCTTCGGAAAGACAATGGCGAGCTTTAAAGTAGCGACTGCGTGTTTCCCGCGCAGACCCCAGCGCGACACGCAAATAGTAAGTATACTCCTTATGTTCAATACCGCGCCCATAACCTTCATCAATATTGGCGCTAATTGAGTCGGCGCTACGGATCAATTGGCTTATCAGAGCTTTTCCCTGGAGATTGACTTTTTATTTTTCGCAATCTCTCCAAACCAAATCAAACAACCATAGGGATTTGGGATAAGCCAAGAACTTCCAAACAGGATCACATTTCAAACTCTCAGGAACTTCAGCCAACCATGTTTCGTAGTTCACCGTCGTCCCTCTTATTTCTAATTTCTTATTTCTTTTTTCTACGATCTGCCATACAACGGTATCGCCGCGCCATTAATCGCTGCTGCACCTTCGCTAGCAAGAAAAAGCAGGGTGGCCGCAATTTCGGCCGGTTTGACCCATTTGCTAAAATCAGCATTGGGGATGCTTTTGCGATTGGCTTCGGTATCTATGGTGCCGGGTACAATGGCGTTGACGGTGATGTTATAATCCTGTACCTCGGCGGCCATGGACTCGGTCAGGCGCAGGACACCGGCTTTGCTAATAGCATAGGCGCTGTAGTTGGGCCGACCATGCAGCGCATCCCGCGAACCGACATTAATAATTCGCCCCCACTTTTGGGCCAGCATCGGTTTGAGCGCGGTCCGGCTGAGGTTATAGGCCGTGCGCAGGTTAATGTCCAACATTCTGTTCAGATCATCGTCGCCGCTCTCGCTGACCGGCTTGCCCCCGCCAAAACCGCCGGCCAGGTTGAGTAGAATGTCTACTCGGCCCAATTGAGCCAATGCCGTCTGAACCACCTCCTCTGCTCCGGCAGGGTCACTCAGGTTGGCCGCAAGGGGTAAAGTGCGTTCCTGACCCAAACTGGCGGCTACTTCCTGCACCCCGGCCAACTGAGAGCCAAGCAGCACCAATGTGGCCCCGGCCTCATAAAAAGCGCGGCTAACCGTTCCCCCCAACCCACCGCTGGCCCCGCTGATAATGGTCACTTTGTTTTCCATATTCATAGGTTCCCCCTTAAAGTAGACGGTAGACAGTAGACAAGGGGTTTTTGCTACCTTACTTCCTGCGACTTTGCAACCCTACTACCTTGCTACCTTGTAACCTGCCACAGTATACCACAACCTTGTTTGCAAGACTAGCCTGAACTCGATCCACTCTCCAAATTTGCAAAGCTAGACAACCCCCAACAACACTGCTAGAATAAAGGTAGTCTTTAATAGGCCGAGATATGGCATGTCCGACGAAATAACCGAGTCGCTATCCGAAGAAAAAAGCGCACAGCCCACCTTGCTCCTGACCGGCTGCGTGCGCGACCTGGTTCGCGCCCCCCTGGTTACACTTTTGGAGACCCTCTCTATTCGAGAAGCAGCTCAACGCATGAGCACTGAGCGGGTCAGCGCCGCCGTCATCCTCGCCGCCGCCGGGCAAGTGACCGGTATTGTTACCGATTGGGACCTGCGCGAGCGGGTAGTGGCGGCGGGTCTGGATACTACCCAGCCTATTGGGACGGTTATGAGCGCCCCTGTTGTTAGCCTGGCTGCCGCCGAGCCAATTTATGAGGCAGTGCGGTTGATGATAAGTCACAATATTCATCATCTCCTCATCACCAGCGCAGACCGACCGCTTGGCCTGATTACCAGCAACGATTTGATTGTCTTGCACAGCGCCTCGGTCTTTTTTATTACCCGCGAAATCGAGCGGCAAACCAGCCCTGCCGGTTTGCGCCAGGTATTGGATCAGGCGCAGCAGGCCATTCCTTTATTACTACGCCAGGGGGTTAGGGCCAGCCAGATTGGCTGGTTGATGGCCGAGATTAATGACCGGCTGGTGAGCCGAGTGTTGGAGTGGACCGAGGCGAGCCTGGGGCCGCCCCCTGTGCCCTACTGCTGGCTGGTTTTGGGCAGCGAGGCCCGCCGAGAGCAGACCTTTAAAACCGACCAGGACAACGCCTTGATTTATACCGACCCGCCGCCAGAAAGCGCCGGCGCAGTACAGGCTTATTTTTTGGAATTGGGCCGGCAGGCCGTAGCCGGGCTGGTCGAAGCCGGCTTTCCCCCTTGCGCCGGACATCTGACCGCCGCTAATCCGCAGTGGGTTCAGCCGGTGAGCGGCTGGCATGCTTACTTTCAGCAGTGGGCCACCCGTTGGGAACCGGACGAGGAACCAAATTTTCTCATCTTTTTCGATTTTCGGGGCGTCTACGGCGATTTTTCGCTGGCTAAAAATCTGCGCCGCTTTATCGCCGATCTGTTAGAGCAACACCCCCGTTTCCTGACCCGTTTGGCTCACCTTTCGGCCAGCTTGCCGCCGCCCCTGAGCTTTTTAGGCCAGTTCGTTGTTGAGCACAACGGCGAGCATAAAAATGAACTTGATCTTAAACAACGCGGCACAGTCCCGCTGATTGATTTGGCTCGCTTTTTTGCCTTGAGGTATCATCTGACCGAAACCAACACCGTCGCCCGCCTGGAGCAACTCAAAGATGTCAAGGAGCTACCGGATGATTTACTCCACGAACTGGCTCAATCCTTTGAGTTTATCCTTAATATTCGCCTGCGGCAGCAGTGGGAGCAACTTCAAGCGGGTCAGCCCCTCTCAAACCATGTAAATCCCCAAAATTTATCCACTCTGGATCAGGTTTCTTTGCGACAAGTCTTTAAAGCCATTGCCCAGGCCCAGGCTTTTCTCCATCAGGCATATCACCTCAAAGTGGGCCGGCTTTACTAAATAGAGATTATGCAGTTCAAGCCCCTCGTGGACGGGCGCAAGGCCCTAAACTACAGCCCAACTGCGTAACTTATATTAAAATTGAAGGATTTTGCTTAAGCTTGTTCATTTATGTTCAAAATTGATTTGACACATCTTTTTGATTGTGATATAGTCTTGGCCCTATCCAGGTATTGTCAGTGTGGGGCCACAAAGCGCTGACAATCTTCACCACCATTCCCGCACTCAACTTTTGCTACAAATCAATAGCAGCTTCTCGACGGTGAGAGGACAAGCATTGTTTTCCAACAATAATCTGCCACAAGTCAGGCTCAAGCAGTAATCGCAACCTTCAACTGAAGGTGTGGTTTTTAGTTTGCTTTAGTTAATAATTTTATTTATCAACGTAAGGAGGGTTGTATGGCAGAAAAGAAAATATCTGTTGGGGGCGCTACCTATGAAAATGTTGACAGCGCTTATCTGGAACAGCGCAAATTGCGCAAAAGCGCCGGCTGGGTGCTGCTGTGGGCGTTGGGAGTTGGCGCGGTCATTTCCGGCGAATATTTTGGTTGGAATTTTGGGCTGGGGGCCGGCGGTTTCTGGGGGCTAACCATTGCCACCGTTTTAATGGCCGTGATGTATGTTTGCATGGTTTATAGTATTGCCGAATTATCCACCGCGCTGCCTCACGCCGGTGGATTTTATTCTTTTACCCGTAACGCCCTGGGGCCGTTTGGCGGTTTTGTCTGCGGCGTGACCGACACCATTGAATATGTGTTAACCCCGGCGGTGATTGTCGTCGGTGTGGGCGGCTATCTGAATTCTCTGCTGCCCGACGCCCTGCCGCTGTGGGCCTGGTGGTTAATTTCTTATATCATTTTCGTCGCCATTAATGTTCGCGGCGTGGAATTAACCCTCAAAGTTGGCCTGATCATTACCCTGCTGGCAATGGTGGTGCTGGTTATTTTTTACCTGGGCGCCATCTTTAGCGGCGCGTTTAGCGCCAGCCTCTTGTTCAATGTCGAGCCTGACCCCGGCCAATCGGCTACTTGGCTGCCCAAGGGTTGGTACGGTGTTTTTGCGGCCCTGCCCTTTGCTATTTGGTTCTTCCTGGCCATCGAGCAGTTGCCCCTGGCCGCCGAGGAAACCCACGATGTGGTCAATGATATGCCTAAAGCGCTGATTTTGGGCATTATCACCCTGCTCATTCTGGCCATTCTGGTGCTGGTTTTGAACTCCGGCGTGGGCGGAGGCGCGGCTGCCATTGGCGCGTCGGCAGCGCCGCTGGCCGATGGCTTCCAGGCGGTCTTTGGCTTGGGGGCGGCTTCGGTGGTGTTGACCCTGATTGGCTTGACCGGCTTGATTGCCAGCTTCCACGCCGTCATTTACGCTTACGGCCGGGTGCTCTTTGCCCTGTCTCGCGCCGGCTACTATCCACGCTGGATGTCGGTGGTCAATCAGTCCACCCATACCCCCCAGGTTGCCTTGATTTTGGGCGGGGTTGTCGGCTTTCTGTGTGCTTTGATTATTGACCTGACCGGCTCAGCCGGGGTCGGTGCAGCCCTGCTCAATATGGCTGTCTTCGGCGCGGTTATCTCTTATGCCCTGGTCATGATTAGCTACATCAAGCTCAAGGTAGACCGGCCCGACCTGCCACGCCCCTACAAAAGCCCCTTGGGGATTCCGGGAGCGGTGGTGGGCGCTGTACTGGCGTTTATTGCGCTGCTGGCCTGCTTCTCGATTGAGGCTTACCGGCCCGGCGTGTGGGGCACAGCCATCTTCCTGGTTATCTGCATTGTCTATTACTTTGCCTATAGCAGCAAGCACCTGGTAGCCCAGGCGCCCGAAGAAGAAGTGGCTTTAATGTCCCAAGCCCAACAGGAACTGGCTCACTAATCCCAACCAGGCTTCGGTTTTGAATTTCCGGCGATGCGGCGTCGTCAATGTTGATGATGGCGCATCGCCGCTTTTGATGTCACAGGATGACCCAACGACGACCCATTATTGGCCTGACCACTTACGAGCGGGACAAAGAACAAAACTACGGCTTACCGGCGGAGTACATCGAAGCGGTTCGCCGCGCCGGGGGAGTGCCGGTGCTGCTGCCCCACGGCGAACCTTATCAAGATGATTTGCTGCAACTGCTGGATGGCGTTATCTTTACCGGCGGCGGCGATATAGACCCGACCCTGTACCAGGGAACCAAGCACGAGGCGGTTGAATATGTTGACGCGGAACGGGACAGCAGCGAAATCGCCCTGATTCGCCTGGCAGTCGAAACCGGCCTGCCCATGCTGAATATCTGCCGGGGGGCGCAGGTGCTTAATGTGGCCCTGGGCGGCACCCTCATCGAGCATCTGCCCGACGAGATAGGCGGCGACATCAGCCATCGCACCGACCCGCCCGGCTACACCTACCATCCGGTGAAAGTCGAAGCCGGTTCACGGCTGGCGACCATCGTTGGGCAGACGGAAGTCACCTCCAACTCGTGGCATCACCAGGCCGTGCGCCAGCTTGCCCCCGGCCTGAAGGCGGTCGCCTTTGCCCCCGATGGCACAATTGAGGCCGTCGAAATGCCCAATCATCCCTGGCTGGTTGCCGTCCAGTGGCATCCTGAAAGCATGGCCGCCGGCGACTCGATCCAGCAGCGTATTTTTGATGCGTTGGTGCAGGCAGCAGCGCAGCGAATAAACAAACCGTAAGACAAGCTGTTAGCTTGTCCGGTTATGGGACAAACTGATAAAGGTTCAAAAATTAAATTGGTAAAGTAGGAACACAGAGTCTCGCAGAGACATTACAGAGAACCACAGAGAAATCTCAGCGTATCTCTGTGTTTCCTCCGCGTATCTCTGTGTAATTTTTTTACCGAAACTATTTTCTTAAGTTCTATAAGTTTGTCCTACAACTTTATCTAAAAAGAAAAACCTATGCGACTTGAAAACAAAGTAGCCCTCATCACCGGCGCGGGCAGTGGGATTGGCCGCGAAACGGCCACCCTTTTTGCCCGTGAAGGAGCCAAAGTGGTGGTCGTAGATGTCAACGATGCTGCCGGGCAGGAAACGGTCAGCCTGATTGAGGCGGCCGGCGGCCAGGCGGTGTACATCCACGCCGATGTCTCCCAGGCCGCCGACTGCGCCAAGATGGTCCACGCCGCCGAAGAAAATTACGGCCAGTTGAACGTCCTGTTCAACAACGCCGGCATCTCTCACATCAACGACGACAACGCCGAAACCACCGAAGAAGCGGTCTGGGATTTGACCATGAATATCAACCTCAAAGGGGTCTTTCTGGGCTGCAAATACGGCGTTCCGGCCCTGCGCCGGGCCGGGGGCGGCTCGATTATCAACACGGCCTCGTTTGTGGCCCTGGTCGGCGCGGCCACCCCGCAAATTGCCTACACCGCCAGCAAAGGCGGCGTCCTTTCGATGACCCGCGAACTGGCCGTGATTCACGCCCGCGAAAACATTCGGGTCAACGCCCTCTGCCCCGGCCCGCTGCGCACCGAATTACTGATGAAATATCTCAACACCGAAGAAAAGCGCCAGCGCCGCCTGGTGCATATCCCCATGGGTCGCTTTGGCGAAGCCAGAGAAATCGCCCAGGCCGTCCTCTTCTTGGCCTCCGACGAGTCCTCTTTTGTGACCGGGGCCACCTTTATGGTAGACGGCGGGATTACGGCGGCGTATGTGACGCCAGAATAAAAGCAGAAAAATTGTGAATTGTGAATTGTCAATCGTGAATTGCTAACGATTTGTCCTTCATTCACAATTCACAATTCATTATTCAGAGCCAAAGGCCCCCTGTGGGCAATTCACAATTATGACTAATTCTACCCATTCAATGCTTAGTGTAGGCATTGACGTGGGCACCACCACAACCCAATTGATTTTTTCCCGGCTGATTTTGGGCGGCGGCGTGGCCAGCAGCAGCCAATCGCCTTTGAGCCGCATGCGGGCGGCGGGCATTGTTGACAAAGAGGTGATCTATCGCAGCGGGATACATTTCACCCCGCTGACAGGCCCCGACGAAATTGACGCCGTTGCCTTAGAGCAAATCCTGCGCCGGGAGTATCAGCAGGCCGGGATTCTGCCCAACCAGGTCGAAACCGGGGCGGTCATCGTGACCGGCGAAACGGCCAAAAAGCGCAACGCCGACGCCATTCTGGAGGCTATCTCAGCCCTGGCCGGCGATTTTGTGGTCACGGTCGCCGGCCCGCACCTGGAGTCTATGATTTCGGGCCGGGGCGCGGGGGCAGCCACTTACTCGCGGGAGCATTTCTGCACCGTGACCAACGTGGACATCGGCGGCGGCTCGGCCAACAGCGCCATTTTCCGCCAGGGGGAGATGATTGCCGCGGCGGCCATGAATTACGGCGGGCGAATTTTGCAGGTTGACTCGGCCAGCGGCCAGATTCGCCACATCGCCGACCCGGCGCGGGCAATTATTGACTATTTGGGGCTGCCCCTCCAAATCGGCAGCCAGCCGGCCCTGGCCCAACTGCGCCGGTTCACCGACTGCATGGCCGATTTGACGGTCCATTTAATTGAAGGGACGAGCCATCCGCTGGGCGATAAGCTGCTGCTGACCGCGCCCTCGCCGGTTTCGGGCAAGGGTACGATTTTATTTTTCTCCGGCGGCATCGGGCATTATTTTTACGAACCGCTGGCGATTAATTCCGTCGCCGATGCTTGTGTTCACGGCGATGTCGGGCCGCTGCTGGCCGAGTCTATCCGGCTGCACCCCGCCATTCAAAGCTACACCGTCCGCCGCCCGCCGGAAACGATGCGGGCGACGGTCATGGGGGCCAGTTCGCAAACCGTCACCCTGAGCGGCAGCACCATCTGGGCCGAGGCCGAGATTCTGCCCATCCGCAATGTGCCGGTAGTGCGCGCCCAGTGGCCGGCCACCCCGCCGACGCGCCAGCAGGTGGCCCAGGCGGTGCAGCAGGCCGTCACCCGCTGGGATGTCAACCCGGCGGAGAGCCAATTCGCCCTGGCCCTGGAGTTAACCTGGAAGCTGGATTTCGACTCGCTCTCGGAATTGGCCGCAGGGCTGGCCGATTTCGCTTTAGCGCATCTGCCGCTCCACCAACCCTTTATCATCATCATCGAGCACGACTACGCCCGCGCCTTGGGCCAATCGGTCAAAGCGCTGATTCCCCGCCATCCGCTACTGGTGGTGGATCAGGTCGGCTTGCAAGAAGGGGATTACATTGACATCGGCCGCCCCATGCTCGATGGGCGGGTGGTGCCATTGAGTGTGAAGACGTTGATTTTTTACCATTGATGAGGCGAGGACACGGGAGGCGATGAGGCGAAGACGCGAAGACGCGACGTGTCATTTCGACCGAAGGGAGAAATCCCTCTGAAGTTGCGGTTATAAGGATAGTGGCAGGGAATAAACAATGGAGTCCCTTTTTTCTCGGCTGTTCAAGTACAGGTCAAGCGATAAGCGTGTTCAACAGGAAAATTTTCTGACGGAGATTTTTGCTTTTTTGTTAAAAAATCCGGCCCTGGTAGCGGCATTTCTTAATGAGTGTGGCGTCGCCATTCAAGGCCAGCCAGAAAATATAAAGATTGATACACAGCAAAGTTTTAGCACATACCCGGAAAGAATCCAACCAGATATATTTGTTAGATTTTTTGTGGATAACCAAAAGTGGCTTGTATTTATTGAGAACAAAGTTGGTGCGCGTGAAGGTGAAAATCAGTTGGACAGATACTTAGGGTACTTAAGTAAAGAAGTCAATAAGGATACAAATTGTGCATTACTATATTTAACTCGATATTATGATCCCAAACTGGTTGATCCGCCACTGGGAGTCATCTTTAAGCCAATTAGGTGGGGCCAAGTTTATAGCATCCTTGCCAAGTTTGAAGATAATGTTTTTGTTTCTCAAGCGAGATTATTTATGGAAGAAAATAATTTAAGTCTGTCCAGAGATTTTTCCACCAATGAGATTACAGCAATGATGCATTGGAACACAGTTAGAACGATGATGGATAACTCTCTTGAAGAGGCACAGGAACGGCTTAAACAGATCACGGGGATCAAGAGGCTATATCAAGAAGATGTAGGAGATTATTTATACATAGCAGGTAAATCACTCGCAATTGAAATAGGATATTATTTAGAAGATATTGCAAAAGAGGCAACCGATGAAGATTTTCCCTACGTTGGGAGTGCTATTGTGGTTTACCCAGAACACAGAAACAGGGAGCAAATTACTTCAGCCTTTATGGAGTTTGAGAAAAAGGGACGTAATTGGAAATTAAGGGGAGATCCAAAAGATAAAAATGATGAAATATGGGTAGAAAAACTCCTACTTTTAAAAGAATTCATGAAATCAAAGGACCACATCAGTTCAATTCAACAATGGTTTCTAAAAGAAATTCTGCCTGATATAGAAGAATTCTTAAAAGATAATCCCTACTCGTTGAATTAATATCCAGTAATTAGCAATCTTGCCACTCCCCAGAGATTCCTCCCCGCCTCGCGGGTCGGAATGACATTTTGCTCTTTCATGGGTTATGTCTTAAAATCAACCAACTCTCCTCTCGAAAGGGGACAACGATGCTCCTCCGCACCAAACTATTCGGCAAAACCTACGAATTTCGGGACATCCGCGAGCTGATGGGCAAGGCCAACGAGCCTAAATCGGGCGATGAGTTGGCCGGCGTGGCCGCCGAGTCGGTGGCCGAGCGGGCTGCGGCCAAATATGTGCTGGCCGAAGTGACCCTGGAAACGCTGCGCCAGAACCCCGCCGTGCCCTACGACCAGGACGAGGTGACGCGGGTGATTGACGACGCAGTGAACGAAACGATTTACCAGGAAATCAAAGGCTGGACCGTCGGCGAGTTCCGCGAGTGGATTCTGGCCGATACCACCACCGCCACCGACATCCGCCGCATCAGCAACGCCCTTACCGGCGAGATGGTTTCCGCTGTGACCAAGCTGATGTCCAACCTGGATTTGATTTACGGGGCCAGCAAAATCCGGGTCGGCTCCCACTGCCGTAACACCACCGGCCAGCCCGGCACCCTGGCGAGTCGCAACCAGCCCAACCACCCCACCGACAGCCCCGAAGGCATCCGCGCCGAAATCTACGAGGGCCTGTCCTACGGCTCCGGCGACAGCGTCATCGGCATCAACCCGGTGGATGACAGCGTCGGCAGCGTGATGCGCCTGCTCGATATGACTTACGACGTCATCCAAACCTGGCAAATTCCCACCCAAAACTGCCTGCTGGCCCACGTGACCACCCAGATGCAGGCCATGAAGCAGGGTTCGCCGGTGGGTCTGGTCTTTCAAAGTCTGGCCGGCTCGGAAAAGGGCAACGCCAGCTTCGGCGTGGACGTCGGCCTGATGGACGAAGCCTACGAGATGGCCAAGAAATACTGCTGGCCCGAAGGCCCCAACTACATGTATTTTGAAACCGGCCAGGGGTCGGCCCTCTCCGCCGACGCCCACAACGGCTGGGACCAACTGACTCTGGAGGCCCGCATCTACAGCCTGGCCAAACGCTGGCAGCCGTATCAGGTCAACACGGTGGTCGGTTTTATCGGGCCGGAATATCTGTACGACGCGGTCCAGATCACCCGCGCCGGGCTGGAAGACCATTTTATGGGTAAGCTGACCGGCATTCCGATGGGCTGCGACGCCTGCTACACCAATCACGCTCGCGCCACCCAGAACGACATCGAAAACCTGGCCGTGCTGCTCAGCGCCGCCGGCTGCAACTACTTTATGGGCGTCCCGATGGGCGACGATGTGATGCTGGCCTACCAATGCACCAGCTACCACGACGCCCCCTCGCTGCGCCAGACGCTCGGCCTGCGCCCGCTGCCGGAGTTCGAGTGCTGGCTGGAAGAACTGGGGCTGATGCGCAATGGCCGCTTGACCGAGAAGGCGGGAGATCCGTCGTTTTTCTTGCGGCGGTGAGAAGGAAACGCAGTTTCCCGATAATTCAAAGTTAGGGGCTAGTTTGGAATGGGTTTTGGCAAGAACGGGTGGAAAACAGATCAAAATCCGTAGGTCAAGTCCAGCCGCCAGGCCAGTGGGCTAAAGGTTCGTCGGGCAGGCCGGGTTGTGGTGAGGTCGGGCAGGTCAAGTCAGGTTGGTGTAGCCCGTCAGGTCGCCCCTAACAACTCGCTGTAGCCGACGCCCCCAGCTTGGCATTTATTGAAGGTAGTTTTGGCACTTTGGGCCAGCCTTTAGTTAAGGGTTTCGTGGGCGCGGCTAAGCTCGATGGCGTTGGCTGGATTTTGATGGAATCGTGGCTCTGATATTGTTGGAGTTTCTTCGTAAGTCAGGTCTAAGGCAAAAATAGAGTAACTGCTCAGGCATGTCATTTCGACCGAAGGGAGAAATCTCCTAATCCGTGGTTTGCAAGCAACAACCTCAAAGATTTCTCGGCTTTCAGCCTCGAAATGACATGAGGGCTGAGCAGTTACAAAATGGAAAGGATAAGCTGAAATATGGCTGAATTCTGGGAGGATGCCTTCCAGGAAAAGAAATTGATGTGGGGGGAATATGACGGAATTTTTTGTCACGCCTTGATCCACCTCCTAGATTTAGGCCAAAGAAAGAAACTGATCCTGGACTGTTACCGTCAACTCCGGCCCGGCGGTATGATGTTCTTCACCGCCATAACGAAGGACGCAAGTACCTATGGAGTTGGTAAGAAATTAGGTACGGATCGTTACAGGACAAAGGATGGGGTAAACCTCTACTTTTACGACAAAGACTCGATCAAGGCAGAATTTGGCGGGTTTGGATTGATTGAGGCAACAAAAATTGACGAGGCCGGTAACGGAAAACCAGCCACAAGGTTTTGGAAGATTGTCTGTAAAAAAACGGAGGAGGGTAATAAGGATGTATGAGCAAGGCTAAGAGTTCAATTTCACAGGCTGAGTCATATAAAGAAATGGGCGAATTTTGGGACACCCACGATGTGACCGAATTTTGGGATCAAACCGAACCCGCAGATTTTGAGGTTGATATTCGATCCGAAGTTACCTATTATGCTGTAGATAGGACACTCTCGGCCAAGCTGTTAGAGACGGCCCGGCAACGGGGTATTTCACCGGAAACATTACTCAATCTTTGGCTGCAAGAAAAGTTACAGGAACAAGAATTGGATCGAGCAGCTTGAAAGGATCATCCTGATGCAAGAAGCCGAAATTCAAGCCATTGTTCAGGCGGTGCTGACCGAAATCAACAAGCGGCAGGGGGCCAGCCAACTGGCAACCCTGGTGGGTGGGGCCAGGGAAAATGGGCTGGTGATTGACCTGCCCGACCCCACCGACGAAGCCGCCCGCCGCGCGCCCGGCGTGGTCAACCCCATTGACCCCGAAGGACTGCGGGCGCTGATGGCCGCCACCCCCACCCGCATCGGTGTGGGGCGAGCCGGGCCAAGGCCGCGCACCAAAGCGCTGCTGCTCTTTCAAGCCGACCACGGCGTAACCCAGGATGCCCTGTTCCATGAGGTCAATCCCAAGCTGCTGGAAGAGCAGGGCTTGTTTGTAGTCGAGAGCCGGGTCAAAGACCGGCAAGAATATCTGAAACGGCCCGACTTGGGCCGCAAGCTGACCGAGGAGTCCAAACGCGTCCTCAGTGAGCGCTGCGTCAAAAAGCCGGATGTACAAATTTTTGTCGGCGACGGCTTGAGCGGCGCGGCGATTGAGCACAACCTGGCTAAAGTGATGCCGGTGCTGAAACAGGGTTTGCAAGCCGCCGGGCTGACGATGGGCACACCCTTCTTTGTCAAAAATGCGCGGGTCGGCCTGCTCAACGATGTCAACAGCATCGTAGATGCCCAGGTCTGCGCTTTGCTCATCGGCGAGCGGCCCGGCCTGGCCCGCGCCGAAAGCATGAGCATCTACATGGGCTTCCGCCCCAAGCCCGACTCGTCCGACGCCAACCGCGACGTGGTCTGCAACATCTACGAGGGCGGCCTCAACCCCCTCGAAGCCGGCGCGCTGGCCGTGCAGATGATTCAAAAGATGATTAAATATCAGACCAGTGGGGTGGATTTGAAGCTGGTAGAAAAAACGTGATGCGTGAAACGTGATGCGTGATCTCACGTTTCACGCATCACGCATCACGTATCACATATCATGTATCACCCAGGAGGAACACTCTATGGCAATTCTCGATCCCATCAAAGCCGACGTTCTGGCCGTGCGGCTCATCCCTAACCTGGACCGCGGCTTTGCCGAGCAGTTGAAGTCGCAGTATCCTGATTTGAATCCAGGCCATCGCAGCCTGGGTCTGATTACGGCCAGCATTGACGATGCCCTCTACGCCTCGATTGACGAAGCGACCAAAATGGCCGATGTCGAGGTGGTTTACGCCCGCTCCTTCTATGCCGGCTCGGCCCACGCTTCCGGCCCGCTGTCGGGCGAGATCATCGCCATGCTCTCCGGGCCAGACCCGGCGGAGGTGCGGGCCGGGCTGAACGCGGCCACCAACTACCTGGAAAATGAGGCATGGTTCTACTCGGCCAACGAGGATAACTCGCTGGCCTTCTTTGCCCATACCATTTCCAGCACCGGCTCGTATCTGTCCAAAGCGGCCAACATTCCACGCGGCCAGCCGCTGGCCTATTTGATTGCGCCGCCGCTGGAAGCCACCTACGCCCTCGACGCGGCCATGAAAGCCGCCGATGTCGAGATGAAAGTCTGGTACAACCCGCCTTCGGAAACCAACTTTTCCGGCGGCCTGCTGACCGGCAGCCAAAGCGCCTGCCGCGCCGCCTGCGCCGCCTTCCGCGATGCGGTGCTCGAAGTGGCGCGAAGCCCCCTCAAATTTTAGATTTACGATTTCAGATTTCAGATTTACGATTTTGGATTTAAAGCCAAATCGTAAATCGTAAATCGTAAATCGTAAATCGGAGAGATTTATGGCTCAAGATTACGACAACGACCTTCAATCTATTCAAGAGGCCCGCACCCTGGCCGAGGCAGCCTATGAGGCTCAGCAGAAATTTTTCCGCTTCAGCCAGGAGCAGGTAGACCGGGTTTGCCAGGCCATGGCCGATGCTGCCTATCGCGAGTCGGCCCGGCTGGGGCAGATGGCCTCTGAGGAAACCGGCTACGGGATTCCGCGCCACAAGATGCTCAAAAACCACCTGGGCAGCAGGTTTTTGTGGGAAGCGATCAAAAATATCAAAACGGTCGGGGTGATTAATGAAGACCGGGCCAGGGGCATTATCGAAATCGGCTGGCCGATGGGTGTGGTGGCGGCGGTCAGCCCCAGCACCAACCCCACCTCGACGGTGATGTATAAAACCCTGGTGTCGGTCAAGGCCCGCAACGGCGTGGTTCACGCGCCCCATCCCGCGGCGGCTAAATGCTGCGTCGAAACGGCGCGGGTCATGGCCGAGGCCGGCGAAGCAGCCGGAATGCCGCCTGGATTGGTCGGCTGTATGTCCAAAATCTCGCTGCAAGGCTCGCAGGAGTTGATGCGGCACAAACGCATCTCGGTGATCGTGGCAACCGGCGGCTCGGAGATTGTGCGGGTGGCCCACAGCATGGGCAAACCGGCTTACGGCGTCGGGCCGGGCAACGTGCCCTGCTACGTAGACCGCAGCGCCGACATCAAGCAGGCAGCCTATTACATTGTTTCTAGCAAGGCATTTGATAACTCGGTCATCTGCGCCACCGAGCAGGCGGTCATTGCCGACAAACCGATTGCCGCCCAACTGCGGGCCGAGATGGAACGGCTGGGTGCTTATTTTGTCAACCCGGAGCAGGCGGCGGCCCTGGCCACGGCCCTCTTTTCACCAACGGGCGTGATCTATCCGCGCAGCGTGGGCCAGACGCCGCAAAAGTTGGCAGAGATGGCCGGTATCCAGATTCCGGCTTCGGCCAAAATTTTGGTCGCGCCGTTGAGCAAGGTCGGCAAAGAGGAGCCGCTTTCGCGTGAAAAGCTGACCACCGTGTTGGGCTGGTATGAAGCCGACGGCTGGGAAGCGGGCTGCGAGCGCTGCATCGAGATGATTCGTTTTGGCGGAAGGGGCCATACCCTGGTCATCCACGCCACCGACGAAAATGTGATTTTACAGTTTGGCCTGGAAAAGCCGGTTTTTCGCATCCTGGTCAACACCATGGGCACGCTTGGCTCGGTCGGGCTGACCACCAACCTGATGCCCTCAATGACCCTCGGTTCCGGCGGCATCGGCGGCTCGATCAGCGGCGACAACATCACCACCACCCATTTGATGAACATCAAACGGGTGGCCTACGGCGTCCGTACCCCGCCGGCGGAGGCGATGGTGGATGCCGCCACGCCGGTGACCTCCGCAGGCAGCAACGGCGGCGGCCCCAGCCAGACCGAAGTCGAGGCGATTGTCCGGGCGGTGATTGAAGAGGTCTTGGGCCGGAAGGGAGGATATTGATAACTGATGCCACCCCGAAAATCAACCGGCGGTAATAAGCCACCTCCCGAAGGAGGAGATACCGGCACGGCCAAACCAAAACGAACCCGGCCCAAACTGCCCGCCCCCGAAGCACCGGCGGCGCTGGTCCCGGCCACCACACCAACTGTCACTGAAGCAACACCAACTCATATAAGTGAATCTTCACAACCAAAGGAGAAAAAAACAATGGTAGATATTCAAATGATTGCCCTGGGCATGGTCGAAACCAAAGGCTTGATCGGCGCGATTGAAGCTGCCGATGCGATGGTCAAAGCCGCCAACGTCAAGCTCATCGGCAGTGAGTACATCGGCGGCGGCTTTGTGACCGTGATGGTGCGCGGCGATGTGGGCGCGGTCAAGGCCGCCACCGACGCCGGGGCCGCTGCCGCCAAGCGCGTCGGCGAGCTGGTTTCAGTCCACGTCATCCCGCGCCCGCACTCCGACGTGGAGATGATTCTGCCCAAGGACAGCAAGGGCAGCGCCGGCGGACGCTCTGGCTGATGAGGCGAAGAGGCGAGGACGTGAGGAAGCGGAGAGCGTTTTTAGCCAACTTTCATCGCTTCATCGCCTCATCGTTTCTTCGCCTCATTAAAGGAGAATCACTGTGGCTCAATTCTTCACCGCAGCCGATATTCGCCGTTTGGCTCAAGCGCCGGAGGGACATTACCTGCTGCTGGCCCCGGATGACCGGATTACGCCCGAAGCCCTCGACGTGGCCCGCGCCCTCGGAGTACAAGTTCACCGAGAGGGCGATGGCTCGGGCAGCAACGGTCTGCCACCGCTGGTCGGCAAAAGTGCCCGGCCGGGACGCGGTTTAACTCTGGTCAGAGCCGACTCGGTGCGGATGACGCCGTTTGCTTTTAACGTCAACCGGCCGGACATGAACATCCAGGTAACTGACGTGATTACGGCGGCGCACGGGTCGCCGATGGCCGCCGGTTTTATGACCTGGGGCCAGGGTTCTTTCCCCTGGACGCTCAACTACGACGAAATTGATTTTGTCATTGACGGGCAACTGGAAGTGCGGCTGGATAACCAGGTGGTCATCGGCAACCCCGGCGACGTGATTTACATTCCCAAAGGCAGCAATATCTTTTTTGGCTCGCCCAGCTTTGCCAAAGTGTTTTATGTCACCTTTCCGGCGGATTGGGGAACATAAAACCAGAAGATGTTGGGGGATTATGTTGGAAAAACCAATCACGAATGTCACGAATTAACGAATGACCCTAATTTTGATCAAAGAATTATTTAAAACCATTCGCGTAATTCGTCCATTCGGGCTATTCGTGATAAATCAATGAATCCACAACTTGACGTTTTCCTGGCCCAAGCGCAGCGCGTGATGGTTGGGGAACTTAATGGCTCGTCGTCAAAGCAGGAAACCAAAGCAAGCTTTGGACTCCCAACCGAAGAAGAGGATCCCTGGGACAAGTCCCAGCCCCGCGTTCACGTGGGCGTTGACCTGGGGACGGCCTACACCGTGCTGGCAGTACTGGATGAACAGATGCAGCCCTTAGCCGGGGAGTACCGTTTTGCCCAGATTGTGCGCGATGGGCTGGTGGTTGACTTTCACGGGGCCATCAGCCTGCTGCGCGAGCTGAAACAAAATGTGGAAGCGCGGCTGGGCTTTGAGTTGACGACCGCCGCCACCACCTACCCGCCCGGCGTGCCGGGAACGGAGGTGCGGGCCACCCGCCACGTGGTCGAAGCCGCCGGGTTTGAGGTGGCGCATGTGGTGGACGAACCGACCGCCGCCAATGCCGTTTTACAAATCGAGAACGGGGCGGTGGTGGATGTGGGCGGCGGTACCACCGGAATTGCCATCTTTCGCCAGGGCCAGGTCATCTACACCGCCGACGAAGCCACCGGCGGAACCCATTTTTCGCTGGTGATTGCCGGGGCGATGAACCTTGAATTTGAAAAAGCCGAGGCGTTGAAAAAAGACCCGCGCCAGCATAAACGGCTTTTTCCCATCGTCCGCCCGGTGATGGAAAAGGTGGGCAGCATTGTGGCCCGCCACATCGCCGCTCACCCGGTCGAAACGATTTATCTGGTCGGCGGCACGGCCCTTTTCGGCGGCATCGAGCGCGTGGTGCAGGAAGTGACCGGGGTTCCCACCGTGATTCCGGGCCATCCCTTGTTTGTCACGCCGTTGGGCGTAGCGATGCACGACACGTAGTACGTGGTACGTGGTGCGTAGTACGTGTTAATTTACGCACCACGCACTACGCACCACGAAAACTAAATTTGATTTGAGGTAATAACTTTATGGCCGGTGAATTCCAACTGCGGGTTTACTGTTATCTGGATCGAACCCAACCCCAATACGCTTCGTTTGTGGGCACGGTTACCCAGGGCGATTTGATGATTGAAGGTATGGCTTCGTTGTATATCGAGGTGGCTCCGGGCAACGAGGTTTTTAGCATGGTGGATGTGGCCGTAAAGGCGACGGAGGCCCGGCCCGGCGCGCAAATTGTCGAGCGCGAGTTTGGCATGTTTGAAATTCACTCGCAATCGCAGGAGGCTGTGCTGCAGGCCGGGGCGATGGTGTTGCAGCGGTTGGGGTTGGAAGCAACCGACCGGATCAAACCCCAGGTGGCTTCGGTGCAGTTGATCACCAATGTGGACCCCTACCAGGCCCAGTTGCTCAACCGCTTCCGGCGCGGCTCGATGCTGGTGGCCGGGGAAACCCTGCTGGTTTTGGAGGTCGCCCCGGCGGCCTACATCAACATCGCCGCCAACGAGGCCGAAAAACGAGCCAATATCAAACTGCTCCATATCTCTTCGGTGGGCCGGTTTGGCCGCATGTGGATGAGCGGAACCGAAGCCGAAATGATGACCGCCAAAACCGCAGCGATAGCCGCAATTGAGAGTATGGAGGGGAGAACAGGGTAACAAGGTAGCAAGTAACAAAGTAGCAGGGAGAGATTTTGCTACCCTGCTACTCTGCTACCTGCTACTTTGCAACAGGAGTGAGTGCAATGAAAACCTTCTACACCGAACGCGACATCAGCGATATGCACGCTCGGGGCGTGACCGAGATCGAGATTGACGACGATGTGGTGTTAACCGACCTGGCCCGCGATAAAGCCATTGCCCTGGGGTTGAAGATGAAACTGGTCAGCCAGCGCAGCGGCCAGCCCGACGCCCTGCCGCGCCTGGCCGTCGCCGGACAGATGCAACTGCCCCCGGCGGTGGTCGGCCCGGCTTCTCCCCTGCCGCCCCCGCCTCCCGCCCCCACCGATCTGGCCGAGCAAGTTAAATCTGCTGTAATTGCCCGCCTGGGGACCACGGCCCACAACGACCTGTTGGATCAGGTCATTCCCCAGGTTTTGGCCCGCCTCGGCAAATAGAGACAAATAGAGATTGGAGATTAATAATCTCCAATCTCTAATCTCTAATCTCCCGCCTCCCAAAGCTGCTATGAAGATTCAAAATTTCATCCTCCTGGCCATCGGCTTGCTTTTTGCCGGTCTGGGGGCGTTGGTTGTCTGGTATTTTGCGCCCTCGTTTAATCAGGCGGCGGCGCGGGTTGAGCAGCTGTCGCCTTTAACCGCAGCCCTGCTGGCCGAGAGTCCTTTAGGCCAGGAAGGGTTGATCGAGGGGCGTGTCAGCGAGCGCAACCCGCTTCACTTTCGCTTGTTTGTGGCCTATGTGCGCTACGAGTATCAAGGTCAGGACAACGACAACGGCAACGATAACGAGGTCAAATGGGTGGAGGATGAGCGGGTCACGCCGGCTTTGCTGCTGGATTTGCCGGGGGGCCGGGTGCAGATTGCAAACAGTGATTATCGTCTCCAGGGGAAGCTGGTCACGTGGCAGTCGGAACCGGCGCTGACCTGGGACAGTTGGAGTGGTGAGGGCACAAAATCTTATGAGGGCTTGGAGCGAGGCAACCCGGTTGTGGCGGTCGGCACGGTAGTCGAGGGGGCAACCGGGCGCGAATTTCGAGCCGAGTGGTTGTATGGCGGTAATCGCACGACCTACATCGAGGAGCAGCGCACCTCAGCCGAAATTGCCCGCTGGGTGGGCCTGGTCTTTCTCCTGATCGGGGCAGTCATCTGCGGCGTGGGGGTCTGGGTATGGCTCAGGTAATACCATAGCAACCGATTATGCGTAATTGGATGGGCGGGGCTGAAGCCACCGCCCTGAAAGGGCAAAGGACGCTGAAGCGCCCTAACTCTTCAGCCCGGAGGGCTTTGCTCTCTCAGTGCGATGGCTTCTAGCCTCGCGCCTCAATGAATTACGCATAATCCGTTATAGTAGTTTGAATCCTCGTACATTGAGCAAGAATTTTACCACGAATTGCACTAACCTTCGGTACGAAAATCTTTTAGTGAAAATTCGTGCAATTCGTGGCGATTTCAGCTTTCTCTGTTATCCCCACCTGGTCTGAGCGTAGGCCAAAAGACTGCCGACAACAGCGCCGACCGGCAGGGTGAGCCAACCGACAAAAATCAAACTGACCAGGGCATAAAACAGGCCGGCCAGAATACCTTCAATTGGGTTGAGGGTGTGAGGTTCTCCGCTCAAGTAGAAATAGAGGATGCTTCCATACCAGGCCAGTGGATGCGACAGCAGCGCCACCAGCGCGCCCACCCAGACCCCGCGCCAGAAACCGGCCTTTTGACCCCGAACGATGAATATCCCCCAACAAACGATCCCGCAGACAAAGGCCGTCAGCGGCGCGGCGACCAACATCCCCCGCCAATCGCCAACAGCATCTTTTAAAAAGAGATAACTGCAAACGAAAGCGGCCAGGGCAAAGACCAGTCCGGCCAGGAACATCCACAGCACTGCTTTTTTACTGAACATCGGGGTGTTTTCCGCGTCAGGTTGGGTAGTTGAGGACCATTTCATAATGCTCCACGGTGGGGAAAGGGTCGTAAAAGTGGTGCAGTAACCGTTTCCACTCCTGGTATTCCGCCGACTGACGAAAGCCGAGGGTATGATCCTCTAAAGTTTCCCAGCGCACCAGCAACACGTATCGGTTGGGCGCTTCGAGGCAGCGCTGCAATTCGTGGGAAATGTAGCCTTTCATGGAGGCAATAAGGGGTGAGGCCTGGCGGAAGGCGGCTTCGAATTCGGCGGTCATTCCTTCACGCACATTCAAAATGGCAACTTCCAGGATCATGGGGCTGGCTCTTTATGGTTATTGGGGTTGAGCTGAGCAGATGTCGCTGACAGACAGGCTAAAATCGGCCAGCACTTCCGAACGGGTCTGTTCGCCGGGGCCAAAACTGCCCAGGGGGGCGTAGGCTTGCCCGCGCAAGACATTGATCTCAATGGTACAGGTGTCGGGATCAATGATCCAATACTCCCGCACACCGGCCTGGGCATAAACCCGGAACTTGGTGCGCCGGTCGAGGGCAATTGTGCCGGGAGAGAGAATTTCCACAATCAAATCAGGTACGCCCTCAATAAATTTTTCTTTGATGATGTCGAGGCGGTCAGCGGCGATAAAAAGCAAATCAGGCTGAACCGGGCTGGTCAGGTCGGGCAGATTGACATCAACCGGGGCAAAAAAAGCTTCTCCGACAGGCTGCTGTTTCAAATACTCCCACAGATAACCATGCAACCTTTGGAGAATTCTCTGATGGACGGTTTGGGGAGCCGGACTCATATACAAGTCTCCTTCAATCACCTCGTAACGCATACCGTTATCCGGCAGCCGGGCGTAATCTTCGTAAGTCCACGCTCCCTGGGGCGGGGGCCAGGTCGCCTCACGCGAGGGTTGGGTCATTTCCTTTACAGCCATTGGTGACTCCTGCCCTTTATCCCTATCGAACGAACATAACTGGAATTTTAGTAGTTTCTTCTGTAGGTGTCAATCTCTAACCAAACAAGGGATGCACTCTATTTTCTGTCTTCTATCCTCTATCTTCTACCCTCTATCCTCCATCTACCATTTTCCTCCTTCCACCTTCATCCCTCATCCTTTTCTTCCACCGCTCCCAACACCCGCAGCGACGCCTTCTGCGCCTCGGTCAAGCCGGTTACGCCGGTGATGTTCATGCGCTCGTAGGGCCGGTCGGGGCGAAGGGTCTTGAGGCATTCGCCGGTTTGTGCATCCCAAAGTTTGATTGTCCCACCATCGCCACAGCTTGCAACTGTATGATTGTTAGGATGAAAAGTAACTGACCATACCCAGCCATTATGTCCGTGTAAAACCTTTAAGCATTCACCTGAATGAATATCCCATAATCGCACCGTTCGATCACTACTACAACTAGCAAGCATGTGACCATCACGACTAAAGGCAACCTGCCTTACCGGATTGATATGCTCGTCTAGTATTTTAAGACATTGTCCAATACTGGTATCCCACAGTCGCACAGTCTGATCTTCACTACTAGTAGCAAGTAGGCGACTATCAGAATTAAAGGTAACTGATGTTACATGATGAGTATGGCCTTGCAGAGTTTTGAGACATTGACCAGTATGAACACTCCACAATTTCACAGTCTGGTCATGACCACCACTGGCCAGAAAATTACCATCAGAGCTAAATGTCACTGACCTTATCCTGTTGGTATGTCCCTCCAAAGCTCTGAGAATTTGACCTGTTTTGACATCCCATAAGTACACTATTTGGTCATCACTACCACTTGCGAGCAGGCAACCGTCAGGACTGAAGGCGACTGACCATACCCAATTGGTATGTCCTCGTAAAACCCTGAGGCATTGTCCTGTTCCAACATCCCATAACCTCACAGTCCGATCAAGGCTACAGCTAGCGAGTATATCACCTTTGGGATTAAAGGCGACCGACCACACTCGGCCAGTATGCCCTCGCAGAATTTTGAGGCATTGTCCTGTACCAACATCCCATAACCACACAGTCTCATTACGACTGCTACTAGCAAGTACTCGACCAGCGGGATTAAAATCTACCGATGATGCTGGGTTGGAATGCCCTTGTAGCGTTTTGAAACACTCCCCAGTTTTGACATTCCACAGCCGCACCGTTTGATCTTCGCTCCCACTGGCAAGCATACCACTGTTAGGACCGAATGCAACCGACCTTACCCAATCAGCATGTCCTTGCAGTATTTTGAAACACTCCCCAGTTTTGACATTCCACAGCCGCACCGTTTGATCTTCGCTCCCACTGGCAAGCATACCACCATCAGGGCTGAAAGCAACCGACCTCACTTGATCAGTATGACCGCGTAAAATATAATGGTATTGCCCGGTGTGAATATTCCACAAACATACTGTTTGGTCATTACTGCTACTAGCCAGCGTATTATCACTAGGGCTGAAGGCCACTGACCAGACTCGACCTGTATGCCCTTGTAGCGTTTTGAAACACTCCCCAGTTTTGACATTCCACAGCCGCACCGTTTGATCATCACTGCCACTAGCAAGTATATTACCGTCTGGACTAAAGGTTACTGACCAGACTCGATCAGTATGTCCTTGCAGTATTTTGAAACACTCCCCAGTTTTGACATTCCACAGCCGCACCGTTTGATCTTCGCTCCCACTGGCAAGCATACCACCATCAGGGCTGAAAGCAACCGACCTCACCCGATTGACGTGGCCTTGTAGCGTGCTGAGACAGTGGCCCGTTTTGACATCCCACAATCGTAACGTTTGATCATTACTACCGCTAACCAAAATGTTATCTTTGGGGCTAAAAGCGATTGACCATACCCAGTCAGTATGTCCCTTACAGATAAGAATTGGCCGACCATCGGCCACCCACAACATTCGAACTTCACCATTTATTGTCCCTATAGCCAATAGTTTTTCATCTGGGCTAAACGCGACTGAAAGAATATCACCGAAAGTTTCAGTAAAAACAGATTTGGCTAGGTCGGCGTTAGTAAAATTTACCTGAGGTAAATTCACCCCTTGTAGATAAGCCTGCCAAATTATCAGATGTGAAAAATCATAGCCCCTTAAGTCCCATCCCAAATGGCATAATAAATTGAGCACATTTCCCCCCACATATCCAGACCGGCGTGGCTGGAATTGACGTAAGCTGGACAAAATCTGTTTCAACCTGACCTCAAGTCCCTCCTGGCCCAGAATCGTCATCAAGTTGTCCGCCACTCGCTTGAGGATTAACCGCACCTGGCTCTGGCGCACATACTCTTTAGCTTGGGCCTTCATTAAGGTATGGTTCTGGAAAAGGGCTATCGTGCCGCTCTTTACTTCCTCACAAACTCGCTCAACCAAGCGGTCGGTCACAAACTCCATAATCACATTTTGCATGGTGAAACGCCCTTCACTTTGCTCCAATAACGAGCGTCCGTGCAGCGACTCCAGTGCAGCCACTAGTTCTCCCAACGGTACCGGCTGGACCAAGTTAGCCCGCAACTCCTGCAACGAAATCGGCTCGCGTTCGATAGCCAGCCAGTACATGACATCCTGTTCCAAGTCGGAAAGGCGCTTGAATTGCTGCTCCAACAGATAACGTATGTCGCCAAAAACGGACATTTTCTCGTCAAGAAAGGCGGCTACATCACCACCAAACACGGTATAAATCGTGGCCGAAATCAATGAGAGGGCCAATGGGTTGCCATCAAAGCGGTCAATCAGGGCCGCCCAGGCTACTTCAGCCCCAAATAAATCCCGACTTTTTAGGATTTCGCGCCCGGCCACCTGGCCTATCCCGGCCAGCAGCAACGAGTGAACCGGTCCGATTTTGCCTTCCAACGGGGCCAACTCATGCGGCTTCTCCCGGCTAGTCAGCAGCAGGCAGCTTTGATGATGGGTACTACCCACTTGCTGGAACAGTTGGCCGTAACCCTCATAACCTTCGCGATAGTGGCCGGCCCAGTCGCCCTCCCGCAAAACGGCTTCGGCGTTATCCAGCACCACCAGGCAGCGCTGCTGGCGGAAATAATGCATGAGGCGGGCAATGCGCTTATCCAGGCTGTTGGGCAAATCAAATTCTTGCTGCTGTGACAAAAACTGGATACCCTCGGCCAGAATATCCTCAATCGGTGGGGCGTTGCGCAGCGAGCGCCAAAAAACAAACTCAAACTCCGCTTTGACTTGCTCGGCCAGTTTGGTCGCCAGGGTGGTCTTGCCAATTCCTCCCATCCCCAACAGGGCTACCAGGCGACAGCGATCTGTCAGCAGCCACTGCCGCAGTTCGGCCAGTTCCGCCTCACGCCCATAAAAGATGCCAACATCCGGGGCCTCACCCCAATCTTCCTTGAGGGCGACATTTGCAGCGTTGGGATACGCAACCCGCAGAATTTCGTCGAGCAAGTAGCTTTTTGGCTCATAGCTCGCCGCACTCAAAAAACGGTTGAGCCAGCTCCCATCTTGACCCCCCTCGCGGACAAGGTAGCGCGCTATCTTTTCTAATGCTTCATCCGGGGGAAGATAGCCTTTGCGCCAGCGGCGAATCGAATCGATCCCATAGCCAATAGCTGTGGCCAAATCCTGCTCGAAATCGCCAATCTTGCGGCTCTTCCGCCCGGCAGCTTCACGCACACCAGCGGAAAAAATCTCACGGAAGCGGGGGTTTGCAGCCATAGTCGCTCCTCACACCCTCAAGATAAAGGGTATCATCGAGTTGCTACCATTTTTGGGTAACAATCTTTACCCACACTTGGGTTTGTTCAGGTGGTATAAAGGGATTATGAAAATTCTAGCAGCACTTGGGAGAAAAGCAAGCGTTCAAAAATTGTAACAGAGCAAAGGGTACACAGAAGGGGGCCAAAATGGTCGCAGGTATCCTCTTCGGCTTCATTATTGGGGTAATCGTAGTGATTGGCTTAATCAAATTGACTGTGCGAACCGAACCAACCCCTTGCCTCATCATCTTTGGGACAATGTTCTTACTCATCTTCTTGCTGTTGGTTATCTGCACGCAGTGGGTCCTGGCAAAGTAAGACACACGGCACCCAAAGCTTGCTTTGGGGCCGCCATGTTACAGGAGAGCAAAATGATTGAACTATCGTCGGGGGCTTTGTTGCTGATTGTTCTGTTGTCAATGTTGGTGGGAATCTTGGCGCTGAGTCTGCTGGCGGCGCGAATTACCAATAACCGTTTTTAGACAGGAAACGGACTCAAAACCCGAACCCCATTGTAAACCCGACCCACACCCAAATCCTCTGACCAGATAGTTTGACAGCCAAGCTGAGCCGCGCTGTGAATAATCATGGCATCCCAGAAGGATAATTGATGGCGCTGTTGCAAGGCGATGGCGGCCAGGACATCTCTGGCGTCAGGGGCAAAGACGCGCCAAAAGGACAGTGCCTCCACAACCTGAGTTGCAACCTCGCTCTTGAAGGGCTGACGTACTTTCTGGGTGACGGTGACGTAAAACTCTTGCAATACTTGCACACTCAGGCAGCCGGCCCCGGAGTCCCATAGGCCAGCAATGAGGGCTTTGGCCTGGGCATACTTTTCACCGGCCGAAGTGTCGTGGGCGTAAACTAAAATGTTGGTGTCCACAAATTGGGGGGTCAAATCAGCGCTCATGGAGGTCGGCCCGTGCCCAAGAAACAGCGCCGTCTGTGCCCAACGTCAATTGCTCTTCCAATAAGGCCAGATGCTGCCGCCGGGCGGTTTGATAACCTTCATCTCTGGTGACAATTTCCTCCAGGGTTCGGGTCAAAAGTCCAGAAATGGACGTGCCCTGTTTGGCGGCGATTACTTTGACTTTGAGCAAAACATCTTTGGGGATAGCCAGGGTAATATTCTGAGTGTCCATCTTACCTCCATAAATACCAGTGTATCACGTTTTTACGTGAAAATCAACCGGATGAAGACATTCGATTGAGGAAAAGGAGAGGGTTTTGCTACTTCCCGCCGCCCGCCGTTTCGCTGGTGTCTTTGGTCAGGTAGTAGGCCCACAGGATGGGAATTGTGGTAATCGCAATCACAAATACAGCGACCACATTGGTCACAGGGCGCTGGCGGGGGCGGGTCAACTGGCTGAAAATCCAGATGGGCAGTGTTTGCTGTTGACCGGCGGTGAAGGTGGTGACGATAACTTCGTCAAAAGAGAGAGCAAAGGCCAGCATACCGCCGGCCAGAAGCGCCGTAGCGATTTCGGGCAGAATGATGTGGCGGAAGGTCTGGAAGCCGTTGGCTCCCAAATCCATCGAGGCTTCCACCTGGGAGCGGCCCGTGCGCCGGAAGCGGGCCAGGACGTTGTTGTAGACCACCACCACGCAGAAGGTGGCATGGCCGATAACAATGGTCCAGAAGCTAAAGGGCAAATCCAGCAGATTCAAGGCCGAGCGCAGGGCGATACCGGTGACAATGCCGGGCAAGGCCAGGGGCAGGACCAACAATAGCGAGATAGCATCGCGGCCAAAAAACTTGCTGCGATACACCGCCGCTGCCGCCAGTGTGCCCAAAACCAGCGCCACCGCCGTAGCCACCGAAGCCACCTGCACCGACAAGCCCAGCGCCCGCCACACATCGGGCCGATTCCAGGCTACCCCAAACCATTCCAGGGTCAGGCCGGGAGGCGGAAAAGAATAGGTTCGGTCATCGGTGGTCAGGGTATAGAGCAGGATGATGGCAAAGGGAAAGTGGAGGAAGATAACAACGGCTATCGTCGCCAGGGTCAAGCTAAAAGGAGCTTGGGATTTACGATTTACGATTTTCGATTTACGATTTGCCAACAATGTAGCCAATCTTTAATCTCCAATCTCCGCGAAGTTAGAGTGCATCAAAGGCTCCTAACTTTTTGGCCCCCCACAAGTAAAAGCCCATAATCACAATCGGGATGACGGTAAACGCTGCCGCCATGGGGATATTGCCCGATGTGCCCTGGTGCGACAGCACGGCCTGGCCGATGAAAAAGCTGGAGTTGCCCAGCGTTGACGGCACAATAAAATCACCCAGAGTCAGCGAGAAGGTAAAGATCGAGCCGGCCACCACGCCCGGAAAGGCCAGCGGCAGGGTCACGGTGCGGAAGGTCTCACCGGGGCGCGCACCCAGGTCGCTGGAAGCTTCGAGCAGCGATTTGGGCACGCGCTCTAAGGCCGCCTGGATCGGCAAAATCATATAAGGCAGCCAGACATACACAAACACCAAAAACATGCCAATCACCGAAACCGACAGCGACGGCCCGCCGACGCCGGGCACACTCAATAAATTATCTAACAGCCAGCCCAGGCCAAACAGGTTAAGAAACCAACTAACAATCCCTTCTTTGGCTAAAATCAACTTCCAGGCGTAGACCCGCACCAGGTAGCTTGACCACAACGGCAGCAAAACGGCCAGGTAAAGGGCTACTTTTGCCTGGGGCGAGGCGTAGCGAACCATGTAATAGGCCAGGGGAAAAGCCAGGATGGCCGAGGCCAGCGTGACCGCTACGGCCATGCCAAAGGTGCGTCCGGCGATGTCCAAGTTGGCCGGCGTCAAAAGTTCGGCATAAGTAGCCAGCGTAAATTGGCGCACCACCATGCCGGTGAAATCGTCCAGGTGAAAAAAGCTCTGAACCAGCAGGGCAAAGAGCGATCCCAGGTAAAAAACACCATAAGCTAGCAGCGGCGGCCCTAACAACAACAGCAGCAGCAATTTAGGCCGCTGGTACAAAAAGGTAGAAACTCGCTGCATAAAAGAAGTGGAACGCGGCGTTGAAGAACTTGGTTGGGTTGAAGAAGTTGTTACCGCCATCATTTCTCCTGGAAATTTGGAAGGTTGGAGGATTGGAAGGCTGGAAGGCTGGAAGATTAATTTTCCAGTTCTCCATCCTTCCAGCCTTCCAGCTCCCCATTTTTACCCATTTCCCGCCACCACCCGATTATGACTCCGCTGCCAGGTCAGCCGCACCCGGCGGCCCCGCGCCGCCAGCGCCTCCATCGAGGTGGTGTTGAGGTTTTGCTCGACCACCGTCAGTTCGCTGCCCTGATCCAGCTCGACAATATAGCGGGTGTACAGGCCCAGATAAACCACTTCGCGGATATGCCCATCGGCGGAACACATTCCCGGCGGCGAGGGCGCATCGGGGTCGCCCAGGTGAATTTTTTCCGGGCGAATCGAGAAGGTTTCAGGGGAGCCGGTCAACGCCTCCGCCACCGACCCGCTGACCAGATTGGACACGCCGACAAACCCGGCCACAAAGGGCGTGGCCGGATGCTCATAAATCTCGGCGGGTGAACCAACCTGCTCGATCTTGCCCTGATTGAACACGGCCAGCCGGTCGCTCATGGTCAGCGCCTCTTCCTGATCGTGGGTGACATAGACAAAGGTGATGCCCACCTGCTGCTGAATCGTCTTTAATTCAATCTGCATCTGCTGGCGCAGCTTGAGATCAAGCGCCCCCAACGGCTCATCCAGCAGCAACACCCGCGGATGGTTGACCAGGGCGCGGGCCAGGGCGACTCGCTGGCGCTGGCCGCCCGAAAGCTGGCCCGGCTTGCGCTGCTCCAGGCCCGTTAAACGCACCAGTTCCAACATTTCTCGCACCCGCCGCTCCCGCTCCGGTTTGGGTACCTTTTTAATCATCAGCCCGTAACCCACATTTTGGCCGACGGTCATGTGCGGAAACAGAGCATAATCCTGAAAAACGGTGTTAACATCCCGCTCATAGGGCGGCAGGTTGGACACATCCTGGCCGTAAAGCTGAATATGCCCCCCATCGGGCCGCTCAAAGCCGGCCACCAGGCGCAGGCAGGTGGTTTTGCCAGACCCCGACGGCCCCAGCATCGTAAAAAATTCGCCGTCCAGAATATCAAGGCTGACGTTATCAACCGCTCTGACTTCGCCAAAATGACGGCTCACCTCGGCAAAACGCACGGCAGGAGGGGAATTATTGGTCACAAGACACCTTTAATTTTGTATCTCCTGAAACAGGTAGCACGCCCTTCGGCGCGCCCGAAGGGGTGAGGTAGCATGTAGCAGGCCATAAGTTTGCTACTTTGCCGCTTCGCGTGCTACCTTGATTGTTGGGAAAGAATTTTTGTGGACACCTATATATTTAGCGAATCATCAACCGTTCCGCTTTGCCCGAATAATTAATAAACACCGTCTTCAACTCGGTAAAAAAGTTCAGCCCTTCCTCGGCCATCTCGCGTTCGCCGACGCCGGTGGCTTTGGTCCCACCAAACGGTAGTTGCGCCTCGCCGCCAATGGTCGGCTCGTTGACGTGAACCATGCCCGTTTCGACTTCTTCGATGAAGCGCAAGACCGTATTGATATTTTCGGTAAAAATAGAAGTGGTCAAGCCGTACTCGACCGAGTTGGCAAATTTGATGGCCTCTTCCAGGCTGTCGGCGGTGGTCACGGCCAGCACCGGGCCAAAGACTTCTTCTTTAAAGATACGCATGGTCGGGGCCACGTTGTCAAAAATGGTCGGCTCGACAAAGTAGCCGTGCTCCAAATGGGCGGGCCGCCGCCCGCCTGTGACCAGGCGCGCGCCTTCGCTTTTGGCTACTTCGATATACTCCAGGTCGGTTTTCCACTGCTTTTCATCCACCGCCGGACCCATATCCACGCTTTCATCCAGCCCCGGCCCCACCTTGATTTTTTGGGCTTTATCCACCAGCCGCTCGACCAACCCCTCCTTCACCGTCGGATGGGCAATCACCCGCGAGGTAGCGGTGCAGCGCTGGCCGGTCGAACCAAACGCGCCGCCGTGGATGGCTGTCGCCGCTTTATCCAGGTCGGCGTCGGGCATGACGATAACAGCATTTTTGCCGCCCATCTCGCACGTCACCTTGATGCCGCGCTGGGCCGCTTTGACATACAAGGCGTTTCCGACCGCATTGGAGCCGGTAAACGAGACCGCCCGAATCGCCGGATGGTTGACAATCGCTTCACCCACCACCGAGCCGGAGCCGACAACCATATTAAAAACGCCCGCCGGCAGCCCAGCTTCCTCATAAATTTCGGTCAGCAGCGAGGCCGTGGCCGGGGTTAATTCCGCCGGTTTGAAGACAACCGTGTTGCCGGCCACCAGCGCCGGAGCCGATTTCCAAACCGGGATGGCCCAGGGAAAATTCCAGGGAGCAATCAGCCCGACCACCCCCAGCGGGCGGCGAATGGTGTAGGTGAAGGTATCCCGCGCCTCCGAGGGCAGGGTTTTGCCGTGCATGCGAAAGCCTTCGCCGGCATAATATTCCAGCAGCGAAATCCCTTTGAGGGCCTCCCCTTTGGCTTCTTTGAGGATTTTGCCCTCTTCGTGGGTCATGGTGCGGGCAATTTCATCGGCCCGCTGCCGGGCAATATTGGCCGCCCGCCAGAGCACCCGACCCCGCTCCGGGCCGGGGGTATTTTTCCAATCGTGAAAAGCGGCTTCCGCTGCCGCAATCGCCTGCTGCGCGTCTGCGGCCGTAGCCGCCGGAAATTCGGCCAGCACCTCGCTGGGATCAGCCGGGTTGAGATTGCGCACCAGCCGCTCCGAATGCGGGTGAATCCACTGGCCGTTGATATAAGAACCTGTCCGCATGTGGACCTCCGTCATTATGTAGGACAAACTTAGGTTTGTTCTACACTTTTTGAGAATGATAGGGGCGTAGCATGCTACGCCCCTCTTAAACAGACCCGACAGGTCTTAAAGACCTGTCAGGTCTCATTATGAGTTTAAATCACCGCCCGCCAATAACCGCAATATAGTTTGTTACCCACTCGTGATAGGGCACACAGCCGCCGCTGCCGTCGCTGCAATCGGCCACTGGCGTGCGCCAGAATTTGATTTTATCAAAGTTTTCAAAACCATTGGTGACGCAGCCTTCAGCGCCAAGCAGTTCATTGCCCTCGCAAGCCGCCGGCACAGAGGGCACGGAACCAAACCAGGCGGCCAAATCGCCCTGGAGTTTGGGGTTGAGCGAATGTTCCAGCCATTTGTAGGCGCAGTTGGGGTGCGGGGCTTCGACGTGCATCATGGTCGTGTCGGCCCAACCGGTGGCCCCTTCGGTGGGGATAACGCTGTCAATAGGCGCGCCGCCGGCCTTGAGCAAGTTAACCTGGAACGGCCAGGAACCGGAAGCGACGACCCCTTCGTTGGTAAAGTCGTCCATCTGGATGAAGGCATCGTGCCAGTAACGGCCTACAATCTGGCGCTGTTCGCGCAGCAGGTCAAGCGCCGCTTTGAACTGGTCGGGGTTTAAATCATAGGGGTCTTTGATGCCCAGGTCGGGGTTGGTGGCCATCAGGTAAAGGGCAGCGTCGGCCACATAAATCGGGCCATCATAAGCCTGCACCCGGCCTTTGTTCGACTCGCCGTCGGGCAGGGTCATCTCTTTGAAGACCACTTCCCAACTGGTCGGCGGCTCATCGCCAAAGGCTTCGGTGTTGTACATCAGCACATTCGCGCCCCACTGATAGGGCACGCCGTAATGTTCGGGCGTGCCGTCGCCATCTTTGTCTACGGTGTGCCAGGGCGCATTTTGTAGGCGCTCGTCAACGGTGCTCCAACTGGGGATCAAGTCAGGATTGACCGGCTGGACTCGCCCACCGTATATCAGGCGCAGACTGGCGTCGCCCGAAGCCGTCACCAGGTCAAACCCACCTTCGTTCATCAGAGCGACCATTTCATCGGAGGTGGCCGCCACCTTAACCTCAACCTTACAGCCGGTATCGGCCTCAAAACTTGTCACCCAATCGTAAGCCGGATCGGTTTCGCCGCGCTCGATGTAGCCGGCCCAGGCCACAATGGAGACCGCCCCTTCACCTTCACCGACTTCAGTCATCATCGCCCCAGCGCCGGCGCTTGCCGGCGCAGCCGCGGCGGCTTCGGCGGCAGCCTTGGCCGCTTCCACTTCGGCTTGCAGCGCCGAGGCGGTGGCTTCGGCTGCAGCTACAGCTTCAGAGCCGGCTTTTTCGGCTTCGGCTTTGGCCGCTTCGACCTGGGCTTGAGCGGTTTCAACTTTGGCTTGAGCCTCGGCCTCGATAGCCGCTACATCGGGGGTAGGGGCCGCGCCGCAGGCAGCCAACAGGGGCACAACCATGATTAATAGGCCAACAAACACGGGGATAAAACGCATCATCTTCATTACTCTCCTCCTTTGCAGTGCAATGATTGAAACTAAATTATCTCAAAAAATGGGGGGGACTGCTTCTTTGGGGGCCGATTACCAAAGTCAACGTTACATCGTCAAATTGCTTTGACCACCTCCCTTACGTTGATTTGCAGCAATGACAGGATTATATGGGTTTCCCGGATTGATGTCAACTTGCTTGAGTAGACGGCAAGCGTTTGACAGCGGTGGGTTAGTAGCCCTATAATTCTTGGGGTCATTTAACCTCATGGAAAATATGAAACAACTCCTTTTAATCCCTTTAGCAGATCAGCCCAGTTTAGAGCTATTGGATAGACCGCGCTCACTTGACCGGTTTGCCGGTGATTGTTATTCGCCTTACCCTAATCAGGCTGTTCAACAATTTATAAACCCAAATGATACTGAGCGGCCCTATATCGTCATCCCTCTGCCCGAAAATTTAGTTGCCGGGAAAAACTCTCACGTTTATGATGCGCATACCTATCATACCAAAGTGCCACCCGAAGCTATTGCCCGCTTGATCGAGCATTATACTGAGCCGGGAAATCTGGTACTCGATCCTTTTTGTGGGTCGGGTATGACCGGCGTGGCTGCTTTACAAACCCAACGCCGGCCCCTTCTTTTTGACTTATCCCCGGCAGCGACATTTATTGCACTAAATTTTTTAACCCCCATTGCTGAAAACCTTTATCAGCAAGCCATCCAAGAAATCCTTGCTGCTATCCATGACGAAGAATTGAAGCTCTATGGAACCCATTGCCGCAAATGTAGCAAATTGGTTCCCATGGAATATATGGTGTGGAGTTACGGCCTCATTTGTAGCTTTTGCCAGAAAGAATTTGTGCTGTGGGATGTGGCCCGTGATGAACGGGCAGATGTGCGCGAGAGTAAAATCAGAACAGAATTTGACTGTCCCCACTGCGGCCAGCACTTGCAAAAGCGCAAACTGCGACGAACTCGACTTTACCCGGTTCAGATCGGTTATCGTTGTTGTGACTCAGGTTTGCAGGAAACCCAATGCGCCCCCAATGACTACGATTTAGAGATCATAGCTGCTTGTGATCGTCAGGGTGTTCCGGCTGAATTGTGGTATCCGACCGCAAAACTGCCCGTTGGAGTCAATACCAGGCAGGCCATCGTTCACGGCTTAAATTCCATTGATGCGCTTTATACCACTCGAAATTTACAGGCCATTGCCCGCCTCTGGGATATTGCCCGCCGCTGGCCGGATGAAGCCCTGAGTTTAAAGCTCATGTTTACCGTGACGTCCCTCTATCAACGAGTCACCCGCTTATCTGAATTTAGATTTTGGGGCGGCAGCGGCAACATTGCCAATTACAACGTACCCATGATTTTTAATGAGCAGAATGTATTTAAGGTTTTTCGCAGAAAGGCCAAGACTATTCAGAATTATCTGGCTACCTGGCTGCACCCCCCCAAGACCCCCTTTTGTATCTCAACCCAAAGCGCCACCAATTTGCATCCTCTACCCGATAACTCGATTGACTACATTTTTACCGACCCTCCCTTTGGCAGCAACATTAATTATTCAGAAATGAATTATCTATGGGAGGCATGGTTAGGCGTTTTTACCAACACCCAGCACGAGGCCATTGTGAATCGGGTTCAAAATAAGACAATTCAGAGTTACCAAGAATTAATGACGCAAGCGTTTAGCGAAATGTACCGCGTTTTAAAGCCGAACCGTTGGCTTACCCTGGAATTTCACAATTCATCTGCCGAAGTCTGGTCGGCAGTTCAGCTCGCCCTTGCCGCTAGTGGTTTCCACCTCGAACTTATTCAAACTTTAGATAAACGCCATGGCACTTTCAAACAGTTTGTCTCCGACAATGCCGTGGGCTATGATTTAATGCTTCACTGTCGCAAAGATACCCATGGGGGAACCCCTGTTTACAGCCTGCGCCAAAAGAAAACTCCATATTCAGCTATTAATGAATTTTTAGAAGATAAATTGGCTCAAAATTCTGACGAATTTGTAGTGCGTTATTTGCACGTCAAACGACAAAATGAATTGGACACCCGCAAACTTTATTCATTATGGCTCAAAGAAAGTATGGAAGCAGGCCAGATAATAAACCTGGGCTATGAAGAATTTCGTAGAATCCTCCGACGGATATGACTCTGAATTTACAGGTTCAATCATGTTGACAGACCTACTGCCGCAACTTCGTATCCAACGCGATGAACGGCTCCAGGCGCTCTATCACCTGGCGGTCGAGTTATCCGCTTTACGCAGCCTGGAGTCGGTATTGAATACCGCCCTGCGGCACTGCCTGGATTTGACCGGTTCCCAGTTTGGCTTTGTCGGCCTGAACACGGCGGATAACCGGGCTATGGATGTGGTTGCTATCCAGGGCTTCCATCCCTCGGAGCATTTCTACCAGCACAACCACCTTATCCCCCTGCGCCCCAACATTTTTGCCAGGGTGGTGCTGGAAAACCGGCCGGTGCGCTCACTCGATGCCGCCACCGACCCGCAGCGAGTCGGCCAACCTCACGGCCATCCCCGCGTAGGCGCCTTTCTGGGCGTCCCCTTACGCATCCGCGATGTGCCGATGGGCATGATTGGCCTGGCTAACCGCCCTTCGCCTTACGACGACGAGCACGAGCAGCTTTTAATGACCTACGCCGCTCAGGTGGCGATTGTTATTCGCAACGCTCAACTCTACGAGCAGTTGACCGCTGCCAATGAAGCGTTGGAGCGCAAAGTAGCCAACCGCACCCAAGAGTTGGAGGAAGCTAAAGAAGCATTGGCCCAAAAGGCGGTTCAGCTTCAACAATTGCTCACCGAAACGGTGGCGGTGCAGGAGCGAGAACGGCAGCGTATCAGCCAAGATATGCACGACGGGACCAACCAGTTGCTTATCGGGGCGATGCTGGAGCTAAAATCGGCCCGCGAACGGCTGACTACTGGCAACCTGGCTGGAGCAGACACGTCTTTGAAAACTGTCCAGGACATCCTGCGGCGAGTGGAGTCCGAAACCAAACGCATCATCTACGACCTGCGCCCGCCCACCCTCGACGCCCTGGGCCTGGCCCCGGCTATCCGCCGCTACGCCGAGCGTTTTCAACAATACACCGGCCTGCCCTGCGCGGTGCAAATTTTGGGCGAGCCAACCCGCCTGCCCGCCAAAGTAGAAATCAGCCTTTACCGGCTCATGCAGGAAGCTTTACAAAATGTCAGCGCCCACGCCCAGGCCAACCGGGCCGAGGTGATTATCACCTTTGCCCCCCATCTGCTCAAATTAGTGATTATGGATGATGGCCGCGGCTTTGATCTGGCCGCTGCCCGGCAAAATCCACAGGGCAGTTTTGGCCTGCTCAGTATGCAAGAGCGGGCGGAGAGTTTGGGAGGACGGTTGATGATTCAGACCCAAAAGGGGCAAGGGACGCAGGTGGAGTTGGTTGTGCCCATTCAGACGAATAGTTAAAAATAGCAATGAGGCAAATTCGTATCCTGGTCGTAGACGACCATCAAATTGTGCGGCAGGGTATTCGCAGCCTGCTCTCCAACTACCCCGATTTCGACATCGTCGGAGAGGCGGCGGATGGCGCGGCGGCTTTGGGCCAGGTCCAGCAGCTGGCCCCGGATGTAACCCTGCTCGACATCCGCCTGCCCGGCGAGTCGGGGTTGGAGGTATTGCGCCAGATTCGGCAAGCGCAACCGGAGGCCAAAGTCTTGATGCTGACCTCGTTTGACGATGAGGAGTATGTGCTGGAAGCGCTGCGGGCCGGGGCGCAGGGCTTTGTGCTTAAAAATGTCTCGGATGAGATGTTGGTTCGGGCCATCCACGCCGTTTGCCGGGGCGAACACGCCTTCAGCCCGCAAATCACCGAACAGGTGGTGCGCTGGGTTACGGCTGCGCCTGCGCCTCCCGTCCCTCCGAAAAAACCCGTTTTTGAACCGGACGAACAGCAAATTCTGCATCTGCTGGTCGAAGGGGCCAGCAATACGGCCATCGCCGCCCAACTCTACCTCAGCCACACCACCCTCAAACGTAAACTCCGCAAAATCTTTGCCAAAATGGAAGTGGACACCCGCGCTCAGGCAGCGGCTGAAGCCGTCCGGCGGGGATTGGTCTAAGCTGGCAAAATGGCCCATGTGGGCCAACCAATCCGGCCCTGTTGGTACTTGTTTAGGGTTAGCATCTTGGGTATTATTCCCGTCCAGCCACTTTCCGAAATTTGCAACTTGTCATTTCGAGGCCGTAGACCGATGCGAAGCGTCCTTATAGCACTACATAGGTGTCAGAGATTTCTCCCCGCTTCGCGGGTCGAAATGACATGCCTGAGCAATTACCGAAATTTAATGGTTCATAAGTAGGAGTCCCGATGGACCTAGCAGGCACTTATACTTTTGACGCGCCGCACGATACCGTTTGGCAGGCCTTGATGGACCCCGCAGTCCTGGCCAAAGTGATGCCCGGCTGCGAAAAGCTGGAGCTGGTTGACGCCAACCAGTACAAAGGAATTCTGAACGTGCGGGTTGGACCGGTCCAGGGCAGGTTTGAGGGGCTGGTCACGATTACCAACGTCAACGCCCCCGAAAGTTACGCCATTCAGGTAGATGGCAAAGGCGCAGCCGGGTTTATGAAAGGCACGGGCGTTATTCGCCTGGAGCCGCAGGGCGACTCGACCCTGATGCATTATGCAGGCCAGGCCCAGGTCGGTGGGCGGATTGCCAGCGTTGGCCAGCGCCTGCTCGACAGCACCGCCAAAGCTCTCTCCCGCCAGAGCCTGGAAGGGCTGCACGAACAGGTCAAAGCGCGGATGGGTGGCTAAAAAAGGAGGTGACTGTCACTAAGTTCGCAATCGAAAACTTAAAATCTGAAATCTAAAATCCAAAGAAGGGGGTTAGTTTATGATTCCAGGCAAGTTTGAATATTTTGCTCCGGCTACCTTACCCGAAGCGGTCAAGCTGCTGTCCGAAAAAGGGTATGGGGCCAAAATCCTGGCCGGAGGCCAAAGTCTCATTCCGGCCATGCGCTTTCGACTGGCGCAGCCGGAAATCCTGATTGATATCAATCGGATTGACGGCTTGAGTTATATCAAAGAAGAGAACGGCCACCTGGTCATCGGAGCGATGACCCGCGAGGCCGAACTCGATGCCAATCCCTTGATCCACCAAAAATATCCCCTCCTGGCCGATACGGCCAAAGTGATTGCCGACCCGCTGGTACGCAATATGGCTACCGTCGGCGGCAACCTGGCCCACGCCGACCCGGCCAACGATCACCCCGCGACCATGCTGGCCTATAACGCCTCCGTCGTCGCCGTCGGGCCTGGCGGCGAGCGCACCATCCCCATTGACGAATTTTTTGTTGACCTGTTCACCAGCAGCCTGGCCGAAAATGAAATACTGAAAGAAATCCGTATCCCCACCCCGCCTGCCGGAAGCGGCGGCGCGTACCTCAAATTGGAACGCAAGGTGGGCGATTATGCCGTCGCAGCGGTAGCCGTCCAACTGACCGTAGCCGGCAACACCTGCCAGTCTATTCGCATCGGGCTGACCAATGTCTCCCCCACGCCCATGCGAGCCGCCAACGCCGAGGCCGCCCTCGCCGGACAACCCCTTACCGAAGACAACATCAAAGCCGCGGGAGCTGCCGCCGCCCAGGAGTGTGAACCTTCAGCCGATTTGCGCGGCTCGGAGGATTACAAGCGCGACATCGTGCGCGTGCTCACCATTCGGGCTATCAATAAAGCGGTAGAACGAGCGAAGACAAGCTAAAACGTGAAACGTAACGGTCGAAGGCAAAATCGCCTTTGTCCATCAGTCATTACGTTTTACGCATTACGCTTTACAGGTCAACAGTTCTATTTTGGACAGTTTAAGAGTTACCTGAACTTACAAAGGAGTAAAGCTATGGGCTATCCAATTACAGTGACGGTGAACGGGCAGCAATATTCCCAGGAAGTCGAGCCGCGCTTGCTGCTGGTTCACTTTATCCGCGAAAACCTCAATTTGACCGGCACGCACATCGGCTGCGATACCACCAGTTGCGGGGCGTGTACAGTCATCATGGACGGCAAAGCCGTCAAAAGCTGCACTATTTTTGCCGTCCAGGCCAACGGCCGCAGCCTCGAAACCATCGAGGGCCTGGCTAACGGCGCGCTGCACCCGCTGCAAGAGGGCTTCTGGGAAAAGCACGGCCTGCAATGCGGTTACTGCACCCCCGGCATGATCATGAGCGCCAAAGCCTTTTTGGCTCAAAACCCCACCCCCTCCGAAGAGGAAATCCGCTGGGCCATCTCCGGCAACCTGTGCCGCTGCACCGGCTATGTCAAGATAGTGGAAGCGATTCAATACGCGGCGGAGAAAATGCAGGCTAAGGCGTAGAAGATCAATTGTGAATTGTGAATTGTGAATGAGTAATAGCAAATCGTAAATCGTAAATCCAAAATCGTAAATCGGAGGTATTATGCCTGTACCGCATAAAAGAGAAAACAAAATTGCCGAAGCGCCGCCGGGGGTGACGATTTCGGCCAATGTGCCCACCACCCATGATGTCCGGGTGACGACGCCGCCCGAAATTTGCGGCATGGGCCACCGCATGAAACGCAAGGAAGACCCGCGTTTTATCCAGGGGGCCGGCAACTATGTGGATGATGTCAAGCTGCCGGGAATGCTCTACCTCGATCTGGTGCGCAGCCCTTATGCCCATGCCAAAATTTTGAAGATTGACGCCAGTAAAGCGCTGGCTCTGCCCGGCGTGCTGGCCGTCATCACCGGCGAGGATTTGAAAAAGGCCGGCAACCTGCACTGGATGCCCACCCTCATGTCCGACACCCAGATGGTCCTGCCCATCGAAAAGGTGGTCTACTACGCCCAAGAAGTGTGCGCGGTGGTCGCTACTGACCGCTACATCGCCGCCGACGCCGTCGAGCTGGTTGAGGTGGAGTACGAGCCGCTGCCGCCGGTGATGGATCCGTACGAGGCGCTCAAAAATGAAGTCATCGTCCGCGACGATAAGGAAGAAAAGACCAACCACATCTGGCACTGGGAGGCGGGCGACAAAGAGGCCACCGACCGCGTTTTTGCGCAAGCAGCCAAAGTGGTCAAAGAAAAAATCTACCTGCCCCGTATCCACGTCGCTTCGATTGAAACCTGCGGCATGGTGGCCCACTGGGACAAAATTCGGGAGCACTTGACCATCTACATGACCTCTCAGGCCCCCCACGCCCACCGCACCGTCGTGGCCCTGGTCAGCGGGCTGCCGGAGCACAAAATCCGGATTATTTCGCCCGACATCGGCGGCGGCTTTGGCGGCAAAGTGCCGGTTTATCCCGGCTATGTCTGCACCATCGTCGCCAGCCTGGTCACGGGCAAGCCGGTCAAGTGGATTGAGGACCGCAGCGAAAATTTGCAGGCCGACAGCTTTGCCCGCGATTACCACATCGAAGCCGAGATGGCGACCGACGCCGACGGGAAGATTATCGGCCTGCGGGTCAACACGGTGGCCGATCACGGCGCGGCGGATGCGGCGGCCAATCCCTCCAAATTCCCCGCTGGGCTGTACAGCATCGCCACCGGCTCCTATGATATGCAGGCGGCGCACATTGCCGTAGACGGCGTCTACACCAACAAGCCGCCGGGGGGCGTAGCCTATCGCTGCTCGTTTCGCGTCACCGAGGCGGTCCACATGATCGAGCGCATGGCCGACCTGGTGGCCCACGAGTTGGGCCAGGATCCGGCCGAGTTCCGGCTGAAAAACTTTATCAAACCAGAGCAGTTCCCCTACAAATCACCCACCGGCTGGACCTACGACAGCGGCAACTACAGCGCGGCCCTCAAGCTGGCAATGGACATGATCGGCTACGACGAACTGCGCCAGGAGCAGGCCGAAAAACGGGCGAGAGGCGAGTTGATGGGCATCGGCATCTCCTGTTTCACCGAGGTAGTCGGAGCCGGGCCGTCCAAAGATTTCGACATTCTGGGCTTGAAGATGTTTGATAGCTGCGAGATTCGCATCCATCCCACCGGCAAAGCCATCGCCCGCATCGGGGTGCAAACACAGGGGCAGGGGCACGAAACCACTTTTGCCCAGATCATCGCCGAGGAGTTGGGCCTACCGGCCAAAGACATCGAAGTGGAGCATGGCGACACCGACACCGCGCCTTACGGCCTGGGCACCTACGCCAGCCGTTCCACCCCCACCGCCGGAGCGGCCACGGCCATGGCTGCCCGCAAGATCAAGGCCAAAGCCAAACAGATTGCCGCCCATCTGCTGGAGGCCAACGAGGAAGACCTGGAATGGCATGTAGACCGCTTCCGGGTCAAAGGTTCGCCGGAGCAGGCCAAGACCATCCAGGAAATAGCTTTCGCTGCCTATACGAATCATCCCCAGGGCATGGAAGCCGGGCTGGAAGCGGTCAACTATTACGACCCGCCCAACCTGACCTTTCCCTTTGGCAGCTACATCTGCGTGGTGGACATTGATAAAGGCACCAGCGAGGTCAAAATCCGCCGTTTTGTGGCTGTAGACGACTGCGGCAACATCATCAACCCGCTGGTGGTTGAGGGGCAGATTCACGGCGGCTTGACCATGGGTCTGGCCCCGGCCATGTTCGAGGAGATTGTTTACGATGAGAACGGCCAGAACTTGAGCGGCACGTTTATGGATTACTTGCTGCCGACAGCAGTCGAGACGCCCAAGTGGGAGTTGGGCAAGACCATCACCCCTTCGCCCCACCATCCGCTGGGAGCCAAAGGCGTGGGCGAGTCGCCCACCGTCGGCGCACCGCCGGCCATTGCCAACGCGGTGGTGGATGCACTATGGCATCTCGGCGTGCGGCATATTGACATTCCGATTACGCCGCAGAAGGTGTGGAAGCTTCTGCGGGAGCATGGGGTAACAGAGTAGAGCGGCGAGGAGGCGAGGAATGGTGAGGCGAGGAGGCGAAGAACTCTCTCGCGTCCTCGCGTCCCCGCCTCCTCGTCTCACGTTTTCGGCCTGGGTTGACTTTGGGGCGGAATCCTACTACACTTGAGGTCAGGATGGACAGGCAACTGTGGCGTGAACATGTTCTCAGTCAATTCTTGCGTGGCAAAATAAGCCGCTCTGAAGCTATCGAGGCGGTGGGTATTGATTGGGTCGAACTGGCGGAACGCCAACATAATGCGATGCTGGAAGACCTGGCATGGGCGCTGGCAGAGTAAAGGAATGTGAGGCTTGGCAGGAGGATAAAGATGCCCACCGTCAAATTGATCGAATACGACGACGCCGGCCCAGACGTGCGGGCCATCTATGACGACATCAAAGCCACCCGTAAAACGGAGTATATCAATAACTTCTGGAAAGCTTTGGCTAACCACCCGCCCACCCTGGCCCGCGTCTGGCGCGATTTGAAGGAGGTCATGGCCCCAGGTCGCCTCGATCCGCTGACCAAAGAGATGATCGCCATCGCCGTCAGCGCCACCACCGGCTGCGCCTACTGCATCAACTCACACACGGCGGCGGCTAAAAAGTTGGGCATGGATAATGAAATGCTCGGCGAACTGATGGCCGTCGTCGCTATGTTCAACACCACCAACAAACTGGCCGAAGGGTATCAGGTCGAGCCGGATGTGTTTCCGCCGCTGGAGTGAGGGCGTGGTGCGTACTGCGTGGTGCGTGTTACGTCTTGCGTCTTGCGTTAATTTGACGTAAGACGCAAGACGCAAGATATAAATTACAAATCCATATTTCAGTTTATTTTCAAAGGGAGGTTCCGATGTGCGTTCCAAAATGTCAACAAAAAATTGTCCAATCCTTGAGCCGGCGGGAGTTTTTGAAAACCCTCGGCCTGGCGGCAACGGCGGCAGTGGCGGTTAATCCAGCCTCAGCCCTGGCGGCGGTTGCTACGGAGAACAGGCCGCTGCCTTCGCCGGTGCAAAGTATTCCCCAAATGCAGGTCGGTTTCTTTAGTAAGGTGGTGGATTTGACCCACACCCTCACCCCGGAATTTCCCACCTTTGGCGGCCAACCCCAGCTTGAACTGGATGTGCTGGTCACCCTGGCCAAAGATGGCTACAACATCTACCAGTGGACACTCAACGAGCACACCGGCACCCACATGGATGCGCCTTTCCACTTTTCCGACCAGCTTACCGCCGACCAAATCCCGGTGTCGGACCTGCTTGGCCCGCTGGCGGTGGTAGACATCCGGGCCAAAGCCGAAGAAGACCCCGACGCCCTGGTGACGCCGGACGACCTGCAAGCCTGGGAAGAAAGTTACGGCGAAATCCCGCCGGGGGCGATTGTGGCGATGTTGAGCGGTTGGGATGCCAACGTGACCAGCGACAAATTCCGCAACGCCGACGATGAGGGGGTGATGCACTTCCCCGGCTTCGGCCTGGAAGCGATTGACTTCTTGCTGAAGGAACGGGATGTGAAGGGCATTATGGTAGATACCCTCAGCCTGGATCATGGCCCTTCCACTACTTTTGACGTGCATTACAACTGGCTGCCGGCCAACAAATGGGGCATGGAGTGCGTGGCCAACCTGGGTCAGTTGCCGCCTTTTGGGGCTACAGTCTTTGTCGGCGGACCAAAGGTTGGCGGGGCCAGCGGCGGCCCCAGCCGGGTGATCGCTCTGGTTTAAGGTGGTTCCAAGATTCAAGTAATCAAATGGAATGATACGTGATGCGTCAAAGTTTTGGCCGTAAACCATTACGCATCACGTATCAGAGCCGCAGGTCTCCTGTGGGCGCACCGCGAATAACCATTTTATTCATTATTTGAAAAATTCCTCCTTGAACTGCATTTAAAAGTTAGATATAATAGGAGTTATATCCCCTTCTGTCTGGTTTTTTTTCATTATTTGAAATCCGAATAACAAAATCTCTCCTGCGGTTTGTTAAGCCTCTGTCTAACTTTAATTAGCAACGGTGCTATGATGCTGCAAGATACCACCTTGCTTCTAAAAACTAAATCCACGCAAAGTGACCTGATCGGTTCGGTTCAACGCGCCCTCCGCATCATGGAGCTGTTGGCCCAATATCCAGCCGGGTTGAACGCCAAGCAGGTGAGCCAAAAACTTTCGCTCAATCTGAGCACGTGTTATCATCTGCTCAACACGCTGATGGACTCTGGTTACGCTATCAAAGACCCTCAGACCTTTCTTTTCCGGCTGAGCGGTAAAATTGGTTATACCATTCTCGCTCAAGCGGGACCGGCTCAAATTGTCCAACAACTCATCCCGCATGTTCAGGCTTTGCAAGAGGCCACGTTAGAAACAGCTTATCTTTCGTTGTGGGATGGCGCAGAAATAACCTTGTCGGCCATTGCCGAAAGTCCTCGCGCCGTCCGAGTCAAATCATTGACGGTTGGTTACACTGAGGCCAACCACGCCAGCGCCCTGGGCAAGGCTATCCTGGCTTATTTCGACGAGACTCAATTAGAGCGCTACTTCAGCAGCAGAGATTTGCCGGCCTACACCCCCAACACGCTAACGGACCTAACTGCCCTCAAATCCTATCTGCCCCAAGTTCGACAACAGGGCTACAGTCTCGATTTTGAAGAATATTTGCCTGATGTGTGCTGCCTGGGCGTACCTATTTTTGATGCCTGGGGTAACGTAATGGCTTCTATTGCTATCTCTTTACCCACCACCCGTTATCATGTCCACTGGCAAACGTTACTTCCCAAAGTTACCCAGGCGGCTCAGGCCGCTACCCGCACCATGAAAATTTTGGGCTATGCCAGGCCCTCCGCACCCCAACTTGAAGCTTTACCTTGACCGTATGAGAGGGACCGAACCCCTTGGAGATGATTCTAATCCCAGCCGGTGAGTTCCCTATGGGCGAGGGCCAGGACACACACCCGGTCAATGTGGCCGCCTTTTGCATCGCCAAGTACCCCTTGACCCAGCGGCTTTATCAATTGTTTGTAGAGTCGAGCGGCTACCCGCCGCCGCCCGACTGGCGTGAGGAGCGTCATCTTGAATTGTTGGGCGACCATCCGGTGGTCAACGTTTCGTGGTATGATGCGCTGGCCTACTGCCGCTGGTTAAGCCAGACCACCGGCCAAATCTACCGGCTGCCCAGCGAGGCCGAATGGGAAAAAGCGGCGCGGGGAACAGACAGCCGGCCCTATCCCTGGGGATTTGAGTTTGACAAGAGCCGCTGCAACACCGGCGAAGCGGGCCTCGGCTGGACAACGCCGGTGGACGCCTATCCCGGCGGAGCGAGCCCGTACGGCGTGATAGATTTGGTGGGTAATGTTTGGGAGTGGTGCAGCAGTTTGTATGCCGATTATCCTTACACGGCCAACGATGGCCGGGAGGACATTACCGCCGCAGGTTGGCGAGTCCTGCGCGGCGGCTCCTGGTTTGATCTGGAGTGGGGCGCTCGCGCAGCGCGACGTCTGAGCGGCCCACCGGACTCGCTGAGCCGTAACACAGGCTTTCGGGTGGTGAGGGAGGTTGGAGATGAGAGATTGGAGATTGGAGATTAAAGAATCTCTAATCTCCAATCTCCTTCTCGGAAAGGAGGTGGAAACGAGTTATCAACCGGCCCTGTCCTCCGGGCTGAGGGGCGAGGGCGCCGGAAAATTGATCGGCCTATGAGTCGAAGGGGGTGACGATTGATGATCGCCAAAGATGACGTGATGACGGCGCTGCGCGACTGTTACGATCCGTGTTGCCGGGATCGAGAAATCAGCGTGGTGGATATGGGCCTCATCGAGGATGTGCGCATCGAGGGCAGCAATGTCCACATTGATATGCTCCTGACGACGGGCTGGTGCCCGTTTGTGGCTAACCTGTACACGCTGATGGAGGAGCAGGTCAAATTGCAGTGCCGGGGCGTCGAGCAGGTCAAAATTGAGGTATTGTGGAATCCGGCCTGGAGCATGGACCGCCTGTCGGATTCCGCCCGGAAGAAATTAACCCTGCCGCTGGAGGAGTTGCTTCCTCTGCGGGAAAAACGTCTGGCTGAACAACAAGGAGGTTGATGCTGCCATGTTAAACGGTAAAAATGGCGAAAGCGCCTTTGTGTTTGACTGCGTCTGTCATATTTTTAATTTTGATATGAACAATGCCTTTGGCCCGCCCGGCCAGTTGTTTATCAATCACCTCTACGCCTTTCACCAATTTTTAACGGCGGCGGGCGAGCCGGTGCTGCCGCCGGAGAAATTTCTACGTGAGTGGAGTGTTGATGAGATTTACGACATGATTATCGGCAACTCCGACACCGATATGATTGTGGCCCAACCCCTGCCGCTAACCGACCTATTCAAAGATGGTCTCTCCTCCTGGGAAAAATGCGCTGAGATGGCCCGCAAACACCCCGACCGGGCCGTGTTTTGGGGGGCGGTCAATCCCCTGGAAGGTAAAAAAGCTCTGGATTTGATGGAGGTGCAGGTCAAAGAGTACGGGGCCAAAGCCTTCAAATTCTACAATGTGCGTTATGATTACGGCCAGCCCTTCCCCTGGCGCATGGACGACCCCCGCGTGGCTTTCCCCTGTTTTGAAAAAGCCCTGGAGTTGGGGGTCAACTTGGTGGGGGTGCATAAAGGGGTGCCCCTGGGGCCGCAGCCCATCGAGCATACCCGCACCTGGGACATGGACGGCGCGGCGGCCAACTTCCCCGATATCAACTTTGTTATTTTCCACGTCGGCCTGCCCTGGCTGGACGAAGTGTTGTGGCAGATTGTGCGTTACCCCAACCTGTATGCCTCCATCGCGGCCACAGTCAACTTTATCAGCCGGCATCCCCGCGTTTTTGCTGAACAGTTGGCCAAAATGTTGTGGTGGTGCGGCGAGGATAAGATTATTTACGGCGGCGAAACCCCCATCTGGCATCCACAGTGGGCGCTCAAGGCCTTTTGGGAGTTTGAACTGCCGGAGGATTTGCAAACGCAATACGGCTACCCCCCACTAACTACACAAGCCAAAAAGAAAATCCTGGGCGAAAATCTGGCCCGGCTGCACGGGATGGATGTGGCAGCCAAGAAAAAAGAGTTGGGCCTGGCAGCTTGATGGATTATAAGGTTCAAGGAGGAACTATTTTATGGAAATTAGCAAAGAAAAACTGCTCTGGATTTATGAGCGCATGCGCCTGATCCGGGAATTTGAAGATCGCTTGCACAAGGATTTTGCGGCGGGCAAAATTCCCGGCTTTGTTCACCTGTATGCCGGCGAAGAAGCCGTAGCTACAGGGGCGTGCGCCAATCTGACCGACCGTGATTTTATTACCAGCACCCACCGCGGACACGGCCACTGCATTGCCAAAGGTGTTGACATCAAGGCCATGATGGCTGAAATTTACGGCAAAGCCACCGGCGCGTGTAAAGGCAAGGGCGGCTCGATGCACATTGCCGACGTGTCCAAAGGCATGTTGGGGGCTAATGGGATTGTCGGCGGGGGACCACCGCTGGCCTGCGGGGCCGGCCTGACCAGCAAAATCAAAGGCACGGGCCAGGTGACGATTTGCTTTTTTGGCGACGGCGCGTCGAACCAGGGCACAACCATGGAGGGTATGAACCTGGCCGGCATTTGGAAACTACCGGTTGTTTTTATTTGCGAAAACAACGGCTATGCCGAAACCACCTCGCCTAAGTATTCCGTCTCCGGGCAAGATATTGCCGCGCGGGCGCGTGGTTTTGGCCTGCCCAGCGTAGCGGTAGACGGCCTGGACGTGCTGGCTATCTATGAAGCCGTGCGGGAGGCGGTCGAACGGGCGCGGCGCGGCGATGGCCCCACCTTTATCGAGGCTCAGACCTACCGCTATTACGGCCACTTTGAAGGTGACACCATTCGTTACCGGGACAAGGATGAGGAAGAGATGTATCGCTCCCGCGATTGCATCCAGCGCTTCCGCCAGACAGTGCTAAACCAGGGCCTGGTAAGCGCAGATGAATTGGACGCGCTGGACCAAAAGGCCCGGCAAACCATTGAGGAAGCCGTCGCCTTTGCCGAGCAAAGCCCGGCGCCCGCCCTGACCGATGTCTTGACCGACGTTTATGTTGACTTTCCTGAAAAAGCGCTGTGGCCCTTCCAGGCCGTACCAGCTTGAGCAAAGGAGCAACGATCATGACCGACAGAATGTTAAGCTACCGTGAAGCCATCAACGAGGCGCTCAGGGTAGAAATGGCCCGTGACCCCAACGTAATTTTGATGGGCGAAGACGTGACCGGGGCCTCGCACAGCGACAAAACGGAGCACCTGGACGCCTGGGGCGGCGTTTTGGGCGTAACCAAAGGGCTGGTCCACGAGTTTGGCCGCGACCGGGTACGTGACACCCCCATCACCGAATCGGGCTTTATGGGTGCGGGGGTGGGCGCGGCAGCCACCGGCTTGCGCCCCGTCGTCGAGTTGATGTTTATCGGCTTTATGGGCGTCTGCCTGGATCAGATTACCAACCAGGCGGCCAAGATGCGCTACATGTTTGGCGGCAAGGCTAAAATCCCGTTGGTTGTCCGCACCATGATTGGCGCCGGTTTTCGCGCCGCCGCGCAGCACTCCGATTCGATCTATTCCACATTTGTTCATTTCCCCGGCCTCAAGGTGGTCGCCCCGGCTACCCCTGCCGATGCCAAAGGGTTGCTGGCCGCGGCCATCCGCGACGACGACCCGGTGATTTACTGCGAGAACAAAGTTTTATATGATACCAAAGGCCCGGTACCCGAGGGGGAGTACGTGGTGCCGTTGGGCAAAGCTGACATCAGGCGCGAGGGCAAGGATGTGACCATTGTCGCCATTTCACGCATGGTCCACGTGGCCCTGGAAGCAGCCAACCAACTGGCCAAGAACGGCAACGGCATCAGCGCCGAGGTTATTGACCTGCGTTCGCTGGCCCCGTTAGACGAAGACGCCGTACTCAGCTCCGTCCAGAAGACAGGCCGGCTGGTAGTGGTGGATGAAGACAATCCTCGTTGCAGCGTCGCCACCGACATTGCCACTCTGGCCGCCACCCAAGCCATCGAATATCTGAACGGCCCGGTCCGCTTAGTAACCGCCCCCCATACACCAGTGCCTTTCAGCCCTGTCCTGGAAGATTTTTACGTACCCACCCCCGCCCGCGTCATCCAGGCAGTCCGCGAAACGATAGTCTAAGCAGGGAGTAAGAAGTAAGGAGTAGGGGATAAGATTTTCCTTACTCCCTACTTCCTACTACCTATTCCCTATTCCTGGAGGAAATCTATGGCCTTTGAAATTGTTATGCCCAAATGGGGTTTGAGCATGCAGGAGGGGTTGATTGGCCGCTGGCTCAAGCAGGAGGGCGACTTTGTTCAAGAAGGCGAAGAATTGGTTGAAATCGAAACCGAGAAGATCACCAATGTGGTTGAAGCGCCTGCTTCCGGTATCTTGGCCCGGATTATCCACCCGGCCGGCAGCACCATTCCCGTTACCCACATCATTGCCCTGATGACCGCGCCCGGCGAGCCAATTCCCGATTTGCCCATGTCAGCGGCCCCGGTTTCCGCTGCCGCTCAACCGGCCGCTGCTGCCTCTGCGCCTGCCGCTCCGATAGTCCCTCCCTCTGCCGAAGGGCCAATTCGGGCTTTGCCGGCTGCCCGGCAACTGGCTAAAGAACACAATCTGGACCTGGCGGCCATTCAAGGCAGCGGCCCCCATGGAACCATCACCAAAGCCGATGTCGAACGCGCCCTGGCTGCTCGACCTGCCCCCAGCGGTCCCATCCGGATTTTGCCCGCCGCCCGGCATCTGGCCAAGGAGCATAACCTGGACCCGGCGACCATCCAGGGCAGCGGTCCCAACGGAACCATCACTAAAGCTGATGTCGAGCGTGCTCTGGCTGCCCGCACTGCTGCGACCACACCGCGCCCTTTGCAGAAAGTCGCTTTCTACAGTGAGGGACACCGGCTGGATGGCCTACTCTACAGTCCGGCCAACCTGGCCCCCGGCGAAAAACGGCCCGGCGTGGTCTTGTGCGTGGGCTACACCTATCTCAAAACGATGGTCGCCCCCGACCTGGCAAAAGCCTTGAATCAGGCCGGCTACGTGGCCTTGCTGTTCGACTATCGCGGCTTTGGCGAGAGCGAGGGGACACGCTGGCGTCTGATACCGCAGGAGCAGGTTAGCGATGTCCGGGCCGCCCTGACTTTTCTGGCCGATCAAGCGCAGGTTAACCCGGAACAGTTGGCAGTTGTTGGCATCAGCCTGGGTGGGGCGCATGCCATCACCGTAGGCGCGCTGGATAGCCGGGTGAACGCGGTGGTGGCCATCGAGCCGCCGGGGCACGGCGAACGCTGGCTACGCACTCTGCGCCGCCACACCGAATGGCTAGATTTTCAAGCCCGCCTGGCCCAAGACCGGGTCCGGCGCGTCCGCACCGGACAATCCGAGCGGGTGGACCCGCTGGAGATTGTGCTGCCCGATCCCGGTTCGCGCACCTTCCTGGAAAATGTGGCCTGCGAATTTCCGCAAATGAAGTGCGATTTACCCTTGGAAACTGCCGATGCCCTGATTGATTACAAACCGGAAGCCGTTGTCGGGCAGATTGCGCCACGCCCGCTGCTTTTGATTCACGGCGACCATGACCGGCTGGTTCCCGTAGACGAGTCGCGCAGTTTGTTTGCCCATGCCGGCGAGCCTCGTCGCCTGGCAGTTGTGCCGGGCATGGATCATTTCGATTGGGTCATGCCTAACAGCTCCGGCTTTCGCCATGTGGCTAACTTGATGGTAGAGTTTTTACAAGAGTTTTTACCTGTTAAATAAAAAAAGAAATGAGAAATAAGAAGGGCTATGGTTCTCTCATTTTTCATTTCTATTTTCTTATTGCTTAATTCTATTTTCCAATTCTCTATGATTACTGTCGGTATCATTGCCAACCCAGCTTCGGGTAAAGATATTCGCCGCCTGGTGGCGCATGGCTCAGTTTTTGATAATGATGAAAAAGTGAGCATTGTCCGCCGCGTGTTGCTGGGGCTGGAAGCGGTCGGTGTTGAGCGGGTCTGGATTATGCCGGACTCATTTGGCATTGGCTTGAAGGCCATAGACCCGCTCAAACTCAAACTAGAGGTCTCCCTCTTACCCATGCCGCGAACATTTTCTCAGGAAGACTCACGTCACGCTGCCCAAATCCTGGTAGAAGGCGGCGCAACCTGCCTGGTAACGCTGGGCGGCGACGGCACCAACCGCATGGTAGCCAAAGGCTGCGGCGGCGTGCCGCTCATGCCCATTTCAACCGGCACCAACAATGTCTTCCCCCATATGATCGAGGGCACGATTGCCGGCCTGGCCGCCGGGCTGGTAGCCCTGGGCCAGGCCACCGAAGCGGTCGCTCACGCCCCGCAAATTGAGGTGATCCATGAGGGTCAGGTGAGCGACATCGCCCTGGTTGACGCCGCCGTTTATGCCGAGCGCTTCATCGCCTCGCGGGCTATCTGGGATGTGGCTAAAATTAGAGAGGTGTTGTTAACGCGGGCCGAACCGGGCAACATCGGTCTATCGTCTATTGGGGGGCATTTGTTGGGCGGGATGGATCCGGCGGGCCGGGGATTATATCTGCGCATGGGGCCAGGGACGAATGGCCGGTACATTCTGGCCCCGATCGCGCCGGGCTTAATTCGCCCGGTCAATCTGGCCGAGCACCGGCTGCTGTCGCCCGGCGACGAGGTGGTGATTAGCCATACCGAACCCTGTGTGCTGGCCCTCGACGGCGAGCGGGAGTTGGAGCTGCGGCCTGGTTCGTCGCTACGCCTGCGCTACAACGCCGCCGGTCCGCGAGTGGTAGATGCCCGGCAGGCTATCGCTCTCGCCGCACGAGCTGGTGTATTTATCCAGTCAGAATGATATAGGGCATTTTAAGAGGACCCCACTGGTCCTTATCGTCTGGGGGTTTCTGATCAAACCCGAAAGATAATTGAACGGCTCTCAAAAACAATACCGCAGCGGCTTCGTTTAGCTGTCAAGTAAAGAGGAAAAATACTGGGGGTAGCTAATGTACGACGAATTTTTTACTAAAGCCCACGAATTATTAAGCGAAGGCAGACCCTTTGCCACCGCCATTGTCGTCCGGGCCGAGAAGCCGACTTCAGCCAAGCCGGGCGACAAAGCGATTGTGACCCCGGAAGGGGTGATGCACGGCTGGATTGGCGGAAGCTGCGCCCAGCCGACCGTGATCCAGGAAGCCATGAAAGCGCTGGCCGATGGGGAGCCGCGCCTCATTCGGCTCAGCACCGACCCGCAACCGGAGCGCCGGGCCGGGCTGATTGACCTGCCTATGACCTGCTTTAGCGGCGGCACGCTGGAAATTTACATCGAGCCGCAGTTGCCCCCCACCCGGCTGATGATTATCGGCAGCCTGCCGGTGGCCCAGGCATTGGTTCGGCTGGGCCAAGCCATGAATTATCATGTTGTTGCCGTTGACCCTGATAACGAAGGCGCGGGGATGACCCACGCCGACGAAATCATCACCGATTTGAAGCAGATTGGCGGCAAGATTACCCCACTCACCTACGTCATCGTCGCCAGCCACGGCCACTACGACGAACTGGCCTTAGAATATGCCTTGCGCTCCAAGGCGGCTTACGTGGCCCTGGTTGCCAGCAAAACCAGAGCGGCGGCGGTGTTGGAGTATCTGCGCGGGCAGGGCTTGAGCGAGGCCGAACTGGCCCGGCTAAAGTATCCGGCGGGACTGGATATTCAGGCCTTACGGGGTGATGAGATTGCGCTGAGCATCATGGCCGAAATCGTTCAGCGCCGGCGCAACGCCGAACCGCTGGATGTGTCGGCGCTGATGTCCCCACCGCCAACAGAGGCAATTGATCCGGTCTGCGGGATGACCGTGCCAATCGTTGGGGCGGAGCATTGGGCCGAGTACGAGGGGCAAACCTACTATTTTTGCTGCGCCGGTTGCAAAGAATCGTTTGAGCAAGATCCATCGAAATACCTGGCCCAACCCGCGCCCTCGGGCGAAGCGATTGATCCGGTTTGTGGCATGACGGTGGACATTGCTACGGCCAAATACATGTCGGAGTATCAGGGCCAGCTTTACTACTTCTGCGCCCCCGGCTGCAAGCTGAGCTTTGATAAAACACCGCAAAGATACCTGGGCATCCCGGCGGGCGGTGCGCCGATTGAACTAAAATTATCTTAATCAGAGGGAAGTGGGGGAGGGCCGAGTAATTCCTCATAATTCGGCTTCAAGCCTACGTAATAAACCTCAACCCGGCGTTCCTGCTCGATCACCTCCCAAATCAGACGATAGCGAGCGTCAGTTAGCCAGGTACGATAGATATCGGAATAGCCAGGTAGTTCTATCGCGCCGAGGGGACGCGGACCAGTGGACAGGTCGGCAATTCGTTGCTTTGCCTCTTGGCGCAATTTGCCCGGTAATTGTTGAACTTGCCGCTTCAACTCTTTATCGAATGAGACACGATAAAACCGTGTTTCAGTCATCCGGCGCATCCAGAGCCGCCAGGATAGCTTCTGGTGAGTCAAACGTCATTAGCTCTTCGGGATGGGCCTGCCGGTAAACCCGCACCTGGCCGATAATTTGCTCAATCCAGGCCGCCTCGTCTTCATCGTCAGCCGCTTTTTGCAAGCGAGCCAAGGCATCCACCAACCGTTGAAAAACTTCAAAATCCACCAATACTCCCACCGGACGGCCCTGTTCATAAACCAACGGAAAGCGATCGTGCATTAATTCGGCTAAGTTCATGCTATATTTCTCCCGCTGGTAATTCTAGAGTCAAAAACCCCTTTTTCAAAGCCCAAGTCAATTAAGCTTAGGGGCCAATCTGCCAGGCCTTGATGGCCTCAATGGGGTAAAGCAGCATCAGAATATTCAAGGTCAGGTTGTCCCTGATCCAGAACAGCAGCACTAATTCGGTGATGACAAACAAAGCCAGCGAGCGGCGAAAGCCCAAACGCCAGGCAATGGCAAAGCCAATCCCACAAGCAATGATATCACCCAGGGAATTGATCACGGTATCGCCCTGATAGCCCAACGCAGCGGTCGCTTCGCGGTAGCGATTGATGACAAAAGCCGAGTTCTCAAAAATCTCCCACAACGCCTCAATGAACAGAGCCAGGCACAACTGCCACGACACGGCCAGCCGGGGCAGTCCCCAGGCCAACAGCCAGAAGAAGATAAAACCGTGCAGCACATGGCTAAAGCTGTAGGGGTCGAACCAGTGCTGCGAGTTGTCGGAACTCCAGACATCCCCCGACCACAGCCAGATGTAGCCGCAGTCGCACATCCACAAACGGCCCTGGCTGCGTAGTTGTACCGCCGCGAGTATAAAGATAGCAATGGTGGCCATGGCTGGCCACCATTTTTTTTGGTTGAAGATGAAAGATCGGCTAAACATACCCTTTTGTAATATCCCGACCGGATAATTTGAAACAGGATTTTGAGAGTAGACAACACAATTCTAATTGAGTATAATCAAAAGAGTTGACATAATGCAAATTTTAGATGAGGTTCACTCCCCAACCCCGGCAGTAAATCCACCATCTTTTACACCTGCTTTATTCCAACTTTGCTCCAGTCCTGGCTAGGACATTTAAGGGATTGCTTTGGCAACCAGGTTTGTGATACACTACAGACTACTGCGATGACAAAGCACTCTAACAAAGCCAAAGCGCAGCCCACCACTGAATTGACGACGCTCCGGCAGAACCGGGGCGAAACCCCTGCCGCAGCCTCAGCCCAAGAGCAGTCGCTGGCTGCCGAGCGTGAACAGCGCAGTTTAACCGAAATGCTTTACCAGGCCAGCGCCGCCTTGCACAGCACTTTAAAATATGATGAAGTGCTTGACCACCTGTTGGATCAACTCCCCCAGATTGTGCCCCACCAAGCGGCCTGCATTATGCTCACCCAGGGCGAAACGGCCCGTATTTTTCGCTGGCACGGTTACGCTCGTTTCGGCGGTAAAAATTTTGTCAGCCCTTTTCTCCTTAAAATTTCAGAAATCCCCAGCTTGAATACGATGCGCCAAACCGGCCGGCCGGTGGTCGTCTCTCACACTACCGAACAAGACGCCTGGTTAACTCACTCCGGCCAGGGGTGGGTCAAATCTTATGCGGGCGCGCCCATCCGCATGCGAGAGCAGATCATTGGCTTTGTGAATGTTGACAGCGACACGCCCGGTTTCTTCAGCCAGGCTGATGCTGACATGTTGGAGGCATTTCTCAGCCGGGCGGTGGTGGCTTTAAAGAATGCCTGGTTATACGCGGAGGCTCGACGCGAAATTGTTGAGCGAATCAAGGCCCTCAAAGCGGAACGTAATTTTGTTTCTGCTGTTCTCGATACGGCTGGGGCCTTGGTGGTTATCCTCAATGCCGAAGGGCGCATCATCCGCCTCAACCAAACTTGTGAAAAAACAAGCGGCTATACCTTTGAGGAAGTCAAAGGCAAGCCTATCTGGGATGTTTTCAGCGATCCCGCAGAAATCGAGACAGTCAAGGGCGTTTTTGACCGGCTCCTGGCCGGCGACTTTCCGATTGAGCATGAAAATTGGTGGTTGACCAAAACCGGCGACCGCTGCTTGATTGCCTGGTCGAGCACGGTTTTGCAAGATCAGCACGGCGCAGTTGAGTTTATTGTCAATACCGGTTATGACGTTACCGAACGCAAGCAGATTGAAGAAGCGCTGCGGCAGGGCGGTGAGCGCTACGCGCTGGCGGTTTTGGCAGCCAACCACGGCTTGTGGGATTGGGATTTGCGCACCAATGAAATCTATTTTTCCTCCCACTGGAAAGCTATTTTGGGGTATAATGAACAGGAGCTTCAATCAAACATTGAGGAGTGGTTCAGCCGGGTTCATCCAGAAGACCTACCTCGGCTCAAGGCGGATATTGCCGTGCATCTGGAAGGAGTCACCCCCAGTTTCAGAAGCGAATATCGGATGCTTCACTGGAATGGTGATTATCGCTGGATTCTTAGCCAGGGTTTAGCCGTGCGTGATGCTAATGGGCAGGCTTATCGGATAACCGGCTCTCAAGCCGATATTACGCAGCGAAAAATTAATGAAGATGAGTTGAGGTATGCTTCGCTCCACGATACCTTAACCGGCCTGCCCAATCGCGCATTTTTAATGAAACGCCTGGAACAGGTTATTACGCAAGCTAAAGAGGACTCTAACTTCTTATTTGCCGTTTTGTTTATAGACCTGGATCGTTTCAAGGTTATCAATGATAGCCTGGGACATCTGGTGGGGGATCAACTGCTGATTACTATAGCGCGGCGGCTCAAAGCCTGTGTTCGCTCCGGTGATTTGGTGGCTCGCCTGGGCGGCGATGAGTTTACCGTTTTGCTGGAGCCGATACGAGAAACTGACGACGCCATCCGGGTGGCAGAACGCATCCTCAAGGAAGTAGCCCAGCCGGTCAACCTGGATGGACATGAACTTTTCACCAACGCCAGCATCGGCATTGCTTTGAGCGCCAGCGGCTACGACCGGCCGGAGGATATTCTGCGCGATGCCGATACCACCATGTACCGGGCCAAAGCGCGGGGTCGAGCCTGCTACGAAATGTTCAACACCGGCATGCATATCCAAATTACAGCCCTTAGAGAATTGGAAGCCGAGTTGCGGCGGGCCATCGAGCGGCAGGAGTTTCAGCTTTACTATCAACCGTTTGTCTCCCTATCCACAGGGCAAATTGTGGGGGTCGAGGCGCTTTTGCGCTGGCTGCATCCGCAGCGCGGCCTGGTGGGGCCGGGCGAATTCATCCCTCTGGCTGAAGAAACCGGACTAATTGTGCCTATCGGTGAGTGGGTTTTACGCACCGCCTGCGCCCAAACCAAAATTTGGCAAGAAGCTGGATACGCAGCCCTGCGCACAGCCGTCAATGTTTCAATTCGCCAGTTTCAGCACGGCAGCGGACGGTCCGATTTCCCTGAGCAAGTAGCGGCAATTCTGGCCGAAAGCGGTCTGCCGGCCCAGACGCTTGAATTAGAAATTACCGAAAGCATCCCTTTAATCAACAATGAGTTTAATGGGGACATCCTCAGCCGTTTAAAAAGCCTGGGCCTGAACCTGGCCCTGGATGATTTTGGCATTGGTTCGTCGTTGACCTTGTTAAAAAGATTTCCTTTCAGCACTTTGAAAATTGACCAGTCCTTTATTAAAGAAATTATCAACAGCCACAGCGACGCGGCCATTATCACCGCTATTATTCAGATGGCCCACAATTTGGGCCTAAAGGTGATTGCCGAGGGCGTGGAGACAGAAGCCCAGTCAGCCTGGCTGCGCGCCCAGCAGTGCGACGAGGCGCAAGGCTACCTGTTTAGCCGCCCCCTGCCGGCCTCAGAAATGACCCATCTGCTGGAAGCGGGCTTTGTTCAGCCGAGAAAAAGCTATGAGTGATTACCATAAAACCAAAGCCCAACTCCTCAAAGAATTGGCCGCGCTGCGCCAGACAGTGGCCGAGTTGCGCCAGCAAGCAACTACCCCAATCGCTGCGGCCCCCAAAATGGAAGGCGAGTTACCTTCAAGCGCAGAGCGATTTCGCCAGTTTATCTTATCCATCAACGATCACGCTTATGTAACGGAAGTCACCGAAACAGGGCGGCAGTTTAATTTATATATCTCAGCCAACTTCGAAACCTTAACCGGCTATCCTGAGGCCCAACTCAGGGCTGATGGGGTCTTTTGGCCCTCCTGGATCATTCATCCCGACGACCGGCCAGTCGCAGCGGCCCAGGTGGCTCAGTTAGCCCGGGGCAAAGATAGTGAAGCGGAGTACCGGCTGGTCCGAGCGAATGGTCAAATCGTCTGGGTGCATGATAGCGCCAGAGTGGAACGGGTGGGCGCATCTACACTGGTTTATGGGATTGTAAGCGATATCACCGAACGCAAACGCCGGGAAATGGGTCTGGACAGGTTGCTGGAATTGAGCCGCGCCCTGGTAACAACGCACACGCCGACTGCGGTGCTGGATCAGGCCATCAAAGCGGCCACGGAAACCGCGCCAGCCGCCGACAGAGGGTCGCTGCAACTGCTGGACGATACCGGCCAAACCCTGCATACGGTCGCTATCAGCTCGCCGGACGAAACATTGGGGCAAGTGATTACCTTCCGGCCTGGTGAGGGCATTGCCGGCCACGCCCTGGCCAGCAACCAAACCATTAATGTAGCCGATGTGCTGGCCGATGAGCGTTTTTTGCCCAGCGAGCTACCGCTCCGTTTTCGCTCGCTGCTGGTAGCGCCACTGGTAGTCAAGAGTCGCTTGATTGGGACGCTGTCATTGAGCAGTCAAAAGGTTGGCGCATTTGTGGCGGCAGACGAGATATTAGTCCAACTGATCGCCGACCAGGTGGCCGCCGCCCTGGAAAATGCGCGTTTGTTCGATAGTTATCTCCAGGCCGAAAATTTACGCAAAGCCCACCAATTTCTCCAGGCCACCATTGACGCCCTGGCCTCTCACATTGCCATCCTCGACGAGCGTGGCCAGATCATTGCCGTCAATGCTCGTTGGCGGCTCTTTGCCGAGGCCAATGGCTATGCCGGGTCAAATTACGGGCTGGGTCTCAATTATCTAGAGATTTGCGAGGCGGCGACCGGCCCTGATGCGGAAGAAGCTCCCATGGTGGCCGAAGGTATCCGTGAGGTGATGGCCGGCCAGCGCAACCAATTTTACCTGGAGTACCCGGCCCACAATCCGCTCGAACGACGCTGGTTTGGGGTACGAGTGACTCATTTTCAAGATGCTGAGGCTACCTGGCTGGTGGTGACGCACGAAGACGTGACCGAACGCCGGCTGGCTGAAGAGGCTCTACGCGCCAGCGAGGAAAAATATCGCAACTTGACCAATCAGTTGCCGGTGGGAGTTTATCGCGATACCCCGCCAGGTAAACTGGTCTATGCCAATCCCGCTCTGGCTGTTATCCTGGGCTATAATAACATCGAAGAGATGCTGCAAACCTCTATTCGAAATGTTTTTGACAATCCCCAGGAACGGGATGCTCACCTGGCGAGATGTCACCTTAACGGTGAAGTTGCTTACCACGAATTAAAAGCCCGCACCGCCGAAGGAGCGCAGATTTGGGTGCGCGATACGGCTCGGGTTTTTCTCAATGAGGCCGGTGAAATTGATTATATTGACGGCATTATCCAGGATATTACCGATCATAGGGCGGCAGCAGAAGCGCTCAAGGCCAGTGAAATTCGCTTCCGCTCCCTGATTCAAAACTCTTCCGATATCATTACCCTCCTGGCGGCTGATGGCAGGGTTCAATACGTCAGCCCGCCGGTGGAATGGATTTTGGGGTACCCACCCGAAAGAGTTGTCGGGCGGAATGTTTTTAGTTATGTTCACCCGGAGGATTTGCCGGGGCTTCAAACCCGCTTTCATGAAACCACTCAGCATCCTGGAATTGATGATACCCCTTTCGAGTTCCGTATGCGGGATGCCCAGGGGCAGTGGCGCTGGCTAGAGGCAGTCAGCAACAACCTTTTGGACGATCCAAATGTGAAGGGGATTGTCGTCAATGGCCGCGATATCAGCCGGCGTAAACAAATGGAGGAACAACTCCGCTTGTTGGAAGCCCAATTTCTCCAGTCTCAAAAAATGGATGCCATCGGCCGGCTGGCCGGTGGGGTGGCCCATGATTTTAACAATGTCCTGACGGTTATCAGAGGCTATAGTGATTTACTGCTTATGCATCTGCGTGAGCCCGAAGATTTACGTTCCTATGTCGAACAGATCAGAAAAGCCACCAATCACGCTGCTTCAGTAACGCGCCAGCTCTTGATCTTCAGCCGCCAGGAGATGGCTCAGCCAGAAATTATTGATCTCAATGGTGTTATGATTGATCTGGAGAAAATGCTGGAGCGATTAATTGCTGAAGATGTTGACCTTGAAATAAGGCTCGACCCGGCTTTGGGCCTGGTCAAAATGAATCCAGGACATATTGAGCAAGTGGTTATGAACCTGGTCATCAACGCTCGCGATGCTATGCCCTATGGAGGCCAGATAACCATCCAAACGGCCAATATAGCCATAGACGAAACGACGCCGCTCCAGCCGCTACCGCTCCAACCGGGGCGTTATGCGCAGTTGACTGTTACCGATACCGGCATCGGGATGGATCAAGAGACGCTTAGCCACATCTTTGAGCCATTTTACACCACCAAAGAGCAGGGCAAAGGCACAGGGTTAGGGCTGTCCACCGTGTACGCCATTGTCAACCAGAGTAAAGGCAGTATCCAGGTATACAGCCAGCCAGAGCAGGGAACAACATTTCAGGTCTATTTACCCTGTCTGACCGATCAAATCGGGCCAGACTTAAGGATGGCAGACAACCAAGATTTAGACGCAGCGCCAGGTAAAAAGCTTGAAACCATCCTTTTGGTTGAAGATGAAGTGGAAGTGCGTAAATTAACCAGGCTAATTTTGCTCAAGCAGGGCTATCACGTTCTGGAAGCTCAACACGGCGAGGAAGCGCTTCGACTGTGCCAGCAAAGCCTGGAGACCATCCATTTAGTCTTGACAGATGTGGTGATGCCCAACGGGATGAATGGCCGCGAGTTAGCTGAGCGGCTGAAAGTAATAAGACCCGAGGCCAAAATCCTCTTCATGTCGGGTTACACCGACGATGTTATTCTGCGTCATGGCGTGCTGGATGCCAATCTAAATTTTATCCAAAAGCCTTTTACCCTCAATATCCTCTTGCGCAAGATCCGAGAAACTCTGGATGCTTCCCAGTAAGTTATAGCCCTTTCCCCGATTACTCCTCCCCTGGATCAATCTCTAATAAAGCCGCATATTTTTAACATTATTAACTATTCCTTACATAAATTTGAATATTGCGGTATAATCTTTTATACAGGCCATAATTTGGGGAAATTTAATATGGATGACAGCGTCAAAACAAACAGCCAACTCATGGATGAGTTGGCGACCATGCGTAAGAGCATGGCCCGTTTAATCCAGCGCGTCAATGATTTAGAGGCAGCGGCGGCGGCGCACCAACAAACCGAAGAGAAACTCCAATTGTTGAGCGCAGAGCGCTTTTTTCAGGTTTTCTTATCCATCAGCAGCCATATTTATGTGACTGAGGTCACCGAAAATGGCTGGCGTCAGAATCTCTATCTCTCCCCCGATGTCGAAGAGTTAACCGGCTATCCCAGGGCAAAGTTGATGTCCAATTGGTCTTTTTGGTCGTCAAAGATCATTCATCCTGATGACCGGGCGGCGGCGGCCGTCCAGGCCGCACAGTTGGCCTTAGGCCAGAGCAGTGAGGTGGAATATCGCCTGGTTCGAGCAGACGGTGAAATCATTTGGGTGCGTGATCGAGCTGGGGTCGAGTTAGTGGGTACCTCAAAAATTGTCTATGGAGCGGTCACCGAGATTACCGAACGTAAGCGCCGGGAAGCGGCCCTGACCAAGTTGCTGGAACTGAGCCGGACGCTGGTAACCCTTCTTGATCCTCACCCGGCTTTAGACCAGGCCATAAAATTAGCCGTAGATATTGTGCCGGTAGCCGATAGAGGGTCGCTCCAATTGCTTGATGAAGGGGGCAAAATACTCCACACAGTCGCTACGAATAGTCCGGATGAGAACCTGCAACAGACTATAACCTTTCGACCGGGAGAGGGCATCGCCGGGTATGCTTTGGCTAACAATCAGCCAGTTAATGTGCCCGATGTGCTGGCCGATGAGCGTTTTATTCGCGGTAACCTGCCTTTGCGCTTTCGTTCTTTATTAGTTGCTCCTCTTGTCGTTAAGAGTCGGTTATTAGGTACAATCTCTCTAAGTAGCGAGCAAGTGGGGGCTTTTACCTCGGCTGATGAAACCTTGCTTCAACTCATTGCCGATCAGGTGGCGGCTGCCCTGGAAAACGCGCGGCTCTTTGACAGTCACCTCCAAGCAGAAGAATTGCGCCGGGAACACCGGTTTCTGCAAGCCACCATAGATGCCCTGGCTGCCCAGATTGCCATCCTTGATGAAAACGGCCGGATTATGGCCGTCAATGCCAGTTGGCGTCGTTTAGCCGAAGCCAATCATTATCCCAATCCAGACTGGGGCCTGGGCCTAAATTATTTGGAGGTGAGTCAGGCTGCCAGCGGCCCAAACGCCCAGGAAGCGCCCATTGTGGCCGAAGGTATCCGCCAGGTTATAGCCGGGCAACAGCGACAATTCTACCTGGAATATCCTGCTCACAGCCCTTTTCAAAAGCAATGGTATGGGGTGAGGGTAACCCGTTTCCAGAACGAGGGACGTATTTGGGCTGTCATAGCCCATGAAGATGTTACCGAGCGGAGGTTAGCCGAAGAGGCCCTACGAGAGAGCGAAGAAAAATATCGAACCTTAACCAATCAACTCCCGGTAGGCGTTTATCGGGCTACCGTAACGGGTAAGTTTGTCTACGCCAATCCGGCGCTGGCGGCGATGCTTGGCTATGAAAGTGTGTTAGACCTGGTTAAAGCCTCAGCCATAGATCGCTTTGATAACCCCGGCGAGCATGAAAAGCTGCTTCAAAAATGGACCACCAGCGGGGGGTCTCCTTCAGTGAAATGAAACTCCGCACCAAAACCGGAGCAAAAATTTGGGTGCGTGATATTGGGCGGGCAGTTTTTGATGAGAAGGGCGAAATTAGACATATTGACGGCATTGTTCAGGACATTACCGAGCAAAAAGAGGCGGTGGAGGCTCTCCAGGCCAGCGAGGAGCGCTTTCGGTCACTGGTTCAACATTCATCCGATATCATTATTGTTTTCGACGCCGAGGGAGTAATCCGCTACGTCAGTCCACCCGTAGAGCGAATTTTGGGACGTAAAGCCGAAAAAATGATCGGCCAACGGATGTATAGTTATATTCATCCAGAAGATGCACCCTCGGTTCGAACTCAGCTTGCTAACGCGACCCAGCAGCCAGGAGTCGGCGAGCCGGCTGAGTTTAGGCTACGCCACGCCAATGGCAACTGGGTCTGGATGGAAGCTGTTGGTAATAATCTATTAGCGGATCCTAATATGAAAGGCGTCGTGGTTAATGCCCGCGATGTCAGTCAACGCCGGCAGGCCGAGGAACAACTTCGTCTGCTGGCTACCGCGATCAACAGTATCGAGGAAGGCGTGCTTATCACCGATACCCAGCCACCACCGCCGGGGCCGGAAATTGTGTTTGTCAATAAAGGTTTATGCCAAATGACCGGTCACACTCAGGAAGAATTGTTAGGCCAGACACCCCACCTGTTCTCAGGCCCAAAAACAGATCAAACCCTTCTTGACCAATTTGAAGGGAAATTGGCCAGCAATCAATCTTTTAGCTCAGAAACCATCAACTACCGGCGCAATGGCTCGGAATATTACGCTGCCTGGCATATCTCCCCGGTTGTTGACGCTGCCGGCCAGGTAACTCATTATGTTTCGATCCAGCGCGACGTGACCCAACTCAAATCATGGGAAGCGCAATTTCTACAAATGCAAAAGATGGAAGCGGTGGGCCGGTTGGCTGGCGGTGTAGCGCACGATTTCAACAATTTATTGACTATTATTAAGGGGCACAGCGAGTTACTCCTCAATAACCTCGGCCAGCAGAACCCGCTCCGCCACGAGGTGGAACAAATTGAAAAGGCCGGGGAGCAGGCCGCCTCGCTCATTCGCCAGCTTTTGATCTTCAGCCGGCAAGGGGTAATTCAGCCAAAGATACTCAATCTCAATAACATTGCCATTGATACGGAGAAAATGCTGCGGCGGCTGATTGGCAAAGATATTCGCCTGGTCACGGCCCTTGATCCAGCCTTGCGATTAATCAAGGCCGATCCGGGCCAAATGGAACAAGTTATGATGAATCTGCTGATCAACGCCCTTGATGCTATGCCCCAGGGAGGACAGCTAAGAATCGAAACGGCCAACACGCTGGTGAATGAACCTCTCTTCCTCCAACCGATGACTGTTCAGCCCGGTAGTTATGCGCAGCTTACCGTTAGAGATACGGGTACAGGCATGGATGAAGAGACGTTATCTCACATATTTGAACCATTTTATACCACCAAGGAGCAAGGTAAAGGCACAGGCTTGGGTCTATCTACAGTCTATGCCATAGTCACCCGGATGGGTGGCAGTATTCAGGTTACTACTGAGCTAGGTCAGGGTACCACCTTTAAAGTCTATCTACCCTGTCTAAGTGATGCGGATAAGGTATTAATAGAGCCAGGTAATGAAGGTATAAGGTTACACCGATGATATCGTTGTTTTTCATACTATCTCTACCGATACACACTTCCCAACCCTGGCAGCAAATCTTCCATCTGCTGGATTGGCCTGGCCACATCAAACAGCAAATATTGACCGGCCTCGCGGGGAGTAGCGTGGTGGGCGCTGGCCAGCCGTAGGTGATGTCGCGCCACCAGTTGGTACCCTCCGGGAATAGTCATATGCCCTGCCACCAGCGCCCGCTGCGGATAAAAATCAACCGCTGCCTCTTTCAACAGCGCTTCCACAAAGATAGCATAATCGGCGGCGCCATAATCCTGCTCACAGCGGGTAAAGAGCGCCGGCCACAGCAGCGCATTGAATTCAGGATGCTGGGTGGCTAAAAAACCCCGCAGCAAATCATTATAACGCGGGTCAGCCGGGCCGGAAACGGCCAGGTAATGCTGCGCCAACAGATCATAGGGCGTCTGCTGCATTTTGGCGTAACCCCGCCGCAGCGACTCTATATCTTCGCCGCCCACAAGGTCATCGGCCCAGTCGAACAGATGGCGGTGGTTCCAGTTAAACAGCTTGCGGGCGCTAACCGGGTCAGCCAGGGGAGCCGCTGCGCCGGCATGAGTTAACGTGATCCCGGCGCGGGTACGGACGTAAAACGGCAGTGTTTCAAAAAGGGTCATCACTTCGGCCCGGTGCGGCCCGGCCGTCAGCGCTGCTTCAAAGGCAGGCGTATAAGTCCGCCGGCCTTTGGTGAGGGCAAAGCCATAAATGTGCGGTAGTTCGTGGTTGCCGCACAGGTAAATAACGGACTGACCGTAGCTGGCCTGCAAGGCCAGCACATCGAGCACCAGCTCCAGTGAAGGGTCAGGCGCATCCTCCTGCTCGCGGTGGATCAAATCGCCGGTCAAGATCAGCCAATCGGCCTGCCCCTTGGCCTGCAAATCCACAAACCGATCCCGGTAGCGGCGGTAGGCATCCCCATCGCCATGCAAATCAGTGACTACCATCGCCACCCCGGCCTCCAACGACCAGAGGCGGGGGAAGGGTTTTGCCGGAATAAGACTCATAGATAGCAAGGAGTAGGTAGTAGGTAGTAGGTAGTAGGTAGTTAGGTAAATATACTCAGTAGATCCAAATTTGAGGAGCCAGCACGTCCACGTGCAGCGGTGTTCGGCACGTGGGCGTGCCTCATCCCTCGGAAAATTGGATCCACTGATACTACTTACTACCCTACTCCCTACTTCTTACTCCGTACTCCCTATCCTCGCTTTCATCCACCAGGCGCTGTTATGAAAATCGGCCACGGCGTTGCCGGGGTGAACCAGGCTGTCGAAGATAGGCCGGTCTTCGTCTTTGAGCGACATTTCCAGCACCGGCAGCGCATCCTCGATCTGGGCCAGGGTGCGCGGCCCAATAATGGGGGCGGTGATGCCGGGCTGGTCTTTGCACCACAACAGCGCCAACTGCGAAGCGGTTACGCCCCGCTCCTGGGCCAGTTGGACCATTTTGGCCCCCACTTCGCGCCCGCTCAGGTTGACCCGCTCGTTCATAAAGTTGCGCCCTTCGGCCAGGCGCGAGCCGGGCGGGGCGGCCTCGCCGGGTAAATATTTGCCCGCCAGCAGCCCCATCGCCAGGGGAGACCAGGGCAGCACGGCCAAATTATACTTTTGGGCCAGCGGGATCAACTCGTTTTCAATCCGCCGGTCCAGCAAATTGTAGGGCGGCTGTTCGCTGGTATAGCGCGCCCAACCGTATTGGCGGCTGATGGCCAGCCCTTCCATAATAATCCAGGCCGGAAAGGTGCTGGAGCCGATAGACAGCACTTTGCCCGCCCGCACCAGGTCATCCAGCGCCCGCAGCGTTTCCTCGTGGGGAATAAAGGGCGAGGGCCGGTGCAGTTGGTACAGATCAATCCGGTCGGTTTGCAGCCGGCGCAGCGAATCCTCGCAAGCTTTGACAATATGGTAGCGCGATAACTCCTGGTCGTTGGGGCCGTCGCCCATAGCGTTGTAGACTTTGGTGGCCAGCACAATCCTATCGCGCTGCCCGTTTTCCTTCAGCGCCCGGCCAACAATCCGCTCGCTTTCGCCGCCGTTGTACACATTGGCTGTATCAATAAAATTGATGCCCCCGCCCAGGGCGCGGTTGAGCATGCGGATCGCCTCCTCTGCCGGCGTCGGCCCGCCAAAGTTCATCGTGCCCAAACACAACGGGGAAACTTTAACCCCACTACTGCCTAAAACACGGTATTCCATCAGAATGACTCCTTTACTGCCTCAATACAAAATTTTGCTCAAAAACAGCTTCGTCCGCTCGTGCTGGGGGCGGGTGAAGAGTTGTTCGGGGGTGGCATCCTCGACGATGCGGCCTTCGTCCATAAAGATAACCCGGTCGGCGGCGTTGCGGGCAAAGCCCATCTCGTGGGTTACAACGACCATGGTCATGCCTTCTTTGGCCAGGTTGAGCATGACCTCCAGCACTTCTTTGATCATCTCCGGGTCGAGGGCGCTGGTCGGCTCATCGAAGAGCATAATCTTGGGATGCATGGCCAGGGCGCGGGCAATGGCAACCCGCTGCTGCTGCCCGCCGGAGAGGTGGCTGGGATAAACGTTTTCTTTTTCAGGGATGCCGACGCGGGCCAACTGCTGCCGGGCAATGGCGATGGCCTCGTCCCGGCTGCGTTTGCGGACGACCGTCTGGGCGATGGTGATGTTTTCCAGGGCAGTCAGATGCGGAAAAAGGTTGAACTGCTGAAAGACCATGCCGATTTCCCGGCGCACCGCGTTGATGTCTTTGGTTTTGCGGCTCAGATGCATGCCGTCCACCCAGATATCCCCGGCGGTGGGCGTCTCCAGGTGGTTGATGCAGCGCAGCAGGGTTGACTTGCCGGAGCCGCTGGGGCCGATGATAACCACCACTTCGCCCGCTTTGACGGTCAGGCTGACATTGTTGACCGCCCTCACCGAGCCAAAGTGCTTGTCCAGGTTTTTGACGACAATCATGCCCTCGTCACTCATCGGTCTTCAGCTTTCTTTCCATAGCTTTGACCCCTAACGACAGCACAATGGTCATGGTTAAGTATAAAAAAGCGACGGCGCTGTAGGTTTCCAGGTAGTGAAAAGAGCGGGAGGCGTACAGTTTGCCCAGTTGGGTAATATCACGCACGCCCAGGGCCGACACCAGGGAAGACTCTTTGAGCATGGCGATAAAATCATTGCCCAGCGGCGGCAGCACCCGCCGCACCGCCTGGGGCAAAATAATATAACGCATGGCCTGAAAGTAACTCATGCCCAGCGAGCGGGCCGCCTCCATCTGGCCCCGGCCAATGGACTCAATCCCTGCCCGGAAGATTTCGGCGGAAAAAGCGCCGTAGCTGATAGCCAGAGCGATGATGGCCCGCGCCACAAAGTCCACATTGCGGATGTTTAAAGCCGTGAGCGGGTTTTCCGCCGGCAGCAAACCCGCTTCGGCCAGGCCGGTTCCCAGGTTGTTGATAACGTCAATGGCCCAGGGCGTGACCACAAAAGCCGTATACAGTAAGGTCACTAAAATGGGTACGCCGCGCATGACCTGCACGTACAGCGTAGCGATGTTATAGATAACCGGATTCTTAGAAACACGAGCCAGGCCGGTCAACAAGCCAATGGTAATGGCGATAGCGTAGGCCGTCAGCGTGACCTGGATGGTGGTGATCAGACCGGTTTTAACAAAATCAAAAACTTCGGCGTAGGTTTGGTTATTGTAAAAGGCGTAGGCTAGATAAAGCCCAACCAGCACAATCAGCAGAAACCACCAGGGAAATCGGGATAAGCTTTTCATGGGGCGCGGGCGTCTTTCAAGGTTAAGTGAACCATTCTACAATTGGCAGGGGGATTTGGCAAGTAAAACTTTCCCCGGCCTCTTAATTTGATTAGCTTGATTGCCGGATCGGTGGTAGGATAGGCCAACTTTAAGCGGGGATATCTATTTGCCAGCCAAACTAATGTTTTCTACGAGGCTGAGGCTAAGAACAAGGCTGCGCTTGTTTTATCCTTCTTAAGTAGAACTTTGTATTAGTTCTTAACAAAATCAAAACGAGCAGCCACCTCTGAAAAAGTCATGTCATTCCGACGGGAGGGAGGAATCTTCTTTACCGCTGCCTAAACTTTTAGACAAGGACACAGATTTCTCGCTGGCGCTCGAAATGACATACTGGCATCAAGCATGTTAAATCGTAACGAAATTTATACAATTCTGTACTTAGCCTTAGCCTTTGCCTTAGCCTTAAATTAATTACAACAAGGGAGATATTATCATGGAGCAAGTTGGATTTATTGGCCTGGGGATTATGGGCCAGGGTATGGCGCATAACATTTTGAAAGCCGGGTTTCCGCTGACGGTCTGGAACCGGACTGCGAGTAAAGCCGAGCCGCTGCTGGCCGCCGGGGCCAAGGCCGGACAAAATCCCGCCGACATAGCCGCTCACAGCGACATCGTTCTGATCTGCGTCAGCGATACGCCGGATGTGGAGAATGTTATTCTGGGCGAAAACGGGGTGTTGGCCGGGGTGAAAGCCGGCAGCCTGGTGATTGATTGCAGCACCATCAGCCCGATTGCCACCCGCAAGCTGGCCGAAAAGCTGGCCGCAGCGGGCGCGGCCATGCTCGATGCGCCGGTGAGCGGCGGTAGTGAAGGCGCGGCGCGAGGGACTCTTTCGATCATGGTCGGCGGGGAAACCAAAGATGTCGAGCGGGCGATGCCGGTTTTTGAGGCGATGGGTAAAAAGATTACTCACGTGGGGCCAGTGGGGGCGGGTCAGACGGTCAAGCTGGTCAACCAGATTTTGGTGGTTGGCAACTGCCTGGCCATGTGCGAGGCCCTGTTGTTTGCCCAGGCCGGCGGGGTGGACACGGCCAAAGCCCTGGAAGCGGTCGCCGCCGGGGCCGCCGGCAGTTGGATGTTGAGCAATCGCGGCCCGCAGATCTTGCAGCGCGACTGGCGGCCTGGTTTTACCATTGATTTGCAGCAAAAAGATGTCCGCCTCATCCTCAACGCCGCCGACGAACTGGGCGTGCCCCTGCCCGGCACCGCTTTGATTTTCCAGCTTTACCGCACCCTGCAAGCCCAGGGACTGGGCAGCCAGGGCAACCACGCCCTAGTCAAAGCCCTGGAACACCTGGCCGGTTTTGAAATAGAAGCGATTCCTCCGTCCTCTACGTAAAACTTCTTGACGGAGCCAGGAAATGGTCGTCAACGAAATACAAGCAGCTATTGAAGCCATCGAGAAAGAGGCTGGTCTCTATGAGAAAACAAGCTTTGACAGCCGGGTAGATGCCATAGACACCCTTGAGTTCAACATCATTGATCGGATTGAGGGACTGCTGCAAACACTCCATCCGCCGGAAGAACTGCTCCCCCTAAAACAACACGCCGAGAGGGTCAAGCGCCAACTGGAAGCGATTGATGAAGCCCTGTTTCAACGACTGCGGGCAGACATCCGCCGGGGCGCCTGCACCGGAGCAGTGTTCAAGGATTTGATTGAGGCGTATGTTGGGCGTGACGCCGGCGGCAGACAGTCACAAGCTGAGCCAGGCTATGATAACCTTGACCTGTTTGTCAATGGCTTGCTGCTCAGATGGGCTGTCCCCGGCGAAACAAAAGTCAGAGAGCCGGAGATGGTCTATTATCAACCAACTCCCGCTCGCATCATTTTCGAGTTGGTCGAGAAAGCTCAACTCACGGGAGAAGATGTTTTCTACGATGTGGGGTCTGGCCTGGGTCATGTGCCCATCCTGGTGAATTTGCTTAGCGGCGCTGCCGCCAAAGGGATCGAATTTGAGCCGGCTTATGGCGATTATGCCAGCCTGTGTGCGGCAGACCTCAACCTGTCACGGGTAACGTTTATCCAGGCAGACGCCCGGACAGCCGACTACTCCGATGGAACGGTCTTCTTTATATACACACCCTTTGAGGGCCGCATGCTGCAAGCAGTGCTGGCAAGGCTGCGGGGAGAAGCACACAGGAGAAGGATCAGGCTCTTCACCTATGGACCTTGTACGCCCCAGGTAGCCCGGCAAAGTTGGCTCAAACATATAGACCAAAATGGAGATCACCCATACAAACTGGGTACATTCCAAAGTGGATAGCTTGCGGCTTAAATTGGACTTACGACCATAATCATTGTATTATCGCCCCTATATACCTTTAATTATGGGAGATAACTGGATGGATTTAGAGCTAACTGCCAAGCGCCAAACCTACCTGGGCTTGTTTATGGTTACGCTGGCGACCTTAATGTACGAAATTTTGTTGACCCGCATTTTTAGCGTGACCATGTGGTATCACTATGCCTTTGTCGCTATCTCGGTGGCTCTGTTTGGCATGTCGGTCGGCGCAATCATCGTCTACTTGTTTCCGCACATCTTTACCCCGGCCAGGGTCAAGTATCAGCTTGGCTTAAGCGCCCTGCTGTTTGCGGTCTCGATGGTGGTCAGTTTTTTAACCCACTTAACTATTCCCTTTGTCGGCGAGGACTGGTCGCTGGTGGGGTTGTATTCCATTGTTTTAACTTATGTGGTTATTTCGATCCCTTTTGTCTTGAGCGGGGTTTGCGTGGCCCTGGCCCTAACCAAATTTCCGGCGCAGGTAGGTAAGCTATACGCCGCAGATTTAGCCGGGGCAGCCCTGGGCTGTGTGCTGGTCATCTATCTTCTAAAAGTTACCGATGGCCCTACCGCCGTTATTGCTATCGCCGGGTTGGCCATGCTGGGGGCGATATTTTTTATCACTGAAACAGGTCGAAAAAGATTGATGCAGGTAGCCGTTCTCTCGGCGGTTTTGCTGGCTCTCTTTGCCGGCGGCCATACCTGGCTGGTTCAGCAGCAGTCGCCCTGGCTGCGCTTAATCTGGGTTAAAGGTGAATTAGAGTCGCGGCCTCTGTTTGAAGCCTGGAACTCCTTCTCCCGGATTCGGGTCAGCGGCGACCCCAATACGCCGGAGTATCCTTTTGGCTGGGGGCTTAGCCGGACTTACGTAGACCAGAAGAAGGTCAGGCAGATTCATATGAATATTGACGCCACCGCCGGCACGGTGATGACCGGCTTTGATGGCAACCTGGAAAGCCTGGAACATCTTAAATATGATATGGTCAATGTGGCCCACTATCTCAGGCCCGACTCTGATGTGCTGGTGGTGGGGGCCGGCGGCGGGCGCGATGTGCTTTCGGCGCTGGCCTTTAAGCAAAAGTCGGTGGTAGGCGTAGAAATTAACGAAAATATCCTCAAAATTGTCAACCAGAAATTTGGCGACTTTACCGGCCACCTGGACCAATATCCCCAGGTAACGTTTGTTAACGACGAAGCCCGGAGTTACATTGCTCGCTTAAAAACTAAGGTAGATATTATTCAGATTTCGCTGATTGACTCCTGGGCTGCCACTGCCGCCGGAGCTTTTGTGCTGTCTGAAAATTCACTCTATACCCTGGAAGCGTGGCAAATTTTCCTCGAGCATCTTAAACCGGGCGGTATTTTAACCGTTTCGCGCTGGTACTTTCGTGACCTGCCCGCCGAGATGTACCGCTCTATAGCTCTGGCCAGCGCTGCCCTGCGCCAGGTAGGGGTAGAAAACCCGCGTGACCACATTATCATTATCCGGCGCATGCGCGGCGAAGGAGCCGCAGGGCCGGATGGGATTGGGACTATGCTCATCAGCAAAGACCCTTTTTCAGCTCAAGATATAACGGCGGTTGAAGAAATTGTGGCCAAGGGCGGGCTTGAACTGGTGCTCAGCCCCGCTGATGCCCTTGACCCCACCTTTATCACCCTGACTACCGAGCCAGACCTGACTTCATTTTTTGCCGCATTTCCGCTGGATATTAGCCCGTCTACCGATAATAAACCTTTCTTTTTTCATATGCTTCGCTTTAGAGACATCTTTAACCCGGACATCTTTCAGGGCAAGAGCAACTTTAATGTCAAAGCGGTCTCTACCCTGGGTGTTTTGCTCTTAACGGTCACAGGGTTAACCTTTTTATGTATTATCATCCCCCTGGCGCTGACCACGCAAAAGCAAACGTTGCGGGGCAGTCTGCCCTTTTTCCTGTTTTTTGCCGGAATTGGCCTGGGCTTCATGCTGGTTGAAATCTCTCAAATGCAGCGGCTCATTGTTTTCTTGGGTCATCCCACCTATAGTTTATCAACGGTACTGTTTACCCTGCTCCTGTCGAGCGGTCTGGGGAGTTTTCTCACCCAAAAAATTAATGGTACTGGCTTAACCCGCCCTGCCCTCAGAAATTTGCTCCTGCTGTTAGGCATGTTGATTATTTTTGGCAGTCTCACCCCTTATGTTATCAGTTACTTTCAAGCGGCGACCACCCCTGTCCGAATTTTGGCCTCGGTGGCAATTCTTTTCCCACCGGGGTTATTAATGGGCATGGCCTTTCCTTTGGGTATGAGCCTGGCCGCTAAAAAAGCAGCAGCTTTAACGCCGTGGTTATGGGGCATCAATGGGGCAACCTCGGTCTGTGCCTCGGTGCTGGCGGTGGTGGTAGCCATGAATTGGGGCATTGCCACCGCCTTTTGGGCGGGTTTTTCATGTTATGTGGTGGCCTTTGTCGCCTTTGTCTGGGCCAGCTGGGGAACTTTAAGCCTTAAACAGCAAGAACAGATCCGCCAGCCTCTCCCCACCCCTTGATTCAGTAAAGGAGTGCGGACTTTAGTCTGCTTCAAGAGAAATCTATCTTATCGTGATACCGCCTGGTATCAACAAAAAAGGGCGAGTGAACCGGATGGTTCACTCGCCCTTTGCTATCATAGGGGCACGGCCTTGCGCCTGCCCTTTGGGGGCGACCGCAAGGGCGCGCCCTTGCATTACACCATTACTTATTCAGCCGGGGGCGCGTTTTTGAAAGCGCCAAACAAGGCCGAGAAGTAGGTGAAATCGCCCACCCGGCCTGTGTGTAACGGACTGGCGGCATCCCACTGCGCTTCATAACTGGCGATCACATCCTGCGCGTCCAACTCGCTCCCATCGTGGAACTTCACCCCTGCCCGCAGCTTGAACGTCCACTCCGTCAACTCATCATTCG
>Ga0209172_10000205_pt1 | contig 176269 bp, 178 predicted proteins | sample LarsenN4metaG_FD_184113 | JGI IMG/M metagenome (GOLD analysis project Ga0209172, IMG submission 184113) | Hot spring sediment bacterial and archeal communities from British Columbia, Canada, to study Microbial Dark Matter (Phase II) - Larsen... ... | reverse complement strand
CTCGATCCGCGCCCACTCCGCATCGCTCATCCAGTAATGCCCCTTGGACATGACACCTCCCGCCCGCCTGCGGAAAGTGAACCACCAAAAAGCGACACAGGGAATCCCTATTGAGTACGGACCCTAGGGCGGAAGCGGCGTCCTGTCCCGCGCGGCGTCGGCGACCATCGCCGGCACCTCCGGCCGCTGGCCGAGCGGCGGCAGGACGATGCCCGCGAATCCGGTCGCGGCGACGGCGGCCGGGATGTCGTCCTGCACATGCCCCCAGCGGGCGACGAAGAGCGGCAGCAGGATCGACCGCGCCGGGGCGCCGGTCAAAGCCTCGGCAAGGCGGGGCGCTTCCTCGATGAACCCGGTGCGGATCTCGGCGAAGGCGGTCGTCCCGCCGAGGCTCCGGGCGATGGCCCGCGCGGCCTCGGCCGGCTTCCGGCTCTGGCCCGACCCGTGCGCGGCAAGGATCAGCGTCGTCTCGCGCGCCTCCCACCCGGCCGCCCCGGCGGCGGCGGTCGCCGCGGCGGCGGCAAGTGCCGGCGTGCCGGGCAGAAGGCCGAAGGGGCAGAGGATGTTCGCCTCCGCGGCGCCGGCCGCGGCCAGACGTTCCGGCAGGAGGGTGCGGATGAACCACCCGTCGGCCATGAAGAAGGGAAAGACGAGGGGCCGCGAGAGCGGCGCCAGCGCGCGGCCCAGCGCGGCAGGGTCGGCCAGCGTGGCCGAGGCGACGGTCCAGCCGGGCAGGTGGCCCGCGACGGCCCGCGCGAAGGCGGCCATCTCGGCCTCGGCCGGTGCCGGATCGGAGGGCTGCCCGTGGGCGACGATGAGAAGGCTGTCCGTCATCCTCCGGATCTAGCGCAACCTGCGCCCCCGGTCATCCCCGCGCCGGTGCGGCCGGGGGGCTTCCGCTCGCGCGCGGCCTTGGGCAGTGTGGGCGAAACGGGAGGCACCGATGAAGGTCTTTTTCAGCGAGGAACACCGCCTGCATTTCCCGCAGGCAGAGCTTTCGGGCGGCGAACTCGTCACCCCCTACGAACGGCCCTCGCGCGTGGAATACGTGTTGCGCCGCCTGCGCGAACGCGGGCTGACCGACATTGCCGATCCCGGCCCCTGCGACATGGCGCCCGTCCGCCGCCTGATGGACGCCGGGTTCCTCGCGTTTCTCGAAACGGCCTGGGACGAATGGGTCGCGGCTGGCATGAAGGGCGAGATCATCTGCGCCGGGATGCCGACCCGGCGGATGCGCACCGACCGCATCCCGCGCAACATGGACGGAAAGGTCGGCTATTACTGTCACGCCGCCGAGACGGCGATCACCGCCGGAACCTGGCGCGCCGCCCTGTCCTCCGTCGCCTCTGCGCAGGCGGCGCAGCGCCATGTCGCGGCCGGCGCGCGGGCGGCCTTCGCGCTCTGCCGGCCGCCCGGCCATCACGCGACGGCGGACCAGTACGGGGGCTACTGCTTCCTCAACAATGCCGCGCTGGTGGCCCAGGCCTTCCGCGACGACGGTGCCGAGCGGGTCGCGGTCCTCGACATCGACTTCCACCACGGCAACGGGACGCAGGACATCTTCTATTCCCGCGGCGACGTGCTCTTTGCCTCGCTGCACGGCGATCCCCTCGATGCCTATCCCTACTATCTGGGCTATGCCGACGAGCGCGGGGCCGGCGCGGGCGAGGGGGCGAACCTCAACTACCCGATGCCGCCCGGCACCGGCTATGCGGTCTGGTCCGAGGCGCTCGACGACGCGATCGCGCGGATCCGGGACAGCGGCGCCGCGGCGCTGGTCGTCTCGCTCGGGGTCGATGCCTTCCGGGACGACCCGATCAGCTTCTTCCGGCTGGACAGCGCGGATTTCACCGACGCCGGACGGCGGATCGCGGCGCTCGGCCTGCCGACCGTGCTCTGCTTCGAGGGCGGCTATGCGATCGAGGCTGTCGGCATCAACACCGTCAACGTGCTGGAGGGCTTTCTTGATGCGTAAGGTCAAGATCGCAGCAACCCAGTTCGCCTGTTCCTGGGATCTGCCCGCGAACCTCGACTCGGCGGAACGGGTGGTGCGGCTGGCCGCCTCGCTGGGGGCGCATGTCGTCCTCCTGCAGGAGCTGTTCGCGACGCCCTATTTCTGCATCACCGAGGATCCCGCGCATTTCGCCCATGCCCAGCCGTTCGAGGGCAATCCCGTCGTCGCCCGCTTCGCGGCGCTGGCGCGTGAGCTCGGCGTCGTCCTTCCGGTCAGCTTCTTCGAACGCGCCGGGCAGGCGCATTTCAACTCGGTCGCGGTGGCCGACGCGGATGGCCGCGTGCTCGGCCTCTACCGCAAGAGCCACATCCCCCAGGGACCGGGCTACGAGGAGAAGTACTACTTCTCGCCGGGCGATACCGGGTTCCGCGTCTGGGACACGGCCGCCGGGCGCATCGGTGTCGGCATCTGCTGGGACCAGTGGTTCCCCGAATGTGCCCGCGCGATGGCGCTCCGGGGGGCGGAGATGCTGCTCTACCCGACCGCGATCGGCTCCGAGCCGCCGGCCCCCGGCTATGACAGCCAGCCGCACTGGGAAATGACGATGCGCGGGCACGCCGCGGCGAACATCATGCCGCTCGCCGCCTCGAACCGGATCGGGCGCGAGGAACAGGGGGATCGCTTCGTCGAATTCTACGGCTCGTCCTTCATCGCGGGGCAGACCGGGCAGATCGCGGCGCGGGCGTCGCGCGAACGCGAGGAGGTGCTGGTCGCGGAATTCGACCTCGACGCCATCGCCGAGCTTCGCCGCAGCTGGGGCCTGTTCCGCGACCGGCGGACCGACCTCTACCGCCCGCTTCAGACCCTCGACGGCGGCGGCTGAACGGGCGGGGGCCGGCGGCCGGGCCAGTCGGTCGCCCGGTGCCAGGCCTGGGCCAGGCGCAGGATCGGCAGGTCCGCTCCCGCCGGGCCGAAGAGCTGCATCCCCATCGGCAGGCCCTGCGCGCCGAACCCGACCGGGACCGAGATGCAGGGCACACCAGCCAGCGAGACCGGGATCACCACCTCCATCCAGCGGTGGTAGGTGTCCATCCGGCGGCCGCCGATCGCCTCCGGCCAGCGCCAGTCGGCCGGAAAGGGCCAGACCTGCGCCGAGGGCAGCGCGAGCGCGTCGAAGCGGTCGAAGAGGCGGGCGAGGGCGGCGAACCACTCCGATCGCGTGACGCTCGCCGCATGGACGGCCTCCGCCGACAGGGCGAAGCCCTGCTCGATCTCCCACACCGCCTCGGGCTTCAGACGGGCGCGCCGGTCGGGATCGTCGTAGAGCGCCCGCTTCGCCCCCGCGTTCAGGAAGGCGCGCAGCACGGTCCAGGCGCTCCACAGGCGGCCGGCGGGAAAGGGGGGCGGCACCGGCTCGACGGCGCAGCCGGCCTCCTCGAGCACCGCCAGCGCCGCCTCGCAGAGCGGCAGGATGCCGGGCTCGCAGGGATAGGCCCCGCCCCAGTCGCCCAGCCAGCCGATCCGGGTGCCGGCGACCGGCGCGTCAAGCCAGCCGGTCAGCGGCGGGGCCTCGCGCGCGAAGGGCACCTCGCGGTTCGGTCCGGCAAGCACCTGCAGCAGCCGCGCGACATCCTCCGGGCAGCGGCCCATCGGGCCGTCCGTCGCCAGCGTCGCCATGAACGTGTCGCCCTGCGCGTCGGACGGCACAAGGCCCCAGGTCGGACGGAAGCCATAGACGTTGCAAAAGGCCGCCGGGTTGCGCAGCGATCCCATCATGTCGGACCCGTCCGCCACCGGCACCAGCCGCGCCGCAAGCGCCGCCGCGGCGCCGCCGGACGAACCGCCCGCGCTGCGCGAAAGGTCATAGGGGTTCCGCGTCACCCCGTGCACGGGGTTGAACGTGTGCGAGCCGAGGCCCCATTCCGGCGTGTTGGTCTTGCCGATGAAGATGGCGCCCGCCGCCCGCAGCCGCGCCGCCACCAGATCGTCCCGGTCCGGCACGAAGTCGGCGAAGAGGGGCGAGCCCCAGGTCGTCCGCAACCCCTTCGTCGCCACGAGATCCTTCACCGCGACGGGCATGCCGTGCAGCCAGCCGCGCGGCGGCGCGGCGTCCGCGGCGCGCGCCTCGGCGAGCAGGTCGTCGCGCGGACGCAGCGAGACGATGGCGTTGACGGCCGGATTCACCCTGTCGATCCGGTCGAGGAAGGCCGTCATCACCGCCTCGGCCGACAGCGCACCGGCGGCGATCCCGGCGGCGAGGTCCGTCGCCGAGAGGCCGGTCGGATCGTCCGGCCCGGTCGTGTCCTCCATCAGCGGGCCGGGGAAGGAAGCGGGGGGGCGAACCGCCCCCCCGCCCCGGTCGCGGGCTGCACCCGGCCCGTCATTTCTGCAGTTCGGTCCAGATCTTCGAGTACATCTCCTGCGCCTTGGGCGAGCAGGTGGGGATGAAATGCCCCTTGTCGGCGAACTCCGCCGGGATGACGATCTCGGGCGCGGTCTTCATGTCCTCGGGCATGAAGGCTTCAGACCCCGAAATCCCGTTGGCGTAACGCGCGAAGGCCGAGATCAGCGCCGCGTTCTCCGGTTCGGCGATGAAGTTGAGGAAGGCATAGGCGTTGTCGACGTTCTTGGCGTCCTTCAGAAGCATGACCTGATCCATCCAGACGACGAAGCCCTCCTTGGGGTAGCCGTACTGGACATCGGGGTTCTTCAGACGCGCGCGCATGATCGCGCCGTTCCAGTAGACCGAGGCCGGCACGTCGTTGGAGGCCATCTTCTCCTCCATGCCGTAGTCCATGCTCATCCATTTCGGCTTGGCCGCGATCAGCCTGTCGCGGACGCGCTTCAGCACCTCGACGTCCTCGGTGCAGGGCTCGCCCCCTTCATACATGATGGCAAGGGCCATCACGTCGTTCATCTCGGGCGTCACGTTCACCTTGCCGACCAGTTCCTCCGGCGGGTCGAGCCAGATCGCGCTGGTGTTGATGTCGCCGCCGTAGACCGACTTGTTCACGGCAACGCCGGTCGTGCCCCACTGCCACGGGATCGAATACTTGCGGCCGGGGTCGTAATCGACGTTCATCCATTCCGGCGCGATGTTCTTGTGATTGGGGATCTTCGAGAGATCGAGTTCCTGCACGAGGCCCTTCTCGATGTAGATCGGCACGTAGTTCGCCGACGGGACGACGAGATCGAAGCCCGATGCGCCGGCCTCCACCTTGGCAAGCGCGGTGTCGTTCGAATCGTAGTCGGTGACCGTGACCTTGATGCCGGTCTCGGCCTCGAACTTCGCGAGCAGCTCCGGGCTGGTGTAGTTTCCCCAGTTGTAGAGCTGGAGCTCGCCCTCGGCGAGCGCCGGCCCCGCAAGGGCAAGCAGTGTCGTCGTGATCAGCAGGCGTTTCATCGTGTTCTCCCGTCGGTGTTCAGGCGGTTCAGGACCGCTCTCTGGTCAGTAAGAAGAATGCCGTCAGCATGACCACCGTCAGGCCGAGCAGCATGGTGGAAATCGCGTTCACCTCCGGCGTGACGCCGCGGCGAAGCTGGCCCAGCATATACGTGGGCAGGGTGTCCTGTCCCGCCGATTTGACGAACTCCGTGATCACCACGTCGTCAAGCGAGATGACGAAGGCCAGCATCGCCCCGGCGATGATGCCGGGCAGGACGAGCGGCAGCGTGACATGGCGGAAGGTCTGCCAGGGCGTCGCATAAAGGTCGGCCGCCGCGGTTTCGAGCGACAGGTCCATCCCCTCGAGCCGGGCGCGGATCGGCAGGTAGGCGAAGGGCACGCAGAAGGCGGAATGGGCGAGGATCAGGTAGCCGAGCCCCTGATAGCCGATCCAAAGCTTGATCCAGGCGAAGAAGATGAGGAGCGCGACGGCGGTCACGATCTCGGGCACCATCAGCGGCTGGTTGATCATCACGTAGATCAGGGTCTGTCCCCGGAACGGCTTGGTCCGGGTGGTGCCGAGCGCCGCCATCGTGGCAACCGTGGTCGAGATCAGCGCCGCCGTCGTGGCCAGGATCAGCGACCGCAGCGCGGCGTCCTGCACGTCGGTGTTGTTCCAGGCCTCGACATACCACTGGGTCGAGAAGCCTCCCCACTGCATGACCGAGCGGTTGGCGTTGAAGGAATAGACCACCATCGTCACGATCGGCAGGTAGAGCAGCGCGAAGGCCGCGATGGCCACCGTCGAGAAGCCCGGCAGCCGCGTGACATCGAAGGCGCGGCGGCGCTCAGCCATCGCGGCGTCCTCCGGTCGCGACGCGGACGTAGAAGAGCAGCGCCACCGTGACCACGATCAGCAGCATGACCGACAGCGACGAGCCGAGCGGCCAGTTGCGGCCCTGGCCGAACTGTAGCTCGATGAAGTTGCCGATCATCATGTTCTTGCCGCCGCCGAGGACGCGCGGGGTGACATAGGCGCCGAGCGCCGGGATGAAGACCAGGATCGATCCGGCGATGATGCCGGGCCGGATGATCGGCAGGATGACCCTGCGCAGCACGCCGAGGCGCGAGGCGTAAAGGTCGTAGCCGGCCTCGATCAGCCGCATGTCGAAGCGGTCGATGGCGGCGAAGAGCGGCAGGACCATCAGCGGCAGGTAGACATAGGTCATGCCGATCAGCACGGCGGTGTCGGTGTAGAGCAGCTGCAACGGCTCGGACCGCAGCCCCAGGCCGAGAAGGACCTGGTTCAGCAGCCCCTCGTTGCGGATGATCTCGAGGATGGCGAAGGTGCGGATCAGCAGGTTGGTCCAGAACGGGATGGTGATCAGGAACAGCCACATCGCCCGCTGCGCCGGCGGCCGCGTCGCGATGAACCAGGCGGTCGGCAGGCCGACCGCGAAGGTGATCAGCGTCGTCGCGAGCGCGAGCTTCACGGACCGCCAGAAGATCGTGATGTGGGCGTCGGCCCAGGTCGTCACTGCGGGATCGAAGATGTCGCGCTCGCGGAAGATCTGGAACCAGGCCTCGGTCGTGAACGGCCGCTGGACGCCGGTGTAGTCGCCGGGCGTCAGGAAGGAATAGACGAGCACGATGAAGAGCGGGCCGATCGCCGCGACGAACAGCAGCACCAGCGCCGGCACCGACAGCCACCAGTTCCGGCGCACCCGGTCGCGGTCCCGCCGTTCCTCGAGCGTCGCCGCCATCAGTCCTCCAGCACCTGCACCGAACCCGGCGCGAAGGTGATCCCGGTCTCGGTCCCGACCGCCGGCCCGCTCTGGCCCTCGGGCCCGGACTGCAGCCGCGCGACGACCTCGGTGCCGTCGGACAGGGCGACATGGATATGGCTGTCGGTGCCGAAATAGACCGAATTCGTGACCCGCCCCGGAAGGGCGCCCTCCGTCCCCTGCGGAACGAGGCGGACATGCTCGGGCCGGACCGCCAGCGTCACCCTGCCCGCGCCCCTGGCAACCGGAACGGCGCCGCCGGGCAGGGCTGCGACCCCGCCCGACACCGTGGCCGGGATGAAGTTGGTCTCGCCGATGAAGTCGGCCACGAAGCGGTTCACCGGCCGCGAATAGATCTCGCGCGGGCTGCCCGACTGCAGGATGTGCCCGGCCGACATGACCGCGATGCGGTCCGACATCGTCAGGGCCTCCTCCTGGTCGTGGGTGACGAAGATGAAGGTGATCCCGGTCTCGGTCTGGAGCCGCTTGAGTTCGATCTGCATCGCCTGCCGGAGCTTGAGGTCAAGCGCCGAGAGCGGCTCGTCCAGCAGCAGGACCTTGGGCGCGGGCGCAAGCGCGCGCGCGAGGGCGACGCGCTGCTGCTGGCCCCCCGAAAGCTGGCTGATGCGGCGCCCGGCCATGGCGTCAAGCTTGACCAGCGCCAGCATCTCGGCGGTGCGCCGCTTCACCTCGTCCCCCGGCCGCCCCAGCATCGCCAGCCCGAAGGCCACGTTCTGGGCGACCGTCAGGTGCGGGAACAGCGCATAGGACTGGAACACCGTGTTGACCGGGCGGCGGTTCGGCGGCAGGTCGGTGATGTCCGTCCCGTCCAGCAGGATCGATCCCGAGGTCGGGCTCTCGAACCCGGCGATCATGCGCAGGAGCGTCGTCTTGCCGCAGCCGGACGGGCCGAGGAGGGTGAAGAACTCTCCCGACCGGACGGCGACCGACACGTTGTCAAGCGCCCTGACCGCCCCGTCGCCCTGGCCGAAGACTTTCGAGACGCCGCGCGCCTCAACGGCGATGGCTTCGCTCACCCAGGGGCTCCCCGTCCGTTTGTTGTTGGCGTCATGCTGAACCGGAAGGCGGCTGTTTTGCAAGGGGCAGGGCCGGGCGGCGCTGCATCCACGGCGCCGCCTGCTCGATCTCGGCGCAGAGGGCGATCAGCATCTCGTCCTCGCCGAAGGGCGCGGCGAGGTGGACGCCGACCGGCAGGCCGTCCGCGGTCATGTGCAGCGGCAGCGAGGCGGCCGGCTGCCCCGACGCGTTGAACACGGCGCAGAAGGGGGAATAGTCGAAGACCATGCCGGGGCCGATCCGGTAATGGACGTAATCCCGCTCCGCATGGCCGAAGCGCCCGATGACGGCCGGCGGCTCGGCGAGGGTCGCCGACAGCAGGATGTCGAACCTGTCCCCGAAGAAGGCGGCCATCTCGCGGCCGAAGGCGTGGATCTTGCCCACCGCCTCCAGGTAGTCGGCGCCCGACAGGGTGGCGGCATAGGCGAGCGCGCCCTGTGCCACGCCCTCGATCAGGCCCTCGGGGTCGCGCCCGGCCAGCGGGCCGCGCACCGACAGGGCCGTGCCGCAGGCTACGATCTTCGTCCATGCCCGCATCATGCCCTTCACGTCGGCGGCCGGCCGGGCCGGTTCGACGGCATGGCCGAGCGCTTCCAGCTTCCGGCCCGCGGCATGGACCGCCTCGCGGCATTCGGGGTGGATCGCCTCGCCGGTGAAGGCGGTGTCGCACAGCGCCACGCGCAGGCGGCGCGGCGGGCGGGACATCGCCTTCAGGTATCCCTCCCGCAGCGGCGGCGCCCAGTAGGGCGCGCCGGGATCGGCGCCCGCGCAGGCGTCCAGCATCGCCGCCGTGTCGCGCACCGACCGCGACAGGAAGCCGTCGATCGCCATGCCCGCCCAGCCCTCGCCGGCATAGGGGCCGTCGGGCAGGCGCGCGCGCGTCGGCTTCATCCCGAACAGGCCGCAGCACGACGCCGGGATGCGGACGGACCCGCCCCCGTCGGAGCCATGCGCCATCGGCACGATCCCCGCCGCCACCGCCGCGCCGGCGCCGCCCGAGGATCCGCCCGGCGTTCGGCCGGGATTCCAGGGATTGCGCGTCGGGCCGCCATAGACGACCGCCTCGGTCGCCGGTCCCACGCCGCCCTCGGGCGCGGTCGTGCGGCCGAAGGTCACGGCGCCGGTGGCCCGGATCCTCTCGAAGATCGCGCTGTCGCGGGGATAGCGGGTGCCGGCGAACAGGCGCGAGCCGCAATGCGAGGGGAAGTCCACCGCCTCGCAGCCCAGGTCCTTGATGAGGAAGGGCACGCCCCGGAAGGGGCCGTCCGGCAGGCCGGCCGCGATCGCCCGGCGTGCGACATCCTCCTGCACCAGGACCACGGCATTGAGGCCGGGGTTCAGGGCGCCGACCCGGGCGAGGGCGAGATCGAGAAGTTCGCCGGGTGTGACCTCGCCCTTGGCGACAAGCCGGGCAAGGGCGGTGGCGTCGTGGCGGTCGTAGTCAGGATTCATGGGCGGCTCCCTCGGTCTCGCCCGACTTCTTGGTTTGTTTCCGCGGGCTCTGCAACGCGATGGCCGCACCCTTGTCCGGCGGGCGGCCGGGACCGGACGCGCCGGGGGAGGGCGGACGCGATCACGCCGGTTTGTCCGCGGCCGGTCCGGCCGTCACTGGACCGGAAGGTCCGGGCCGCTATCCTTTCGCTGCCGAACCGATGGGGGTTATCGCCATGCCGCTTCGCGCCGCCGCCGCGCTGACCCTCGGCCTCGCCGCGCCCATCGCCACGCCCCTCGCCGCCCAGACGCCTGTCGATCTCGAACTCGTCCTGCTTGCCGATTCCTCGGGCTCCATCAGCAACGATGAGATCGCCTTCCAGCGCGCGGGCTACGCGCGGGCGATGACCGACCCCCGCGTGCTGGCGGCGATCGCCAGCACCTCCACCGCCTCGATCGCCGTCACCTATGTCGAATGGGGCCAGTTCGACAGCCAGCAGGTGGTGGTGCCCTGGATGCTGATCGCCGGGCCGGATGACGCCGAACGCTTCGCCGCGGCGATCATGGCCCCGCCGCGGCTTGCCCGCGGACGCAATGCCATCGGCCAGGCGCTGATCCTCGGGCGCGACCTGATCGAGGGGAACGCGTTCGACGGCTGGCGGCGGATCATCGATTTCTCGGCGGATTCGACCGGCAACTTCAACGGCCCCGCGATCGAGGAGGGGCGCGCCGCGGCCCTCGCCGCCGGCATCACGATCAACGGGCTTGCCGTCCACTGCCGCGACTGCGCGGCCGGATCGGGCTATTCGGACGACCTTGCCGCCGAGTTCGAGGCGCGCATCATCGGCGGGCCCGGCGCCTTCGTCGTCAGCGCCGAGAATCCCGCCGCCTTTGCCGAGGCGGTGCGCCGCAAGCTGATCCTCGAGATCTCGGGCCTGCACGGCGGCCCCGCCTTCGCCGGCCGCTGAGGGCCTGACCGTTCGGGCAGGTGGCCTTGCGGCCCCAACGTCCCCCCACTAAGACAAGCGTAATCGAACGGCGCTAGACCCGTGTCCCCAGAGCAGAGGCCCGTCCCATGAAGGACCCCCACGACACCTACATGAACACGCTCGTCCCGATGGTGGTCGAACAGACCTCGCGCGGCGAACGGGCCTACGACATCTACTCGCGGCTTCTCAAGGAACGCATCATCTTCCTTGCCGGCCCGGTGCATGACGGCCTCTCGACCCTGATCTGCGCGCAGCTCCTCTTCCTCGAGGCGGAGAACCCCTCGAAGGAGATCTCGATGTACATCAACTCGCCCGGCGGGGTCGTGACCTCGGGCCTGTCGATCTACGACACGATGCAGTACATCCGGCCCAAGGTCTCGACGCTCGTGATCGGTCAGGCCTCGTCGATGGGCTCGCTCCTGCTTGCCGCCGGCGAAAAGGGGATGCGCTTCGCGCTCCCGAACGCGCGGATCATGGTCCATCAACCGTCGGGTGGCTACCAGGGCCAGGCGACGGACATCATGATCCACGCCCAGGAGACACAGAAGCTGAAGAACCGCCTGAACGAGATCTATGTCAAGCACACCGGCCAGAAGCTCGAGACGGTCGAGGCCGCGCTCGAACGCGACAATTTCATGTCGCCGGAGGAAGCCAAGGCCTTCGGCCTGATCGACGACATCCTCGAAAGTCGCGGAAAAGCGGACGAAGCCGAGAAATAGCAGGATTGGGTTGCCGTGTGGTCACAATCCGGGCGCCGCGCCAAATGGCCGTTGTGATGCCATTGGGGCTGGCCTAATCTGAACGCAACGGGCCAGCCGAATGGCCCGATAACGGGATGCCGCGCCGGACGCGTCTCGGCGCCCGCAGAGGATGACGATGGCGACCAACTCAGGCAGCGACAGCAAGAACACCCTCTACTGCTCCTTCTGCGGCAAGAGCCAGCACGAGGTGCGCAAACTCATCGCCGGCCCGACGGTGTTCATCTGCGACGAATGCGTCGAACTCTGCATGGACATCATCCGCGAGGAGACCAAGACCGCCGGCCTGAAATCGGCGGACGGGGTGCCGACGCCGCGCGACATCTGCAAGGTCCTCGACGACTACGTGATCGGGCAGGAACATGCCAAGCGCGTCCTCTCCGTCGCGGTGCACAACCACTACAAGCGGCTGAACCACGCCCAGAAGGCCGCCGACATCGAACTGTCGAAGTCCAACATCCTGCTCATCGGCCCGACCGGCTGCGGCAAGACGCTGCTCGCGCAGACGCTGGCGCGCATCCTCGACGTGCCCTTCACGATGGCGGACGCGACCACGCTGACCGAGGCGGGCTATGTCGGCGAGGATGTCGAGAACATCATCCTCAAGCTCCTTCAGGCCAGCGAATACAACGTCGAACGCGCCCAGCGCGGGATCGTCTACATCGACGAGGTGGACAAGATCACGCGCAAGTCCGACAACCCGTCGATCACCCGGGACGTGTCGGGCGAGGGCGTGCAGCAGGCGCTCCTGAAGATCATGGAGGGCACCGTCGCGTCGGTGCCGCCGCAGGGCGGGCGCAAGCATCCGCAGCAGGAATTCCTGCAGGTGGACACGACCAACATCCTCTTCATCTGCGGCGGCGCCTTCGCCGGGCTCGAGCGGATCATCGCGCAGCGCCACAAGGGCACCGCGATCGGCTTCGGCGCCGACGTCAAGGACCCGGAATCGCGCAACGCGGGCGAGCTCTTCAAGGAGGTCGAACCCGAGGACCTGCTCAAGTTCGGCCTGATCCCGGAATTCATCGGGCGCCTGCCGGTGATCGCGACGCTGACCGACCTCGACGAGGCGGCGCTGGTCAAGATCCTGACCGAGCCGAAGAACGCGCTCGTCAAGCAGTATCAGCGCCTGTTCGACCTCGAGGGCGTCAGGCTCACCTTCACCGAGGACGCCCTCAAGGCGATCGCCAAGCGGGCGATCAAGCGCAAGACGGGCGCGCGCGGCCTGCGGTCGATCATGGAGGACATCCTGCTCGACACGATGTTCGAACTGCCGGGCCTGACCAGCGTCGAGGAGGTCGTGGTGAACCAGGAGGCGGTCGAATCCCCGTCCGTCAAGCCGCTGCTCATCCACGCCGAGACCAAGAAGGGCGCGACGGCCAGCTGACGCCTCGGCGGCTGGACGCGCCGGACCGCGCAGGCTATGTCGGTGCGGCACGAAGCCGATCTGACCGGAGCGCCCCGCATGAACTTCCTTCTCCGCCTCCTGACCTGGTGGAACGGCCAGACGCTCGGCACCCAGGTCTGGACCGCCCGCAAGGGCCAGCGCGTCGGGGAGGACGACCAGGGCAACGTCTTCTACCAGTCGCGCGACGGCAAGCGGCGCTGGGTCATCTACAACGGCGAAAGCGAGGCGTCGCGGATCAGCCCGGACTGGCACGGCTGGCTCCACCACACCTGGGACGAGCCGCCGACGAAGGCGCCGCTCAGGCGGAAGCCCTGGGAACGGCCGCATGTGCCGAACCTGACCGGGACGCCGGCCGCCTACGCGCCGCCGGGTTCGATCCGCCAGGGCGTGCCCGAGGCCCGGCGCGACTACGAAGCCTGGATGCCGGAGTAGGGCAATGGCGAGCCACGCGACAGAGGTGCTGACCGGGGCGGCGGTGATCGCCGCGGCGGCCGGCTTCGTGTGGTATGCATCGCAGGGCACGGGCCTTGTCGGCCAGGGGGCGACCTATCCCCTGAAGGCAAGCTTCCGCTCCGTCGAGGGCGTCACGCTGGGCACCGATGTCCGGCTCGCCGGCGTCAAGGTCGGGACCGTCACCGCGCTTTCACTCAACCCCGAGACCTTCTACGCCGACGCCGTCCTCACCGTTCAGGACACGGTGCTGCTGCCCGACGATTCGACGGCCCTCGTCAGCTCCGAAGGGCTGCTCGGCGGCGCCTTCGTCGAGCTTCAGCCCGGCGGCAGCCCCGAGACCCTCGGCCCCGGGGACGAGATCGAGGACACCCAGGGCGCCGTCTCGGTCATCAGCCTGCTGATGAAGTTCGCCGCGGGCGATGGCGGTGCCGCCGGCGAAAGCGAGGCGGCCGGACCGACCGAATGAGGCTTCTCCTCGCGCTCCTTGTCCTCGCTGCGGCGCCGGCGCGGGCCGAGCAGGTGACCAGCGCGGAAGGGGCCGAACTGCGCGGGCTCGACAAGATCACCGGCCGCACCCAGGACTTCACGCTGCGCGTCGGCGACACGGTCAGGTTCGGGCGCCTCGAAGTCTCGCTCATGGATTGCCGCTACCCGACGGACGATCCGACCTCGAACGCCTATGCCCAGATCATCGTCTTCGACCCGGTGCGCGGGCAGGCCGATTTCGACGGCTGGATGGTGGCCTCGAGCCCGGCGCTCTCGGCGCTCGACCATCCCCGCTACGATGTCTGGGTGCTGCGCTGCCTGCTTCCCGAAACCGCGGCGGCGCCGGAGGACGACGCCGCCGCCGACAGCGATGCGACCAGTGAGGACGGATCGGGCGGCTGACCGGGGGCCGCGAAGTCGGCCGCAACCTTCAGCGCATCCGCCAGCCGGCGCCGGTAGTCCTCCCGCGGGATCTCGATCCCGCCCATCCGCTTCAGGTGCGGGGTCAGGAACTGGGTGTCGAAGAGCGTGAACCCGCCCGCCCGCAGCCGCGCCACCAGATAGGCCAGCGCGACCTTCGAGGCGTCGGTCTCGGCCGAGAACATGCTTTCGCCGAAATAGGCCCCGCCGAGCACGACGCCGAACACCCCGCCCACCAGCCGGTCGCCCGAGAACACCTCCAGCGAATGCGCGGCCCCCAATGCGTGCAGCTCGCCGTAGATGCGCACCAGCGGTTCGTTGATCCAGGTTTCCTCGCGGGCGCCGCAGGCCGTCACCACCGCGTGGAACGCGGTGTCGATGCGGATCGCGTGCGGCCACCTGAGGATCCGCCGCCGGAGCGACCGCGACAGGTGGAACCCGTCCAGCGGGATGATGCCGCGCCGCCGCGGGTCCACCCAGTGCAGCTCGCTGTCCGCGCGGGACTCCGCCATCGGGAAGATGCCCCGCGCATAGGCCTGAAGCATCTCGGCTGCGCTCACCATTCCGGCGCGCCCCGTCCGGGGGCCGGTTCCTTCACGCCGTGCCGTAGGTGGCCGCCAGCCATTTCTCCAGCCAGTGGATGTTGTAGTTGCCAGTCAGCACATCCTGCGCATCCAGAAGCGCGTGGAACAGCGGAATCGTCGTCTCGACCCCCTGGCCGTCCACGATGATCTCGCCAAGCGCACGTTTCAGGCGGGCCAGCGCCTCGGTCCGGTCGCGGCCGTGCACGATCAGCTTGCCGATCAGCGAATCGTAGTAGGGCGGGATGACATAGCCGTCATAGAGCGCGGAATCGATCCGCACGCCGGGGCCGCCGGGGGCATGGAACTGGGTGATCTTGCCGGGGCGCGGCGCAAAGTCGGGGACCCGCTCGGCATTGATGCGGACCTCGATCGCATGGCCGCGGATCTTCAGGTCCTCCTGGCGGAACTCCATCGGCAGGCCGGCCGCCACGCGGATCTGCTCGCGCACCAGATCGACGCCGAAGATCGCCTCGGTCACCGGGTGCTCGACCTGCAGGCGCGTGTTCATCTCGATGAAGTAGAACGCGCCGTCCTCGTAGAGGAATTCGATGGTCCCCGCGCCGCTGTAGCCGATCTTGCCGACCGCGTCGGCGCAGATCCGGCCGATCTCGGCGCGCGTCCTGTCGTCGATCACCGGGCCGGGCGCCTCCTCGAAGACCTTCTGGTGGCGCCGCTGGAGCGAGCAGTCGCGCTCGCCCAGGTGGACGGCCCGCCCCTTGCCGTCGCCGAAGACCTGGATCTCGATGTGGCGCGGCTTCTGGAGGTATTTCTCCATGTAGACTTCGTCGTTGCCGAAGGCGGCCTTCGCCTCCGACCGCGCGGTCCGGAACGCGACCTCGAGCTCGTCCTCGGATTTCGCGACCTTCATGCCGCGCCCGCCGCCGCCGGCGGTCGCCTTCACGATGACCGGATAGCCGATCTCGCCGGCGATGCGCCTGGCCTCGCCGGCGTCGGCGATTCCGCCCTCCGAGCCCGGCACGCAGGGCACGCCGAGCGCCTTCATCGTGTCCTTGGCGGTGATCTTGTCGCCCATGATGCGGATGTGCTCCGCGGTCGGGCCGATGAAGGTGATGCCGTGATCCTCGAGAACCTGCACGAAGGCGGCGTTCTCCGACAGGAATCCGTAGCCGGGATGGATCGCCTGCGCCCCGGTGATCTCGCAGGCCGACACGATGGCCGGCACCGAAAGGTAGCTCTGCGACGACGGGTTGGGGCCGATGCAGACGCTTTCGTCGGCCATGCGCACGTGCATCGCGTCGGCATCGGCCGTCGAATGGACGGCCACCGAGCGGATGCCCATCTCGCGGCAGGCGCGCACGACGCGCAGCGCGATCTCGCCGCGGTTGGCGATCAGGATCTTCTCGAAAGGGGGTTTCGGCACGCCGGCCTCACGCGATGATCAGCAGCGGGGCGCCGTATTCGACCGGACTTCCGTCCTCGACGAGGATGCGCTTGACGGTTCCTGCATGCGGGGCGGGGATGTGGTTCATCGTCTTCATCGCCTCGATGATCATGACCGTCTGACCCTCCTTCACCTCGGCGCCGATCGTGATGAAGGGCTCCGCGCCCGGCTCGGGCGACAGATAGGCCGTTCCGACCATCGGCGAGGTGACGGCGCCCGGATGCGAGGCCGGGTCGCTGATGGCGGCCGCGGCGGCCGCCGCCGGCTGGCCGGGCGCGGGCGCGGCCGGCGCCGCCGGCGCCGCGGCGGCGGCAGCCTCCGGCACGTGGACGACATGCGCCGCGGGTGCTGCGTATTTCGACACCTTCACGTTCAGACTGTCGTTCTCGCCGTATTCCCGCTTCACCGACAGTTCGGCGAGTTCGTTCCTGTTCAGGAGGTCCGCGAGCGCCTGAATGAAGGCCACATCGTTTTCATGCGCCGAGTTGCTCATCCCATTCCTCGATCGGTCCCTGTCCGGTGTGGTTGTTCTTCTGCCCGTGCCGTCCGGCCCCGGTCTGCACCTTGGCGGCTTATAGACGGCTTGCGCGGGCGAGGAAAGCAGTCACGTCGCGCGAACGGCGCCGCCTGCGCGCGGAAAATTTACCGTTTGATAAAAAAAATCTCTTGTGGCAGCCTTCCGCTGCAGGTCGAGGGAGGGCGCGCAACGATGGGACAGCATCAGCCGGGCGTGGCAGCGGGCCGTCTGCCGGCATCAGCCTACGACGCCAACTTCGCCGACATCGCGCCCCGGCTTGACGACCACGAGGCGCGGGTGGCGGCGGACCGCTGCTATTTCTGCTTCGACGCGCCCTGCGTCACCGCCTGCCCGACGTCGATCGACATCCCGCTCTTCATCCGGCAGATCGCCACCGGAACGCCCGAGGCGGCGGCGCGGACGATCCTCGACCAGAACATCCTCGGCGGCATGTGTGCCCGCGTCTGCCCGACCGAGCAGCTCTGCGAGGGCGCCTGCGTGCGCGAGGCGGCCGAGGGCAAGCCGGTCGAGATCGGGCGCCTCCAGCGCTATGCGACTGACAGCCTCCAGGAGCGGGGGATCCACCCCTACCGCCGCGCCGCGCCGACCGGAAAGACGGTGGCCGTCGTCGGGGCCGGCCCGGCGGGGCTCGCCGCGGCGCACAGGCTGGCGATGAAGGGCCACGCGGTCGTCATCTACGACGCGCGGCCGAAGCCGGGCGGGCTCAACGAATACGGGATCGCCGCCTACAAGACGCCGGGCGGCTTCGCGCAGGCCGAGGTCGCGTGGCTCCTCCAGATCGGCGGCATCCGCATCGAATGCGGCAAGGCGCTGGGCCGCGACATCACGCTCGACGGGCTCCGGCGCGACCATGACGCCGTGCTTCTGGCGATGGGGCTCGCGGGGGTGAACGCGCTCGACGTGCCGGGCGCGGACCTTGCCCATGTCGAGGATGCCGTCGCCTTCATCGCCGACCTCCGCCAGGCCGCGGACCGCTCGAAGCTGCCGGTCGGCCGCGATGTCGTGGTGATCGGCGGGGGCATGACGGCGATCGACGCGGGCGTGCAGTCGAAGCTCCTCGGGGCCGAGAACGTCACCATCGTCTACCGCCGCGGCCGCGACCGGATGGGGGCCTCGCAGCACGAACAGGACCACGCGACGCGCGTCGGGGTGAAGATCGTCTACGATGCCGTCCCGGTCGCCATCCACGGCGAGGGCGCCGTGCGCGAGATCGAGTTCGCCTATGCCGCCGACGGCGTGCCGACCGACCAGACCTTCCGCCTGCGCGCCGACCAGGTGATGAAGGCGATCGGGCAGGCGCTCGCGGGCCAGCCCGAGGCGCTGAAGCTCGACGGGCGCAAGATCGCCGTCACCGGGCCGGGGCGGACCTCGCTGCCCGGGGTCTGGGCGGCGGGGGACTGTGCCGCCGGCGGGCAGGACCTGACGGTGACGGCCGTCGCCGAGGGCCGCGACGCCGCCGAGGACATCCACGCGGCGCTGATGGCCTGAAGGGAGGGACGCGGGGATGGACTACGTTGACGGTTTCGTCGCCGCCGTGAAGCGCCGCAACGAGGACGCCTTCGCCGCGACGGCGCGGCTTCTCGCCGAGATCTTCCTCGCGCACGGCGCCACCGAGGTCACCGACTGCTGGGGCGATGACGTGCCCGATGGCGTCCTGACCTCCTTCCCGATGGCGGTCCGGCGCGAACCCGACGAGGCGGTGGTCTTCGGCTGGGTCCGCTGGCCCTCGGCCGCGGCGCGGACCGCGGGCTGGGAAGGGGCGATGGCCGATCCGCGGATGCCGCCGAACGACGCGCTGCCCTTCGACGGCAAGCGCATGATCTACGGCGGGTTCCGCACCATCCAGACCGCCCGCGCAGGCGCCTGAGCGATGCCGGGGCGCGGCCGCCGCATCGCGGGAATGTGCCGTCCGGTCAGCGGCGGGATGCCGATGCGGCCTTGCCGCGGGGCGCGGCTTGGCCTAACCCGCGCGCGGCAGCGGCGCGCGAACGGGCAGGAGCAAGCGGTTGGACGGCTGGATATCCTCGGTCCTGTCCTTCATCGAGGCGAACCGGGAATGGACCTTCTGGATCGCGCTCGCCTTCGCCTTCGGCGAGACGGTGGCGCTGGTCTCGATCCTGATCCCGTCCACCGCCATCCTCGTCGGGGTCGGGGCGCTGGTGGCGACCGGCGCGATCGACTTCCCGCCGCTCTGGGCCGGCGCGGCGATCGGCGCCTTCCTCGGCTCGACCTTCTCGTGGTGGCTGGGCCAGAGTTTCGGCCAGAGCATCCTCGGCGCCTGGCCGCTCAGCCGCTATCCCGAGAACACGCAGAAGGGCGTCGAGGCGTTCCGCCGCTGGGGCCTCTATGCGGTGGTGATCGGGCATTTCTTCGGCCCGCTCCGGTCCGTCGTGTTCCTGATGGCGGGGGTGTCGCGCATCCGCTTCCTGCGCTTCCAGTCGGTGAATCTGCCCGGCTGCATCGCCTGGGCCTGGTTCGTGCCGAAGTTCGGCGAGGTCGGCGGACGGCTGCTTGGCTGGCTCTGGACGGCGCTGGGCTTCTAGGCGGGCGCGCGACGGGCTACGCTGCCCGGCATGGACCTGACCGCGGAAGGCCTTCTCGGCTTCGTCTCGGCCAACCGGGCCTGGGCGGCGCCGGTGGCCTTCGTGCTTGCCGCGGCGGACACGACGGCAATCCTCTCCCTGCTCCTGCCGGCGACGCCGCTCCTGATCGCGATGGGGGCGCTGGTGGCGGCGGAATCGCTCGACTTCTTCGCGGTCTGGGCCGGCGCGGCCGCCGGCGCGGTGGCGGGATCGACGCTGTCCTGGTGGATCGGCCATCACTTCGGCCGCGCCGTTCTCGGCCATGCGCCCTTCGATTCCCACCCCGCCACGATGCGCCGGGCGCTCGCCGCGCTGGCGCGCTGGGGCCCGCCCGCGGTGCTCGTCGCCCACATCTTCCCGCCGCTGACTTCGGCCATGTTCCTGATCGCGGGTATCGTGCGGGTGCCCTTCGCGCGGTTCCAGGCGTTCAACCTGCCCGGCGCCGCGATCTGGGCCTGGTTCCTGCCGGTGACCGGCGAACTCGGGACGTTTCTCATCGGCAGGATCTGGGACTATGTTCAGGGCTGAGACCCCGGGCGGCAAGGGACGCGACGCCATGCCGGACTGCAGAGACCTGCGGCCTGTCCCTCTCCGCCAGCGGGCCGGAGGCGCCGCCCCCGCCCGCAGCCTCGCCCGTCCGCACCCCGGCCACGGCGCGGTCCGTGGCGGCGGCCGACCGAACCCGTCAGCATCCCCGATAGGAGCCTGAGCCATGGCGAACCTGACCACGACCTTCATCGGCATCAAGTCGCCCAACCCGTTCTGGCTGGCCTCGGCGCCGCCGACGGACAAGGAATACAACGTCCGCCGCGCCTTCGAGGCCGGCTGGGGCGGGGTGGTCTGGAAGACGCTCGGGGCCGACGGCCCGCCCGTCGTCAACGTCAACGGGCCCCGCTACGGCGCGATCTGGGGCGCCGACCGGCGGCTTCTGGGCCTGAACAACATCGAGCTCATCACCGACCGCCCGCTGGAGGTGAACCTGCGCGAGATCAAGGCGGTCAAGCGCGACTGGCCGGACCGGGCCCTGGTCATCAGCCTGATGGTGCCCTGCGACGAGGAAAGCTGGAAGGACATCCTGAGCCGCATCGAGGACACCGGGGCCGACGGGGTGGAGCTGAACTTCGGCTGCCCGCACGGGATGAGCGAACGCGGCATGGGCTCTGCCGTCGGGCAGGTGCCCGAATACATCGAGATGGTGACGCGCTGGGTGAAGAAGCACAGCCGCATGCCCTGCATCGTCAAGCTCACCCCCAACATCACCGACATCCGCAAGCCGGCCGAGGCCGCGAAGCGCGGCGGCGCGGATGCGGTGAGCCTGATCAACACGATCAACTCGATCACCGCGGTCAACCTCGAGACGTTCAGCCCCGAGCCCTCGATCGACGGCAAGGGCGCGCATGGCGGCTACTGCGGCCCGGCGGTCAAGCCCATCGCGCTCAACATGGTGGCCGAGATCGCCCGCAATCCCGAGACCCGCGGCCTGCCGATCAGCGGCATCGGCGGCATCACCACCTGGCGCGACGCGGCCGAGTTCATGGCGCTCGGCGCGGGCAACGTGCAGGTCTGCACCGCGGCGATGACCTACGGGTTCAGGATCGTGCAGGAGATGGTCTCGGGCCTGTCGCAGTATCTCGACGGGCACGGGATGACGGTCGAGGATCTGGTCGGCCGCGCCGTGCCCAATGTCACCGACTGGCAGTATCTGAACCTCAACTACGTCACCAAGGCGCGCATCGACCAGGACCTCTGCATCAAGTGCGGGCGTTGCTATGCCGCCTGCGAGGACACCAGCCACCAGGCGATCTGGATGAAGCCGGGCCGGGTGTTCGAGGTGAACGACGCCGAATGCGTCGCCTGCAACCTCTGCGTCGATGTCTGCCCGGTCGAGGGCTGCATCACCATGGAGGCCCTGCCGCAGGGGGCCGTCGATGCCCGCACCGGGCGGGTGGTCGGGCCCTATGCGAACTGGACGACGCATCCCAACAATCCGATGGCGGTGAAGGCGGCGGAATAGGCCGGGCAGGGGTGTCCCACGCTGGGACACCCTGCCAAGACATTGAAATGATTGAATCCGTGTCGCCCGGTAAGGACTCGTTAGGAATTGCCCCGGCGCCGGGGCCGGTCGCGTGAGCGGGCGGCGGATCGTCGTTGCCGGGGCCTCGCGCGGGATCGGCGCGGCGCTGGCGGCGCATCTCGAGGGGCAGGGCGATGCGGTGATCGCCCTGTCGCGCAGCCCCGCGGCGCATGGCCGCTGGATCGCCTGCGATCTTGCCAGCCCGGCGGCGATCGCGGCCGCGGCCGCCGCCATCGGCGGGCGGGTCGATGCGCTGGTCTTCGTCGCCGGCATCTGGGAGGCGACCGCCTTCAGCCCGGACTACCGCTTCGACGACCGCCCCGCGGCGGAGACGGAGGCGATCCTCGCGGTGAACCTGCGGGCGCCGATCCTGCTTGCCCAGGCGCTGCTGCCGGCGCTGTCGCCCGGCGCGGCGGGCCCGGCGGGCCCGGCGGGGCAGGCCGGGCAGGAGGGGCAGGCGGGGCAGGCGGGCCGGACGGGCCGGATCGTCCTCATCGGCTCGACGAGCGGGCTGGAGAACAACGGCGCACCCGAGGTCGCCTACAATGCCTCGAAGGCGGGGCTGCGCGGGGCGGCGCAGGCGCTGGCGGTGGCGCTTGCCGGCCGCGGCATCGGCGTCACCATCATCAATCCCGGCGATGTCGGAAGCGAGGGCGTGATCGCCGGCAAGGCCGCCGGGACCATGCGTCCGGGCGGCAGCATCGCGCTGCGGGATGTCGTCGCGGCGGTCGATTTCGCGCTCGGCCTGTCGGCCACGGCGACGGCCAGCGAGATCAACCTGGTCCCCGTCCCCTGACGGCGCGGCCCGCCCTGCGGGCGGTCGTCGGCGCCGCGGCCGGGGTCGCCCCCGGTCACGGCGCCTTGCAGTAGCGCCCGCGCGGCCCGCGCCGCCCGGACGAAAGGATCACAGCCGCAGGTCCATGCCCGCCCCGGCCACTGCCGCCGCGTCTGCCGGTGCCGGCGGGGCCGCGGCAGGGGCCGCGGGCGGATCGGACCCTTCGGCCGGCATGAGCGGCGGATCGAGCCTGCGGCGAAGTTCGGCCTCGATCAGGTTGGCCTCGAAGGCCGGCGGCGGGCCGGTCGGCGGCTCCGGCCCCGGCAGCGGCGGGACGCGCGCGCCGGGCCTGTCCTCCGGCGCCGGCAGCGCGGACTGCGGCGCCGGGGGCTGCGACGGCGCCGGCGGGCTGCGGCGGCCGTCGCTGCCCGGCCGCAGGTCCGCCCCGCCCGCCGCGGCGGGCGGCGCGACCAGCCGGGCGAGGGACTGCGCCGCGATCGCCGGCGCCATCACGGCTGGCAGAACGGGAGAAAGACCTGTCCGGTCCATCCTGAGCGACCCCGAAACGGCGCGCCCGAACGGCGGGCCGCGCCCTTACCCCCGCAGCGCAGGGTGCGCGCCGCGGGTTAAGCCGGAGTTAGCGCGGCCGGGAATCCGCAGGACCGGTTAACCGGGCCTTTCACCGCGCCCTCACCGCGCGGGGTCGAGCAGCCGCCGGAACAGGTTGTCGAGGAAGGCGCCCGCCTCGGCGAAGGGGTCGTGCCCGGGGCCGAGCACGGCGCGCACCTGGACGTCGAAATCGGCATAGTGCTGGGTCAGCGCCCAGATCGAGAAGATCAGGTGGCGGGGATCGACGGGGGCGATGCGCCCCTCGGCGGCCCAGCCGGCGATGACGGCGGCCTTCTCGTCCACCAGCGCCTTCAGGGGGCCGGTCAGGGCGTCCTGCATCCGCGGCGCGCCCTGGAGGACCTCGTTGGCGAAGAGCCGGCTCTCGCGCGGCATGTCGCGGCTCATCTGGAGCTTGCGGCGGACATAGGCGAGGATCTCGGCCACCGGGTCGCCCGCCGGGTCGAGGGCGCGCAGCGGATCGAGCCAAGTGTCGAGCAGGCCCGACAGGAGCTCGACGTGGATCGCCTCCTTGGAGGGGAAGTAGTAGAGCAGGTTGGGCTTGGACAGGCCCGCGACCTCGGCGATCTGGTCGAGCGTGGCGCCGCGGAACCCGTGCTGGGAGAAGACCTCGAGCGCGGCATCGAGGATGGCGCCGGTGTTGCGGCGCTGGATCCGCGTGCGCGGGCGGTCATCGACGCGGGCGTCGTCCAAGCCTGATCCTCCCCTGGGGGGCGCGCCCGGCGCGCGCCGCGCGGCACGCCCCCCTGCATTGGTGCTAGCGCGATCCTGACCGTCCGGTCAAACCCGTTTTCCGCCGCCGGCGCCGCGGCCGGCCAGAAGCAGGTGCAGGGCGGCGATGTGGGTCGCGCCCGAGAGCGGAACGCCGACCAGCGGGATCAGCGCCACCGGAAGCCGCGTCAGTTCGGTCATCGATTCGGGCGCGGCGAGGGTGAGGGCCACCCCGGTGCCGACCGCGAGCACGAAATCGGCGAAGCCGAAGAGGTGGAAGGCCAGCACCGTGGCCCGGCGCCGCGGCAGCAGGAAGATCGCCGCCGCGAAGGTGCCGGCAAGCAGGTCGCCCCAGGCGGCGCGGGTGACGAAGACGTCCGGCAGCAGGCCCTGCGCGCCGTACCAGAAGAAGGCGAGCGCGGCGGGGATGCGCCAGACGTGGAACCCGGCGAGTCCGTAGGGGCCGAGCCGCGCGGCAAGCCGGCGCGTCGGCGGATGGAAGGCGTAGGCGGCGACCAGCGCGAGCGTCGCCAGCACGACGGTCAGGGCGAAGTAGTTCGCGCTGACCGCCTGATAGGCCCCGCCCGCCGAGAGGGCGACGGCGATTGCGGCATAGAGGGCGAAGCCGGCAAGAAGGGGGCGCCAGTCATGGCGGGCGTCGGACGGCGTGTCGGAGAGGGTCATGGCGGATGTCCTTTCTTCAGGTGTATATGCACGTATTGCCCGCGGGCACGGCGCCCGGCGGGTCGTCCCGGTCCTAGCCGGTGTCGTGGTCCGGTTCCGCGCGCAGGCGGGCGAGGCGGGTCTGGATGGCGGGCCAGTCGCCCGCCCCGATCCGGGCGAGCGCGCGGGCCTGGGCGTCCTCCCAGTCGGGGATCGCCGCCGCCAGCAGCGCGCGCCCCTCCGGGCTCAGCGTGACGACGCGGCTGCGCGCATCGCCCTTCGCCGCGGCAGAGGCGATCAGGCCGCGCCGCTCCAGCGGGGCGAGGACGCGGGTCAGGGTCGTCCGGTCCGCCCCGAGCCGGCGGGCGAGCTGGCCCATCGTCACGCCGTCGCCGAGCGCGGCCGCGACGAGGGCGGAGAACTGGCTGGCGGTCAGCCCGTGCGGGGCGAGCGCGGCCTCGTAGGCCTGGGTCACGGCGCGCGCGGCGGCGCGCAGGGTCTGCATGACGCAGGTCGAGGCGATGCGGGCGGGCGTGGTCATGGCGCGGGGTATAAGTGTATATGCACGTTATGTCAAGCGTGGCGCCGGGCAGGGAAGTTGACTCGCCCCGGCCGCGGGTGTTCAACCGGCGGAACCTCCGCCCCGGACAGAAAGAGAGGAGCCCGCCCATGGCGCTGGACCGCAAGATCGCCCCGAACGACCTCAATGCCTTCTGGATGCCCTTCACGGCGAACCGCCAGTTCAAGAAGGCGCCGCGGATGTTCGTCGCGGCGAAGGACATGCACTACACGACCGCCGACGGGCGGCAGGTGCTGGACGGGACGGCGGGCCTGTGGTGCTGCAACGCGGGCCATTGCCGGCCGCGGATCGTCGAGGCGATCCGGGCGCAGGCGGCGGCGCTCGACTACGCGCCCGCCTTCCAGATGGGCCATCCCGCGGCCTTCGAGCTGGCCAACCGGATCCTCGACATCGCGCCCGCCAACATGGGGCATGTCTTCTTCACCAATTCCGGCTCCGAAAGCGTGGAGACGGCGCTGAAGATCGCGATCGCCTACCAGCGCGCCATCGGCCAGGGCACGCGGACGCGGCTGATCGGGCGCGAGCGCGGCTATCACGGGGTGAACTTCGGCGGCATCTCGGTCGGCGGCATCGTCAACAACCGCAAGTTCTTCGGCTCGCTCCTGACCGGGGTGGACCATCTGCCGCACACGCATCTGCCGGACAGGAATGCCTTCACCAGGGGCCAGCCCGAACACGGCGCCTGGCTTGCCGAGGATCTCGAGCGCATCGTGGCGCTGCACGGGCCCGAGACGATCGCGGCGGTGATCGTCGAGCCGGTGGCGGGATCGACGGGGGTGATCTTGCCGCCCAAGGGCTATCTCGAGAAGCTGCGCGCGATCACCCGCAAGCACGGGATCCTGCTCATCCTCGACGAGGTGATCACCGGCTTCGGGCGGCTCGGCTCGCCCTTCGGGTCGCAGCATTTCGGCGTCGAGGCCGACCTCATCACCGGGGCGAAGGGGCTGACGAACGGCGTCATCCCGATGGGCATGGTGCTGGCCACCAACGCCATCCACGACGCCTTCATGCAGGGGCCCGAGCACATGATCGAGCTCTTCCACGGCTATACCTATTCGGGCAACCCGATCGCCAGCGCGGCGGGAATCGCGACGCTCGAGACCTACCGCGAGGAGGGCCTGTTCCAGCGCGCGGCGGAGCTTGCGCCCTACTGGGAGGAGGCGCTGCATTCGCTGAAGGGCCTGCCGCATGTCATCGACATCCGCAACATCGGGCTGATCGGCGCGGTCGAGCTGGAGCCGATCGCGGGCGAGCCGACGCGGCGCGCCTTCCAGGCCTTCCTCGATGCCTACGAGAAGGGGATCCTGATCCGCACCACCGGCGACATCATTGCGATGAGCCCGCCGCTCATCGTCTCGAAGGGCCAGATCGACGAACTGGTCGGAACGCTGGGCGAGGTGCTGAAGCGGCTGGCATGAGGGCCGGGCGTCGTGCCCGCCGCCTCGTCCCCGTCCGTCCCGTCCGCCCCGGTGGTCGCGGGTCAATCGTGAACGGAGTCCTAACAGCTTTCGCAAGCCATTGAAATCATTGATCCGGCAGGGGTGTCACAGCGTGGGACACCCGCCCCGCCCCCGTCCCGCCCCGTGTCCGCCGCCAGCCGGGGCATGCTGCGCACACGCGCCCGACCCGTTCACGGAGCCCCTGCCATGACCCGCCCCGCCTGCACCGCCACGCTGCTGATCGACGACGCCCGCGTCCGCGCCACCCGCTTCGACTTCGCGGCGGGGGCCGAGACCGGCTGGCACCGCCACGGGCTCGACTACGTGATCGTCGCGCTGACCGACTGCCGGATGCTGATCGAGGAACCCGGCGGCGGCACGCGCCGGGTCTTCGTGCCGGCAGGCACGGCCTATCGCCGCGAGGCCGGGGTCGAGCACAACGTCGTCAATGACGGCGGGGCGGCGATGGGCTTTGTCGAGGTGGAGCTGAAATAGGCCGCGCCGCTCAGGCCGGCGCGGGCTGCGCACGGGTCCGGGCCGGTGCCTGGGCCTGGGCCGCGATCGCCGCCTCGATGCCGCGCACGACCAGCGCGTGGTCCTCGGCCTGCGGCAGGCCCGAGACGGTCACCGCGGCGACGACCCCGACACCGGCGACCCGGACCGGCACGCTGCCGCCGGAATCGGAATAGTCCGGCCCCAGCCCGTGGCGGGCGATGTCCTCGCCCCTGGCGCGGTGGCGCGTTCCGACAAGGAACGACGGCTCCTGGAACATCAGCGCGACGTTCGACTTCCGCCGCGCCCAGGCGGCGTTGAGCGGCTTCGCCCCCGGCATCACGGCATGGAACAGGGTGCGGTCCGGCGTGCGGATGTCGATGGCGACGGGCAGGCCGTCGCGGCGCGCCGCCTCGACCAGCGCCAGCCCGAGCGACAGCGCATCCGCCTCGTCGAAATGGCGGAAGGTGAGGCGCGCCCATTCGGCCTCGAGTTCGTTCAGCTCCATCTCGTCCGTCCTGTCCCTCATCCCGGCGCAGACCTAGCAGGCCTGCGGCCGCGCCGCAAATGCCCGCGCAGCGCGGCCCTCGTGACCGCCCGGCACGACCGGCGCCCGCGCCGGGATGATTACCGCAAAATCCCGTTGACGGCCCGATGCGCCCGTGTAGCGTCTGGGTTGACCAAACGGTCAGAAATTGACCGCAGGCGCGGGGGCCAACCCCGCCGGATCAGGGAGAGCGTGATGACCGCATCGGGCGCCAATCTGCGGGTGAACGGCGAGCGGCTGTGGGACAGTCTGATGGAGATGGCGAAGATCGGCCCCGGCATCGCTGGCGGCAACAACCGCCAGACCCTCACGGACGCGGACGGCGAGGGGCGGCACCTGTTCCGCCGCTGGTGCGAGGCGGCCGGGATGACGATGGGCGTGGACACGATGGGCAACATGTTCGCGACCCGCGCCGGCACCGAGGACCTGCCGGCGGTCTACATGGGCTCGCATCTCGACACCCAGCCCACCGGCGGCAAGTATGACGGGGTGCTCGGCGTTCTCGGCGCGCTCGAGGTCGTGCGCACGATGAACGACCTCGGCATCCGCACCCGGCACCCGATCGTGGTGACGAACTGGACCAACGAGGAGGGGACGCGCTTTGCCCCGGCGATGCTGGCCTCGGGCGTCTTCGCGGGGATCCACAGCGAGGACTTCGCCAAGAGCCGCGTCGATGCCGAGGGCCGCCGCTTCGGCGACGAGCTGAAGCGGATCGGCTGGGAGGGCGACGAGAAGGTCGGCGCGCGCAAGATCCACGCGATGTTCGAGCTGCACATCGAACAGGGGCCGATCCTCGAGGCCGAGGGCAGGGACATCGGGGTCGTCACGCACGGGCAGGGCCTGTGGTGGCTGCAGGTCACGCTGACCGGCAGGGAGGCGCATACCGGCTCCACCCCGATGCACATGCGGGTCAATGCCGGGCTCGGCATGGCGCGCATCATCGAGCGCGTGCACCAGATCGCGATGAGCCACCAGCCGAACGCGGTGGGGGCGATCGGGCAGGCGAATGTCTGGCCCAACTCGCGCAACGTGATCCCGGGGCGGGCGGTCTTCACCATCGACATCCGCTCGCCCGAACAGGCCAAGCTCGACACGATGCGGGCCGAGGTGGAACGCCACGCGCAGGCGGTGGCGAAGGACCTGGGCCTTGGCTGCGAGATCGAGGCGGTGGGGCATTTCGATCCGGTGACCTTCGATCCCGTCCTCGTGCGGCGGGTGCGCGGCGCGGCCGAGAAGCTGGGCTACAGCCATATGGACATCGTCTCGGGCGCCGGCCACGACGCCTGCTGGATCAACCGCGTCGCGCCGACGGTGATGATCATGTGCCCCTGCGTCGGCGGGCTGAGTCACAACGAGGCCGAGGAGATCAGCCCCGAATGGGCCAGGGCGGGGACCGACGTGCTGCTGCACGCGGTGCTGGAGACGGCGGGGGTGGTCGGGTGAGAAGCGGCGCCATCGCAGGGGCGGCGGCCCTGTTCGCCGCGGCGGCGCCGGCGCAGGACCGCCGGACCTGCCCCTATCTGACCGATGTCCTCGTCAGGGCGGATGCCGCGGTGGCGGACCTGCGCGCGGGCGAAGGCTCGGTCCTGCGGCTCCTGCCGCTCAAGGTCGCGGCGCGGCGGGCCTCGCACGGCCTGGAGGCCTATGGCTGGCCGGCGGGACTGTCGCAGACGGCGGGAGAGATGACGGAGCTCGCCGGCGCCCTCGTCGCCGGCGGGCTGCCGCGCGATGCGGCGGCGGCGCAGCGGATCGCCGTGCTGCGCGACCGGCTGGGCGGGATCGTCCTGCCGGTCTGCGGCGATGGCGCAGGCGGGGCGGATGCCGGGGCCGGGCAGGGCGGCGCGGACGGGCCGGCGGGGGACGCCCCGTGACGCCGGCGCGCAGCCAGTTCGACAGCCTGCAGGGGGTCCGCGCGGCCGCGGCCATGATGGTCGTCCTGTTCCACGTCAAGACCTACACGCTGCCGGTGGTGGCCGGGGTCGCCGCGCCGGTCTGGGCGGGCTGGTCGATGGGCTATGCGGGCGTCGAGATCTTCTTCGTTCTGTCGGGCTTCATCATGGTTCACGTCCACGGCCGGGAGTTCAGCCTGCCGGGGCGGGCGCAGGCCTTCCTGCGGCGGCGGATCATCCGCATCTACCCGTTCCTGTGGGTCGTGCTGATCGCCACCGCGTTCCTGCGGCTGGCCGCGAACGGCACCGTGCCGACGCCCTGGGCCGTCGTCGCCGCCTTCAGCCTGTGGCCGGACTTCTCCGCCCCGATCATCGAGGTGGCGTGGTCGCTGTCCTTCGAGATGCTGTTCTACCTGATGTTCGCGCTGGGGCTGCTGCGGCTGCGGCTCGGGCTTGCCGCGGGGATCGTCTGGTTCGGCGGGTCGGCGCTGACGGTGATCTCGGGCCATCAGGGGCCGGGCTCGGCCTTCCTGTTCTCGCCCTACAACCTGCTGTTCCTGTTCGGCATGGCCGCCGCGCTGACCTACCGGCGGCTCGGGCCGCGCGCGGGCGCGGCGCTCGCCGGCGGCGCGGCGCTGTTCCTGGCGGTGGGCCTTGCCGAGGCCTACGGGCTGGCCGACTGGGCCTTCGGCTGGCGGACGGTGCTTTACGGCGCGGGCGCGACCGGGATCATCGCGGGGCTCGCCGCGCTCGACGCGGCGGGGCGGATCGCGACGCCGCGCTGGCTGTCGTTCCTGGGCGATGCGTCCTATGCCGTCTACCTCCTGCACATCGCGGCGATGACGGTGACGGCGAAGGTGCTGGTGGCGGCGGGCCTGGCGGGGGCGCTGCCGGCCTGGGCGCTGGCCGCGCTCCTCGCCGCGGCGGCGGCGGCGGCCGGGGCGGTGGCGCATGTGGCGGTGGAGCGCCCGCTGCTGGCGGCACTGCGGCGGCGGCCGGCCGAACGCCTCGGGGTGGCGCCATGAGCGCGCCGCGCGGCGGCGGCGCGCCCGGCGCCGGAAACGGGAACCTGTGGGAGACGGGCGCGGCCCGTCGGGAGAGAGAGACATGACAACAGTGATCCGCAACGGCACCATCGTCACCGCCGACCTGACCTACAAGGCGGACGTGCTGGTCGAGAAGGGCCGGATCGCCGCCATCGGCCCCAAGCTCCGGGGCGACCGCGTGCTCGACGCCACCGGCTGCTACGTGATGCCGGGCGGGATCGACCCGCACACCCATCTGGAGATGCCCTTCATGGGCACCTATTCCAGCGACGACTTCGAATCGGGCACCCGCGCGGCGCTGGCGGGCGGCACGACGATGGTGGTGGACTTCGTGCTGCCGGGGCAGGGGCAGGGGCTGCTCGACGCCACCCAGATGTGGCACAACAAGACCAGGCGGGCGAACTGCGACTTTTCCTTCCACATGGCGGTGACCTGGTGGGGCGAAAGGGTGTGGGAGGAGATGAAGACGGTCGTCGACCGGGGGATCACGACCTTCAAGCACTTCATGGCCTACAAGGGTGCGCTGATGGTCAACGACGACGAGCTCTTCGCGTCGTTCCGGCGCTGCGCCGAACTGGGCGCCATCGCGCTTGTCCATGCCGAGAACGGCGACGTGGTGGCCGAGCTTCAGCGCCGGCTGCTGGAAGAGGGCAACACCGGCCCCGAGGCCCATGCCTATTCGCGCCCGCCGCAGGTGGAGGGCGAGGCCACCAACCGCGCGATCATGATCGCCGACATGGCGGGTGTGCCGCTTTATGTCGTCCACACCTCCTGCGAGGAGGCGCACGAGGCGATCCGCCGCGCCCGTATGCAGGGCAAGCGGGTCTGGGGCGAGCCGCTGATCCAGCACCTGACGCTGGACGAGAGCGAGTATTTCAACAAGTCCTGGGACCATGCCGCACGGCGCGTGATGTCGCCGCCCTTCCGCGACAAGCGGCATCAGGATTCGCTCTGGGCCGGGCTGGCCAGCGGCTCGCTGAGCGTGGTGGCGACCGATCACTGCGCCTTCACCACCGAGCAGAAGCGTTTCGGGCTGGGCGACTTCACCAAGATCCCGAACGGCACCGGCGGGCTTGAGGACCGGATGCCGATGCTGTGGACCCACGGCGTCAATACCGGGCGGATCACGATGAACGAGTTCGTCGCCGTCACCTCGACCAACATCGCCAAGATCCTGAACTGCTATCCGCGCAAGGGCGCGATCCTTGTCGGCGCGGATGCCGACATCGTGGTCTGGGACCCGAAGGCGACCAAGACGATCAGCGCCAAGACCCAGCAGTCGGCGATCGACTACAACGTCTTCGAGGGCAAGAAGGTCAGGGGCCTGCCGCGCTATACGCTGACGCGCGGCGTGGTGGCGGTGAACGAGGGCAAGGTCGAGACCCGCGAGGGCCACGGCGAATTCGTCGCCCGCGAGCCGCGCGGGGCGGTCAACCGGGCGCTCAGCACCTGGAAGGAACTGACCGCGCCGCGTCCGGTGACGCGGACCGGCGTTCCGGCGAGCGGCGTGTGATGGGCGCCGTCGCATCAGCGCGGGCAGGCAGGCGGGGCGGGACCGGATGCGCGTGATCCTTGCCGTCCTCTTCGCCTACGGGCTGTCCTGCCTTGCCGCCGCGGCGGCGCTTGTCCTGCTTGGTCCGGTCATGGGCGGCAGCCCGATCGGGCATTTCCGGACCGGCGCCTTCGCCACCGACTTCCTCGCCATGGCCGCCTTCATCGCCTTCTACACGCTGCCGGGGTTCCTGATCGTGCGCGCCGTCCTGCATGGCCTCGGCCTGCGGCACTGGCTGGCCTTTGCCGCGGGCGGCGCGGGGGCAAGCGTCGCGGCGCTGAAGATGCTGCATGTCGGACTGGCGCCCGATCCCTGGCTGGCGGCCACCGGCGCGGGGGCGGCGATCGTGTATCTGGCGGCGGAACGCAGAGTGCTGGCCCTGGGCCGGCGGCCGGCGGAGGGGCTTGACGGGGCATGAGGGATACGGCGGCGCCGGTTGTGCCGGTCATCGAGGCAAGGGGCGTCGGGCTGACGTTCCAGACGGCGGACGGGCCGGTGACGGCGCTCACCGGGGTGGACCTGTCCATCGGCAAGGGCGAGTTCGTCAGCTTCATCGGCCCCTCGGGCTGCGGCAAGACGACCTTTCTGAGGGCGGTCGCGGCGCTGGAGACGCCGACCGAGGGCACGCTGCGGGTGAACGGGATGACGCCGGACGCGGCGCGCCGGGCGCGGGCCTATGGCTACGTGTTTCAGGCGGCGGGTCTCTATCCGTGGCGGACGATTGCGAAGAACGTCAAGCTTCCGCTTGAAATCATGGGGTTTTCCGCCGCCGAACAGGAAGAGCGGACGGCCCGCGTGCTGAAGCTCGTCGAGCTCGAGGGCTTCGGCAACAAGTTCCCCTGGCAACTCTCGGGGGGGATGCAGCAGCGGGCCTCGATCGCCCGGGCGCTGGCCTTCGACGCCGACATCCTGCTGATGGACGAACCCTTCGGCGCGCTCGACGAGATCGTGCGCGACCGGCTGAACGAGGAGCTGCTGAAGCTCTGGGCGGCGACCGGGAAGACGACGCTCTTCGTCACCCATTCGATCCCCGAGGCGGTCTATCTGTCCACCCGGATCGTGGTGATGAGCCCGCGGCCGGGGCGGATCATCGACGTGATCGAAAGCCCGCTCCCGCGCGAGCGGCCGCTGCACATCCGCGACAGCCGCGAGTTCATCGCGATCGCGGCAAGGGTCAGGGACGGGCTGAGGGCCGGGCATGGCGACGAGGTCTGAACCGCCCAAGCCGCGCCTGCCGCCGCCGACGCGGGCGATGGCGTGGTGGACCTTCCTGCGCTGGGTGGCGGGCATTCCGCTGCTGGTCGCGGGCGTGATCGGCGTGATCTGGGCCTTCCACTGGGCGATGGGCGGGTTCTCGACGCTGATGCCGAAGGCGGAATCCGATCTCGTCGGGCTGGTCTGGTATCTGGGCATCGTGGCGCTGCTCTATCCGGCGATGCTGTGGGTCTGGACCACCGACCTGATCGACGACCTGCGCCGGCGGCGCGAATGGGACAGGCTGTCGCCTTCGGACCAGGCGGCACGGATCGCCGAGGAGGCGGCAGCCCTTGCCGCGGCACCGGCGCGGAAGCGGCGGCGGACGAGGCAGAAGGCATGAGCGGAGCGCTGGTTCTCTGGCTGTTTGCGGCGATGGGGGTGTTCGTCCTCGCCAATGCCGTGCTGCGGACCTATGCCGGCTCGGGCCACCTGCCGACCCTGATCGGCGCGCTGATCCTGTTCTCGCTCGGCAACGTGATGATGGTGCGGCTGATGCGGGAAAGCGGGCTTGCCGTCGCGATCGCGGTGTCCTCGGTCCTGCAACTCCTGCTGATCGCGGCGGTGGCCTTCCTGTGGTTCGGCGAGCGCCCCACGGGGATGCAGATGGCGGGCATGGCGCTGGGCGTCGTCGCGGTGACGCTGATCGCCTGGCCGCAGGGGGCGGCGAAATGAGATCCCTCGGTCCGATCCTGACCGTCCTCGCGGCGATCGTCGTGCTGTGGTATGCCGCCGCGGTCCTTCTCAACGCGAAATGGACCTACGATCAGGCCGCGCGCGCCGGCGAGGAGGTGACGCTCGCCGCGGTCCTGGCCGACACGATGGCGCAGGAGCGCCCGGTCCTGCCCGCGCCGCACCAGATCGCCGCGGCCTTCTGGGACGGCACCTTCGGCGAGAAGGTCACCTCGAAGAAGTCGCTCGTCTATCACGGCTGGGTGACGATGCAGGCGACGCTCCTCGGCTTTGCGCTGGGCACCCTGGTCGGGATCGCGATGGCGATGGGGATCGTGCGGTTCCGCGTCCTCGACATGTCGCTGATGCCCTGGGCGATCATCAGCCAGACGATCCCGATCGTCGCCATCGCGCCGATGATCGTCGTGCTGTCGAACAAGCTCGGCCTCGGCGAGGCGCTGGGGATGGAGAACCGGCTTGTCTCGAAGGCGATCATCGCCGCCTACCTGAGCTATTTCCCGGTGCTCGTCGGCATGATCAAGGGGCTGAGATCGCCCGAGCAGGGCCAGCTCGACCTGCTTGCGACCTACGGCGCCAGCGAGGGGCAGGCGTTCCGCAAGCTGCGCCTGCCGGCCTCGGTGCCCTATCTCTTCGCCTCGCTCAAGGTCGCGATCGCGGCGGCGCTGGTGGGCGCGATCGTGGGCGAGCTGCCGACCGGCGCGATCGAGGGGCTGGGCGCGCGGATGCTGGTGGCCAGCCAGTTCGGCCAGCCGATGATGATGTGGGCCTCGCTCTTCGCGGCGGCGATCCTTGCCGGGCTGCTGATCGTGGCGGTCGGGCAGATCCAGCGCGTGGTGGACCGCCGCATGGGGGCGCGGCCATGAGGCGGGGCTTCGCGGGGGCGCGGCGATGAGCGGGACGGCCTGGCTGGTCTCGGCCCTTGCCTTCTGGCTGGCGGCCTGGGGCGCGAACGTGCTGATCGCGCGGTCGGCCTGGCGCGGCAGCCGCGCGGCGCGGATCGCGGTGCCGGTGCTGTTCGGCCTTGCCGTCCTGGCGCTGTGGGAGGGCGTCGTGCGCGGCTTCGCGGTCGAGGAGGTGATCTTGCCGGCGCCCTCGGTGATCTGGCGGACGGTGGTGGAGCAGCGCGCCACCCTGTGGTCGGATTTCGTCGCCACGATCCTCAAGGGCGGTCTCTCGGGCTATGTCATCGGCTGCGCGGCGGCGGTCGCGGCGGCGGTCCTGGTGGACCGGGTGCCGTTCCTCGAGAAGGGCCTCCTGCCGATCGGGAACTTCGTCGCCGCCCTGCCTATCGTCGGCATCGCGCCGGTGATGGTGATGTGGTTCGGCTTCGGCTGGCAGTCGAAGGCGGCGGTCGTGGTGGTGATGGTGTTCTTCCCGGTGCTGGTGAACGCCGTCGCCGGGCTGAAGGCGGCCGACCGGATGCAGGCCGACCTGATGGCGACCTGGGGGGCGAGCTGGGGCCAGACGCTGGCCAAGCTGCGCCTGCCCGCGGCGATGCCCTTCATCTTCAACGGGCTCAAGATCGCGACCACGCTGGCGCTGATCGGCGCCATCGTTGCGGAGTTTTTCGGCTCGCCCAGCTTCGGCATGGGGTTCCGCATCCAGACCGCGGTGGGGCAGCTTGCATTGCCACTGGTCTGGGCACAGATTGCCGTCGCGGCCGTCGCCGGATCGGTCTTCTACGGTCTCGTGGCGCTGATCGAGACGCGCGTCACATTCTGGCACCCGTCCCAGCGGGGACGGGGCTGACAACAGGGGAGTAAAGGCATGAAGGATCTTCTGAAGGGCGTCCTCGTCGCGGCCACGCTGGCCACGGGCGCGCCACTGGCCGCGCAGGCGGCCGACGACGTGACGCTGCAGCTGAAATGGGTCACGCAGGCCCAGTTCGCGGGCTATTACGTCGCGCAGGCCAAGGGCTTCTACGAGGAGGAGGGGCTGAACGTCACCATCCTGCCCGGCGGGCCCGACATCGCGCCGACCCAGGTCATCGCGGGCGGCGGCGCGGACGTGGTGATCGACTGGATGCCCTCGGCCCTGGCCGCGCGCGAGAAGGGGGTGCCGCTCGTCAACATCGCCCAGCCCTTCAAGTCGTCGGGCCTGATGCTGACCTGCCTGAAGGAGACCGGGATCACCAAGCCCGAGGACCTGCGCGGCAAGGTGGTCGGTGTCTGGTTCTTCGGCAACGAATATCCGTTCCTGTCGTGGATGAGCCAGCTCGGCATCCCGACGACGGGCGGCGCCGACGGCGTCGAGGTGCTCAAGCAGGGCTTCAACGTCGATCCGCTGCTGCAGAAGCAGGCGGCCTGCATCTCGACGATGACCTACAACGAATACTGGCAGGTCATCGACGCCGGCATCAGCCCCGACGACCTCGTGACCTTCAAGTACGAGGACATGGGCGTCGCGACGCTGGAGGACGGGCTCTACGTGCTTGAGGACAAGCTCAAGGACCCCGCCTTCGAGGACAAGATGGTGCGCTTCGTGCGCGCCTCGATGAAGGGCTGGAAATACGCCGAGGAGAACCCCGACGAGGCGGCGATGATCGTGCTGGAGAACGACCAGACCGGCGCGCAGACCGAGGTTCACCAGAAGCGGATGATGGGCGAGATCGCCAAGCTGACGGCGGGCTCGAACGGCGCGCTTGACGTCGCCGCGGCCGAACGCACGGTGGCCACGCTGCTGGCGGGCGGGTCGGACCCGGTGATCACGGCCCCGCCGACGGGCGCCTGGACGAGCGTCATCACGGACAAGGCGCTCCAGTAGCCCCAGGGCCGGACGGGACTGCGGCGCGCCCCCCCGCGGGGCGCGCCGTTCCTTTTCCGAACGGGGGAACGGGCCGGCCGGAGGCATGGGTCAGGGCCACCTGCCCTTGCGGACCCGTCCCGCCGCCCGCGGCGTCGGTTTTTCGCTTGCCCCCGGCTCGGCTTCGCGGTCAATCTCGCGGCGGGATCGCAGGGGGCGTTCGGGGCATGCGGACAGGATCGGACTTCGGGGCAAGGGGCCTTGGCGGGCGGATCGGCATGATCGTGCTGGCCGCGGCCCTGGCGCTGGCCGGATGTTCGCGCGACGAGGCGCCGCTGTCGCCCTGCATCGGCGCCGATCCGGCCGTCCCGCGGGTGAAGGATGCCGGGCCGCCGAACTGCGCGACGCTCCTGCCGGGCGAGCCGCAGGCCTCGCCGGCGCCGCCGCTCGACGGGTCCGGGCCGGCCGCCTAGCCCGGCGCCGCCCCCGCCGCCCGCCTGCCGGGCCGGGTCAACCATTCCTCAACCAAGGCGCGGCAGGGTCGGTCCGTCGGAACGGGAGGACCCCGCCCTTGTCGGTCATCCGGCGTATGATCGAATCGTCGCGGCAGGACGGTGCGGGCCGGGCGGGCCCGGCGGCGCGCGCCTTCGGCATGGCGGCGGCGGAGGCCGCGCTGGAGGATGCCGGGCTGTCCGTCGCCGCCGCCGGCTTCGCCGAGGATGTCCTCGGCCCCGCGGGGCTGGAGCCGCTGATTGCGGGCGGGCGGCTGGTGATGCGGCTGGCAAAGGCAGGCAGCGGCGAGCCCGGCCTTGCCGCGCTGGATCCGGGGCTCCTGTCGGCGCTGATCGAGATGACGACGACCGGGCGGCTGAGGCGCGCGCCGCCCCCCGGCGAGGACGGGCCGCGGCCGCCGACCCCGACCGACGCCGCGATCGCGGAGGGATTCGTCGCCCGTTTCCTCGCCGGGCTTGCCGCCCGTGCCGCCGGCGGCGCCCCGGTTCCCGCGGGCTGGACGGCGGCGGGACTTCTTCTGCGCGACCGCCCGCTGGAGCTGGTGCTGCCGGACCTGCCCTACCGGGCCTGCCGGCTGCAGCTGTCCGTCGGGCCGGAGGGCGGGCGGCAGGGCGAGATCTTGATCGCGGTGCCGCGCGGCGGGACGGCGGAAGGCGCGCTGCCCGGCGGGCGCCGGGATCTGCCGCGGACGGCGGGGCCGCTCTGGGATGCGCGGCTGGCAGAGCTTGCCGCCCGCGCCGAGGCGCGCCTCGATGCCGTGCTCTGGCGCGGGCCGATGCCGCTCGCCGCAGTCGCTGACCTGCGCCCGGGTTCGGCGATCCCGATCCCGCCCGATGCGCTGAAGGCGGTCAGGATGCAGACGCTCGACGGGCGCATCGCGATGACCGGCCGGCTGGGCCAGTCGGCGGGCTTCCGCGCGCTGCGCGTCACGGCGCTGGGGCCGCCGGCTGCGGCCGCCGGCGGGCAGGGGCCCGCGCCGCCGGTTCCGGGCGCCGCGGGTGCCGCCGTTGCCGCCGGCGGGGGCACGGAGCCCGCCGGCGCCGCGCCGGAGGCGGCAGGTGCGCCCGTCACCCCGCCGGAGCCGGCCGCGATCGGCCTGCCCCCGTGACCCCCCTGCCGGGGCCCGCGCGGGGCGCGGTTTCAGGTCCGGGGCGCGAGAAGCGGGCGGTAGGGCTCGAGGTCGTAGCCGTGGCGCGCCGCGGCGGCGATCAGCGTGTCGGCATCGGTCCGGCCGGCCTGCGACAGCGCCCAGGCGATCGAGGAGCGGTTGCCCGAGGCGCAGTAGGCAAGGACCTTGCCGCCGCCCGCCGCCGCGATCGCCGCGCCCTGGGCGGCGACGTCCCAGTCGGCCACCGCGCCCCGGATCAGAGGGTTCCCGACGAAGGTCAGCCCGGCCGCCTCGACGGCGGCGCGGATCGCGGGCGTCTGGAGATGTTCGGGGATCTCGCTGTCGGGGCGGTTGTCGATGACGGTGGTGAAGCCCGCGGCACGGATCGCCGCCACGTCGGCGGGCTCGATCTGCGGCGACACCGCATAGGTCGGCGTGAGATGGCGGATGTCCATGCGGGCCTGCCTGCCTGTTCCTGTTCAGCCGCAGACGGGATCGGGATCGGGAAGGCCCCGGCGCAGGAAGCGCGCGCCCGCCATGCCCGCCGCCATCGCGGCGAGGAACAGCCAGGCCGGCCAGCCGCCGAAGCCCAGCACGGCGACCGAGGGGCCGGGGCAGAGGCCGACGAGCGCCCAGCCGACGCCGAAAAGGGCCGAGCCGGTCACGAGATCGCGGTCGATGGGGCGATAGTCCCGCGGCTCGGGCAGCGGCCCGCCCAGCGCGGCGGCCCCGCCCGCCCGTCCGCGCGCGGCCGCCACCCGCCAGGCGACCGCCATCGGCAGGATCGCGCCGCCCATGACGAAGGCGAGCGTCGGATCCCAGGCGCCGAAGATGTCGAGCCAGTTCTGCACCCGGTCGGTGTCGGTCATGCCCCCGATCAGGAGCCCGAGCCCGAAGAGACCGCCGATCAGAAAGGCCGCGACGGGGCGCATGGTCAGATCACCCCCAGCACGCCGCGCAGGAGCGCCATGGTGACGAACCCCGCGCCGACGAAGGTCACCGTCGCGGTCAGCCCGCGCCGCGACAGGCGCGCGACGCCGCAGACGCCGTGGCCCGAGGTGCAGCCGAAGGCGAGCCGCGTGCCGAGGCCGACGGCCAGACCGCCGAGCACGAGCAGGACCGGGTTGGCGGTCAGGCCGGTTTCCGTTCCGCCGGCGATGGCGGCGGCGATGGCCGGCACGAGCGCCATTCCGGCGAGGAGGGCGATGCTTTCGCCGAGGCTCCCGCGGCCCGACCCGTCCACGATGCCGCCGAGAACGCCGCTCACGCCCAGCACCCTGCCGTTCACCAGCAGGAAGGCCGCGGCGGCAATGCCGATGATGAGTCCGCCGGCGAAGCCGGCAAGCCAGGGATCCATGTCGCGCGTTCCGGGCCGTTTCCGTCCGATGGGACCGGTTTGCCATGCCGGAGGGGCCGCGGCAAGGCCCGGCCCGCAGCTTTGACTTGCGTCAAGGAGCGTTAGGCACCAGCCTGAGAGATGACGAAGTCGGTATCGGTCGGAGGAAGGCATGAAGCCGGTTGCGGAACGGAAGGCGGCGCTGGAGGCACGGAGGGCGGCGCTGACCCAGCGCATGCGGGGGATCGAGTCCGAGCTCGACGCCCACGAGGCCCGCGACTGGGAGGAGATGGCGACCGAGCGCGAGGGCGACGAGGTGCTGGAGGACCTCGGGCATTCGGCCCAGGCCGAAATCCGCATGATCGACGCGGCGCTGGCCCGCATCGAGGCGGGGGAATACGGCTATTGCGTGGTCTGCGGCGACGCGATCGACGAGGCGCGCCTCGATGTCGTGCCGGCGACGCCGTTCTGCGCCAAGGATGCGCCGCGCCGCCGCTAGGCCCCCCGGGGATCAGCCGGCGGCCAGCCCGAGGATCACCAGGATCAGGCCCACCGCGGACAGGAAGAGGGCGCCGAAGTTCCAGGCGACGAGCCGCTGCATGCGCGCGCGCAGTTCGGCGTCGGGCAGGGCTGCCCGGCGCAGGGCGCGCGCGGCGAGGATGACCCGGACGAGGACGGCAAGGCCCGCGAGCGTGACGACGGTTCCGGCGAGGATCGTGATGTCCATCTGCGCGCCCCCCCTGCCGCGCGCCCCCTTGCGCTGGCCCCGGGGCGTCCCGCCGGGGCCGTTGCGATGCGCGCGCCGGGACTAGCCGCCAATCGCGCCCGGCGCAAGCCGGCGGCGCTGCGGCGCGCTTGAAGGCGCCGCCTGCGGCGGCTAGTCAGGGCCGCCCGCCGCGGCCTGCCAGCAGGAGGATTCGCATGCCCGACACATCGACCGACGCCACCGCCGCCGCCGCGACCGGCGCCGCCGCTGCCGTCGCCGCCGAGGAGCTGCGCCAGTTCATCGAGCGCTACGAGCATCTCGACGCCGAGAAGCGCGACATCGCCGACCAGATGAAGGAGGTGATGGCCGAGGCGAAGGGGCGCGGCTACGACACGCGTGCGATGCGGCGGCTGATCGCCCTGCGCAAGCGCGACCGCAACGAGGTCGCCGAGGAGGAGGCGATCCTCGACCTCTACAAGGCGGCGCTCGGCATGGCCTGAGCCTAGGGCCGGATGACCTCGACGCCGGGAAAGGTCGCGATGTCGGCGAGTTCGGCCTCGTAGGCCTCGGTCAGCCGCGCGACCGCATCGGCCTCAAGGCCGGGCAGCGCGAGCGGAATGTCCAGCGCGCCCGGCAGGGCATGGGATGTCAGGCAGTCGGCGACCGCGGCGCGCCGGGCGGCGATGTCGCCGGGGCCGAGCGGCGCCAGCCGGCGGGCAAGCTCTGCCCGGCCCTCCGGCGTCAAGAGGCCGTCCACCAGCTCGCCCTCGCCGTCGAGCGCCGGGAAGCGCGGCCGCCCGATCAGGGTGCGCAGCACTTCCGGCCAGATCAGCGGCGCGTCCTCGTGGCACCAGACGACGATGCGGGCGTCGGGCACGGCCTCGCAGAGCGCCGCGACGACCGGGGTCCAGCGCAGCGCCGCGGGGTCGGTGCCTTCGAGCGCGGCGGCAATCTCGTCCGCGTCGGGCCGCGCCAGCAGGGCGGTCAGCAGGGCGGCGGGGTGGACGATGGCGATGTGGAACTCGCAGGCGTCCTCGGGAAAGAGGTTCGCCAGCCCCGCCGCCCGCCGCCGCGCCGCCGGATAGAGGCGGCCGCCGGTGACGGCGCGGGAGGCGATGCCGAGGAAGCTGTCGCCGGACAGGATCAGGCGGCCGGGGCGCGGGCCGTCGTCGAGCACGGCCTCCATGATTGCGGCACGGGTCTCGGCGTCGGTCTCGCCGCCCCGCAGCCGGGCCAGCGTCTCGCGCAGGAGTTTCCGGTAGCGCAGGGGCGTCGGCACCGAGACGCCCTCGGCCTCGAGCAGGCCGCGGCTGCGCACGAGGCAGCGGACGAGGCGGCCGTCATCCGTGCCGTGCGCGCCGAGGTGGAAGACGGCCTGCATCCGGGTTCCCCTGCCCATTCCGCCGATGGCCGACCCTAGGGCGGTTCGGGAGCGAGCGGAAGGCCGGGCCGGGGCAGGGCGGGGCGGAAGGCGGGGGGCGGCAGGGGCGGCCCGTCCCCAAAAGGCGGCCCGTCTTTCTGGACAGCGCACGGGGTTTCATGTAGCCCGCCAGACATGGCGGGCGGGGCGGGCGAGCAGGGCATCGGGGCGGCGGCGGCGCCGTCCGGCCGCGGTGCCGTGCGGGCGCTGTGGCCGGCTGTCGCGCTTGCCGTCGCGGCGCTGGTCGTGCTGCCGGTGGCGGCGGTCGTGTGGATCGCCCTGCACCCGGCCGGGAACATCTGGCCGCATCTGGTGGCGACGACGCTGCCGCGCTATCTGGCCAACACCGCCTACCTGGCCCTCGGCGTCGCAATCCTGACGGCGGCCTGCGGCACGGGCGCGGCCTGGCTGGTCACGATGTACCGCTTTCCGGGATCGTCCTGGATCGAATGGGCGCTGTTCCTGCCGCTCGCTGTGCCGGCCTATGTCGGCGCCTATGCGGTCACGGATTTCCTCGACTATGCCGGGCCGGTGCAGAGCGGCCTGCGGGGGGTCTTCGGCTGGACCAGCGCGCAGGACTACTGGTTCCCGCAGATCCGGTCGCGCGGCGGGGCGGTTCTCGTCCTTTCGGCGGCGCTTTACCCTTACGTCTATCTCCTCGCCCGCGCGGCCTTCCGCGAACAGGCAGCGGGCAGCTTCGAGGTCGCGCGCGCCCTCGGCGCCGGGCCCTGGGGCACCTTCCTGCGGGTCGCCCTGCCGCTGGCGCGGCCGGCGATCGCGATCGGGGTCGCGCTCGCCGTCATGGAGACGGTCAACGACTACGGCGTGGTCAGCTATTTCGCGGTGCAGACCCTGACCACCGGCATCTTCAACGTCTGGCTGGTCTCGGCCGATCCCGGCGGGGCGGCGCAGCTTGCCTGCGTGGTGCTGGCAGTGATGATCCTGCTTCTGGCCGTCGAGCGGCGCGGCCGCCGCAGGGCGCGCTTCTTCAGCCAGCCGCGCGGCGGGCGCCCGGTGACGCCGCAGCGGCTGACGGGCGCGCGCGGCTGGATCGCGGCGGTCCTGTGCATCGTGCCGGTGCTCGCCGGCTTCGTGCTGCCGGCGGGGGTGATGCTGGCGATCGCGGCGGGCAATCCCGCAGGCTGGCTGAACCCCGGCCTGCTGTCGGCGCTGTGGAACACGATCGCCGTCGGCGGAATGGCGGCGCTGGCCTCGGTCGGGCTTGCGGTCGTGATGGTCTATGGCGTCCGTCAGGGCGGCACGCGCGCCCTGCGCCTTCTCCTTCCGGTGACGACGCTGGGCTATGCCGTGCCCGGCGCGGTCCTCGCCGTCGGGCTCCTGATCCCGCTGGCCGCGCTCGACCACCGCATCGCCGACGCGATCGCGGCGGCGACCGGCCGCGACCCCGGCCTCATCCTGACCGGGACCGCCTTCGCCATCGCCCTTGCCTATGTGGTGCGCTTCTTCGCCCTTGCGCAGGGCGCGGCCGAGACAGCCTTCCAGAGGGTGCCGCCGTCGCTGTCCTATGCGGCGCGCTCGCTCGGCGAGACGGCGGGGGGCACGCTGCGGCGGGTGCACCTGCCGATCATGCGGGGGTCGGTGCTGACGGCGCTGCTGCTCGTCTTCGTGGACTGCGCCAAGGAACTGCCGGCGACGCTGCTGCTCAGGCCCTTCAACTACGAGACGCTGGCGACGCGGGCGCACGAGAAGGCGAGCCTCGAGAACCTGCGCGACGCCGCGCCGGCGGCGCTTCTGGTGGTGGCGGTCGGTCTGATCGCGGTGGCCATCCTCGGCGGCGCGCAGGGGCGGCGGGCGCTGGCGCGGGCGGGCTGACGCGCTTGCGCCGCGGGCGGCGGGGGGGTAAGCCTCTGCCGGCGCCCCCATAGCTCAGCTGGTAGAGCATCTGATTTGTAATCAGGGGGTCGGGGGTTCGAGCCCCTCTGGGGGCACCACCCGCCGCGGCGCGGACGGGGCCGGCGGGCCGGCCCGGCGCGTCAGCCCGGCGAGACGGGCGTCAGGTCGAATTCCGCCGTCTGCACCAGGACCGCGCCCGGACGCAGGATCACGGACGGGAAATGCGGCTGGTTGGGCGCGTCGGGCCAGCCCTGCGCCTCGAGCGCGATGCCCCCGAAGCGGCGATAGCGCGCGCCGCCCTTGCCGGGCGGATCGCTGCCGAGATAGCCGCCGGAATAGACCTGGAGACCGGGCTGATCGGTCGAAAGCCGCAGCTGCCGCCCCGAACCGGGATCGCCGAGTGTCGCGACATGGCGCAGCGCGCCCTGCGGCGGGCGCAGGCACCAGTTGGCGTCGTAGCCGGACTCGTCGGGGGCGATGGCACCCTCCGCCGTGCGCGCCAGCCTGGCGCCGACGGGCGCGGGAGTGCGGAAGTCGAAGCGGCTGCCGGCGACTGGGCGGACCTCGCCCGTGGGCAGGAGCGCGCCGTCCACCGGCAGGTAGCTGTCGGCACCGATCCAGAGCCGGTGGCCGAGGATGTCGCCCGCGTCGTGGCCGGCAAGGTTCCAGTAGCCGTGATGGGCAAGGTTGCAGGGGGTCGCGCGGTCGGTCCGGGCGGTCGCGGTGACGGTCAGCACCAGCCCGGTTATGGCGTAGCGCACGGCGGCGTGCAGCGTGCCGGGATAGCCCTGATCGCCGTCGGGCGAGGTCAGGCGGAAGGTGATCGCCCGGCCCGAGGGATCGGGCTCGCCGGCGAAGATGCGGCGGGAGAAGCCGCGCGGGCCGCCGTGAAGCTGGTTCGGGCCCTCGTTCGGGGCGAGCGCGTGGGTCCGCCCGTCAAGGGTGAAGCGGGCGCCCGCGATGCGGTTGGCGACGCGGCCCACGGTCGCGCCGAAATAGCTGCCCGATGCGGCATAGCCCGCGGCATCGTCGAAGCCGAGGACGACATCCGCCATCCGCCCGGCGGCATCGGGGGCCAGAAGCGCGACGAGCGTCGCGCCGAGGTCGGTCACGGTGGCGGTGAGCCCGCCCGGCGCGCCGATCGTCCAGGCGGTGACGGGCTGGCCGTCGAAGGCGCCGAAGGGCCTCGCCGCGATCATCTCTCCTCCCCGCTGCCGCGCGGCCCACCATCCCCGATTCGCGCCGGCGCGTCCAATCCGCGGCCCCGGGGCAGCCGCCCGCCGCCGCTTCACCCGGCGGGCGGGTCAGAGCCGGAACAGCGGCTCCGGCTGCATCAGGGCGTTCAGCGCCTCCGGCGCCTCGCCGGCGATGCGGCGCAGCAGGAGCCCGCCGAGCAGCCGGCCGGCGCCGCGCAGATCCTCGTAGATCGTGTCGATGCGCGGGCGGAACTGGTCGAAGACGGCCGAGGTCTGCTTGGCGATGACATCGACATCATGTCCGACCCGCAGGCCAAGGTCGGAAAGCGCGGCGAGGACGGCCATGGCGGCGACCTCGCCCGGGCAGATGAAGCCGTCGGGCGCCCCCGGCGAGGCCATCAGGTCGGTGACGAAGGCGTTGGTGCGATCGGCCGGGGTCGCGAGCGTCACCGCCGGGTCGCGCAGCGCGGCGATCCCGGCGCGGGCCGCGGCTTCGGTGAAGCCGTCCACCATGTGCGTCGCAAAGGTGAAGCCCTGCGGCGGCTGGACGAGGAAGATGCGCCGCCGGCCGCGGCTGGCCAGCCGCGCGACCGCGACGCGGGCGAAGGCCGCGTTGTCGTAGTCGCACCAGGGATGGGCGTTGCCGAGCGCCGTGCGCCCGTGCGAGACGAAGGGGAAGCCCGCATCCATCAGGTAGCGCGCGCGCGGATCGTCGGGCGAGGTCCTGGCGAAGACGAGGCCGTCGGCCAGACGGTTGCGCACGATGTGCTCGACCGGGGCCATGACGCCGCTCCGCGTCGCGTAGGGGATCATCGAGATGTGGAAGCGCGTGCCCTCCAGCGCGTCGCCGATCCCGGCGATCAGCGATCCGCGGAAGCCGATGATCTCCTCGTGCGGGGAGAGCACGATGGCGATGACGTTCGTCCGCCCGGTCCGCAGGCGCTGGGCGGCGCGGTCGGGGACATAGCCGACCTCGCGGGCGACGCGCGCCACCCGTTCCCGCGTCGCCTGCGCGATCTTCGGATCGTCCGAGAGGGCGCGCGAGACGGTCGTCAGGGCCAGGCCCGTCGCCTGCGCGATCGTCCTCAGTGTCGGCTTGTCCATTCCGTGGTCTGCGCCCCCCGCGGGATGTGTGTATCGTTGCAAGGACCGATTCGCCAAAGGCTCATTCGCGGCCGCCCGACCGGGCGGCTTGCGGGCAAGGGGCGGCGGGCTATCCTCGCGCGGGCGGGCGGGATGCGGCCCGGCGGGACTCGGGCGGGCAGGGACGGACAGGTGCAGCGGCGTTTCGGGCTTGTCATCTTCGATTGCGACGGCGTGCTGATCGACAGCGAGATCATCAGCGCCCGGATGCTCGTGTCCGCGCTGGCCGACCGCGGCGTCAGGATCGATCTCGACTATGTCGCCCGCCATTTCCTCGGGCGCAGCTATCCGACGGTGATGAACACGATCCGCGCCGATTTCGGCGTCGACCTGCCGGCGGCCTTCGAGGACGACTACCGCGCCCGCCTGCTGTCGGCCTTCGAGACCGGCCTGAGGGTGATGCCCGAGGCACGCGAGACGCTGGAGCGGATCGCCGTGCCGTGGTGCGTCGCCACCTCGTCGAGCCGCGGCCGGGCCGAGCGGTCGCTGCGGATCGTGGGGCTCGACGCCCTTGTCGGCGAGCGCCTGTTCACCGCCGGCGAGGTGGCGCAGGGCAAGCCGGCGCCCGACCTGTTCCTGCACGCGGCGGCGCGGATGGGGGCCGCGCCGTCGGACGCGCTTGTCATCGAGGACAGCCTGAACGGGATCCGCGCCGCACGGGCGGCGGGCTGCACCGTCTGGCGGTTCACCGGCGGGTCGCATCTGGCCGGGCGCGACGGCCCCGAGCCCGACGATGCCCGTCCCGACGCCAGGTTCAGCCGCTTCGGCGAGCTGGCGGAACTGGCACCCGACCTCTTTCCCGAACGCCGCCCAGAGACCAGGTTTGCGTCATGAACCGGATCGACCCCGAACCCAGCCTGCTTGACGAGGCCGCGCGCGCCGGCTGGCTCTACTATGTCGGCGGGCTGACCCAGGACCAGATCGCCGCGCAGCTCGGCGTCTCGCGCCAGCGCGCCCAGCGTCTGGTCAGCCGGGCCCGCGACGAGGGCATGATCCACGTCCGCCTCGAACACAAGATCGGCGCCTGCCTCGCGCTCGAGGCCGAACTCGTGCGGCGCTTCGGCCTGTCCACCGTCAGGGTGGCGCCGGGCCTCGGGCCGGAGGCCGACGTCAACCGGGCCATCGCCGGGCCGGCGGCGCAGCTTCTGGAATCCTTCCTGCGCCGGCCCGAGCCGCTGATCGTCGCGCTCGGCACCGGGCGGGCGCTGCGCGCGATGGTGGACGAGCTGACGCCGATGGAGGCCGACCGCCACCGCATCGTCTCGCTGATCGGCAACATCGCCCCGAACGGGTCGGCGAGCTTCTTCGACGTCATCATGCGGATCGCCGACAAGGTGCGGGCGCCGCATTATCCGATGCCGGTGCCGGTCGTCGCCGACACGCCGGAGGAACGCCAGACCTTCCAGGACCTGCGTCCCGTGCGCAACGTCAGCGCGCTGGCACGCCAGGCCGACGTGACCTTCGTCGGCGTCGGGCAGATGAGCGATGACGCGCCGCTCCTCAAGGACGGGTTCGTCACCCGCTCGCAGCTTGACGAGATGCGGGCGCGCGGGGCGCGCGGCGAGATCGCGGGATGGGTCTATGACGGCGAAGGCGCCTATATCGAGGCCGGGCTGAACGACCGCGTCTGCGGGGTGCGAATCGATCCCGGTCGCAACGCGCCGGTCATCGCGGTCGCCGCCGGCGGACCCAAGGTCGCCGCGATCCGGGCGGCGCTGCGCGGGCGGATCATCAACGGGCTTGTCACCGACGAGGCGACGGCGGCCGCGCTTCTGGCCTGAGGCGGACCGTCGCGGACGGCGGCGGAATTTGCCGTTGACGGAATCGCGGGCTTGTGCGAGTGAATGCTCATGGAGTGAGCAGTTGCTCAGGTCCACAGGGAGGAATGACATGACCATGACGCTTCGCGCCCTCCTGGGTGCGTGCGCCGTCGGCGCGCTTGCTGCCGCCGCCGCGGCCGAGACCACCATCACCGTCGCCACCGTGAACAACGGCGACATGATCCGCATGCAGGGTCTGATGGACGACTTCTACGCCAAGCACCCGGACATCAAGGTCGAGTGGGTGACGCTGGAAGAGAACGTGCTGCGCCAGAACGTGACGACCGACATCGCCACCGGCGGCGGCCAGTACGACGTGCTGACGATCGGCACCTACGAGGTTCCGATCTGGGGCAAGCAGGGCTGGCTCGTCAGCCTGAACGACCTTCCCCCCGAATACGACGTGGACGACCTGCTGCCGGCGATCCGCGGCGGCCTGACGGTGGACGGCAACCTCTATGCCGCGCCGTTCTACGGCGAGTCGTCGATGGTGATGTACCGCAAGGACCTGATGGAGGCCGCCGGCCTGACCATGCCGGACGCGCCGACCTGGGCCGACATCGAGAAGGCCGCGGCCGCGATGACCAACAAGGATGCCGAGCAGTATGGCATCTGCCTGCGCGGCAAGGCCGGCTGGGGCGAGAACATGGCCTTCCTGACCGCCATGTCGAACAGCTTCGGCGCGCGCTGGTTCGACGAGAACTGGAAGCCGCAGTTCGACCAGCCGGAATGGAAGGCGACGCTCGACTTCTACCTCAACCTGATGAACAACTACGGGCCCCCCGGCGCCTCGAACAACGGCTTCAACGAGAACCTGACGCTGTTCCAGCAGGGCAAGTGCGGCATGTGGATCGACGCCACGGTCGCCGCCTCCTTCGTGACCAACCCGAAGGATTCGACCGTCGCCGACAAGGTGGGCTTCGCGCTCGCCCCCGACAACGGGCTCGGCAAGCGCGGCAACTGGCTCTGGGCCTGGAGCCTCGCGATCCCGGCCTCGTCTGACGCGCAGGACGCCGCCAAGACCTTCATCAACTGGGCGACGAACAAGGATTACCTCGCGCTCGTCGCGTCCAAGGAAGGCTGGGCCAACGTGCCGCCCGGCACGCGCACCTCGCTCTACGAGAACCCGGAATACGCCAAGGTGCCGTTCGCCAAGATGACGCTCGACTCGATCAACTCGGCCGACCCGAACAATCCGACGGTCAAGCCGGTTCCCTATGTCGGCGTCCAGTTCGTGGCGATCCCCGAATTCCAGGGCATCGGCACCTCGGTCGGCCAGGAGTTCTCTGCCGCGCTGGCCGGGCAGAAGACCGCCGACGAGGCGCTCGCCGCCGCGCAGGCGCTGACGACCGACGAGATGACGGCCGCCGGCTACATCCAGTAACCTCCCGACTGGGGACCGGCATCCGACGCGCCGGTCCCCTTCCTTTCCGTCAGGTCTGCCGTATCCCGTTCAGGGGCCGGGTTTCCGGCCAGCCCGTTCCCAGGGAGCATCCGCCATGTCCACGCAATCGTCCCGCCGGACCGCCCGCCTGATGCTCTCGCCCTCGGTCATCCTGCTGCTCGTCTGGATGATCGTGCCGCTGGCCCTGACGCTCTACTTCTCGACCCAGCGCTACAACCTGCTCTACCCCGACCGGTCCGGCTTCATCTGGTTCCAGAACTACACGCGCTTCGTCTTCTCGCCGGGCTTCCTCGAGGCGATCGTCAACACGCTGATCCTGGTCGTCGGGGTGCTCGTCATCACCGTCGTGTTCGGGATCCTGATCGCGCTCCTGATCGACCGGCCGATGTGGGGGCAGGGGCCGGTGCGCATCCTGGTCATCTCGCCCTTCTTCATCATGCCCCCGGTGGCGGCGCTGATCTGGAAGAACATGTTCATGAATCCCACGAACGGGCTCTTCGCCGAGGCGGCGAAGTTCCTCGGGATGGCGCCCTTCGACTTCCTCGGCGAGGCGCCGCTGGCGTCGATCATCCTGATCGTCGCCTGGCAGTGGCTGCCCTTCGCCACGCTGATCCTGCTGACGGCGCTGCAATCTCTGTCCTCGGAGGAGCTCGAGGCCGCCGAGATGGACGGCGCCTCGGCGGTCAGGCGGTTCTGGTACATCATGCTGCCGCACCTCGCGCGGTCGATCACCGTCGTCATCCTGATCCAGACGATCTTCCTTCTGGGGATCTTCGGCGAGATCCTCGTCACCACCAATGGCGGGCCGGGCACCGCGTCCACCACGCTGCCCTTCCTGATCTACAAGGAGGCGCTACTCGACTTCGACGCGGGCACCGCCGCCGCGGGCGGGGTCGTCGCCGTCATCCTCGCCAACATCGTCGCCATCTTCCTGATGCGCGCCGTCGGCAAGAACCTGGACGCCTGAGGAGGTCGCCATGGCACGCGCAGTCACGACCGGACGCAAGGCGGCCAACACGGCGGCCGCCTGGGCCGTGGGCCTGATCCTGTTCTTCCCGATCCTGTGGACGGTGCTGACCTCGTTCAAGCCCGAGGCGCAGGCGGTGGCCTCGCCGCCCGTCTTCCTCGGCTTCGACTGGACGATGGAGAACTACGTCGATGTCAACGAACAGCGGGACTATTTCCGCTATTTCGTCAACTCGGTCATCATCGCGCTGGGCTCTACCGCGCTCGGCGTGCTGATCGCGATCCCCGCCGCCTGGTCGATGGCCTTCGTCCCCGGACGCAAGACCCGCGACCTGCTGATGTGGATGCTGTCCACCAAGATGATGCCGGCGGTCGGCGTGCTGGTGCCGATCTACCTGATCTTCAAGTGGCTCCAGGTCCTGGACACGCGGATCGGCCTTGTCGCCATCCTGACGCTGATGAACCTGCCGATCATCATCTGGATGCTCTACACCTACTTCAAGGAGATCCCCGGCGAGATCCTCGAGGCGGCGCGGATGGACGGCGCCTCGCTGCGGTCGGAGATCCTCTACGTGCTGACGCCGATGGCGATTCCCGGCATCGCCTCGACGGTCCTGCTGAACGTCATCCTCGCCTGGAACGAGGCGTTCTGGACGATCAACCTGACGGTCACCGACGCGGCGCCGCTGACCAAGTTCATCGCCGGCTTTTCCAGCCCGCAGGGCCTTTTCTACGCCAAGCTGTCGGCGGCCAGCACGATGGCCATCGCGCCGATCCTGATCCTTGGCTGGTTCAGCCAGAAGCAGCTCGTCCGCGGCCTGACCTTCGGCGCGGTGAAATGAGGGGAAGATGGGACAGATCACGCTTTCACAGGTCCGCAAGTCCTTCGGCGATGTCCACGTCATTCCCGGCGTTGACCTGACCATCGAGGACGGCGAGTTCGTCGTCTTCGTCGGGCCGTCCGGCTGCGGCAAGTCCACGCTGCTGCGGCTGATCGCGGGGCTCGAGGACACGACCTCGGGCACGATCTCGATCGACGGCAGGGACGCGACCAGCCTGCCGCCGGCCAAGCGCGGCCTTGCGATGGTGTTCCAGTCCTACGCGCTCTACCCGCACATGACGGTCCGCAACAACATCGCCTTCCCGCTGAAGATGGCGGGGGTCCCCGAGGCCGAGCGGGCGGCACGGGTCGAGGCCGCGGCGAAGGTGCTGAACCTGACGAACTATCTCGACCGCCGGCCCGGCCAGCTGTCCGGCGGCCAGCGCCAGCGGGTGGCGATCGGGCGCGCCATCGTGCGCGAACCGGCGGCCTTCCTGTTCGACGAGCCGCTGTCGAACCTCGACGCGGCCCTGCGCGTAGGCATGCGGCTCGAGATCACCGAACTGCACCAGCGGCTGAAGACGACGATGATCTACGTCACCCACGACCAGGTCGAGGCGATGACGATGGCCGACAAGATCGTCGTGCTGAACGCGGGCCGGATCGAGCAGGTAGGCAGCCCGCTGGACCTCTACCACCGGCCGCGCAACCAGTTCGTCGCCGGCTTCATCGGCAGCCCGAAGATGAACTTCATCGGCGGCGCCGAGGCGGCCCGGCACGGCGGCGCCGCGACCATCGGGGTACGGCCCGAACACATCGCGCTGTCGCGCGAGAGGGGCGAATGGAAGGGCACCGTCGGGGTGGCCGAACATCTCGGCTCGGACACGTTCCTGCATGTCGGCACCGAATTCGGGCCGATGACGGTGCGGGCGGTGGGCGACGTGCGGGCCGATCACGGCGACACCGTCTGGCTGACGCCGGACCCCGCTCAGCTGCACCGCTTCGACAGGGAAGGGAACCGGATCTGATGGCACGGCTGGACGGCAAGGTCGCGCTGATCACCGGCGGCGCGCGCGGCATCGGGCGCGCCATCGCCGAGGGCTACGCGCGCGAGGGCGCGCGGGTCTGCATCGCCGACCTCGACGGCGCGGAATGCGACGCGGTCGCCGCGGCGATCGGGCAGGGGGCCTTCGGGCAGGCGCTCGACGTGACGCGGATGGATTCGATCCGGGCCTGCGTCGCCGCGGTCGAGGCGAAGGCGGGCGGCATCGACATCCTGGTGAACAATGCCGCGGTCTTCGACCTCGCGCCGATCGAGGAGATCACCGAGGCAAGCTACGACCGCATCTTCGCGGTCAACGTGAAGGGCCTGCTCTTCACCCTGCAGGCGGTGGCAAGGTCGATGATCGCGCGCGGGCAGGGCGGCAAGATCATCAACATGGCAAGCCAGGCGGGCCGGCGCGGCGAGGCGCTGGTCGCCGTCTACTGCGCCTCGAAGGCGGCGGTGATCAGCCTCACGCAGTCGGCGGGGCTGGGCCTGATCCGCCACCGGATCAACGTCAACGGCATCTCGCCGGGGGTCGTGGACACGCCCATGTGGGACGAGGTGGATGCGCTGTTCGCGAAGTACGAGGGCCTGGAGAAGGGCGAGAAGAAGCGGGCGGTGGCGCTCGCCGTGCCCTATGGCCGCATGGGCCGCCCCGAGGATCACGTCGGCTGCGCCGTCTTCCTCGCATCGGCCGAAAGCGACTACGTCGTCGCCCAGACCTTCAACGTCGATGGCGGCAACTGGATGAGCTGAGATGAGACTGTCGGACGCCACCCTCGCGGCCCTTCCCGCCGCCATTGCGCGACCCGCCTACGACCGGGCCGGGCTGAAGGCCGGAATCGTGCATGTCGGGTGCGGCAACTTCCACCGCGCCCACATGGCCGTCTACATGGACGACCTGTTCGGGCTGGGTCTCGACCACGACTGGGCGATCCTCGGCGCGGGGGTGCGGGCGCCCGATGCGGCGATGCGCGCCGCGCTGGAGCCGCAGGACTGGCTGACCACGGTGATCGAGCTGGAACCCGGCGCGCACCGGGCGCGGGTGACCGGCGCGATGGTGGGGTTCCTGCCGGTCGAGCGGGGCAACGCGGCGCTGATCGCGGCGATGTCCGATCCGGCGATCCGCATCGTCAGCCTGACGGTGACCGAGGGCGGCTACTTCATCGACCCCAAGACCGGAACGTTCAGCCCCGACCACCCCGAGATCCGCCGCGATGCCGCCAGCCCCGCCGCGCCCGACACCGTCTTCGGGGCGATGGTGGCGGCGCTGAAGGCGCGCCGGGCGGCGGGCACCGCGCCCTTCACCGTCATGTGCTGCGACAATGTCCCGCACAACGGCCGCGTCACCCGCGACGCGGTGGTCGGGCTCTGCCGCCTGTCCGATCCGGCGCTCGCCGACTGGATCGCGGCGCATGTCGCCTTTCCAAACGCGATGGTGGACAGGATCACGCCGGCGACGGGCGAGCGCGAACGCGCGATGGCCGCGGCGATGGGGGTGGAGGACGCCTGGCCCGTCACCTGCGAGCCGTTCCGGCAATGGGTGATCGAGGACAACTTCCCGACCGGCCGCCCGCGGCTCGAGAAGGTGGGCGTGACCTTCACCGATCAGGTGGACCGGTTCGAGACGATGAAGATCCGCATCCTGAACGGAGGCCACGCGGTGATCGCCTATCCCGGCGGGCTGCTCGGGATCGAATACGTCCACGAGGCGATGGCCCATCCGCTGATCCGGGCCTTCCTCGATGCGGTGGAGACGCGCGAGATCCTTCCCATCGTGCCGCCGGTGCCGGGACAGGACCTGCAGGCCTACCGGGCGCTGATCCTCGAACGCTTCTCGAACCCCGAGATCGGCGACACCATCCGCCGCCTGTGCCTCGACGGGTCCAACCGGCAGCCGAAGTTCATCATCCCCTCGATCCGCGACAACCGCGCCCGCGGCGTGCTGCCCGACGGGCTGATCCTTCTTTCGGCGCTGTGGTGCCGCTACTGCGAGGGCACGACCGAATCCGGCGCGGAGATCGCGCCCAACGATCCCAACTGGGAGGCGCTCGTGGCGCGGGCAAGGGCGGCGCGCGGGGATCCCGGCGCCTGGCTCGCGATGGCCGAGGTCTATGGCGATCTCGGGCAGGACGGCGCGGTCGCGGCGCGCTTCGGGCAATGGCTGCGCGCGGTGCGGGCCGAGGGGACGGAGGCGGTCCTGCGGCGCTATCTCGACGGGCGCGGCCCGGGCTGAGCGCGGGCCCGCCCGGCGGCGCCTGCGGCGGTCAGATGTCCAGCGTGTTCTCGGTTTCCCAGCGCGAGAAGTGGCTGGCGTAGCTGTTCCATTCCTGGTGCTTGAGCTTGAGGTAGGCGGCGGAGAACTCGGCCCCCATCATCGCCTTCAGCGTGCGGTCGGCGTCAAAGGCGCGCAGCGCGTCGAGCAGGTTGAGCGGCAGTTTCGGCGCGCCCTTCACCTTCCAGCCGTCGGCATACATGTCGATGTCGTAGCGGCGGCCGGGATCGGCCCTGGTTCGCACGCCGTCGAGCCCCGCCGCAATGATGACCGCCTGCAGGAGATAGGGGTTGGCCGCGCCGTCGGGCAGGCGCAGCTCGAACCGGCCCGGCCCCGGCACGCGGACCATGTGGGTGCGGTTGTTGCCGGTCCAGGTGACCGTGTTCGGCGCCCAGGTCGCGCCCGAGGTCGTGCGCGGCGCGTTGATCCGCTTGTAGCTGTTGACGGTCGGGTTGGTGATCGCGGCCATGGCGGGGGCATGGCGCATGATCCCGCCGAGGAAGTTGCGCCCGCGGGCGGACAGGCCAAGCTCGTCGCCCTTGTCGGCGAAGGCGTTCGTGCGCCCGTCCGGCGACCAGACCGAGATATGCACATGGCAGCCCGAGCCGGTCAGCCCCTTGAAGGGCTTCGGCATGAATGTCGCCCTGAATCCATGCTTTTCCGCGACGGACTTTATCATGAACTTGAAGAACGAATGCTTGTCCGCCGTGGCCAGCGCATCGTCGTATTCCCAGTTCATCTCGAACTGGCCGGTGGCGTCCTCGTGGTCGTTCTGGTAGGGCTTCCAGCCCATTTCCAGCATGTAGTCGCAGGCCTCGGCGATGACGTCGTAGCGGCGCATCACCGCCTGCTGGTCGTAGCAGGGCTTCTCGGCGAGGTCGTAGGGATCCGAGACCTGAGAACCGTCGGCGGTCAGGATGAAGAATTCGGGCTCGACCCCGGTGCGGACGCGCAGGCCCTCCTTCGCGGCCTCGGCGATCACCGCGTTGAGGACGTTGCGCGGCGCCTGATCGACGAGCCTGCCCTCCATCGTGGCAGTGGCGGCGACCCAGGCGACCTCCTTCTTCCAGGGCAGCTGGATCGCCGAGGCGGGATCGGGGACCGCCATCAGGTCGGGATGGGCGGGGGTGAGGTCGAGCCAGGTGGCGAAACCGGCAAATCCGGCGCCGTCCCTTGCCATGTCGGCGATCGCCTGCGCCGGCACCAGCTTTGCCCGCTGACCGCCGAAGAGGTCGGTGTAGGAAATCATGAAATACCTGACGCCCCGGTCCTTTGCCCATTTGGCAAGATCGCTGGCCATGTCGTTCACTCCCCGTTTCTGGCGCCTTCGGGCGCTCATCCTGTCAGAATCCCGCGCGGCCCGGTATCCAGTCCGTTCCGGCCAGCGGCACGCCCGCCATCGCCGCCGCCTCGATCGTCAGGGCGCAGAGGTCCTCGGGTTCGAGATTGTGCAGGTGGCTCTTGCCGCAGGCGCGCGCGATGGTCTGGGCCTCGAGCGTCATCACCTTGAGATAGTTCTTCAGCCGCCGCCCGCCGAGGACGGGATCGAACCGGGAATAGAGCGCGGGATCCTGCGTGGTGATCCCGGCGGGGTCGCGGCCCTCGTGCCAGTCGTCATAGGCCCCGGCGGTGGTGCCGAGCTTGCGGTATTCCTCCTCGAGCGCGGGGTCGTTGTCGCCGAGCGCGATCAGCGCCGCGGTGCCGATCGAGACGGCGTCGGCGCCGAGCGCCAGCGCCTTGGCCACGTCCGCCCCGCTGCGGATGCCGCCCGAGATGATGAGCTGCACCTTGCGGTGCATGCCCAGATCCTGAAGCGCCTTCACCGCCTGCGGCAGGCAGGCGAGCGTCGGCATGCCGACATGTTCGATGAAGACGTCCTGCGTCGCCGCGGTGCCGCCCTGCATCCCGTCGAGCACCACCACGTCGGCCCCCGCCTTGACCGCCAGCGCGGTGTCGTAATAGGGCCGCGCGCCGCCGATCTTGACGTAGATCGGCTTTTCCCAGTCGGTGATCTCGCGCAGCTCGAGGATCTTGATCTCCAGATCGTCGGGCCCGGTCCAGTCCGGGTGGCGGCAGGCCGAGCGCTGGTCGATTCCCTTGGGCAGGTTGCGCATCTCGGCCACCCGGTCGGAGATCTTCTGGCCGAGAAGCATGCCCCCGCCGCCGGGCTTGGCGCCCTGTCCGACCACGACCTCGATCGCGTCGGCCCGCCGCAGGTCATCCGGGTTCATGCCATAACGGCTTGGAAGATACTGATAGACAAGGGTTTTCGAGTGTCCCCTCTCCTCCTCGGTCATGCCGCCGTCGCCGGTCGTGGTGGAAGTTCCGGCGGCCGAGGCGCCGCGCCCCAGCGCCTCCTTCGCCGGCCCGGAGAGCGAGCCGAAGCTCATCCCCGCGATGGTGATCGGGATGTCGAGATGGATCGGCGTCTTGGCAAAGCGCGTGCCCAGCCAGACGTCGGTCGCGCATTTCTCGCGGTAGCCTTCCAGCGGATAGCGGCTGATCGAGGCGCCGAGGAACAAGAGGTCGTCGAAATGCGGCAGCCGCCGCTTCGAGCCGCCGCCGCGGATGTCGTAGATGCCCGAGGCCGCGGCGCGGCGGATCTCGGCATTCACCTCGGGCGAGAAGGTCCAGGAAAAGCGGGGCGGGGTATGGGGGAAGTCGCTCATCAGTAGGCCCCCGCATTGTCGATGCTGAAGTTGTAGAGCTTGCGCGCCGAGCCGTAGCGGCGGAACTCCTCGGGCCGGGCCTTGCCGTCGGCCTCGCCCCGGCGCAGCAGGTCGGCCAGCAGCGCCAGGTGTTCGGGGCGCACCTCCTTCTCGATGCAGTCCGCGCCCAGCGACTTCACCCTGCCGCGGACGAAGATCCGCGCCTCGTAGAGCGAATCGCCCAGCGCGTCGCCGGCGTCGCCGAGGACGACGAGGTTGCCCGACTGCGCCATGAAGGCCGACATGTGGCCGATGTTGCCATGCACCACGATGTCGATGCCCTTCATCGAGATTCCGCAGCGGCTGGAGGCATTGCCCTTGATGACGAGAAGCCCGCCGCGCCCGGTGGCGCCGGCATACTGGCTGGCGTCGCCGTCCACGATCACCGTGCCCGACATCATGTTCTCGGCCACGCCCGGCCCGGCCGAGCCCCTGATGCGGATCGTCGCCTGCTTGTTCATGCCGGCGCAGTAATAGCCGGTGGACCCGCGCACGGTGATCTCGACCGGCGCGTCAACCCCGGCGGCGATGGCATGGGCGCCGCGGGGGTTGACCACCTCCCACACGGTCTCGTTGGTCTTGTCCTTGAGGGCGTGGAGGGTCGCGTTCAGCGCGCGCAGGCCCTCTGCGGCAAGGTCGAAGGTCTGCATCCGATCAGCGTTCCCAGAAATAGACGGTGGCGGGTTCGGGTTCCCAGACCCGGGCCTCCTCGATCCCCGGCAGGTTCACGAGCGCCCGGTATTCCGAACCGAAGGCGACGTACTGGTCGGTCTCGGCCATGACCGCCGGCTTGCAGGCGATCGGGTCGCGGACGACGCCGAAGCCGTTCCTCGTGCCGACGACGAAGGTGAAGAACCCGTCAAGATCGGTCAGCGTGGCCGCCATCGCCTGGCCGAGATTCTCGCCCTCGTCCATCTTGTGGGTCAGGAAGGCGGCGGCGACCTCGGTGTCGTTCTCGGTCTCGAAGGTCATGCCGGCGCGGCGCAGCTCGCGGCGCACCGAGTTGTGGTTGCTGAGCGATCCGTTGTGGACGAGGCATTGGTCCGGGCCGGTCGAGAACGGGTGGGCGCCCATCGTGGTGACGGCGCTTTCGGTGGCCATGCGGGTGTGGCCGATGCCGTGGGTCCCGCTCATCCCGCGCAGGCCGAAGCGCGCGGCGACCTCCTTCGGCAGGCCGACCTCCTTGTAGATCTCGATCTCCTCGCCCGCGCTCATGATGCGGACGGAGGGGCGCAGCGTGCGCACGGCCGACCGCGCGGAGTCGAGCCTGGCCGAGGGCACGGTCAGGACCGCGTGGGTGTCCTTGACGGCGATCGCGACCGGCCCGCCGATCGCGGCCGACAGCGCCGCGTCGAGGCCGGCGAAATCCGCATCCGGGTCGGCGGACTGCACGGTCAGCTTGGCCTTGCCCTTCTGCGGCCGGCCATAGATCGCGATTCCGGCGCTGTCGGGGCCGCGGTCGGTCATCGTGACCAGCATGTCGGTCAGCATCTCGCCAAGCTTCGGTTCCAGCGCCCTGTCCTTCAGGAACAGGCCGACGATGCCGCACATGGGCTGCCCTCCCCAGTTCTATGTCCCGTCGCAGGGTAGCACCGGGCCTGGCCCCGTCAACTGGCAAGAAACTTTTTTAACCCACACGGGAATGTTCCGCGGCGCCATCCGCATTGCGCCCAAAATGTCAGCATCCTCCGCGCGATTGCCCGCGAAGAAGACAGTTGTTGACAGACTCTCTCCGCCTGCGGTTTCCTGATGGAAAACAAAATTGCCGGACAGGCAAACGCGCAAGGGGGCCGGCCGCCGTCCGGAACAGCAAGCGGCCCGAACGGAGGGAACCAAGTGTCTGATCTCAATCAACGGATTGAGGCGATGCACGGCCGCGACGTGAAGATCGCGTGGGCGTTCGTGATCGGCCTGTGGCTTTCGCTCGTCTTCGTCGCCTGGGCGACCTGGGCGCTGGCGCCGACCGGCGGCGCGCGCACCCTGCTGATGATCGGCGGCGCGATCATCCTGCTGTTCAACACCGCCGCGATCATGGCGATGCTCAGGCATTACCGCGAGGACCGCGACTTCATCTACGGCCTCGACATCAAATTCCAGGACCAGGCGAAGGGGAGGGGCTGAGATGGCGCATTACGTTCCGCCGAAACAGGGCCGGGCGAGCCAGATCGTCGATGTCGTCCTGCTGATGGCGCTGACGATCGGCGTGCTGCTCCTGCCCGGCTATCTCGGCCTGTCGGGCGCGTCGCGCACCGTCGTGCCGGTCGAGAACCCGACCTGGGAATCGCTCGGCCAGAACCCGACGATGGTCGAACGCTGGAACGCGCTCGGCTTTGCCGATGCCGCCGCCGCGCATGACTTCATCACGGCGCGGTTCGACTATTCCTTCACCTGGACGGCGCTGATCGTGATGATCGTCGTCGTGATCGGCTACTTCATCCTGCTCCTGCGGTTTTCCGAACAGGAATACCGCGAGGTGATCCGCGAGAAGTTCGGCGAGAAGTAGGGGGCGGCAATCATGTGGCAATGGATCGACTATGCGGCATGGGGGCTGTCGGCCCTCTTCGCGCTGCACATGCTGTGGGACTGGTACCGGACCGATACCACCTACAGCGAGGATGTCCTGACCTCCTCCCGCGAGGGCGAGATCGAGGTCATGACCGAACAGCACCGGATCTGAGGGGGCAGGGATGGCGAACACGGATATCACCTCGCCCGCGATGGACGGGATCGGCCCGCACGGCACCAAGATCGGGCTGCTGCGCGTGCTCGGCCCCGCGCATGTCTGGGCGCTCGGCGTCGGCATCGTCCTTGTCGGCGAATACATGGGATGGAACTTCGCGGTGCAGAAGGGCGGCGCCTATGCGGCCCTGATCGCCTGCTGGTTCGCGGGCATCCTCTATACCTGCGTCGCCATGATCGACAGCGAGGTCACCTCGACCGTCGCCGCCGCGGGCGGGCAGTACACCCAGGCCAAGCACATCATCGGGCCGCTGATGGCCTTCAACGTCGGGCTCTACCTCGTATTCGCCTACACGATGCTCGAGGCGGGCAACGCGATCACGCTCGGCTACCTGATCTCGGTGGCCGCCGACATGAGCGGGGCCGCCGCACCGATCGACCAGCGCGCCTACATCGTGCTGTCGATCATGTTCCTCGCCTGGCTCAACTACCGGGGCGTGCTGGCGACGCTGAACTTCAACTTCGTCATCACCGCCTTCGCCTTCATCGCGATCCTGATCCTGTTCGTGGCCAAGGGCCCGTGGCTGGCCGACAGCCCGCTCAAGCATGCCGAGCTGATGTCCGGCCAGGCGGCGCTGCCCTATGGCTGGATCGGCATCATCGCGGCGATGCATTTCGGCCTGTGGTTCTATCTCGGGATCGAGGGCACGACCCAGGCCGCCGAGGAGGTCCGCTCGCCGGCCCGCGCGCTGCCCTTCGGCACGCTCGCGGGCATCATGACGCTGCTGATCGCGGCGACGCTGACCTGGTATGTCTGCGTCGGCATGATCCCGTGGGAATATCTCGGCGACGGGGTGAACGGCGCGGTGGCGCCGCTCTTCACCGCGGCGCAGCTTTCGGGGTCGGGTTTCCTGATCTTCATGCTGGGCTTCGGGACGCTCTTTGCCACGCTCGCCTCGGCCAACGGCTGCATCAACGACGCCAGCCGCGCCTGGTTCTCGATGGGGCGCGACAAGTACCTGCCGGGCTGGTTCGGGGCCGTGCACCCGACCTACCGGACGCCCTACCGCGCGATCATCTTCCTCGTGCCGATCGCGCTGATCTTCGCGCTGCGCATGCCGCTCGACCAGGTCATCACCTTCTCGATCCTGTCGGGGCTGCTCGGCTATACCTTCATGCCGATCAACATGATCCTGTTCCGGCGCAAGTGGCCGCTCGACTCGATCAAGCGGGGCTACGTTCACCCGCTGCATCCGCTGCCGGCGCTGACGCTGATCGTCCTCTGCGCCGTGACCTACTTCGCGGTCTTCCTCGGCTATGGGACGCAGCTGATCGCGATGATCGCCTTCTACATCGTGGCCTCGCTCTGGTTCCACTTCTGGCGCTACCGCTTCGTGGACCGGGGGGCGCAGTTCACGATGCCCTGGCCGAAACCGCGCGGCTACTAGGGCAGGGGACCCACTGCGGACGGCCCGCCCCGGCCGGGGCGGGCCGTCTGCCGCCTGCGGAGGGACGCGTGGACCGGCAAGACCTGACGCTGCTGGCGCTGGCGGCCGCTTCGCTCGGGCTGGCGGGCTGGCTGCTCTGGCGCCTGCGCGGGGCGGCGCGCGCCCGCGCCGCCCGGCGGGCAGGCTATTTCGATGCGGCCGCGGAGCTTTTCACCGGGGTCACGCGGGGCCTTGCCCCGGACGGTTTCGCGCGGCTGAACGGGCAGCGCGGCGGGCGCGTCTTCGACCTTCAGGCGGTGCCCGACACGCTCACCTTCCGCAAGCTGCCCGCGCTCTGGGTCCTGGTCTCGCTGCCCGGGCCGGTGCCGGTCGGGGCGACGTTCGACCTGATGCTGCGCCCGACGGGTGGCGAGACCTTCTCGAACTTCGGCGCCCTGCGCCATTCCGTGGCGGCTCCGGCCGGGTTCCCGCCCGGTGCCGCGCTGCGCACGGACGATCCCGCCGGTCTGCCCGACGCCGGCCTCCTGCGGCCGCATCTTGCCGTCTTCGCCGATCCGGCGGTGAAGGAACTGGTGATCTCGCCCCGGGGCCTCAGGCTCGTCATCCTGGCCGAAGAGGCCGACCGGACCCGCTATCTCCTGTTCCGCGACGCCGAGATGGGGGCGGTGCCGCTGCCGCCCGCCCGCCTGCGGCCGCTGCTGGAGGTGCTGGCCGCGCTCGCCGCCGATCTTGAGGCCGCCGCCGGAACGCGGGAACATGCGCCATGACCACGCGCCCGCCGCCGAATCCCTGGATCGTCCTTGCCGTTGCCACCGTGCTGCCGGGAATGGGACAGGTCCTCAACCGCGAACCGGTCCGCGGGCTGATCTTCGTTTTCTTCGTGCTGCTCCTCGGCGGCTGGACGGCGGTGACGGCGGCGCCCGACGTGTCCGTCGTCGGGCGCTATGCCGGCGGCATCTTCGTCCACGCGATGGCGATGATGGACGCCTACCGCCGGGCCCGGATCCGGCACGCGGTCTGGCAGCACCGGGCCGCGAACCGGGGCTGAGGCGTGCCCGCGCGGGGCGGCCGCGTCAGCCCTGGGCGTAGCAGATCACCGACAGGTAGCGCGCGGGAAGGCGCGTCAGCACCTCGGGCCCGTGCGGCGCGTCGGCATCGAAGAACAGCGAATCCCCCGGCTTCAGCTCGTAGAGGGACTCGCCGTGGCGATAGGTGACCTCGCCCTCGAGCATGTAGAGGAGCTCCAGCCCGTCGTGCTGGAAGGTCGGAAAGACGTCCGATTCCGCCGTCAGCGTGATCAGGTAGGGCTCGACCACGACGCCCGAGCCGTTCGACCCGATATGGCCCAGCAGGTGATACTGGTGCCCCGCCCGGGTGCCGCGCCGCTCGATCTCGATATGCTCGCCGGCGCGGACGTGCTGCGCCTCGCGGCGCTCCTCGTAGCTGCGGAAGAAGGCGGTGATCGGGGTCGAGAAGGCGTGGCTCAGCGCCTGGAGCGTCGTCAGCGACGGCGAGGTGATGCCGTTCTCGATCTTCGACAGCATCCCGATCGACAGGCCGGTGCTGCGCGCGAGGTCCGACACCGTCATGCCCTGCGCCTTGCGGAAGGCGCGCACCTCGCGGCCGATGGCGTTCTCGAGGTTGCGCTCGCTGACCTCGCGCACGCGGTGCGGGTCCTGGCTGAAGGCGGGCTTGCCGCGCACGGGAACGGTCGCAGCGGCCGTGAACTTGTTCATGCGATCACCAAGGGTAAAAATGCGACAACGAATTCTACTAAGGGGAAACATCCCGCGGCTCAACCGGATTGTTGCCCTTGCCCGTCCGGCCGACGGCGGTGGCGCCGGCGCGGCCGGCCGGCAGGCCGGGGCGGCGGCCGGGCCGCTTCGCCAGACTGCCAAGGCCCGGCCGGCAAATTGCCGGAAGCGCGCGCATTTTTGTTGCGCGGCGTCCTGAAGTTTGACTTGCGGGAATTCGGCGAGCCGTTACTGAATAGGGGGAGAGCCGCAATCAGACGGCAGGCACAGGGATGGACAAGACCGACAGCGCGGCACGACCCGAGGCCATCCTCGTGCGCGACCTGCACAAGTCCTTCGGCAGCCACGAGGTGCTCAAGGGCGTCTCGATGCGCGCCTGCGAGGGCGACGTGGTCGCCATCATCGGCGGGTCGGGATCGGGCAAGTCCACGATGCTGCGCTGCATCAACTTCCTCGAGACGCCGACCCGGGGCGAGATCGTCATCGGCGGCGAGAAGGTCGCGATGCGGCCCGACGGCTCGCCCGCCGACCGCCGGCAGATCGAGCGCCTGCGCCAGCACCTCGGCATGGTGTTCCAGAGCTTCAACCTGTGGACGCACAAGACCGTGCTCGAGAACCTGATCGAGGTTCCGGTGCATGTCCTCAAGGTGCCGAAGGAGGAGGCGATCGCGCGCGCCCGCAAGACGCTGGCCCGGGTTGGTCTCGCCGAGAAGGAGGGGGCCTATCCCGCCTTCATGTCGGGCGGCCAGCAGCAGCGCGCCGCCATCGCGCGCGCGCTCTGCGTCGAGCCGCGGGCGATGCTCTTCGACGAGCCGACCTCGGCACTCGATCCCGAGCTCGTCGGCGAGGTCCTTCAGGTCATCCGCGGGCTGGCCGAGGAGGGGCGCACGATGATCCTCGTCACCCACGAGATGAAGTTCGCCCGCGAGGTCGCCAGCCACGTCATCTATCTCTACAACGGGCAGATCGAGGAACAGGGGCCGCCGGACCAGCTTTTCGGGGCGCCGAGATCCGACCGCCTGAAGCAGTTCCTCAAATCCGTCGGCTGAGAACGGAACCCACAACCAGCATGGAGAAGACTATGAAGAGATACCTCATCGCCGCGGTCGCGGCCGTCACGCTCGGCGGGGCCGCGATGGCCGAGCCGCTGAAGATCGGCGTCGCCGCCGAACCCTATCCGCCCTTCACCTCGCCGGATGCGAGCGGCAACTGGGTCGGCTGGGAAATCGACTTCATGAACGCGATCTGCAAGCAGGCGCAGCTTGAATGCGTGATCACCCCGACCGCCTGGGACGGCATCATCCCGGCCCTGACCTCGGGCCAGATCGACGTCATCATGTCCTCGATGTCGATCACCGAGGAGCGGATGAAGACGATCGACTTCACCGACAAGTACTACAACACGCCGACGATGATCATGGTGGCCAAGGATTCCGACGCCACCCCCGACCCGGCCGGGATGACCGGCAAGATCATCGGCGTCCAGGTCTCGACCGTGCACGAGGCCTATGCGCAGAAATACTTCGGGCCGGTCGCGGCCGAGATCAAGTCCTACCAGACCCAGGACGAGGCCAACCAGGACCTCGCCGCCGGGCGGCTCGACGCGGTCCAGGCCGACAGCATCGCGCTTCAGGCCTTCCTCGACAGCGATGTCGGCAAGGCCTGCTGCAAGGCCGCCGGGATGGTGGCGGACGATCCGGCGATCCTCGGCCTCGGCGTCGGCTTCGGCCTGCGCAAGGGCGACCCGCTGAAGGAGACGCTGAACGCCGCGATCGCCGCGATCCGCGCCGACGGCACCTATGATGCCATCACCAAGAAGTGGTTCTCGTTCGACATCTACGGTTCGTGATGACCTGCCCCCCGGCCTCTGAGCTTTCGGCCCTCGTCCTACTGGGCTTCGGCGATTGCGGCTGGGGGGCCACCCTCCTGGCGGGGTTCGGCAACTCGATCCTGATCGCGCTCGGGGCCTACGGGCTCGGCTTCGTGATCGGGACGCTCGGGGCCTTCGGCAAACTCTACGGCGGGCCGGTCGGCCGCGACATCTGGGCGCTCTACACCACGCTCGTGCGGGCGGTGCCGGAGCTGGTGCTGATCCTGATCCTCTACTACGCCGTTCCGGGCATCCTGAACCAGGTCCTGATCTCGCTCGGCTACGAGCGCATCGACCTGCCGCAGTTCCTGACCGGCGTCATCGTGCTGGCCTTCGTGCAGGGGGCCTACCAGACCGAGGTGCTGCGCGGCGCCATCCTCGCCGTGCCGCAGGGCCAGATCGAGGCGGCGCGCGCCATGGGCATGTCGCCCTTCCTGGTGGCGCGGCGGATCATCTTTCCGCTGATGACCGCGAATGCGGTGCCCGGCCTCGGCAACCTGTGGCTGAACGCTACCAAGGACACCGCACTGCTGGCCGTGATCGGGTTCTCGGAACTGACCAAGGCGACCTACCAGGCCTCGGCCACGACGAAGGCCTTCTTCGTCTTCTACCCGGCGGCGATGGCGCTCTACCTGCTCATCTCGCTGATCTCGATGTTCGGCTTCGGCCGGATCGAGCGCTGGGCGCGCAAGGGCCAGAGGGGGGCGGCCGGATGATGGGCGCGATGCTGAAGCCGCACCGTCTGGTCATGCTGGCGCTGGGCGCGGCGCTGGTCATCTACTGCGTGTTCTGGCTCAACTGGTCCTGGCTCGCCGAGCCGCAGTACCAGACCCTGATCCTGCAGGGCGTCTGGCGGACGATCTGGCTGACCGTGGTGACGATGGTGATCGGGATGCTGCTGGCGATCCCGATCGGCCTCGCGCAGGCGGCGGGGCCGTGGTACCTCGCCGCGCCGGCGCGCGTCTTCTGCACCGTCATCCGCGGCACGCCGCTGCTGATGCAGCTGTGGCTGATCTATTACGGGCTCGGCTCGCTCTTCCCCTCGATCCCCTGGATCCGCGACAGTTCGCTGTGGCCGATCCTGCGGCAGGCCTGGCCCTATGCGGTCGTGGCGCTGTCCCTGTCGGTCGCGGGCTACGAGGGCGAGGTGATGCGCGGCGCCTTCAAGGGCGTGCCGCACGGCCAGCTCGAGGCCGCCCGCGCCATGGGGATGCCGCGCTTCACCGCCTTCCGCCGCATCTGGCTGCCGCTGGCGCTGCAGCGGGTGCTGCCGACGATCGGCGGCGAGACCGTGCTGCAGCTGAAATCGACGCCGCTCGCGGCGACGATTACGGTGGTCGAGCTTTACGGGGCGATCGGCAAGATCCGCAGCAACACGCTGATCGTCTACGAGCCGCTGCTCCTGCTGGCGGTGATCTACATCGCGCTCACCGGGCTGATCGTCCTGCTCTTCCGCTGGTTCGAAAGCCGCACGCCGTCGCGGGTGGCCTGACCGGCCTCAGCCGCGGAGCGCGGCCGCAAGCGCCGTTTCCAGCCGCGCCACGCCCTCCGCCGTGGTCATGACGCCCGGCGACAGGCGCAGGATCGGGCCGCGCGCATCCGCATGCAGGCCGGCCGCGGCCAGCGCCGCCACCACCGCCGGGGCGGGCGCGGAACCGGGCAGGCGGAACATGACGCTGCCGCCGCGCGCCTCCGGATCGCGCGGCGAGGCCAGCGGCAGCCGCAGACCGTCGGCCAGCGCGATGAGGCGCGCCGACAGCGCCCGGTTGGCGGCGAGGATCGCCGCCCGGTCCGCCCCGGCATGCCAGTCGAGCGCCGGCAGCGAGGCGAGCGCGGCCACCGCCCCCGGCGTCCCGGCGTCGAAGCGGCGCGCATCCGGCGCCAGGCTGAAGCGGTCGAGCGCCCAGGAGAACGGGTCGGGCTGGCTGAACCAGCCGTGCATCTCGGGGTCGGCCGCGGCGATCAGGCCGGGCGCGACGTAGAGGATGCCCGCCCCCGGCGTCCCGCACATCCACTTGAGGCTGGTCGAGACGGCGAAATCCACCGCCGGATCGGCGACATCGAAGGGGATCAGCCCCGCCCCCTGGGTGATGTCCACGCCGATCAGGCTGCCCATCGCCCGTCCGTGGGCCACGAGGGGGCCAAGGCCGATGCGGTGGGACGAGGTCGAGGAGACCCAGGTCAGGAGCGCCAGCGCCACGTCGCCGTCCCAGCGCGCGAGGACATCCTCGTCCTCGACCCAGTCCGCCCCCGGCCTGAGCGGCACGGTGTCGAGCGTGAAGCCCATCCGCGGCGCCAGCCCCGCCAGCAGGAAATGCACCGAAGGGAAGCAGTCCGCCGCGACCAGCACGCGGCGGCCGCTTAGCCGCGACGGGAAGGCGGTGACGAAGGCGTGGACGGCGGCGGTGACGCTTTCGGCAGTGGTCGTGGTGCCTTCGGGCGCGTTCAGGATGGCGCGCCAGCGGTCGATGAAGCGTTGCCGCCGGCCCAGCACATAGGGCCATTGCGCGCCGTCGGCGCGGCCCCAGACGGAGGCGAACTCCGCCATCGCGGCGGCAAGCTCGCGTGCCTTGCCGGGATACTGGCCGATCGAGTGGTACAGGAAATAGCCGCTGCCGTCGCTGTCCGAGGTCATGTTCCCTGCCTGCCCGCCCCCTGCCTGCCCGCCCTGTCGCCGGGCGACGATGCCGGAAGCGCCGGGCAAGGGAAAGGGGCGGCTTGACGGCGGGCGGGCGTCGCGGCCAACTGGCCCCGTCATGGCCAGATACGGACCGACCCGGGGCGAGCACGCCTTCCGCGCCGCGGTGTCGGCGGCGGGGCTTCTGCTTCTGGCCGGCGCGGTCGGCCTCAACGGGTTTCCGGCGGGGCCGGCCGCCTTCGAGGTCCTCTTGGCGGGCGGGGGCTTTCTCGGCGCGAGCCTTGTCTGGTCGCTGTGGAACCTGTTCGGCCGCCGGGACGGCGGGTGACGCGCTTTGGGCGCTTGACCGCGCCGCCGTTCCCGTCCGAAGGTTGACGCAACCAAGGCCCGCCCGCGCCCCGTCCGGCACCGGGGCCGGGTGACGCAAGGCAGAACACGTGCCGTGACGGGAGGTCACCCATGCGCGTCGTCACCGTTCTCGGACCCTCGCAGTCCGGCAAGACCGAGCTTGTGAAGCGCATGGCGGAACTGGACGGGCCGGGCCACGCGAGGACCGAGGCCGCGGGGCACCTCGCCCTCACCCGCTTCACCTTCATGGGCGAGCCGTGGACGGCCATCGACATCGCCGGCGGGCCGGAATTCGCGCGCATGGCGGGGGGCGCGCTCTCGGCCTCGGACGCGGCGGTGCTGGTGGTGCCGCCCGACCCGGAGGAGGCGGTGCTCGCCGCGCCCCACCTGCGCGCGGTCGAGGACGCGGGCCTGCCGTGCTTCCTGTTCATCAACCGGATGGACGCGGCCAAGGCGCGGGTGCGCGACATCGTGTCCGCGCTTCAGGCCTATACCGCGCACACGATCGTCCTGCGCCAGATCCCGATCCGCGAGGGCGGGCAGGTCGTGGGGGCGGTGGACCTGATCTCGGAACGGGCGTGGAAGTACCGCGAGGGGCAGCCCTCGGTGCTGGTGCAGATCCCGCCCGGCGCCGCCGAGCGCGAACAGGAGGCGCGGGCCGAACTGCTCGAACACATGTCGGACTACGACGACAGGCTGCTCGAGGAACTGATCGAGGATCACGTGCCGGCGACCGGCGCGCTCTTCGCCATCGCCAGCCGCGAGACGAAGGACGCGGTGGTGGTGCCGACCTTCCTCGGCGCGGCGAGCCACATGAACGGCGTGACGCGGCTGATGAAGGCGCTCCGCCACGAGGCGCCGGACGTCTCGGCGCTGAAGGCGCGGCTCGGCGAGGGCAAGGCGCTGGCGGTCGGCTTCCACGCCCAGATCCGCAAGCATCTGGGCAAGTGCGTCTACCTGCGCGCGCTGGGCGACGGCGTGCAGGTCGGCGCCCAGCTCGGCGGCGGCAGCCTCGGCGGGCTGGCCGAGGTCGGCGGCAAGACCGGGCTCGACAGGATGTCCGCCGGCGATGTCGCCGTCTCGGTCAAGTCCGACCAGCTTGGCGCCGGGCGCATCTTCACCGCATCCGGCGCGGTGCCGGCGCCGGCCTGGGCGCGCGGCGCGCCGCCCGCGATCGCGCGCATCGTCACGCCGGTGCACGAGAAGGACGAGGTGCGCCTGTCCACCGCCATCGCCCGCCTGACCGAGGCCGATCCGGCCCTGACGGTGACGCAGGACGAGGAGACCGGGCATTCCGTGCTCGGGCTCCAGGGGCCGATGCACCTGCGCAACGTCCTGCACGCGCTGTCAGAGGACTTCGGCGTCGAGGTCGCCGTCCACAACCCCGCGCCGCGCTATCTGGAGACGATCTCGTCCCAGGTCGAGGAACAGTACCGCCACCGCAAGCAGTCGGGCGGCGCGGGCCAGTTCGCCGACGTGCACGTCATCGTGCGTCCGTTGGCGCGGGGCGAAGGCTTCCGCTTCGACGAGGTGGTCAAGGGCGGCGCGGTCCCGCGCAACTTCATCCCCGCGGTCGAGGAGGGCGCGAAGGAGGCGCTGGAACGCGGGCCGCTCGGGTTCCGGGTCGCCGATGTCGGGGTGACGCTGACCGACGGCAAGCACCACGCGGTCGATTCGTCGGATTTCGCCTTCCGCACCGCGGGCCGGATGGCCCTGCGCGAGGCCCTGCCGAAGGCCGGCCCGGTCCTCCTCCAGCCCGTCAACCGGGTGATGATCCATGTGCCCTCGGTGTTCTCGGGCGCCATGGTCTCGCTGGTCTCGGGGCTGGGCGGGCAGGTGCTCGGGTTCGACCGCGATCCCGCCCACCGGGGCTGGGACGTGTTCCGCGCGCTTCTCGCTGTGGCGCAGATGGACGACCTCGTGCAGGCGCTCGGCTCGGCGACGCAGGGCGCGGGCTGGCACGAGGCGGAGTTCGACCACTACGAGGAGATCTACGGCCGCGAGGCGCAGGAGATCTCGAAGGAACGGCTGGCAAGCCACCCGGCCCACGCCCACGCCTGAGCGCGCCCCTTGCGCGGCGATCCGTCCGACGATGTCGTCCGCTCCTACTACCGGATGCGGCAGGCGCTGGGCTATCTCGGCCTGTTCCTGCCGGTGACGCTGATCCTCGGCGGGGCCCTGTCGCTGGGCCGGGTCGAGCCCTCGATCTCGGACTATTACCACACGCTCCTGCGCGACATCTTCGTGGCGACGCTGGCCGCGATCGGGGTCTTCCTGATCTGCTACCGCGGCCATGCCCGGGCCGGGGCCGAGCGCCTATCGGACGACCGCGTGACCACCGTCGCGGGCATCGCGGCGCTGGGCGTGGCCTTCCTGCCCAACGCGACCGGCGGCGGCCTTGCCACCTTCTCGCAGGACATGCTCGGGCCGCGGGTGGCGGCGGCCGGCCACTACCTGTCGGCGATCGTGTTCCTGTCCTGCCTCGGCTGGCTGTCGCTCGTCCGCTTCGCGCGCACGCGGGACGCCCGGCGCCGCCGCATCTACCGGGCCTGCGGCTGGCTCACCGCGGCGATGACGGCGGCGACGGTCGCGGCATCGTGGTTCAAGGTGATGGGCCCGCCCGGCCCGCAGGCGGTGGTCAACGGCGGGCGGCTCGTCCTGTGGTTCGAGGCGATCGCGGTCTGGGCCTTCGCCCTGTCCTGGCTGGTGAAGGGGCGGGCGGGGCTGCCGCTTGCCGCCGCCCTGCGCCGGCGGCGCGGCGGGACGCCGGGCGCGGCCTGACGGCGGCGGGCGGGGGGCGGGCGGCGCCTCAGCGGTGGTGCAGGTCCACGTAGTCCCGCCGGGGCGAGCCGACGTAAAGCTGGCGCGGGCGCCCGATCTTCTGCGTCGGATCCGCGATCATCTCCTTCCACTGGCTGATCCAGCCCACGGTGCGGCTGATGGCGAAGATCGGCGTGAACATCGAGGTCGGGAAGCCCATCGCCTCGAGGATGATGCCCGAGTAGAAATCGACGTTCGGGTAGAGCTTCTTCGACACGAAGTAGTCGTCCTCGAGCGCGATGCGCTCCAGCTCCTTGGCGACCTGGAGCGTCGGGTTGTTCTGGATGCCCAAGAGCTCCAGCACCTCGTCGGCGGACTGCTTCATCACCTTCGCGCGCGGGTCGTAGTTCTTGTAGACCCGGTGGCCGAAGCCCATCAGCCGCACGCCGGAGGACTTGTCCTTGGCCTTGCGGATGAATTCGGGGATGCGGTCCACCGTCCCGATCTCGCGCAACTGTTCCAGCGCCGCCTGGTTGGCGCCGCCATGCGCCGGCCCCCAGAGGCAGGCGATGCCCGCCGCGATGCAGGCGAAGGGATTGGCGCCCGAGGACCCGGCCAGGCGGACGGTCGAGGTCGAGGCGTTCTGCTCGTGGTCCGCATGCAGCATCATGATGCGGTCCATCGCCTTGGCCAGCGCCGGCTGGACGACGTATTCCTCGCACGGCACGGCAAAGCACATGTGCAGGAAGTTCGACGCGTAATCCAATGAATTCCTTGGATAGACGAAGGGCTGGCCGATCGAGTACTTGAACGCCATCGCGGCGATCGTCGGCAGTTTCGCGATCATGCGGATCGCGGCCACCTCGCGCTGCCAGGGATCGTTGATGTCGGTCGAATCGTGGTAGAAGGCGCTCATCGCGCCGACGACCCCGACCATCGTCGCCATCGGATGGGCGTCGCGGCGGAAGCCGCGGAAGAAGTAGTGCATCTGCTCGTGGACCATCGTGTGCTTCGTCACGCGGTCCTTGAAGTCGGCAAGCTGCGCCGCTGTCGGCAGGTTGCCGTAGAGGAGCAGGAAACAGGTCTCGAGATAGGTGGAACGTTCGGCAAGCTGCTCGATCGGATAGCCGCGATAGAGCAGTTCGCCCTTGTCACCGTCGATGTAGGTGATCGTGCTGTCGCAGGCGGCAGTCGAGGTGAAGCCCGGATCGTAGGTGAACACACCGCCTTCGCTGTAGAGCTTGCGGATGTCGATCACGTCGGGCCCGACCGTCGGCGACAGGATCGGCAGCTCGATCTGCCGGCCGTCGAAGCTCAGCGTCGCGGTGCGGGCGGGTTTCGCGGTATCTGGCATCTGACGGTCCTTTCGCAGGTTCGCCGGCCGGTCAGGCCGCGTCTCCAAGCCGGGCTATCGTCTCCTCGCGCCCGAGAACGAGCATCATGTCTATCACGCCGGGGGTCACCGTCCGCCCCGCAAGCGCCGCACGCAGCGGTGCCGCGACCTTGCCGAAGCCGATCCCCCTGGCTGCGGCGAGGGCCTGGGTGGCAGCCTCAAGACCTTCCCTTGTCCAGCTAGCATTTTGCAGCTGCGGCGTCAATTCCGCCAGTATACCACGGGATACCGGGTCGAGCGCCGCCGCCGCCGCCGCGTCCGGCGCAAACGGCCGTGAACCAAGCACAAAATGCGCCTTGTCGAGCAGGTCCGGCAGCGTCCTGGCGCGGTCCTTCAGGCAGTAGAGCGCGCGGCGCAGCGCCGATTGCTGCGCCTGCGAAAGCGGCGGGGCGCCGGTGGCTGCGCGGAAGGCGGCGAGTTCCTCCATCAGGCGGTCGTCGGGCATCGCCGCGATGTGCCGGCCGGAGAGATGTTCGAGCTTGCGGTAATCCATCCGCGCGGGCGAGCGGTGGATATCCTTCAGGTCGAACCAGGCCATCGCCTGCGCGTCAGTGAAGAACTCGTCGTCGCCGTGGCTCCAGCCGAGGCGGCAGAGATAGTTGCGCAGGGCCGCCGCCGGATAGCCCATGGCGGCGAATTCGTGCAGGCCGACCGCGCCGTGGCGCTTGCTCAGCTTCTTGCCGTCCTCGCCGAAGATCAGCGGGACATGCGCCCAGACCGGCTCGGCCCAGCCCATGGCGTGATAGACCTGCGCCTGCCGGGCGGCGTTGGTCAGGTGATCGTCGCCCCGGATGACGTGGGTGACGCCCATGTCGTGGTCATCGACGACGACGGCAAGCATGTAGGTCGGTGTACCGTCCGAGCGTAAACAGACCATGTCGTCGAGCTGGTCGTTGCGGAAGGTGACGCGGCCCTGCACCGCGTCGGCGATCACCGTCTCGCCCTCGCGCGGCGCCTTCAGGCGGATGGCGTAGGGCCGGTCGGGCCAGGTCGCCGGGTCGGCGTCGCGCCAGGGCGAGCGGAACAGGGTCGAGCGGCCCTCGGCCCGCGCGGCCTGGCGGAAGGCCTCGATCTCCTCCGGCGTCGAAAAGCACCGGTAGGCCGTGCCGCGGGCCAGCATCTGGTGCGCCACCTCGGCATGGCGGTCGCGGCGGGCGAACTGGCTCACCGGCTCGCCGTCCCAGTCGAGGCCGAGCCAGCCGAGCCCGTCGAGGATCGCCTGCGTCGCCTCGGGCGTGGAGCGCTCGCGGTCGGTGTCTTCGATCCGCAGCAGGAAGGTGCCGCCGCGGCCGCGCGCATAGAGCCAGTTGAACAGCGCCGTGCGCGCGCCCCCGATGTGCAGATAGCCCGTGGGTGAGGGCGCGAAGCGGGTCACGACGGGGGTTTGCGGGGCGGCCTCGGGCGCTGTGGGCATGGGCGGGATTAACCTTCCGGAAACCGGGACGGGGCTAGCTTAAGGGTTCGTTCACTAGGCGATGACGGGGGGCGAGACAAGGTGGCGGAGGTGCCGGCCGGCGACGCCGCAGGGGGGCCGCGCCGGCTGGCGGCGCGGCTTGCGGGCGCGGCGGGCGCTGCGGCGGGCGCGCTCGCCGGGCTGGATCTCTGGCGCGCGCCGGTGCTGCCCCTGTCGCCGGTCTTCCTCGGCGCCGGGATCGCCGCCTATTTCGCCGCCCCCTCTGAGCCGCCGCCCGCGCTCTGTCTCACGCTGGCTGCACTTGCGGCCGGCGCCTGCCTCGCCGCCCGCTTCCGGCCGGGCCCGCGGCTGCCGCTCCTGGCGCTGGCGCTGGTCCTCGCCGGGGTGGTGACGGCGGCGCTCCGCAGCGCGACGGTGGCCGCCCCGGTCCTGCCCTATCGCCATTTCGGCCCCGTCGAGGGGCGGCTGGCGGACGTGGACCGCAGCTTCTCCGACGCGATCCGCCTGACGCTCGACGGGGTGCGGGTGGAGGGGCTCGACGCGGCCCTGACGCCGGCGCGGGTGCGCATCGCCCTGCACGGCGATGCCGCCGCCGCCCCGCTGCCGCCGCCCGGCGCGCTCCTCAGGGTGGTGGCGAACCTCGCCCCGCCGGGCGGGCCGGTCGAACCGGGCGGCTTCGACTTCCAGCGCCTCGCCTGGTTCGACCGCCTCGGGGCGCTCGGCTATACCCGCGCGCCGCCCGTGGTGCTGGCGCCGCCGGACCGCGCGCCGGAGCGGCTGGCCTTCGAGGCGCGGATGGTCCTCTCGCGCGCGATCCAGGACCGTATCGGCGGCCAGGCCGGGGCGCTGGCGGCGGCCTTCATGACCGGCGACCGCTCCGGCATCGACGCGGCCACCAATGAGGTGATGCGGGCCTCGAACCTCAGCCACATGATCTCGATCTCGGGGCTGCACATGGGCCTGCTCGTCGGGATCGTGCTGGCGCTTGTGCGTTACGGCATCGCGCTGGTGCCGCCGCTCGCGCTCCGGCTCGAGGCGCGCAAGGTGGCGGCGGGCGCCGCGCTGGCGGCGGCGACGCTCTATCTCGCGCTGGCCGGGCCGGACGTGGCGACGCGCCGCGCCTGGATCATGGCGGCGGTGATGCTCGTCGCCGTCCTGCTCGACCGGCGGGCGATCACGCTGCGTTCGGTCGCCATCGCCGCCCTGATCGTGCTGGCGACGGAACCCGAAAGCCTCGTCGAGCCGGGGTTCCAGATGTCCTTCGCGGCGACGGCGGCGCTGGTGCAGTGCTTCGCGCTCTGGCCGGCCATCCGCGACCGCGTGCCCTGGGCGCTCCGGCCGCTCGCGGTGCTGCTGATCTCCTCGGCGGTGGCGGGGCTCGCCACCGGGCCGATCGCCGCCGCGCATTTCGGGCGGATCGCGGGCTACGGGCTTCTCGCCAACCTGCTCGCGAGTCCCGTGATGGGGCTCGCCGTGATGCCGATGGGGGTGCTCGCCGCGCTGGCCGCGCCGCTCGGGCTGTCCGACCTGCCGCTCTGGCTGATGGGGCGGGGCTGCGCGACGATCCTCGCCATCGCGGAATGGGTGGCCGGGCTCGATGGCGCGGTGGCGATGGTCAGGGCGCCGCCGCGCGCTGTCCTGCCGCTCCTCGCCGTGGCCGGGCTCGCGCTGCTGCCGCTGCGGCGCTCCGGGGCGGCGGTGGCGGGGCTTGCGCTGGCGCTCGCCGCCGCGCTCTGGGCGCTGGCGCCGCGCCCGCCGCTCCTCATCGCTGCCGACGGGGCGCTGGTGGGGCTGATGACCCCGGCCGGTCGCGCCCTGTCACGGCCGAAGGGCGCAGGCTTCGTCGCCGCCGCCTGGCTCGAGAACGACGGCGACGCGGCGACGCAGGAGGAGGCGTGGCTGCGCGGCGCCTTCCGCCCCGCCGCCGGCGGCGTCAGGGCCGGCTTCGCGGGGCGCGCGCTCTGGCACTTCACCGGAAGGCGGGCGGCCGAAAAGGCGCGCGGCGCCTGCCGCGACGGCGCAATCATCGTCCTCAACGCGGACTGGGGCAGCCGCCCGCCGCCCGGCTGCATCGTCTTCGACCGCTGGCGGCTGCGGCGCACGGGCGCGGTGGCGATCGCCGACGACCTGACGGTGACGACGGCGCGGGAGGCCGCCGGCGACCGGCCGTGGAACCGGCGCCGTCCGTCGCAGAACGCGGCCGGCACGCCATAGGCGGGGAAGGGGGGACGCGGCCCGAAGGCCGCCGCCGCGCGCGCGCGGCTCAGTAGGTGCGGATCAGCCCGACCAGCCGCCCCTGCACCTGCACCGCGTGCTCGGGCAGTACGCGCGTCTCGTAGGCGGGGTTCGCAGCCTCGAGCGCGATCATCCCGCCGCGGCGGCGGAAGCGTTTCAGCGTCGCCTCGTGGCCCTCGACCAGCGCCACCACGATGTCGCCGTTCTCGGCCGTCGACTGTTCGCGGATCACCACGATGTCGCCGTCGTTGATCCCGGCCTCGATCATCGAATCGCCGCGGACCTCGAGCGCATAGTGCTCGCCCCGGCCCGACAGCATCGACCCCGGCACCGCGACGTGGTGGCTGACCTCGCTGATCGCCTCGATCGGGACGCCGGCGGCGATGCGCCCCATCACCGGCAGTTCCAGCGCCGCCGCCTCGACCGCCATCGCGCCGCGCGGCGGGGCCGCGGGCCGGTCGCCGGGGATGACGCGCGGCGTGAAGCCCGGCTTCGCCAGCGCCTCGGGCAGCCGGACGATCTCGATCGCGCGGGCGCGGTGGGCGAGGCGGCGGATGAAGCCCCGCTCCTCCAGCGCCGTGATCAGGCGGTGGATGCCCGACTTCGATTTCAGGTCGAGCGCCGCCTTCATCTCGTCGAAAGAGGGCGGCACACCGTCCGCCGCGACGCGCTTCTGAATGAAATCCAGCAGTTCCAGTTGCTTTCGCGTCAGCATGTGCCTGCCATCCCGCCCTTGGGTCCCGGATCGGTTCGGGCGATGTTCTACGCCCGTTCCCTTTTTGTGTCAACCTTTCGGGGCGCGGAGCGGACCGTTCCGGATCAGAGCGCGATGCAGTCCGCGACATGGCCCGCCGCGCGGGCGGGGTCGCCCGGCGGCCGGACGATCAGCGCGTCGGCCTCTGAAAGAAGCCGCAGCAGCGAGGAATCCTGCGCCGCGAAGGGGCGGACGGCGGGCAGGCCGCCGGCGGCGGGGGCGTCCGGCTCGATGCGGGCGCGCATGTAGTGGGCGCGCGGGCCGTTGGCGGCGACCGCTTCGGCGAGGGCGGCGCGGAAGGTCGGCGCCGGCGCCTTCGGCAGGCCCTGCATGGCGCGGAGCAGCGGCAGCATGAAGAGATGACCGCAGACGATTGAGGAAACGGGGTTTCCGGGCAGACCAAGCATCGCCTGCCCGGCCAGGCGACCGGCCATCAGCGGCTTGCCGGGCCGCATCGCGACGCGGTGGAAGGCGACCGCGAGGCCCGCCTCGCCCGCGACCTTCGCCACCAGGTCGTGATCGCCGACCGAGGCACCGCCGATCGTCACCACGAGATCGGCGCCCGCGGCGAGCCCGAGCGCGAAGCGCAGGCTTTCGGGCCTGTCGCGCGCGATCGGCAGGATCCGCGCCTCGGCCCCCTCCGCCTCGGCCATCGCGGCCAGCGCGAAGGGGTTCGACGACACGATCTGGTCCGGGCGCGGCGTCTCTCCGGGCATCACCAGCTCGTCGCCGGTGGCGATGAAGGCGACGACGGGGCGGCGCGCGACGGTGACGCTTTCCGCCCCCATCGCGGCGATCAGAGCAAGGTCGCGCGGGCTGAGGCGGCGCGGCGGATCGAGCCGGTCGCCGGCGCGGAAATCGGTGCCCGCCGGGCGGATGTGGTCTGCCGCCTCGAGCCGCGGGCCGAGCGTGATCCGGTCGCCGTCGCGGCTCACGTCCTCCTGCAGGACGACGCGGCCGGCGCCCGGCGGCACCGGCGCGCCGGTGAAGATGCGCACCGCGGTGCCAGGCGCGACGACGGCGCCCGCACCGCGGCCGGCGGCGGCGGTCGCGGTCACGTCGAGCTGCGCGCCGGGGCGGTGGTCCTCCGCGCGGATTGCGTAGCCGTCCATCGCCGAGGCGGCGAAGGGCGGCTGGTCGCGCCGCGCGACGACCGGGGCGGCAAGGACGCGGCCGGCGGCCGCGCGCAGCGGCACGGTCTCCTGGCCCGGCCGGCCCGCAAGGTCGAGAACGGCGGCAAGCGCCGCCTCGACCGAAATCATCGCTCCGCCTCGTAACGCCCTGACTTTCCGCCTTCCTTCAGGATCAGGCGCAGGCCCTCGATGCGCATGGCGCGGTCGGCGGCCTTGAGCATGTCATAGACCGTCAGCGCGGCGACGGCGGCGGCGGTCAGCGCCTCCATCTCGACCCCGGTCGGTCCGGTCGTGCGCGCCTCGGCGGTGATGCGGAGCGCCTCGGCCTCGGGGTCGATCGCGACCGTCACCGAGGTGAGCGCGAGCGGGTGGCAGAGCGGGATCAGGTCCGCCGTCCGCTTCGCCGCCATGATCCCGGCGATGCGGGCGGTGGCCATCACGTCGCCCTTGGCGGCAGTGCCCGAGGTGGCGAGCGCCAGCGTCTCCGGCGCCATCACGACCCGCGCCTCGGCGACGGCGCGGCGTTGGGTCGCGGCCTTGTCGCCCACGTCCACCATGCGGGCCTGCCCCTTCGCGTCGATATGGGTCAGGGCCATCGCCTCAGCCTCCGGCCGGGGCGGGGTCGGCGAGCAGCGCGCGCGTCGCCGCCGCCACGTCCGCCGCGCGCATCAGGCTTTCCCCGACAAGGAAGCACCGCGCCCCGTGGCGGGAGAGGTCGCGCAGGTCGCCGGACGTGAAGATGCCGCTTTCGGCCACCAGGATGCGGTCGGCGGGCACCCGCGTGGCAAGCTGCCGCGTCGTCTCAAGCGTGACCTCGAACGTCCTGAGATTGCGGTTGTTTATGCCGATCAGAGGCGAGTCGAGGCGGAGCGCGCGGTCAAGTTCGGCCGCGTCATGCACCTCGATCAGGGCGTCCATGCCCCAGCCCGCCGCGGCGTCGGCGAGTTCGGCCGCCTGGGCGTCGCCGACCGCGGCCATGATGATCAGGATGCAGTCCGCGCCCCAGGCGCGCGCCTCGGCGACCTGGTAGGGGTCGTAGAGGAAATCCTTGCGCAGGACGGGCAGGGCGCAGGCGTCGTGCGCCGCGGTCAGGAAGTCCGGCGCGCCCTGGAAGGATGGCGCGTCGGTCAGGACCGACAGGCAGGTCGCGCCGCCCGCGGCATAGGCGCGGGCAAGGGCGGCGGGGTCGAAATCGGCCCGGATCAGCCCGCGCGAGGGCGAGGCCTTCTTGATCTCGGCGATCAGGCCATAGCCCGTGCGCGCCGCGTCGCGCAGCGCCGGCGCGAAGGGGCGGACGGGCGGTGCGGCGCGGGCGGCGGCCTCGACCACGGCGGGCGGGCGCGCCGCCTTCGCGGCGGCGATCTCGTCAAGCTTGTAGGCCCTGATCTTCTCGAGGATGTCCATCGCCCGGGGTCCGTCATCGGCCGCCTGCTGGGGCGGCGCCTGCATCTTGGCCGAAACGCGCCGGGGGGTAAACCGGGGCAGGGCGGTCCGGCCGGCCTGCGCCGCCGGCGGCCGTGCCGCGGCCGGCCGCGCCGGTCAGCCGCGCCGCCGCCCGCTGCGCCTTTCGCGGCCGGCGCCGGCCTCCTCGCCGGTGCCGTCCGAGGCCGAGGAGAAGCCGCCGAGCCGCGCCGCGATCTCCTCCAGCGTCGGGCGCCCGCCGCGCGGACGCTCCTCCAGCGCGGCGCGCATCCGGCGCAGGTGTTCGGGCGTCGTCCCGCAGCAGCCGCCGATGATGCGCACGCCGCAGTCGCGGGCCAGGACGGCGTATTCGGCCATCAGCTCGGGCGTGCCGTCATAGTGGATGTGGCCGTCGTGATACTTCGGGATGCCGGCGTTGCCCTTGGCGACGATCGGCCGCTCGGTCCCGGCGGTGACGAAGCCCAGCACCGTGCGCAGGAGGTCGGCGGCGCCGACGCCGCAATTGGCGCCGAAGGCCACCGGCGGCACCGGCAGGCGCTCGACCAGCGCCGCCAGCGCCGCCGAGGTCACGCCCATCATGGTGCGCCCCGCGGTGTCGAAGCTCATCGTCCCGACCCAGGGCAGGCCGGCCAGAGCGCAGGCCTCGCCGGCGGCCTCGTATTCCTCGGGCGCGCTGATCGTCTCGACCCAGAGCACGTCCACCCCGCCCTCCTTCAGGCCTTCGGCCTGCTCGTGGAAGATCTCGACAGCGGCCGCGCGCGTCAGCGTGCCCATCGGCTCCATGATCTCGCCGGTCGGGCCCATCGAGCCGGCGACGGCCACCGGGCGGCCGGCCCGGTCGGCGACCGCGCGGCCGAGTTCGGCGGCGGTCCGGTTCAGTTCGCGGACGCGCGACTGGGCGCTGTGCAGCTTCAGCCGCGCCGCGTTGCCGCCGAAGGAGTTGGTCAGGAAGAGGTCCGAGCCCGCCTCGACCGCGCTCCGGTAGAGGGTGGTGATCCGGTCCGGCGCGTCGGTGTTCCACAGTTCCGGCGCCTCGCCGGCGGCGAGGCCCATGTTGAAGAGGTTGGTCCCGGTCGCCCCGTCCGCGAGGATCCAGTCGCGTTCGGCGAGGAGGCGCTGAAGAAGGTCCGACATCTGTGCCTGTCCTGTCTGTCCGGTTGCGCCGCCGGCCGCCGCCAGCGGGGCGGCGGCGCGCGGCCTGAGCGGACCATACCGGGTCGGCGCGGCGCCCGACAGGGGGCGCGGGCGCATGATGTCATGCGGCAGCCGGCAGGTCGGCCTCCGGCGGCAGCGTCAGCGGCACAGGCTCCGGCGCGGCCTGCGGCGCGGGCAGCGGCGCGGGGCGGGGAAGCGGGTCTGCGGGCAGGGGCGGCGGATGCAGGATCGTCCAGCCCGCCGCAAGGCCCCCGCGCAGCAGCGCAAGCACGCCCGGCGCGGCGGCATAGCGCGTCTCCCAGCGCGGGTCGAAGCCGGCCTTGAAGCGGCTCAGCCCGGTTCCGGCCAGCCGCGCGAGGCCGGTCGCCAGAAGCCGCGGCAGCAGCCGGTCCGCGGCGCCGGCCGGGCGCGGCGCGGCCGACAGCGACAGCCGCCGGCAGCCGGCGCGCGCCGCGTCGGCGATGGCCGCCGCGATCAGGGCGTGGACGGTGCCCTCGGGCGCATCGGCGGCGGTGCGCAGCATGTCGAGCGCCCGCTCGCGCGCCCCGGCGTGGAAGGTGGCAAAGCCCGCGAGCCGCCCGCCGGCATGGGCCAGATAGACCGCCTGTCCCGCCACGTAGTCCGGCGCGAAGCGGCCCACCGACAGGCCGCGCTCGCCGCCGCGCCGGGCCGCCCAGTCGCGGCTCAGCGCCGCCATCGCGGCAAGCGGCAGGTCCGCCGCGGCGCAGGGACCGGCCGTGACCCCGGCCCGCTCCGCCTTGCGCAGCCGGCGCCGCAGGCCCGCCCGTGCCGGCGTGTCGGGCCGGAAGGCCAGCGGGTCGAGGATCGCATCCCGCGCCACCGGCAGCACGATCCAGCCCGCGCGGCGGGCCGCGGCGGCGGTGCGCGGCGCGCATTTGTAAAGGAAGGGGGCGCGGTTCATGCCCCGCGCCGCCCCGGCGACGGCACCGATCATGGCGCCGGCACCGGCGCCGCGCGGCAGGGCCGGGTCGGCGAGAAGGACAAGCGCGCGCCCCGCCAGCGGCGCCGCCGCGGCGGCGCAGGTCCAGACGCCGCCGCCGGAGACGGCCGCCAGCATCCCGGCCTGGCGCAGGAGAAGGGCCTCGGCCCGCGGTGCCGCCGCGGCACAGGCGGGCGCCAGCAGGGCGGCGGCCGTGCCGGCGAGGATGCGGGCCGCGCCGCCGGCGCGATCCGCCGAAATGTCCGCCGCGCCCCGCGCCCATCGGCGCGCCATCGTCGTTGCCGGGCCTGCGCCCATCGCGTCCCCCTGCCGCCGTCAGGCGGTCAGGGGTAGGGGCGCCGCGTGGAAAAAGGCTTAAGGCCGAAGACGCGCCGGCTCAGCTTTCGCTCATCACCTGGCGCTTGGCCTCCTCCATGAGCTCGGCCATCCTGGCGCGGATCGTCGCCGCGTCGGCCCTGTCGCCGAGATCGGCGGCGACCTTGCGCAGCACGTCCTCGTCGCCGGCCTCCTGGAAGTCGGCGGCGATGACCTCCTTGGCATAGGCCGCGGCCTCGTCGCCGGTCTTGCCCATCAGCTCCGCCGCCCACAGGCCGAGCAGCTTGTTGCGGCGCGCCTCGACGCGGAAACGCAGCTCTTCGTCGTGCTTGTACTTGTTTTCGAAGGCGTTCTCGCGGTCGTCGAATGTGGTCATGTCCGCCCCGTTCCGGTCAGAGGAGAGAGAATGTCGTCATCCGTCCTATGCCCGCGCCGCCGCCCTCTGGCAAGGGGGCGGGGCGCGGACGGACAGCACCGATGTGGGAGGGCGCGGGGCGAAAACAAGATCAGCCCCGCCGCCGGACGTAGCGGGTGGCCGTCAGCCCGTCCGACACCGCGCAGGACCTGCTGTCGATCCAGCCCATGCCGCGGAAGGCGGCGCGCACCGCCGCATCGCCGGGCACGGCCTTCCCCCTGCGGTACACGCACCAGAGGGGAAGGTCCGGGCGCGACCGGGCGAGGTCGCAGGCGGCGGCGAGCTGGACCTCGTCGAGGATCACGGCAAGGAGGAGCGAGGCCGCGTCGGCCGTGGCCGCCCGGGCCTCCGCCAGGGCGGCCGCAAGGGCGCCGTCGGACAGGTCCCCGGTCGCGAAGACCCGCGTCCCCGGCCCCAGCCCCAGCTTCCCGGCCAGCGTCGGCAGCGGCCGTGCCAGCGCCTTGGCCCAGGCCGCCGCCTCCCGCGCGCCCAGCGCCAGGGTCATCGGACCCTCCGCCGTATCGAGGTGCAGCGCCTCGCCCTCGGCCCGCCAGCCGGTGATCCCGGCGCGCGGGATGCGGGCGCGGATGCCGCGCCGCAGGATGATCTCCTGCGGCTCCAGCAGCGCCAGAACCCGCCCGGCCTCGCCCCGATACCGCGCCTCGCCCTCGGCCTCGCGACCCATGCCCGCCTCCCGCTGCCGTCCCCGCGCGACGCCGGCCGCCCCTTGCGCGCCTTGCTACGATGGCCGCCTTGGCCTATAGCGGCGGCGGCGGGGCCATGTGGCCCGGTCCCGTCCCGCTTCTGATCGGACAACCAATGGCGCGTCGCAAGAAGATCTACGAAGGCAAGGCGAAGATCCTCTACGAGGGCCCCGAACCCGGGACCTACATCCAGTACTTCAAGGACGACGCCACCGCCTTCAACGCGCAGAAGAAGGCGGTGATCGAGGGCAAGGGCGTGCTGAACAACCGCCTGAGCGAATTCTTCATGCAGGGCCTGTCCAACATCGGCGTGCCGACGCATTTCATCCGCCGCCTGAACATGCGCGAGCAGCTGATCCGCCAGGTCGAGATCATCCCGCTCGAGGTCATCGTGCGCAACTTCGCCGCCGGCTCGATCGCCAAGCGGCTGGGTATGGAGGAGGGCACGCCCCTGCCGCGCCCGATCGTCGAATACAGCTACAAGAACGACGCGCTCGGCGATCCGATGGTCAGCGAGGAATACATCGTCGCCTTCGGCTGGGCCAGCCAGCAGGACCTGGACGACATCGTGTCGCTGGCCCTGCGGGTGAACGACTTCCTCTCCGGTGTCTTCTACGGCGTCGGGATCAAGCTTGTTGACTTCAAGATCGAGGTCGGGCGGATCTGGGACGGCGACTTCATGCGCATCATCGTCGCCGACGAGATCAGCCCCGACAGCTGCCGCCTGTGGGACATCAAGACGGGGCAGAAGCTCGACAAGGACGTCTTCCGCCGCGATCTCGGCAACCTCACCGACGCCTATACCGAAGTGGCGCGCCGGCTCGGGGTGCTGCAGGCCGCGGGCAACGCCACGATCACCAAGCTCGTGCATTAGGATCGGGATCCAGGGCCTTGAAAGCGCGCGTCTTCATCACCCTCAAGGATGGCGTCCTCGATCCCCAGGGCGAGGCCGTCCGCCATGCCCTCGGCACGCTCGGCTTCACCGGGGTCAACGGCGTGCGCCAGGGCAAGGTGATCGAACTCGACCTCGCCGCGACCGACCGCGCGAAGGCCGAGACCGAGGTCAGGGCGATGTGCGAGCGGCTCCTCGCCAACACGGTGATCGAGAAATACGCCGTCGAGATCGCCTGAGCCATGCGGGCGGCGGTGCTGACCGGCTGGCGCGCGCCCCTCGAACTGACCGAGCTGCCCGATCCTGCCTGCCCGGATGACGGCGTGGTGCTGCGGGTGCTCGCCTGCGGCGTCTGCCGGTCGGACTGGCATTCCTGGACCGGCGCGGATCCCGATGTCCGCCTGCCGCACGTCCCCGGCCACGAATATTGCGGCGTCGTCGAACAGGCGGGCCCGCGCGTCGCGCGCTGGCGGCGCGGCGACCGGGTCATCGCGCCCTTCATCCTCGCCTGCGGGCAGTGCCCGTCCTGTGCCGCCGGCGAACAGACGACCTGCCCGGACCAGATCCTGCCCGGCTTCACCGCGCCCGGCGCCTTCGCCGGGCTCCTTGCCGTGCCGCGCGCCGACCACAACCTCGTGCGCCTGCCCGAGGGGATGGATCCCGCCCTCGCCGCCGCGCTCGGCTGCCGGGTGACGACCGCCTGGCACGCGCTGACCGGGCGGGCGGCGCTGAAGGCCGGCGAATGGCTCGCGGTGTTCGGAACCGGCGGCGTCGGCCTGTCGGCGCTGCTCCTCGCCCGCGCCATCGGCGCGCGCGTCGTCGCCGTAGACGTGGTGCCCGACAGGCTCGCCCATGCTTCGGCGCTTGGCGCCGATGCGACCGTGGACGCGCGCGCGGGCGACGCGGCGGCGCAGGTGCGCGCGGCGACCGGCGGCGGCGCACATGTGGCGCTCGAGGCGCTGGGCGTGGCCGAAACCGCGGGCGCCGCCCTGCGCTCGCTGCGCCGGCTCGGCCGGATGGTCCAGGCCGGAATGCCCGCGGGCGACCACGCCACGATGGCGCTGCCCTGGGATGCCGTCTATTCGGGCCAGCTCGCCGTCTTCGGCACGCGCGGGATGCCGGCCTGGCGCTATCCGGGCCTCCTGTCGCTGATCGCGGCCGGCCGGGTGGACCTCTCGCCCCTGATCGCCCGCCGGGTGCCGCTGTCGGCAGCGACCGCCGAGCTTGCCGCCTTCGACCGCCCCGCGCCGCCCGGCGTGGCCGTCATCACCGATTTCGCCGGCTGAGCTTCATCATGCCGGAAATACTCCCGGGAGGGTCCGGGAGGGCCGGCGGCCCTCCCGGCCTCTGGCAGGGGCCGCCGGCCTGCGCTATGGGCAGGGGAGGGAACGCGCAGGGGAGCCGCCATGAAAGCCGCCGTCGTCACCTTTCCCGGTTCGAACTGCGACCGCGACCTCGCCGTCGCCTTCGAACGCGCCGGGGCAGAGGTCGCGCGCGTCTGGCACAAGGACAGCGCCCTGCCCGCGGGGACCGACATCGTCGGCATCCCCGGCGGCTTCTCCTTCGGCGACTACCTGCGCTGCGGCGCGATCGCGGCGCAGTCGCCGGTGATGGCCGCCGTCCGCGCCCATGCCGCGCGCGGGGGCTACGTGCTCGGCATCTGCAACGGCTTCCAGGTCCTGACCGAGGCCGGGCTCCTGCCCGGCGTGCTGATGCGCAACGCCGGGCTGCGCTTCGTCTGCCGCACCGTCGCGCTTGCCGTCGCCACCTCCGACAGCGCCTTCACCGCCGGCTGGACGGCCGGCCAGGTCGTCCGCTTCCCGGTCGCCCATCACGACGGCAACTACGTCACCGATGCCGAGGGGCTGGCGCGGCTGCGCGGCGAGGACCGCATCGCCTTCACCTACCTCGACAATCCCAACGGCTCGATGGCCGACATCGCCGGAATCCTGTCGGCGAACCGCCGCGTCCTCGGCCTGATGCCGCATCCCGAACGCGCCATCGACGCCGCGACCGGCGGCGCGGACGGCTCGGTGCTTTTCCGCTCGCTCGCCGGCAGCCTGCTTGCGGCCTGACCGCGGGCCTTGAGGCGCCGGGGCCCGGCGCCTAGGATGGGACGATGGCCGGACCGACCGCGAACACCACCGACGGCACCACACGGCCCGTGGGCTGGCGGGGCCGGTGGCTGGTGCGGGTCGCCGTCGCGCTGCTCGCGGCGCTCTTCATCGCCTCGGTCTGGATCACCAACGATTTCCTGACCGCGCGCTTCACCGAGACCACGCGCAACCGCTCCGAGCTGCGCCTTGCCCTCTACACCGGCACGGTGATGAGCGAGGTGCAGCGCAACTCCGTCGTGCCGCTCCTGCTCGCCCGCGACCCCGCCCTGATCGAGGCGCTGAAGTCGGGCAACTTCGCGCTCACCTCCCAGCCGCTGATGCAGGCCGCGCGCGAGGTCGGGGCGGCATCGATCATCCTGATGGACGAGACCGGCCGCACCGTCGCGGCGACGAACCGCAACCTGATCGGGACCAACCACGCCAATGACGAGTTCTTCGTCCAGGCGGCGCGCGCGTCGGAGACCTTCTTCTCGGTCGCCCGGCGCGACACCGGCGGCTACGCCTTCACCTACTCGCGCGGCGTCCGGTCGGACGGCCGCTTCCTCGGCGTGATCGCCGTCGAGGTGGAGCTCGGCAAGTTCGAGCGCGCCTGGGCCTCGGCCAGCGAGACGGTGGCGATCCTCGACAGCGCGGACACCGTGATCCTCTCCACTGACCCGCAATGGCGCGGCAAGCCGATCGACGACGCGGTGATGTCGGCGGACAGTTCCTCGGCGATCGGGCGGGCGCTGCGCGCCACCGCCGACTTCGCCAGCCGCACGCCCGACGCCTATGTCTCGGGCGAGGCGGTGATGCGCACGACCGCGCGGATGCCCTTCCAGGGCTGGCGCATCGTCAGCTTCTCGACCTACGATTCGGTGCGCGAGCGCGTCAACGCCGTCCTCGCGCTCGAGATCATGGCCTTCGCGGTGATCCTCGCGCTGGTCTTCTACCTGCTCAGCCGCCGCGCCCGCTCGCAGAGCGCGGCCTTCCGCCGGGAATCGGCGGAGCTGCGCCAGCTGAACCTGCGCCTGCAGCGGGAAATCGCCGAACGCGAGAAGGCCCAGAAGGACCTCGCCGTGGCCGAACAGACGCTCGCCCAGTCCTCGAAACTCGCCGCCCTGGGCGAGATGTCCGCCGCCGTCAGCCACGAACTCAACCAGCCCCTCGCGGCGATGAAGACCTACCTCGCGGGGGCCAAGGTCCTGCTCCAGCGCCGCCGCCCCGACGAGGCGCTCGCGGCCTTCCAGCGCCTCGACGACCTGATCGAGCGGATGGGGGCGATCACGCGCCAGCTCAAGAGCTATGCGCGCAAGGGCGGAGAGGCGTTCGAGCCTGTGGATCTAAGGGCTTGCGTGTCCTCGGCCCTGTCGATGATGGAGCCGCAGCTGCGTACGCGGGCGACCCGGATCACCCGCGCCATGCCGCGCGGCCCGGTGATGGTGAACGCCGACCGCGTGCGCCTCGAACAGGTCATCATCAACCTGCTGCGCAACGCGCTCGACGCCACCAAGGACCGGCCCGATCCGCAGATCGACCTGCTGCTGACAATGGGCGAGACGGCGGTCCTGACGGTGCGCGACAACGGGCACGGGATCGCGGATCTCGAAAACCTCTTCGAACCGTTCTATACCACCAAGAAGCCGGGCGACGGGGTGGGCTTGGGGCTTGCAATCTCGTCCGGCATCGTCAACGACCTTGGCGGCAGGCTGACTGCGCGGAACGGTCAGGACGGGGGAGCGGTGTTCGAGATCCGGCTTCCCCTTCATGCGGAGAAGAGCGAGGCGGCGGAGTAACGCGATGGCACGGGCGATGAAGATCGCGATTGTCGACGACGAACAGGACATGCGCCAGTCGATCAGCCAGTGGCTGGCCCTTTCGGGTTTCGATACCGAAACCTATGCCTCGGCGGAGGATGCGCTGAAGACGATCGGCCAGGACTGGCCGGGGGTCGTCGTCAGCGACATCAAGATGCCCGGCATGGACGGGATGACCTTCCTCAAGAAGCTGATGAGCGTCGACTCGGGCCTGCCGGTGATCATGATCACCGGGCACGGCGACGTGCCGATGGCGGTCGAGGCGATGCGCGTCGGCGCCTTCGACTTCCTCGAGAAGCCGTTCAACCCCGACCGGATGACGGAACTGGCCAAGAAGGCCAGCCAGTCGCGGCGCCTGACGCTCGACAACCGCGCGCTGCGCAAGGAGCTGTCGGACGGCTCGACGATCATGAAGAAGCTGATCGGCACCTCGCCGGCGATGGAACGGCTGCGCGAGGACATCCTCGATCTCGGCCAGGCGGACGGCCACGTGCTGATCGACGGCGAGACCGGAACCGGCAAGACGCTCGTCGCCCACGCGCTCCACGCCGTCGGGCCGCGGGCGGGCCGGAAGTTCGTCGTGGTGTCCTGCGGCGCCTTCTCGGACGACCAGCTTGCGGCGCGGCTCTTCGGCCCGATCGAGGAGGGCGGCCAGATCCCCCTCGTCGAGGAGGCGCGCGGCGGAACCCTCGTGCTCGAGGATGTCGAGGCGCTGAGCCAGCCGCTCCAGGCGCGGCTGCTGACCTTCATCAACGAACAGGGCACGCCGGCCGAGACGCGGATCGTGGCGATCTGCAACGAACACGAACAGGGCCGCACCGTCGAGGACGCGCTGCGCCCCGACCTCTACTTCCGGCTCGCCGCGCTGAAGATCACGCTGCCCCCGCTGCGCTCGCGCGGCGAGGACATCCTGACCCTCTTCACCCGCCTCGCCGAACAGTTCGCCGAGGAATACGGCTGCGAGGCGCCGCAGGTGACCGCGCAGGAGGCCGCGCAGCTTCTCCAGGCGCCCTGGCCCGGCAACGTCCGCCAGCTCATCAACGTGGCCGAACGCGCCGTCCTGCAGAACCGCCGCGGCACCGGTTCCATCGCCTCGCTCCTGATGGCCGACAACGAGGAGGCCGGCCAGACGATCACGACCGAGGGCAAGCCGCTCAAGGAATATGTCGAGAGCTTCGAGAAGATGCTGATCGACAACACGATGCGGCGGCACCGCGGCTCGATCGCCGCGGTGATGGAGGAACTCTGCCTGCCGCGCCGGACGCTGAACGAGAAGATGGCGAAATACGGCCTGACGCGGTCGGACTATCTCTGACGCCTTCCCCGCGCGCCGGCCGCCCGCGCCCCTGGGCGGGTCCGGGCGCGGGCGCCGCGGGGCTTCGCCTTCCGCGCGATTGCCCATTGAACTCCCGCGCCGTTCGCCCTTAGTCTGGCGGAACGCCGGACGCGGCGCGGCCAGACCCCGCGCCCCGGCGGAAGGAATTCTCCGCGGCTTCCGAAGGACCGGGCCTTGCGCCCAGGGTGGGGAGGCAGCGGTCGGATAGGGCCTCAGGGCCGCAGGATCGTCCGCCGCGTTCCCCCAGGGGGCCGCGGCGGGCCGCAGGATGGGGGCCGCGAGGTTCCCGGGAAACAAGAACCGCGATGAAACGCGCACTGGGCATCGAGCGGAACGGGGACAGGCCACAGGCCCGCCCTTCCGCGTCCCGCCGCGCGACCCTCGCCCCAACATGGCATGACGGCAGGCCGCCGGCCCGGGACGGGTCCGGCGGCCCGCTGCCATGCGGAAAGACGACATGGCAAAGAAGATGCTTATCGATGCCACCCACGCGGAGGAGACCCGCGTCGTGGTGGTGGACGGCAACAAGGTCGAGGAATTCGACTTCGAGACCGTCAACAAGCGGCAACTCCAGGGCAACATCTACCTAGCGAAGGTCACGCGCGTCGAACCCTCGCTGCAGGCGGCCTTCGTCGATTACGGCGGCAACCGGCACGGGTTCCTGGCCTTCTCGGAGATCCATCCCGACTACTACCAGATCCCGGTCGCCGACCGGCAGGCGCTTCTCGCCGAGGAGCGCGCCTATGCCGAGGCGATGGAGGACGAGGAACCGGGCAGCCGCTCGCGGCGCGGCGGGCGCGGCCGCGGCGGCGGGCGCGGCATGGCCGAACGCGCGGAGCGCGACGACGCCCGGACCTCGGCCGAGGCCGCCCCGGAAGGCGAGGGCGACGCGGACGCCGGACCGGGTGCCGACGTTTCGGCGGAGGATGCCGCCGCGCGTGACGCGGAGGCCGGTGTCGGGGACCGGGACGACCGCGACGGCGCCGACGGCAACGGCAGCGGCAACGGCGAGGGCGCGGAGGGCTATGTCGCCGCCGACCATGCCAGCGACACCGATTCCGACATCGAATCGGTCGCCGAGGAGGATGTCGCCGAGGAGATCCGCCAGCCGCGCAAGCCGCGGCCGCGCCGCTACAAGATCCAGGAGGTCATCAAGGTCCGGCAGATCATGCTGGTCCAGGTGGTCAAGGAGGAACGCGGCAACAAGGGCGCTGCGCTGACCACCTACCTGTCGCTGGCCGGGCGCTACTGCGTTCTCATGCCCAACACGGCGCGCGGCGGCGGCATCAGCCGCAAGATCACCAACGCCGCCGACCGCAAGAAGCTCAAGGAGATCGCCGGCGAGATCGAGGTGCCCGACGGGATGGGCCTGATCATCCGCACCGCCGGGGCGCAGCGGACCCGGACCGAGATCCGGCGCGACTACGAATACCTGATGCGGCTCTGGGAACAGATCCGCGACCTGACGCTGAAGTCGATCGCCCCGGCGCCGATCTACGAGGAGGGCGACCTGATCAAGCGGTCGATCCGCGACCTCTACAACAAGGACATCGACGAGGTTCTGGTCGAGGGCGAGGGCGGCTACCGCGCCGCCAAGGACTTCATGAAGATGATCATGCCGTCCCACGCCAAGAACGTGAAGCTCTACAACGAGCCGCTGCCGCTCTTCGCGCGCTACCAGGTCGAGACCTATCTCGGCGCGATGTTCAACCCGGTGGTGCAGCTGAAATCCGGCGGCTACATCGTCATCGGCGTGACCGAGGCGCTGGTCGCCATCGACGTCAACTCGGGCCGGGCGACCAAGGAAGGCTCGATCGAGGACACCGCGCTCAAGACCAACCTCGAGGCGGCCGAGGAGATCGCGCGGCAGCTCCGCCTGCGCGACCTCGCCGGCCTGATCGTGATCGACTTCATCGACATGGAGGAGCGCAAGAACAACGCCGCCGTCGAGAAGCGCCTGAAGGAAAAGCTCAAGACCGACCGCGCCCGCATCCAGGTCGGCCGCATCTCGGGCTTCGGGCTTCTGGAGATGAGCCGCCAGCGGCTGCGGCCGGGGATGCTCGAATCGACGACCGCGCCCTGCCCGCACTGCCACGGCACCGGCCTGATCCGGTCGGACGATTCGCTCGCGCTCTCGATCCTGCGCCAGCTCGAGGAGGAAGGCACCCGCAAGCGCTCGCGCGAGGTGCTGCTGCGCGCGCCGGTCGGGATCGTGAACTTCCTCGTCAACCAGAAGCGCGAGCACATCGCCGGGATCGAGGCGCGCTACGGCATGTCGGTGCGGATCGAGGCCGATCCCGCCCTCATCAGCCCCGACTTCGCCCTCGAGAAGTTCAAGACCGCGACGCGGGCCGTGCCCGAGGCGCTCTCGCCCGTGGTCTCGGCGAACGCGCTCCTCATGTCGGACGTTGACGAGGCGCAGGCGGCGGAGGACGAGGATGCCGCGGACGAGGCCGCGGAGGCGTCCGACGAGACCGCCGAGGAGGGCGAGGCCGCGGCGCGCGCCGAGGGCGAGCCCGGCCGCCGCAAGAAGCGCCGCCGCCGCCGCCGCCGCAAGGGCGGGGGCCAGGCTGGCGAGGGCCGTCCCGCCGAGGCGGGATCCGAACGGTCGCCCGGCGGCCAGCCGGCGGAGGGCGAGGATGCCTCGCCGCTCCGGGGCGACGGGATGCCGGAGACGGTCGATGTGCCCGAGGATGCGGCTGATCGGCCCTCCGGCCCGTCCGCAGCGCGGCCGCGCAGCGTGCGCTCCTCCTCGGCCCGTTCGCGCCGGGCGGCCGCCACACCGGCAGAGGACGGCCCGGCCGCAGCGCCCGCCGCGGCGGAGGCCGACGTAGCCCCGCCCGCGCCGGATGCCGCGGCAGAGGCGCCGAAACCGGCGCGCGGGCGCGGCCGGAAGCCCGCTTCCGCCGCCGCCGCTTCCGCCGCCGCGCCCGCCCCCGGCGATGCGGCCAGCCCCGGCGACGCGCCGGCCGGGGACGCGGCGACCGTAGAGAAGCCGGCGCGCCGGCCCGCGGCGAAGCCGCGGGCGAAACCCGCCGCCGCGGCATCCGACGCCGCCGCGGCGGAACCGCCGGCCCCGGCCGCGGCGCAGCCGGCACCGCAAGCGATGCCCGATCCGGCGCCGGAACCCGCCGGCGCCGGCCTTCAGCCCGACCCGGCCGCCGGCAGCGGCGAAGCCGAGCCGGCACGGCCGAAGCGGCGGGGATGGTGGTCGCTCGCGCGCTGAGGGTGACGGAAGGGCGGCGGCGGCGCGGGGCTCAGCCCCCGGCCGCGCCGCCGCCGGCGCGGATCAGATAGGTCCGCAGGCCGTCGGCTTCGTCCGCCGCGACGAGCACATGCCCGGCCCCGGCGCAGAAATGCGGGACATCGACCCAGGACGCCGGGTCGGTGGCCAGAAGCCGCAGAAGGGCGCCGGGCGGCATCGACCGCAGGCGCTTCTGCGCCTTCAGGACGGGCAGGGGGCAGAGAAGGCCCCGCGCGTCGATCTCGACCACCGGCTCCATGCCGCCCCGATAGGGGTGCGGCGGCCGCTTGTCCACGCCCTTGTGACGGCCCCCGCCGCGCCGGGCCGTGACGGCGGCGGGACGATCCGCTAAGGCTGCGCCCATGTTCGACACCAGCCTCATGGATGCCGGGTTCCTGCTTGCCGGCGCGATCGCCCTCGCCGCCGGCACGCTCTCCTTCCTCAGCCCCTGCGTCCTGCCCATCGTCCCGCCCTACCTCGCCTACATGGGCGGCCTGTCGGTGGCCGACCTGCGCGGGCAGACGGCGCGCGGGCGGGCGGTGACGGCGGCGCTGTTCTTCGTCCTCGGCCTTTCGACCGTGTTCCTTCTCCTCGGCTTCGCCGCCTCGCTGGCCGGACGCTTCTTCGTCCAGCATCAGGCCTGGTTCAACGCCGCCGCCGGGATCACGGTGATGCTCTTCGGGGCGCATTTCCTCGGCGTCCTGCGGCTTCCCTTCCTCGACCGCGAGGCGCGGCTCGACGCCGGCGACCGCGGCGGCTCGGCGCTCGGCGCCTATATCCTCGGCCTCGCCTTCGCCTTCGGCTGGACGCCCTGCATCGGGCCGCAGCTCGGGATGATCCTGACGCTTGCCGCGCAGGACGGCAGCGTCGCCCGCGGCACCGCGCTGCTCGGGCTCTATGCGCTCGGCCTCGGCATCCCGTTCCTTCTCGTCGCCGCCTACCTGCCGCGCCTGGGCGGACTGATGGCCTTCATGAAGCGGCACATGGACCGGATCGAGCGGATCATGGGGCTTCTGCTCTGGACCGTCGGTCTGCTGATGCTGACCGGCGGCTTCAGCCAGTTCTCGTTCTGGCTTCTCGAGACCTTCCCCTGGATGGCGCAGGTGGGCTAGGGACCGGCCGCGCGCCGCGCGGCCCAGGTTCCGTCAGGCCGGCATCGCCCAGGGATCCCTCAGGCCAGCATCGCCAGCGGGTTCTCGAGGTTCGCCACGATCGCCTTCAGAAGCTCCGCCCCGAGAGCCCCGTCGATGACGCGGTGATCGACGCTCAGCGTCATCGACATCACGGTGGCCACGCCGACCGAACCGTCGGCCATCACGACCGGCTGCTTCAGTCCCGCGCCGACGGCCAGGATCGCGGCATGGGGCGGGTTGATGACGGCGTCGAAGTTCTCGATCCCCATCATGCCGAGGTTTGAGATCGCGAAGGACCCGCCCTGGTATTCGTGCGGCGCAAGCTTGCGGCTGCGCGCGCGCGCGGCAAGGTCCTTCATCTCGGCCGACAGCGCCGAGAGGGATTTCAGGTGCGCGTCCTTCAGCACCGGCGTGAACAGCCCGCCCTCGATCGCGACCGCCACCGCCACGTCCGAGGGCTTCAGCTTCAGGATCCGGTCGCCGGCCCAGACGGCATTGGCGTCCGGCACCGCCTGCAGCGCCATCGCGCAGGCCTTGATGATGAAGTCGTTGACCGAAAGCTTCACGCCGCGCGGTTCGAGCTGGCCGTTCAGCTGTTCGCGGAACGCCATCAGCGCATCGAGCCGCACCGACCGGCGCAGGTAGAAATGCGGGATCGTCGCCTTGGCCTCTGAAAGCCGCGCGGCGATGGTGCGCCGCATCCCGTCCAGCGCCACCTCCTCGAAGGCGCGGTCGGCATAGAGCTTCCGCACCGTCTCGGCCGACATGCCCTGCGGGGCGGCGGCCGGGGCAGGGGATGCGGCCGGGGCGGGGGCAGGGGCAGCGGGGGCGGCGGCCACCGCGGCCGCGGGCTGCGCGACACCGGGCTGCGCGACACCGGGCTGCGCGACACCGGGCTGCGCGGCCTCGACATCGGCCTTCACGATCCGGCCATGGGGGCCGGAGCCCCTGACCGCGGCAAGGTCGAGCCCCCGTTCCTTCGCGATCCGCCGGGCGAGCGGCGAGGCAAAGATGCGGGCGCCGGCCGGGGCCGGAGCCGCCGCCGGGGCCGGAGCCGGGGCCGCCGCCGGAGCCGCGACCGGGGCAGGGGCCGCCGCCGGAGCCGCGACCGGTGCAGGGGCGGCGGCCGGAGCAGGCGCCGGCGCGGGTGCGGGGGCCGGCGCCGCGCCCGCGGGGACCGCCTCGCCCTCCTCGACCAGCACCGCGATCGGCGTGTTCACCTTCACGCCCGCCGTGCCCTCGGGCACGAGCAGGCGGCCGACCACGCCCTCGTCCACCGCCTCGAATTCCATCGTAGCCTTGTCGGTCTCGATCTCGGCAAGGATCTGGCCCGCCTTCACGGCGTCCCCCTCCCTGACCAGCCACTTCGCCAGCGTCCCCTCCTCCATCGTCGGCGAGAGCGCGGGCATCAGGATCTCGGTCGCCATGGCGTCCCCCTACCGGTAGGTCACTTGCCGGACCGCCGCGACGACCTCGGCCGCCGTCGTCAGCGCCAGCTTCTCCAGGTTCGCCGCATAGGGCATCGGCACGTCCTTGCCGGTGCAGTTCAGCACCGGCGCGTCCAGCCAGTCGAAGGCCCGCTGCATGATGACCGCCGCGATGTGGTTGCCGATCGAGCCGACGGGAAAGCCCTCCTCGACCGTCACGCAGCGGTTGGTCTTCATCACTGAGGCAAGGATCGTGTCATAGTCGATCGGGCGCAGGGTGCGCAGGTTGATGACCTCGGCGCTGATCCCTTCCCCGGCAAGTTCCTCGGCGGCGGCCAGCGCATGGGTCATGCCGATGCCGAAGCTGACAAGCGTGACGTCGCTGCCCTCGCGCCAGATGCTGGCCTTGCCGAAGGGGATGGTGAAGTCGGGGTCGGTCGGCACCTCGAAGCTGCGCCCGTAGAGGATCTCGTTTTCCAGGAACACGACCGGGTTCGGGTCGCGGATCGCGGTCTTGAGCAGGCCCTTGGCGTCGGCGGCGGAGTACGGCATGCAGACCTTCAGGCCCGGCAGGTGGGCATACCAGGCCGCATAGTCCTGGCTGTGCTGGGCGGCGACGCGCGCCGCCGCGCCGTTCGGGCCGCGGAAGACGATCGGCGATCCCATCTGGCCGCCCGACATGTACAGGGTCTTGGCCGCCGAGTTGACGATGTGGTCCATCGCCTGCATCGCGAAGTTGAAGGTCATGAACTCGAGGATCGGCCGCAGGCCGCCCCAGCTCGCCCCGACCGCGATGCCGGCAAAGCCGTGCTCGGTGATCGGCGTGTCGATCACGCGCTTGGGGCCGAACTCGTCCAGCAGGCCCTGGCTGATCTTGTAGGCGCCCTGGTACTCGCCGACCTCCTCGCCCATCAGGAACACGGTCGGGTCGGCCCGCATTTCCTCGGCCATCGCCTCGCGCAGGGCCTCGCGCACGGTCATCGTCCTGGTGGCGGCGCCGGGCGGCAGGTCGCGGTGCGGCCAGGGAACCTCCGACCCGCCCCTGACGGTGATGTCGCCCGCCGCGGTCCCGCCCAAGGGGAAGGGAACCTGCCCCCCGCCGGCGGCAGGGGCGGCCGCCGGTGCCGGGGCCGCCGCCGCGGGGGCGGGAGCCGGGGCAGGGGACGGGGCATGGGACGGTGCGGAGGCAGGCGCGGCGGCGGCGGTGGCCGCCTCGCCCTCCCCGACCAGCACCGCGATCGGCGTGTTCACCTTCACGCCCGCCGTGCCCTCGGGCACGAGCAGCCGGCCGATCACGCCCTCGTCCACCGCCTCGAATTCCATCGTCGCCTTGTCGGTCTCGATCTCGGCGAGGATCTGGCCCGCCTTCACGGCGTCCCCTTCCTTAACCAGCCACTTCGCCAGCGTCCCTTCCTCCATCGTCGGCGAAAGCGCGGGCATCAGGATCTCGGTCGCCATCACACCGCCTCCGCGTAGATGTCCGTCCACAGTTCCTCGAGCGGTGGCTCGGGGCTTTCCCGGGCGAATTCCGCGGCATCGTTCACGATGTCCTTGATCTCGCGGTCGATCGCCTTGAGGTCGTCCTCGCTGGCATGGCGGCCGGCCAGCAGCAGGTCGCGCACGTGGTCGATGGCGTCGCGTTCGCTGCGCATCCGGTCCACCTCCTCGCGGGTGCGGTACTTCGCCGGGTCCGACATCGAATGGCCGCGGTAGCGGTAGGTCATCATCTCGAGGATGTAGGGCCCCTTGCCGGCGCGGCAGTGCGCCACCGCCTTCTCGCCCGCCGCCTTCACCGCCAGAACGTCCATCCCGTCCACCTGCTCGCCGGGGATGCCGTAGGCGAGCCCGCGGCCGTAGAGCGTGGTGGACTTGGTGGACCGCCTGACGCTGGTGCCCATCGCATACTGGTTGTTCTCGATGACGAAGATCACCGGCAGGTCCCACAGTTCGGCCATGTTGTAGGTCTCGTAGACCTGGCCCTGGTTGGCCGCGCCGTCGCCGAAATAGGTGAAGGTGACGCGCCCGTTGCCGAGATACTTGTCGGCGAAGGCGAGCCCCGCCCCGAGCGGCACCTGCGCGCCGACGATCCCGTGGCCGCCGTAGAAGTGGCGCTCCTTCGAGAACATGTGCATCGAGCCGCCCTTGCCCTTGGAATAGCCGCCGATGCGCCCGGTCAGTTCCGCCATCACGCCGCGCGCGTCCATCCCGCAGGCCAGCATGTGGCCGTGGTCGCGATAGCTGGTGATGCGCTTGTCGCCCGGCTCGCTGGCCGCCTCGAGCCCGACGACCACCGCCTCCTGCCCGATGTAGAGATGGCAGAAGCCGCCGATCAGCCCCATCCCGTAAAGCTGGCCCGCCTTTTCCTCGAAGCGGCGGATCAGCAGCATGTCGCGGTAGTATTTCAGCAGCTCCTCGCGCGACACGTTCGACAGCGCCGCCGTGGCGGCGGGGGCGGGCTTCTTCGCCATGTCGGCTTTCCTCCCAGAAAGGCGAAAGGTAGTTTAACGTTGAACTATCCCATACACGATTCCGGCCCGCGGCGCGAGCCTTTTGTCGGCGCAAGCCCTGCGGCCGGCGCCGGGTCGCCATGACGTCGCGGAATGCCTGCGCCGCCCCGCCTGCCGGGCCGGCGGTCAGCGGATGACGATCTCGTCGGAGCGGACCATGCCCAGCACGTCGCGCGCCCGCTCGTCCAGCAGGTCGAGGTCGAGATAGCCGTCCGACAGCCGCCGCGTCAGGTTCGCGATCCGCGCCACCTCGGCGGCCAGCGCGTCGCGCTCCGCCGTCAGGCTGCGCTTCTCGGCCTCGATCTGGACGCGGCGGAAGACGCCGTAATCGCCCTGGACGGCGGCGAAGGTGAAGTAGAAGCCCAGCACGAAGGCCAGCGTGAAGTAGAGAAGCGTTCCCGCCCCGGCCCGCCCGCGTGTCTGGTTCATGCCCGACTGCCTCGCCCGTGCCGCCTCTCGCGGGCGGCTCCGCGGGCAAGGATTGCAGAGATTCGCGGCCGGGAAAACCCCCGCCGTGACGCCGCGGCACGGGCGCCGCGGCGGCTGTGACGGTTGTGCCCCATCTGCTAGGCTGGCGCGCATGACCGCGACGCTTCCGCCGCAGGGCGACCTGCCGACCCACGCCGTGACCAACCAGCCCGCCGAGGAGGGCGACCGCGACCTCTGGGCGGGGGATGCCGCGCTGCGGGCGGCGGTCGCCGCCGGGCAGGGCGATGCCGCCGCCCTGGCGCGCCACGGCGCGGCGCTCGGGACGGCCGCCCTGCGCGCGGCCGGGCGCGAGGCCAGCCGCCATCCGCCCGAACTGTGGCTCTTCGACCGCGGCGGACGGCGGCTCGACGAGGTCGCCTTCCACCCGGCCTATCACGACTTCCTGCGCCTGGGCCTCGGCGCGGGCTATGCCGCGCGGCCCTGGCAGGATGCGGCCGGCGGGCACGTCACCCATGCCGCGCTCGTCTACCTGCACAGCCAGGTCGAACCGGGCAGCTGCTGCCCGATGACGATGACCTATGCCGCGGTGCCGCTCCTGTCGGACCTGCCGGACTGGCGCGCCGCCGCGCTGTCGCGCCGCTACGATCCCGCCGTCGCGCCGCTGGCGGCCAAGGCGGGGGCGACGCTCGGCATGGCGATGACGGAAAAGCAGGGCGGATCGGACCTGCGCGCCACCGCGACCCGCGCCGAACGCGACGGCGCGCACTGGCGGCTCACCGGGCACAAGTGGTTCTGCTCGGCCCCGATGTCGGACGGCTTCCTGACGCTCGCGCAGACCGGGGCCGGCCTGACCTGCTTTCTCGTCCCGCGCTGGCTCGAGGGAAGCCGCAACGCGATCCGCCTGATGCGGCTCAAGGACAAGCTCGGCAACCGCGCGAACGCGTCGGCCGAAATCGAATACGACCGCGCCTTCGCGCTTCAGGTCGGCGCCGAGGGCAGGGGGATCGCCACCATCATCGCGATGGTCCACCACACCCGCCTCGACACCGCCATCGCGCCGGCCGGGATCATGCGCGCCGCCCTTGCCGAGGCGCTGCGCTGGGCCGCGGGCCGCACCGCCTTCCAGAGGCGGCTGATCGACCAGCCGCTGATGCGGGCCGTACTCGCGGATCTGGCGCTCGACTGGGAAGGCGCCGTCGCGCTCGGCTTCCGGGTCGCGCGCGCCTTCGACGGCATCGCCGAGGCCGACCGCGCCCTTGCCCGGATCGGCGTCGCGCTGGCCAAGTTCCTCGCCAACAAGCGCTGCGTCGCGGTGGTGGCCGAGGCGATGGAATGCCTTGGCGGCATGGGCTATGTCGAGGAGACCGGCCTGCCGCTCCTCTACCGCGAGGCGCCGCTCAACGGCATCTGGGAAGGCTCGGGCAACGTCATCTGCCTCGACATCCTGCGCACGCTGGAACGCGAACCGCTGGCGGCCGAGGTGCTGGCGGCCGAACTCGACGCCGCGCGCGGTGCCGACCGGGCCTATGATGCCGCGCTCGCGGACTTCCGCCGCCGCTGGCCGGGCGCCGTGCCCGAGGCCGGGGCGCGCGCCTTCGCCGAACGGGCGGCGCTGCTTCTCACCGCGTCGGTGCTCCTGCGCGAGGCCCCGGAGGCGGTCGGTGCGGCCTATGCGGCGGCCCGGCTCGGCGAACGCGGGCTGATCCACGGCGCGGGCGCGGCGGTGGATGCCGCGGCGCTCCTCTCGCGGCTCGGGCCGGACGGAGACGCGGCGGCCGGGTGACGGCCGGTGACGGCGCGGTGACGGCGCGCTAACGGCGGGGCGCGGCCGCCGCGGGGCCTGCCGGGATGGACCGTCGCGGCGCGATGTCCTATGCGGGGGCCGCAGTCAGCGGAGGCGCCGATGGCGGTCAGCGACGTTCAGGACGCAATCGACGCAGCGGCGCGGCTGCGCGCCGCGGGCCGGCTCGCCGAGGCGCGGACGATGCTCGAAGCCGCCGCCGCGCGGGCGCCGCGCCACCCGCTGCTGCATCTGTCGCTCGCCGGCATCCTGCGCGATCTGGGCGAGGGCGAGGCGGCGCTCGCCCGCTACAAGGCGGCGGCCGAGGCCGGCGGGCGCGACCCGCGCCTGTGGCACGCCTTCGTCACCGAACTCCTGCGCGCGGGGCTGAAGGGCCGGGCGCGGGCCGCGGCGGCGCGCGCGCCGCTCGCTCCCGCCGACCGCAAGGCGCTCGTTGCGCTGGCCGAACGCGGGCTGGGCGGCCCGGCGGCGACGCTGGGCGGCGCCCCGCCCGACCGGGTCAGGGCGCTTCAGGCCGCGATCGCCGCGGGGCGGCTCGTCGAGGCGCGCGCTCTCGCCGCGGCGCTGCTTGCGGCGCACCCGGAATCGGCCTTCGTGCTCAACCTGCGCGGCGTCGTCGCGCTGGCCGAGAACAGTCCCGCCGAAGCCGAACCCTTCCTGCGGCAGGCGCTCGCGCTCGTCCCCGGCTTCGTCGAGGCGCGGACGAATCTCGGGCTCGCGCTCCTGCGCACCGCCCGCCTCGACGAGGCGATCGCGGTCCTCGAAGCCGCCGTCGCCGCCGATCCGTCCTCGGTCGACGCCAGGACGAACCTCGCCTCCGCGCTCGCCGAGGCGCGCTACCACGACGCGGCGCTGCGGCAGCTCGACATCGTGCTGCGGGCGCAGCCGGGCGAAATCACGGCGCTGATGATCAGGGCGCAGACCCTGTTCGACGCGGGCCGGCGTGCCGAGGCGGTGGCGGTGCTCGACGAGCTGGAGCGGCTCGAGGGCGAGGGGTTCCAGATGGCGCATCTGAAGATCCGCGCGCTCGCCGATCTCGGCGACCCGGAGGGCGCGCTCGCCTACGCGGAACCCTGGCTCGCGCGGTCGGAGGATGCGGTCGCCCGCGCCGCGATGATCCGCGCCGAACTCGGCCAGATCGACACCGCGCGCGCGATGCTGCGCGAGCTTGCCGAACGGGCCCGCGACAACACCCAGGTCTTCCGCACCTACGGGCTGCTCGCCAGCTGGCGCGCCGACGATCCGCTGCTCCCGGTCCTGCGGCGGCGCGCGGCCGACGACAGCCGGTCCCCGCAGGATGTGGCAATCCTCAAATACGCGCTCGGCAAGGCGCTCGACGATACCGGCGACGCGAAGGGCGCGATGGCGGCCTGGCACCGCGCCAACGCGGCGCAGGACAGCCTTCTCACCCCCGACCTGCGGCGGCCCGTCGCCTGGTCCGCCCCGCTCATCGCCACCTGGACGGCCGAGCGGATCGCCGGCTACCGCGGCGCCGGCGCCGAGGGCGTGGCCCCCGTCTTCATCCTCGGCCTGCCGCGTTCGGGCACGACGCTGACCGAACAGATCCTCGCCGCCCATCCCGATGTCGCCGCCTTCGGCGAGGATTCGGTCGTCCTGCCCTTCGTCCGGGCCTTCCGCGGCGAGGGCTGGAACGACCTGCGCGCGATGGCAGCGCAGGCCGCCAGGGCCCTGCGCACGGCGGCGGCGGGACGGGCGCGCATGGTGGACAAGGCGATGACCAACATCCGCCATGCGGGCCTTCTCGCCGCCGCCTTCCCGCGCGCGCGGTTCATCGCCGTCCGCCGTGATCCGCGCGCGGTCGCGCTGTCGGTCTATGGCAACTGGTTCGACCCCTACGGCCACCCCTATTCGGTCGATCTCCAGCGCATGGCGCAGCACTTCGTCGAGACGCACCGCCTGCTCGAACACTGGCGCGCGGTCCTGCCCGGCCGGATCCTCGATGTCTCCTACGAAGATCTCGCCAGCGATCCCGAGCCGGTGATCCGCGAGATGACCGGCTGGCTCGGCCTGCCGTGGAACGCGGCCTGCCTTTCGCCGCAGGACGTGAGCCGCCGCGTCACCACGCTTTCGGTGGCGCAGGTGCGACGCGGCATCGGCAGCGCCTCGGTCCGCCGCTGGGAGGCCCATGCGGAGGATCTCGAACCCCTGTCGGCGATCCTGCGGCAGGAGGGCATCCTGCCCCCCTGACCGCCGCGGCCGCCGCGCGCCCCGCGGCCGCCCCGTGCGTGCGCGCGCGCGCCCCGCGCCCCTCAGGCGCGGCCGCGGTAGATCTCGACCAGCCGCGCCAGCATCGCCAGCGCCTCGGCGCGCGGCCGCTGGAAGCTGTTGCGCCCGATGATGCTGCCGTTGCCGCCGCCGTCGCGGATCGCGCGCGCATCCTCGTAGACAGCATCGGCGCCCTTGGCCGCCCCGCCCGAGAACACCACGATCCGCCGCCCGGCGAAGCAGGCCTGGACGACGTGGCGCACCCGCGCCGCCATTGTCGCGGTGTCGATGCCTTCCTTCTCGTAGACCTTGCGCGCCTCGGCCTGTTCCAGATGCGCCGAGGGCAGCTTGACCTTGATGATGTGCGCGCCGAGCATCGCCGCGATGTGGGCGGCATAGGCGGTCACGTCGAGCGCCGTCTCGCCGTCCTTGCTCAGCGCCTCGCCGCGCGGATAGGACCAGATCACGGTGGCGATGCCGCAGGCGGCCGCCTCTGCGCGCAGTTCGCGGATCTCCTCGTACATGTCCAGCGCCATGTCCGAACCGGGATAGATCGTGAAGCCGATCGCCGCGCAGCCCAGCCGCAGCGCGTCGTCCACGCTGGCGACGACGGCCTGGTTCTTGCCCGCCGTCGGCGACATCAGGCTGTTGGCGTGGTTCATCTTCAGGATCGTCGGGATCTGGCCGGCGAAGGTGTCCGCCCCCGCCTCGAGGTTGCCGAGCGGCGCGGCATAGGCCGACAGCCCGGCATCGATCGCCATCCGGTAGTGGTAGTGCGGATCGTAGCCGCCCGGGTTCATCCCGAAGGACCGCGCCGGCCCGTGCTCGAAGCCCTGGTCCACCGGCAGGATGATCAGCTTGCCGGTGCCGCCGAGCTTGCCCTCCATCAGGATGCGGGCGAGGTTGGCCTTCACGCCGGGCGTCTCGCCCTCGTAGGCGCTCAGGATGGTCTGGACGGTCTTGGTGGTGCGCATCGGCGGCTCCCGCGGGTCAAGGGTCGCTCCACCCTCTAGGCAAGCGGGGCGCCCGGCGCAACGGGTGATAGCGGAAACGGACCCTCCGCGCCGGCGGCGGGCGGCAGGGCAGGGGCCGGGGCGCGCTCTCTGCGCCTCGGTCCCCGCGCCTCAGTCCTCCTGCATCAGGGCGCTGACGCCCGGCAGGTCCTTGCCTTCCATCCATTCCAGGAAGGCGCCCCCGGCGGTGGAGACGAAGGTGAAATCCTCCGCCACGCCGGCCCGGTTCAGCGCCGCCACCGTGTCGCCGCCGCCGGCGACCGAGACCAGCCGCCCCTCCCGCGTCAGCCGCGCCACCGTCCGCGCCGCCGCGTTCGTCGCCGCGTCGAAGGGCGCGATCTCGAAGGCGCCGAGCGGCCCGTTCCAGATCACCGTGCGCGCCGCCGCAAAGACCGTCTCCAGCGCCGCCACCGTCGCCGGCCCGGCATCGAGGATCATCGCATCGGGCGGGCAGGCCTCCGCCGCAACGGTCTGCGCCGCGGCGCCTTCCTTCAGTCCGCGCGCGACGACCACATCGACCGGCAGGTGGACGCGGCAGCCCGCCTCCGCGGCCTTGCTTAGGATCGCCCGCGCGGTATCGGCCATCTCGCGTTCGGCAAGGCTCCGGCCGACGTCGATCCCCTTCGCGATCAGGAAGGTGTTGGCCATCCCGCCGCCGATGACAAGGTCGTTCACCTTGCCGACCAGGTTCCCCAGGAGGTCGAGCTTGGTTGACACCTTGGCGCCGCCGACGATGGCAACCAGCGGGCGTTCGGGATTGCCGAGCGCCGCCTCCAGCGCCGTCAGCTCTGCCTCCATCAGCCGCCCGGCCGCCGCCGGCAGAAGATGCGCGATCCCCTCGGTCGAGGCATGGGCGCGGTGCGCGGCCGAGAAGGCGTCGTTCACATAGACCTGCCCGAGCGCGGCAAGCGCGGCCGCGAGGGCGGGCTCGTTGGCCTCCTCGCCGGGATGGAAGCGCGTGTTCTCGAGCAGGAGGACATCGCCCGGCCCCATCGCCGCGACCGCCTTCTTGGCAACGGCGCCGACGCAGTCCTCCGCGAAGGACACCTTCTGCCCGAGCGCGGCCTCCAGCGCGGGCAGGGTGACGGCAAGCGACATCGCCGGGTCCGGCCTGCCCTTCGGCCGCCCGAAATGCGCCAGCAGGACCGGCCTGCCGCCCTTCTTCTGGATGTCCTTCACCGTCGGCACGATCTTGTCGATGCGCGTCGTGTCGGTGACGACGCCCGCCTCCACCGGCACGTTGATATCGACGCGGACCAGAACGGTCTTTCCGGCCATGTCGATGTCGTCGATCGTTCTCCACCCCATGGTCGGCATCCCTTTCCGGCAGAACGCGGGGCCGCCGGGCGCGGCCGGGCGGCTGCCCTCTCATGCGCGGAACATCGCGGCATCGTCAACCGCTCCGGCGCGCGGACGCCGCCTTTGCCCTTTTCTCGGGCCGCGGGCGGCATTAGGGTCCGCCCCGGCACCGGCACCGGCATGGGCACCGTCCGCGGCAGCGCCCACGGCGGCGCGCGTGAGGCCGAGGGCGAAAGCGACAGCGACAGCGAGGCAGGGCATGGCCGAATACAGGGACCCCGAGAACACCATCATCATCGAACTCAAGGATGGCCCGGTGGTCATCGAGCTTCTCACCGACATCGCGCCGAAGCACGCCGAACGGATGAAGACGCTGGCGCGCGCCGGCGCCTATGACGGCGTCGCCTTCCACCGGGTGATCGAGGGCTTCATGGCCCAGACCGGCGATGTCGAACACGCCAACATGAACCTGCCGAGCTACAACCCGCGGCGCGCCGGGACGGGCGGAAGCGACCTGCCCGACCTGCCGGCGGAATTCTCGCACATCCCGCACGACCGCGGCACCGTCGGCGCCGCGCGCTCGTCCAGCCCCAACAGCGCCAACAGCCAGTTCTTCATCAACTTCAAGGACAACCACTTCCTCAACGGCCAGTACACCGTCTATGGCCGCGTCGTCTCGGGCATGGCCCATGTCGACCGGATCGCCCGGGGCGAACCCCCCGCCTCGCCCGACCGGATGATCTCGGTCAGGGTCGCGGCGGATGTCTGACACGAGCGTCTTCATGAACAGCATCATCGCGGGGGCCGTCGCGATCGGCGCGGCCGTCTTCCTCTACACGCAGTCCACCTCCTCGACGGGATCGGCGGAGGACGGGCCCGGCCCCAACCTCGAGATCACCGTGTCCGGCGAGGCGAGCGGCCGCATCGTCATCGACCTCGACCAGGATCACGCGCCCAAGCACGTCGCCCAGATCGTCCGGCTGGCCCAGCAGGGCGCCTTCGACAACGTGGTGTTCCACCGCGTGATCGACGGCTTCATGGCGCAGACGGGGGATGTGCAGTTCGGCAAGGCGGGGGGCGATCTCTCGCTCGCCGGCACCGGCGGGTCGGAGCTGCCGAACATCCCGGCCGAGTTCTCCGACGTGCCCTTCCTGCGCGGGACGGTCGGGATGGCGCGGGCCAACGACCCCGACAGCGCCAACAGCCAGTTCTTCATCATGTTCGCGCCCGGCGACTTCCTGAACGGCAAGTACACGGTGATCGGCCACGTCATCGAGGGGATGGAGGTCGTGGACAGGATCAAGCGCGGCGATCCCGACCTCAACGGCGCGATCGCCGACGGCAAGCCCGACGTGATGACCAGGGTCGTGGTGCGCGACTGACCCCGCGGCGGCGGGCGCGGCCCCGGCCGCCCCGCGCCGCTCCGCCGGTTGCCCGCCGCCCGCGTCAGCCCACTGTCACCAGGGCGTGGCGCTTGCGCCCCGCCGTCAGCTTCACCGGCCCGGCGAAATGGCCGGCGCCGAAGACCTGCCCGGCATCGGCGGCGATCTCGTCGTTCACCCGCGCCCCGCCCTCGGCGATCAGCCGCCGCGCCTCCTTGCCCGACTTCGCCAGCCCCGCGCGCACGAAAAGCTGCGCCAGCGTGATCCCCTCCGCCACCTCCGCCGGGGTCAGTTCCAGGCGCGGCAGGTCCTCGCCGATCCCGCCGTGCTCGAAGACCTCGCGCGCCGTCGCCTCGGCCGCCCGCGCCGCCTCCGCCCCGTGGCAGAGCGCCGTCACCGCGTTCGCCAGCACTATCTTGGCGGCGTTGATCTCCGACCCGCCCAGCGCCCCGAGCCGGTCGCATTCGTCCAGCGGCAGCTCGGAGTAGAGCTTGAGGAACCGCCCGACATCGGCATCCGTCGTGTTGCGCCAGAACTGCCAGAACTCGTAGGGCGAAAGCATCTCGGCATTCAGCCACACCGCGCCCGACTGGGTCTTGCCCATCTTGCGCCCGTCGCTCGTCGTCAGCAGGTGCGAGGTCAGGCCATAGACCTCGTGGTCGAGGATGCGCCGCGTCAGGTCGATGCCGTTGACGATGTTGCCCCACTGGTCGGACCCGCCCATCTGCAGCCGGCAGCCATAGCGCCGGTGCAGCTCTAGGAAGTCGTAGGCCTGCAGGATCATGTAGTTGAATTCCAGGAACGACAGCGACTGCTCGCGGTCGAGCCGCGACTTCACGCTCTCGAAGGACAGCATCCGGTTGATGCTGAAATGCCGCCCGATGTCGCGCAGGAAATCGAGGTAGTTGAGCCCGTCGAGCCATTCGGCGTTGTTGACCATCAGCGCATCGGTCGGCCCGGTGCCGAAGCTCACGTAAGAGGCGAAGACACGCTTGATCCCGGCGATGTTGGCGTCGATCTGGTCGGGCGAGAGCAGCGGGCGCTCCTCGGCGCGGAAGGAGGGGTCGCCCACCTTGGTCGTCCCCCCGCCCATCAGCACGATCGGCCGCCCGCCGGTCCGCTGCAGCCAGCGCAGCATCATGATCTGGATCAGCGAGCCGACATGCAGCGACGGCGCGGTGGCGTCGAACCCGATGTAGCCCGGCACGATCCCCTTCGCGCAGGCCTCGTCAAGACCCTGGTAGTCGGTGCAGTCGGCCAGGAAGCCGCGCTCCATCATCACGCGCATGAAGTCGGATTTCGGGTGGTAGGCCATCGCGCTCTCGTCCTATCGTCGGGCGCGATATACCGGTCAGGGGACGCAAGGGGAAGGCATGCGCGAGTCGGGACCGATCTGGGCCCTTGGTGCGATGTCGGGCACCTCGCTCGACGGGGTGGATGCCGCGCTGGTGCTGACCGACGGGGTGACGGTGACGGAATTCGGCGACAGCGCCTACCGGCCCTACAGCGCCGCCGAACGCGCCGCGATCCGCGCCGCCCTCGGCCGCTGGCCGGGGGAGGCGGGCGTCGAGGAGGCCGCCGAGATCGTCGAGACCGCCCATGCCGAACTGCTCGCGCGCCTCGCCGGACGGGCCGAGGTGGTGGGCTTCCACGGCCAGACGCTCGCCCATGAGCCGCGCGGGCGCGGCACCCACCAGTGCGGCTCGGGCGCCATCCTCGCCGAGGTCCTGGGCCGCCCGGTGGTCTGGGATTTCCGCAGCGCCGACGTGCGGATGGGGGGCGAGGGCGCGCCGCTCGCGCCCTTCTTCCACTTCGCGCTCGCCCGCCGGATCGGCGCCACGGCGCCGCTGGCGGTGCTGAACCTCGGCGGGGTCGGCAACCTGACCTATGTCGATCCCGCCGCCGCGGCCCCCGAGGCGCCCGGCGCATTGCTCGCCTTCGACACCGGGCCGGCCAACGCGCCGCTCGATGACCTGATGCAGGCGCGGCGCGGCCGCCGCATGGACGCGGACGGGGCGCTTGCGGCGGAGGGCAGCGCCGATGCCGGCGTCATCCGCGATTTCCTGAAGGACGGCTGGTTCCTGCGCGTGCCGCCCAAGTCGCTCGACCGCGGCGCCTTCGCCGCCCTGCGCGATGCCGTCGCCGGCCTCTCCGACGCCGATGCCGCCGCCACGCTCGCCGCCTGCGCCGCCGCCGCCGTCGCCAAGGGCTTCGACCACTTCCCCGCGCCGGTCGGCCGGCTTCTCGTCACCGGCGGCGGGCGGCTGAACCGGACGCTCCTCGCGATGATCGCCGAGGTCGTCCCGGTCCCGGTCGCGCCGGTCGAGGCGGCCGGGCTGGACGGCGACATGCTCGAGGCGCAGGCCTTCGCCTTCCTCGCCGTGCGCGTGCTGCGCGGGCTGCCGACCAGCGCGCCGGGCACGACCGGCGTGCGGGCGGCGATCGGCGGCGGCCAGATCAGCCGGCCGGGGGCGGCGGCATGAGCGGCCCGCTTCCCACCGGCACCGAGCGGCGCGACCGGATCCTGCTCCGCCTCGCCAACCGCTGGGTCCCCTTCTACCGACGCTTCCCCTACCACGGGCCGATCTCGATCACCTCGTTCGACCCCCGCGGCGTCGCCATCCGCGCCTGCAAGGTCTTCTACACCCGCATTCCCAAGGCCGCGAACTCGACCGTGACGGCCGCCCTTGCCCGGCACGCGACGGGCGCGAACGCGCCGGAGACGGCGAAATCGGTCTTCCCGCGCCCGTCGCGGCTGTCCTCGGCAACGGTGGCGGAACTCGAGCGCGAATGGTTCTGCTTCACCGTCGTCCGCAACCCCTATGCCCGCACGCTTTCCGCCTATCTCGACAAGGTCGTGAACCGCACCGCGCATACCGACCTCTTCTATGCCTGGTTCCGCCCCGCGCGCCCGCGCGCGCCCGAGTTCATGGACTTCCTCGCCTATCTCGAAGCCGGCGGCCTCTGGCACGACATGCACTGGGCGCCGCAGCACGGCATCCTGCACCTGCCGCTCGCGCGCTACGACATGATCGGGCGCGTCGAGCGGCTCGACCGCGACCTGCCCGCGATCCTCGCGCGCGCCTTCGGCACGCCGGTCGCCGAGGTCGGGCGCTATGACGACCGGCCCCGCACCGACGCCAGCCGCAAGATCGACACCATGCTGACGCCCGAGGCGCGCGCCATCCTCGCCCGCCTCTATGCCGAGGATTTCGCGACCTTCGGCTACGACCCCGGCGCCTGAGCCGCCGCCCGCGCGCCGCCGAACAGCGAGACGGCATAAAGCGCGAGCGCCGCCCAGATCATCGGAAAGGCGATGGCGCGGGCGCGGCCGAAGGGCTCGCCGAACAGGAACACCGCCGAAAGCAGGATCAGCGTCGGCGCGATGTACTGCATGATGCCGATCGTGGACAGGCGCAGGCCCTTGGCCCCGTTGGCATAGACCATCAGCGGAATCGCGGTGACAAGGCCGGTCCCGGCCAGGAGCGCCATGTCCGCGCCGCTCGCGGCGAAATGCCCGCGCCCCTCCGCCCACAGCCAGACCAGATAGCCGGCCGCGGGCGGCAGCAGGATCAGGACCTCCAGCGTGAAGCCCTGATTCGGGCCGATCGGCAGGCGGCGCTTGAAATAGGCATAGAAGCCCCAGGTCACCGTCAGGCCGAGCGCGAGCAGCGGCAGGCGCCCGGCCTCCCAGGTCAGGACGGCGACCGCCAGCGCCGCCAGCGCCACGGCGGCGACCTGGAGCGGGCGCAGGCGCTCGCCGAGGAGGAAGACGCCGAGCATGACCGAGAACAGCGGGTTGATGTAATAGCCAAGCGCCGCCTCCAGCGCCTGACCCGAGCCGATGGCATGGACGTAGATGCCCCAGTTCACCGCGATCAGCGCCGCCGTCACCGCCGCCATGCCCAGCATCCGCGGGTTGCCGATGGCGGCGCGCAGGTCGGCGGTGCGCCCGATCGCGGCCAGGATCATCAGCGCCACCGGCACCGACCACAGGATGCGGTGCGCGACGACCTCGGCGGGCGGCACATGCGCGAGCGCCTTCATGTAAAGCGGCAGCGCCCCCCACAGCAGATAGGCCGCGAGCGCGAAGAGGAAGCCCCGGAGGGTGTCCCCGGTCTGCGGCGGCGCGGCGGCGGGTGCGGAGGAGCTGTCGGCCATGCCGCCCCTCTAGCCGCGCCCGCCGCCCGCCGCCAGTGCGGGGATTGTAACCGCTACAATCTCCGCCCCGTCGGGCCGGGGTCCGGCTGGCGCCGGCAGCGGCCGTCGGCGAAGCGGGGCGGCGGAGCTGGCCTGGTCGATCTTGGTTAACGGGATGTGAACAGAATCAGAAAATGAAGCAAAATCAATGGCCCGAACCCATGTCCCAGCGTGGGACACCTTTTCGGGCCGCCGCGAAGGGGGTGCTGCGGGGCCTTCCGCAGCCGGCCGCGGCGGATTAGCCTGCGCCCGTCTGCGGCGGGAATCCGGGGGGGGCCGATGGCCGGGGTAGCGGGCAGGGTCGCGCTTGTCACCGGCGCCGGCGCGGCCGACGGGATCGGGTTCGCCTGCGCGCGGCTCCTCAAGGCGGCCGGCGCGCGGGTGGCGATCACCTCGACGACCGGCCGCATCTTCGACCGCCTCGCCGAACTGGGCGGCGAGGGGAGCTTCGCCGCCACCGCGGACCTCGCCGATCCCGCACAGGCCGCGCGGCTCGCCGCCGGGGTCAGGGCGGCGCTCGGCCCGGTCGAGATCCTCGTGAACAACGCCGGCATGGCGCAGACCGGACGGGCGGCGAAACGCGAGCCGCTGTCGCGCCTGCCTGAGGAGTCCTGGCGCTTCGGCCTGTCGATCAGCCTCGACTCCGCCTTCCACATGACCCGCGCCGTGCTGCCGGGGATGATCCGCCGCCGCTACGGGCGCATCGTCCACATGGCCTCCGTCACCGGTCCGGTCGTCGGGATCGCCGGATCGGGCGCCTATGCGACGGCAAAGGCGGGCTTGCTCGGCATGACGCGGGTGCTGGCGATCGAGAACGGGCGCTACGGCATCACGGTCAACTGCATCGGGCCGGGATGGATCCGCACCGGCTCGTCGAGCCGGGCCGAGATCGTCGCCGGCGGCTTCACCCCCGCGGGTCGCCCCGGCACGCCCGATGAGGTCGCCCATGTCGCGCTGTTCCTCGCCTCCGAGGAGGCAAGCTACGTCACCGGCCAGATGATCGTGGTCGATGGCGGCAACACGATCCAGGAATACAAGGTGGCCCTGCCATGACGGCGCGGCTGCACGTCGCGGTGGCGGGCGCGGGGATCGTGGGCGCGGCGATCGCGCACGCGCTGGCCCTTCGCGGCGCCAGGGTGACGATCGTCGATGCCGCGCCCGCCTGCGGCGCATCGGCCGCGTCCTTTGGCTGGATCAACGCGAGTTTCGCCGAAAGCGAGGCCTATTTCGCCCTGCGCCGCGCCGCCGTCGAGGAATGGCACGCGGCCGCCCACCTGCGCGGCCCGGCCGGCCCGCGCTGGGGCGGCAGCCTGTGGTGGGAGGAGGAGGGGGCGGCGCTGGAGGCCCAGGCCGCATTGCTGGCGCAGCGCGGCCACCGCGCCGAGGTCATCGGGCAGGAAGCCTTCCGCCGCCTCGCGCCGCAGGTCGCCGATCCGCCCCCGGCCGCGATCCACGCGCTGACCGAAGGTGCGGTGGACGCGGCCGACGTCGCCCGCCATCTCGCCGGGCTCGCCGCGCAGGCGGGGGCCACCCTCTTCGCCGGGCCGCGCGTGACCGGGCTGATCCGGTCGGGCGAGCGGGTGCGCGGGCTGCTGACGACGCATGGCGAGGTCCGCGCCGACGAGACGGTGATCGCGCTCGGCGCCGCGACCGGCGGGCTGCTCGCCGGCTTCGGCGTGCCGCTCGCGATGGACAACCGCGCCGGCCTGATCCTGCATACGCTTCCGGTCGCGCCGATGCTCGACCACCTTATCCTCGCGCCCGACATCCATTTCCGGCAGGAACGCGACGGCCGCATCGTGGCGGGCGAGATCTTCTCGGGCGACGGGCCGGGCGCGCCGCGCATCACCGATGCCCCCGGCGAGCTGGCGGCCGACCTGCTGCGCCGGCTCGACGCGCGCCTTCCCGCCGCCGGCGGACTCAGGATCGGGCGCGTGATGCTCGGCCTGCGCCCGGTCCCGGCGGACGGGTTCCCGGCGATCGGCCGGCCGGAAGGGATGACCGGCCTGACCGTCGCGGCGATGCATTCGGGCGTCACGCTCGGCCCCCTCGTCGGCCGCCTGGTGGCAGAGGAACTTCTGGAGGGCGCGGTCTCGCCCCTGCTCGCGGAGTTCCGCCCGGCGCGGTTCGCCGGACCGCGGGATCAGGGCTGAGCGAAATCCGCGACCTCGGCCCCGGCCGCCCGGACCAACGCCCGGGGATCGGCGGCGAAGACGTGGCGCGGCGTTCCCGCGGCGGCCCAGACGACGGGAAACGCCATGAGGGTCCGGTCGGCCCAGGCCGGCACCGGCGTCAGGCTGCCGAGCGGCGCGACCCCGCCGATGGCAAAGCCCGTCCGGCTGCGCACGAAATCCGCATCCGCCTTGACCAGGGCCTCGCCGGCGAATCCCGCCGCGCGGCGCGGATCGACCCGGTTGCCGCCGGCCGTCAGGAACAGGAGGCAGCGGCCGGTCACTGCGCCGCGGAAGACGATCGACTTGACGATCTGGTCCACGGCACATCCGACGGCCGCGGCCGCCTCGGCCGCGGTCCGCGTGCTGTCGGGATATTCGGTCACCGTGGCGGGCAGGCCCGCGCGGGCCAGCGCTTCGGCGACGCGCGCGAGGCTGTCGGTCATCCCCTCAGGACGCTGCGGCCGGCATAGACGGCCGTCTCGCCCAGCATCTCCTCGATCCGGATCAGCTGGTTGTACTTGGCCAGGCGGTCCGACCGGCTGAGCGACCCGGTCTTGATCTGTCCGCAGTTCGTCGCGACGGCGAGGTCGGCGATGGTGGCGTCCTCGGTCTCGCCGGAGCGGTGGCTCATCACGTTGCGGTAGCCCGCACGGTGCGCCATGTCCACCGCGGCGAGCGTCTCGGTCAGCGTGCCGATCTGGTTGACCTTGACCAGCATCGCGTTCGCGCAGCCCGCCCTGATCCCGTCGGCCAGCCGTTTGGGATTGGTCACGAAGAGGTCGTCGCCGACAAGCTGGACCTTGCCGCCCAGCCGCTCGGTCAGGAGCTTCCAGCCCTCCCAGTCGTCCTCGGCCATGCCGTCCTCGATCGAGATCAGCGGATAGTCCGCCACCAGGCCGGCGAGGAAGTCCGCGTTCTGTTCCGAGGTCAGGCTCCTGCCTTCCCCCGTCATCTCGTAGCGGCCGCCGCGATAGTACTCGGTGGCGGCGCAATCGAGGGCGAGGCAGATGTCCCGGCCCGGCACGTAGCCTGCCCTCTCGACGGATTTCATGATGAAATCAAGCGCATCCCGCGCGGATTTCAGGTTCGGCGCGAAGCCGCCCTCATCCCCGATCCCGGTATTGTGGCCGGCGTCGTGGAGTTCCTTCTTCAGGGTGTGGAACACCTCGGAGCCCATGCGGACGGCCTCGCGGATGTTAGCCGCGGCAACCGGCATGATCATGAATTCCTGGATGTCGATCGGGTTGTCGGCGTGCTGGCCGCCGTTGACGATGTTCATCATCGGCACCGGCAGGACATGGGCCGAGGTGCCGCCGACATAGCGGTAGAGCGGCTGCATCGTGAAATCGGCTGCGGCCTTCGCCACCGCCAGGGAGACGCCGAGGATCGCGTTCGCCCCGAGGCGGCCCTTGTTGGGCGTGCCGTCGAGTTCGATCATCAGGCGGTCGATGGCGACCTGCTCGGTCGCGTCCTCGCCCACCACGTTCTCGGCGATTTCGCCGTTGACGGCCGCCACAGCCTCGAGAACGCCCTTGCCCTTGTAGCGGGCCTTGTCGCCGTCGCGACGCTCCACCGCCTCATGCGCGCCGGTCGAGGCGCCCGAGGGCACCGCAGCGCGGCCCATCGTTCCGTCCTCGAGCGTGACGTCCACCTCGACGGTCGGATTGCCACGGCTGTCGAGGATCTCGCGGGCATGGATGTCGATGATCGTGCTCATGGCCAGGCTCCTTGCCCGTTCGGGGGATGAGTCGGGCGGCTGAATAGCGCGCGTCAGCGGTTCAGGAAAGCCTTCGTGCGCCGACGGGACAGGCGCGTCTCGCGCCAGAACGTGTAGAGGCCGGAGGCGATGACCAGGGCCGAGCCCGCATAGGTCAGCATGTCGGGCCGCTCGCCGGCGAGGACGATCGCGAAGGCCATGGTGAAGACGAGGCGCGTATAGCGGAACGGCATCACCACCGATACCTCGCCCATGCGGAGGGCGACCGTGATCGCCGCATAGCCGGCGAGCCCGGCCACGAGGGCGCAGGCGAGCATGACCCACTGTGCCGGGTCGGGTGCGACGAGCGGCGTGCCGGAGAACCAGAGCATCGCGATGCCGGCCGGCACGAGCGCGATGTAGGCCCAGGTCATCAGCTGCAGGCTGCCGATCTCGCCCGGCATCCCGCGGGTTGCGATGTCGCGCGCGGCGAGCACGATGACGCAGGCCACGGTCAGAAGCCCGGCCCATTCGAAACCATCAGTTCCGGGGCGCAGGATCACGAGGACTCCGACGAAGCCCGCGCCGATGGCCGACCAGCGCCGCCAACCGACGGACTCCCTGAGGAAGAGCGCGGCGCCGAGCGTCGTGACAAGCGGCGAGGCCTGAAGCAGGGCGGCATTCACCGAAAGCGGGATCAGGGCGAGCGCGGCGACGTAGAGCCCCGAGGACAGGGCCTCGGACAGGTTGCGGATCACGACCTGCCGGCGGAAGACGTAAGGCGAAATGATCCGCTGGCCGCGCCATTCGGACGCGATCCCCAGAAGCACCGCCCCGGCAAGACCGGTCATAAGCAAGACCTGACCGGGCGAGAGCGCGACCGCCGTCCACTTGAGGAACAGGTCCTCGACGGAAAAAATGGCCATGCCCGCCACCATCAGGATGCAAGCCAGAAGATTGTCCTGCCGGTGCTCCATGACGCCCGCCCGCCGCCGCGCCGCCGGGGCGCCATGCTGCCATGCCGCATCCGCGCGGGAAAGGTAAGGGGCCTTCGTATTGGCCCGCGGCGGGCCGCGATGCTAGACTCGGCGACGGGCAAAGGGTAAGAGCCGCGCCGTTAGCGCTAACATCAAACGGCGCCGGATGCGGCGCAGGGGCAAGAGCATGGTTTCACGCGTCATTCCGGTCGAGACCTTCGATCTTGTCATCTTCGGCGGCACCGGCGACCTCGCGAAGCGGAAGATCCTGCCCGGGCTTTACCGGCGTTTCCTGGCGGGCCAGATGCCGGGGGATGCGCGGATCATCGGCTGTGCGCGCGCCGAGCTGGACGATTCGGGCTTCCGCGCGATTGCCGGTCAGGCGGTCGCGGAGTTCGTGGACGAGCGCAAGCACGATCCGGGCGTCGTGGCGAAGTTCCTCGACCGGCTGCATTACGTTCCGATCGATGCCACGGGCGAGGCGGGGTGGGACCGGCTGCGGGCGCTGGTGCGCCGGGACGTGGTGACGGCCTTCTACTTCTCGGTGGCGCCGGGGCTCTTCGGTGCGCTGGCCGAGCGGCTGCACAAGCATGGCATCGCCACCGACCAGAGCCGGATCGTCGTCGAGAAGCCCTTCGGGCGCGACCTCGCGTCGGCGCGTGAGCTCAATGCGGTGCTCGCCAGCCATTTCGCCGAGCGGCAGGTCTACCGGATCGACCACTATCTCGGGAAGGAGACGGTCCAGAACCTGATGGCCGTCCGCTTCGCCAACCTGCTGTTCGAACCGCTCTGGAACCACCAGTACATCGACCATGTCCAGATCACCGTCGCCGAGACGGTGGGCGTGGGCGGGCGCGGCGCCTACTACGACAAGTCGGGCGCGATGCGCGACATGGTGCAGAATCACATGATGCAGCTTCTGTGCCTGATCGCGATGGAGCCGCCCTACCGGTTCGACCCGGACGCGGTGAGGGACGAGAAGCTGAAGGTCATACGGGCGCTGCGGCCGGTGCCGCCCGACTGCATCGTGCGCGGCCAGTATCGCGGCAAGCCGCAGAACGGCGGGCCGGCGGAGCCGCCCTATACGGTCGATGCCGAGAACCCCGACAGCCTGACGGAAAGCTACATCGCGATGAAGGTCGAGGTGGCGAACTGGCGCTGGATGGGCACGCCGTTCTACCTGCGGACCGGCAAGAAGCTGCGGGCGCGCACGTCGGAGATTGCGATCGTCTTCAAGGAACCGCCGCATTCGATCTTCGGGGACAACCAGGGCTGGCGGGAGAACGTGCTGGCAATCCGGCTGCAGCCCAACGAGGGGATGAACCTGTCGGTGATGATCAAGGAACCCGGGCCGGGGGGCATGCGCCTGACCGAGGTGCCGCTCGACATGTCCTTCGCGGATGCGCTGGGCCCGGAAGGCGCCGACATTCCGGATGCCTACGAGCGGCTGATCATGGACGTGATCCGCGGCAACCAGACGCTGTTCATGCGCGGCGACGAGGTCGAGGCGGCCTGGGCCTGGGCCGATCCGATCATCAGCGGCTGGGAGGCGCTGGGCGAGAAGCCGAAAGGCTACGATCCGGGGTCGTCCGGGCCGGAAGACGCGCTTATGCTGCTGCACCGTGACGGGCGGAGGTGGCGGGAGATCCGCGGATGAAGCTGGTCGAATACCCGGACCGCGAGCTGATGATGTTCTCGCTCGCCGACGTGCTGGCCAGCGATCTGGCCTCGGCGCTGCGCATGAACGAGAGGGCGAGCTTCTGCGTGCCGGGCGGCACGACGCCGGGCCCGGTCTTCGACGTCCTGTCGGCGATCAAGCTCGACTGGGACCGGGTGACGGTCTTTCTCAACGACGAGCGCTGGGTGCCGGAGACGTCGGAGCGGTCGAATGCGCGGCTCCTGAAGTCGCGCCTCCTGGTGGGGCGCGCCGCGAAGGCGCGGTTCATCCCGTTCTGGGCCGACGTGCCCGAGCCGGAATTCGCGCTGGGCAACATCGCCTCCGAACTGGCCGAGCATCTGCCGATCTCGGTGCTCTTGCTCGGGATGGGAACGGACATGCACACCGCCTCGCTCTTTCCGGGGGCGGACCGTCTGGCGCAGGCGCTGGCGCCCGATGCGCCGGTCCTCGTGCCGATGCGCGCCCCCGGCGTCGAGGAGCCGCGGGTGACATTGTCGGCGCGGGTGCTGGCCGACGCGATGGCGATCCACCTGCTGATCACGGGGGCGGAGAAGCGGGCGGCGCTTGAAAAGGCGCAGACCCTGCCGCCGGAGGAGGCGCCGGTGCGCGCGGTGCTTGCCAATGCGACGGTCCACTGGGCCGAATGAGAGGACAGCGATGAGCCTGTGGGATGATCTCCGCTTCTACCGCAAGGATACGGCCGACCGCCCGATCCTGTCGCTTTTCCGGGGTCATGACCGGGCGGGCGCCTTCTCGGTGACGGAAGGCGGGCTTCTGTTCGACTACTCAAAGACCGCGATCGACGCCCATGCGAGGGACCTGCTGATCCGGCTGGCGGAGGCGTCGCATGTCGGCTCGCGGCGCGACGCCATGTTCGCCGGCGCGAAGATCAACGAGACGGAGGGGCGCGCGGTGCTGCACACGGCGCTGCGCAACCTTTCCGGTTCGGTGACCGTGGACGGGCGGGACGTGATGCCTGCCGTGCGCGCGACGCACGAGCGGATGAAGGCCTTTGCGCGGGACGTCCGCGACGGCCGGATCGGCGGGCAGGGCGGGCCGTTCACCGACGTCGTGAACATCGGCATCGGCGGGTCCGATCTCGGGCCGGCGATGGCCTGCCAGGCCCTGCAACCCTACGCGGACGGACCCCGCTGTCACTTCGTGTCGAACGTGGACGGGGCGCATATCGCCGACACGTTGCGGCACCTTGATCCGACGAGAACGCTTGTCATCGTCGCATCCAAGACCTTCACGACGATCGAGACGATGACGAACGCGGACACCGCGAAGCGCTGGCTTTCGGCGGCGGTTGCCGAGCCAGGCGCGCATTTCGCCGCCGTCTCGACGGCCGCCGAGCGGACGAAGGCCTATGGGATCGATCCCGCCCGCGTCTTCGGGTTCGAGGACTGGGTCGGGGGGCGCTATTCGGTCTGGGGCCCGATCGGTCTTTCGCTGATGCTGGCGATCGGGCCGGAAAACTTCGAGCTGTTCCTCGGCGGCGGCGCGGCGATGGACCGGCATTTCCGCGAGGCGCCCTTCGTCGGGAACATGCCGGTGATGCTGGCCCTGACCGGCATCTGGCACAACCAGATCTGCGGCCACGCAACGCGGGCCGTCCTGCCCTATGACCAGCGGCTGGCCCGCCTTCCGGCCTATCTTCAGCAGCTGGAGATGGAGAGCAACGGCAAGCGCGTCGGGATGGACGGGAAGGACCTGGCCGAACATTCCGGCCCGGTCGTCTGGGGCGAACCGGGGACGAACGGGCAGCATGCCTTCTATCAGCTCATCCACCAGGGGACGCGCATCGTGCCCTGCGAGTTCATCGTCGCGCGCGAGGGCCACGAACCCGACCTTGCCCATCAGCACGTCCTGCTTGTGGCGAACTGTCTGGCCCAGTCCGAGGCGCTGCTGCGCGGCCGTACGCTGGAGGAGGCACGTGCGGCCCTTGCCGGAAAGGGCCTGAGCGGGGAGGAGCTTGACCGCCAGGCGCGCCACCGGGTCTTCCCCGGCAACCGGCCGTCAACGACGCTGATGATCCCCAAGCTCACGCCCTTCACGCTGGGCCAGATCATCGCCCTTTACGAGCATCGCGTGTTCGTCGAAGGCGTGATCCTGGGGATCAACTCCTTCGATCAGTGGGGGGTGGAACTGGGCAAGGAGCTTGCCCAGGCGCTGCAGCCGGTCCTCGAGGGCAAGGCCGGAACCGAGGGCAAGGACGGCTCGACCGCGATGCTGGTGCGCTACATCCTGTCGAAGTGACGCGGCCGCGATCGCGCGGGGCGCGCGGCACTGTCCGATAGGGGTGAGGACGGCCGCCCCGGCGGCCCTATCCCGGCGCGCGCCCGGCGAGATAGGCCGCGCAGCCCGCCAGGGCCGCGAAGTCATCCTCGATGACGTGGACGGAGAAGGCGCGCATGAAATCGGAGAAGCGCCCCTTGTCGTGGAAGGCCGCGGCAAGGCCGAAGGCCCCGAAATGGGGTTCGAAGGCCCGCGCGACGCCGCCGATGAGATAGATGCCGCCGAAGGGCAGGTGGATCAGGGCGAGATTGCCCGCGACCTGCCCGAGCAGGCGGACGAAGGTGCGGCCGGCCTCGGTGGCCACCGGGTCGTCGCCGGTTGCCATCGCCGCCATGATCCCGGCCGCAGAGAGCTGGTCGCGGCCGCCGCGCTCTTCCGACGCCCAGGCGTAGATGCGCTCCAGACCGCGGCCGGACAGCGCGTCCTCCACCCCGGCGAAGCCGTGTGCGCGCTCCACGAACCGCACCAGGCGAAGGTCGGCATCCTCGCGCACCGGCAGGCCCGCATGTCCGCATTCGGAGGCCGCGACGATGCGCCCGCCCGGGCCTTCGTGGACCGGCGCGGCGTTGAAGCCGGTCCCGACCCCGATGACAAGGCGCGAGGCGCCGGGGCGCGCCTGTTCGGTGCCGGCGATGACGGTGCGGAGGGACCCCGGCGCGAGATGGTCAAGACCGAAGCCCTGGGCCTGGAGGTCGTTCAGGACGGCGACGGTTTCCGCCCCCGTCGCCGCCGCGACGGCCTCGGCATCGATCGTCCAGTCGAGGTTGGTCATTCGCGCGACCCCGTCGCGGACAGGGCCCGCCGCCGCCACGCAGGCGCCGGAACAGTCGGCGACCCCCGTTTCGGCCATGAACCGGCGCAGGACCGAGGTCAGGTCGGGCTGATCGGCATTGGCGTAGCGGCGGACCGTCTCGTGCAGGATCCGCGGACCCTGCGCCAGGGCGACCCTCGTGTTGGTGCCGCCGATGTCGGCCACGATGGACGTCGCGTTGTCTGCATAGCTCATCGGGCGGACTTTCGTTGCGCGCTCCGCACCGGTTCGGGTGCGGCAGGATTGCGGGGCGGGCGCCGCGGGTTCATTTCGCGGCCGCCGGTCCGGGGCCGGTGGACTGGCCGACGACGAGGGTCGCCTCGAGAAGCTTGCTCTGCGGCCCCGATCCCGGCGCCGCGATGATCGACAGCAGCATCTCCGCGGCGCCGCGGCCGGCCTCGCGCACCGACGAACGCGTGGCGGTGAAGATCGGCACGTCCTCGCCATTGCGCAGGTAGCTCAGTTCGTCATCATGCGTCACCACCGAGATGTCGCGGCCCATGTGCAGGCCGGCCTCCTCGATCGCGCGCCGCACGCCCAGCGCCGAGATCAGCGAGGCGGTCAGGAAGGCCGTGGGCCGGTCAGGCCCGGCAAGAAGCTCCCGGGCGGTCCGGTAGCCGTAGCCTTCCGTCATCTCCTCGGTCCGCATCAGGCGCGGATCGGGCGCGATGCCGCGGCGTTCGAGGGCCGAGAGATACCCTGTCCGCCGCCGGACGGCGAAATCCATGTTCTCGAGCCCGTTGACGAGCGCGATCCGCCTGTGACCGAGGTCGAGCAGGAACTCTGTCGCCCGCTCGAAGGCGCGCCTGTTGTTCACGTCGAGCCAGGAATAGGGCAGGGCGCAACCCGTCGAGCGGCCGTGGACGACGAAGGGCAGGCCGATGTCGCGCAGGAGGGGGATGCGCGGATCGTCGAGCTTGGGGCCGTGGATGATGACGCCGTCCACGGTGCCCTTCGCCTGGATCTCGCGATAGGCATCGGCCTCGGCGGCGTCGGAGACGACCGACAGCACCATGTCGTAGCCCGAGGAGGAATAGACCTCGCCGGCGCCGGCGATGAAGTCGGCGAAGATCGGGTTGACGATCTCGTGCTTGGTTGAGAGGGGGATGATGTGCCCGATCGCCATCGCCCGGCCGGTCGCGAGGCTCTTGGCGCGCATGTTCGGACGGTAGTTGTGCCGCCGTGCGGCATCCATGACCCGGCGGCGCGTGTCCTCGTTGACTTCGGGATAGCCGTTCAGGGCCCGGCTCACGGTCGTCTGCGACAGGCCGAGCTTTTCGGACAGTTCCTTGAGATTCATTGTGGAAAGGGGCCCAGGTCGCTCAAAGCGCTTTCAATCGGCGGGAAGATTACGCAGGGCGCCCCGCCTGGTCAACGCAATCGTTTGCGCCGCAGGTTTTCTGCGGCTGCGAGAAAGGGCAGTCATTTTTGGCCTGACGCGGGGCCCGGACAGCGTTATCGTTTGACAAGTGCGGGGTTCTCGGTAATGTCAGTCATCCAAAGCGCTTTGGAATTGATTCCAATGCCGCTCGGATTTGGCAAGGCGCGACACGGCGCCGCTATCTGGGAGGATAGTATGAAATCCAGACTTTACGTGAGCGCTGCGGCGCTTGCGCTTGTCGCAGGTGCGGCTTCGGCCCAGGACTTCAAATTCCCGATCGGCGAAGGCGGGTTCAACTGGGACAGCTACAAGGCCTATGACGAGGCGACGAACCTCGACGGCCAGACCCTGACGATCTTCGGGCCGTGGCGCGGCGAGGACCAGGTCCTGGTCGAAAACATGCTGGCCTACTTCTCGGCGGCGTCGGGCGTGACGGTGAACTACTCCTCGTCCGAGAACTACGAACAGCAGATCGTCATCGACACCCAGGGCGGCTCTCCGCCCGACATCGCGGTCCTGCCGCAGCCCGGCCTGATCGCCGATCTGGCCTCGAAGGGGCTGCTCACCCCGCTCGGTGCAGAGACCGAGGCGTGGCTGAAGGAGAACTACGCCGCCGGCGAAAGCTGGGTCGGCCTCGGGACGTACAAGGGGGCCGACGGAACCCCGGCACTCTACGCCTTCCCCTACAAGATCGACGTGAAGTCGCTCGTCTGGTACTCGCCCGAGAACTTCGAGGATGCGGGCTACGAGATCCCGCAGACCATGGAGGAACTCAAGGCGCTGACCGAGCAGATCGTCGCCGATGGCGGGACGCCGTGGTGCATCGGGCTCGGCTCGGGTGGCGCGACGGGCTGGCCGGCCACGGACTGGGTCGAGGACATGATGCTGCGCACGCAGCCTGCGGATGTCTATGACAAGTGGACCACGCACGGGATCCCCTTCAACGATCCGGCCGTCGTCGCCGCGATCGACGAGTTCGGCTGGTTCGCGAAGAATGACGCCTTCGTCGCGGGCGGCGCGGCCGCGGTCGCCTCGACCGACTTCCGCGACAGCCCGAAGGGGCTCTTCTCCTCGCCGCCGCAGTGCTACATGCACCGCCAGGCCTCGTTCATTCCTTCCTTCTTCCCGGAAGGGACGGAACTGGGCGTTGACGCCGACTTCTTCTACTTCCCGGCCTATGCCGAGAAGGAGGCGGAGCTCGGCAAGCCGGTCCTCGGCGCGGGCACTCTGGTCATGATCACCAAGGACAGCGAGGCGTCGCGGGCCTTCATCGAGTGGCTGAAGACGCCGATCGCGCATGAGGTGTGGATGGCGCAGTCGGGCTTCCTGACGCCGCTCAAGAGCGCCAACCCGGAACTCTACGGCAGCGCGGCGCTGAAGAAGCAGGGCGAGATCCTGCTCAACTCGACCACGTTCCGCTTCGACGGCTCGGACCTCATGCCCGGCGCAGTTGGTGCTGGCACCTTCTGGACCGGCATGGTTGACTACACCTCCGGCAAGTCCGCGCAGGAAGTCGCCGACACGATCGAGGCGAGCTGGCCGAAGTAAGCGGCACCAGAAGACGGGTGGCCCGGCGGGTCCGGGCCGCCCGACATCGCCGCCGGCCGCCGGCGGGAAGGTCGATCTTCGTTCGGGGAGGGGCGAATGAGTCAGGCTTTGATGGCGCTAGCCACCATCGTGATCGGTGTCGGCGGCTGCATCCTCTACTTCTACGCCTCGAACCTCTTCCTCGACAAGGTTCTCTTCCCGGCCAGCGGACCGAAGGCGGGCGAAAACATCAACCGCGCCAACATGGTGCGGCCCTGGCTGTTCCTCGCCCCGGCCGTCATCCTGCTGGGGCTCTACCTCGCCTACCCGGTCGTGGCGACCTTCTGGTATTCGCTCGTCAAGGAGGAGGGCGCGAGCCGCGTCTTCGTCGGGTTCGCGAACTATTCCCAGATGCTGTCGGAGGACAAGTTCTGGGAATCGATGCGCAACAACATGCTCTGGCTGATCGTCGTGCCGGCGGCCTCGACCGCTTTCGGGCTTCTCGCGGCGCAGCTGACGGACCGGATCGGCTGGGGCAACATCGCAAAGTCGCTGATCTTCATGCCCATGGCGATCTCGTTCGTCGGCGCCTCGGTGATCTGGAAGCTCGTCTATGACACGCGGGACGTCGATGTCGCGCAGATCGGCCTTCTGAACGCGGTCTGGCTGCAGTTCGAGGGCGGGATCTGGTCGGTCCTGTTCCTGCGGATCATCCCGGCGCTCGCTCTTGCCGTCATCGCCGCCGGTCTGGCGTGGGGCGCCTGGGCGATGGCCCGGCCGCTGATCCAGGGCGGCGCGAGGGCGGGTGCCTTCGTGGCGCTGCTGCGGGTGATTGCGGCGGTCGTCTTCGCCGGCATCGCGCTGGTCATGCTGCGCTGGCTGTTCGGCGTGTTCACCTCCGATCTGCCGTATGGCGAGCCGCAGACCTGGCTGACGATCCCGTTCTGGAACAACTTCTTCCTGATGGTGGTGCTGATCTGGATCCAGACCGGCTTTGCGATGGTCATCCTGTCGGCGGCCCTGCGGGGCGTGCCGGAGGACACGATCGAGGCCGCCATCATCGACGGGGCGAACCCGTTCCAGATCTTCTTCCGGATCAAGGTCCCGCAGATCATGGGGACGATCGTCGTCGTCTGGACGACGATCACCATCGTCGTGCTGAAGGTTTTCGACATCGTGCTCGCCATGACCAACGGCCAGTGGGAGACGCAGGTCTTGGCCAACTACATGTACGACAAGTTCTTCCGCGCCTTCGACGTCGGCGTCGGGTCGGCGGCGGCGATGGTCATCATGCTGCTCGTCACCCCGATCCTCGTCTGGAACGTGTGGAACGCGCGCAAGGAAATGCGCTGAGGGGGGCGGGAACATGGACAACATCGCCGGCAAGAAACCCGCGCTTACCTGGGCCGTCCACATCGCGGTGGTCCTCCTCGTCCTGCTGTGGGTCGTGCCGACCTTCGGCCTGCTCGTGTCGTCCTTCCGCACCGGCGACCAGATCGTGTCGTCGGGGTGGTGGCGCGCCTTCGGAACCCAGGAACAGCAGCTGAACCCGATCCGCATCGCGGGCGAGGAAGCGCAGGCCGATGGCAAGTTCGTGATCGAGGGCAACCTCTTCGACAACCAAAACACCACGATCAGCCGCTGGGGCACGAGTTCGCGCGAGCCGACCGCCTATGCGCCGGGCGACACCGCCGACCTCGGCGACGGGCAGACGCTGACCGTGCAGGAGAACGGTGCCTTCGTCCTGACCTCGGCGGCCTCGACCGAGGGCACGCGGCTGCCGCGCGTCTTCGCGACCGCGGCGGCACCGCCGGAGTTCACGCTGGAGAACTACAACACGGTCCTCTTCAGCCCGCTTGCCGGCCAGTCGATCGGCCAGGCCTTCCTGAACACGATGACGGTGGCGATTCCCGCGACGGTGATCCCGATCCTGATCGCCGCCTTTGCCGCCTATGCGCTGGCCTGGATGGACTTTCCGGGACGCGCGCTCCTGGTGGCGGCGGTGGTCGGGCTTCTCGTCGTGCCGCTTCAGCTGGCCCTCATCCCGCTTCTGAACTTCCACAACACGATCGGGATCGGGAAGGGCTATCTCGGCATCTGGCTGGCGCATACGGGCTTCGGCCTGCCGCTGGCGATCTACCTGCTGCGCAACTACATGGTCGGGCTGCCGCGCGACATCATCGAGAACGCGAAGGTGGACGGGGCGACGGACTTCCAGATCTTCATCAAGATCATCCTGCCGCTCAGCTTCCCGGCACTCGCCTCCTTCGCGATCTTCCAGTTCCTCTGGACCTGGAACGACCTTCTGGTCGCGCTCGTGTTCCTCGGCACCTCGAACGATCAGCAGGTGCTGACGGGGAACCTCGTCAACCTTCTGGGCTCGCGCGGCGGCGACTGGGAGATCCTCGCGGCATCGGCCTTCGTGTCGATCGCGGTGCCGCTCGTGGTCTTCTTCTCGATGCAGCGCTTCCTGGTGCGCGGCCTTCTGGCGGGGTCGGTCAAGTGACGCCCTGCGCCCTGCTTCAACTCCAGTTCCGCCGGGCGGTCGCCGCCCCGCGCCATCCCATCTGAAGGGGACACGACATGGCCGACCTGAAACTTGTCAATGTTGCCAAGGGCTATGGCGACGTGAAGGTGCTGTCGAACATCAATCTCGACATCAAGACCGGAGAGCTGATCGTCTTCGTCGGCCCCTCGGGCTGCGGCAAGTCCACCCTGCTGCGGATGATCGCCGGGCTCGAACGGATCACCGGCGGCGATTTCTCGATCGACGGCGTGCGGATGAACGACGTTCCCCCCGCCCAGCGCGGCATCGCGATGGTGTTCCAGTCCTATGCGCTCTATCCGCACATGACCGTGCGGGAGAACATGTCCTTCGCGCTCAAGCTGGCCAAGAAGTCGCCGTCGGAGATCAGCGCGGCGGTGGACAAGGCGGCGCGCATCCTTCAGCTCACGCCCTATCTCGACCGGCTTCCGAAGGCGCTGTCGGGCGGGCAGCGTCAGCGCGTCGCCATCGGCCGGTCGATCGTGCGCGACCCGAAGGTCTATCTCTTCGACGAGCCGCTGTCGAACCTCGATGCGGCGCTGCGGGTGGCGACGCGCATCGAGATCGCGCAACTGAAGGAATCGATGCCGAACTCGACGATGATCTACGTGACGCACGACCAGGTCGAGGCGATGACGCTGGCCTCGCGCATCGTCGTGCTTGCCGGCGGCGGGATCAGCCAGGTCGGCACGCCGCTCGAGCTTTACGAGCGCCCGCAGAACGAGTTCGTCGCGCAGTTCATCGGGTCGCCGGCGATGAACCTGCTTGACGGCGAAATCACCGGCACCGGGCAGCAGACGACGATCAAGCTGGCGGGCGGCGGGGTGGCGGTTTCGGCGGTGCCGACCCGCGACAGCGACAAGGGCATGAAGGTCAGGATCGGCGTCCGGCCCGAGGACTTCACCCCGACCGACGGCCAGCACATCTATCAGGGCAAGGTCGCCCTGACGGAAGCGCTCGGCGAGGTGACGCTGCTCTACTTCGAGAAGGACGGCGACAGGCCCGGCATCGTGGCGAAGCTTCCGGGGATTCACCGGGAGCTGCGCGGCCAGACCGTCCGCCTGACGGCGCAGCCGGCCAAGGTCCATGTCTTCCACGACGGGAAGTCGCTGCTCTACCGGTAGCGGGACCTGAGGCCCGCGGCCGACGGGAAGGCCGGCCGGCGAGGGCCGGCATCGCGCTACCCCGCATTAACGCCCTGCCGCCAATCTGGGCGCATGTCCGCCTCTGCCTCCGCCGGGCGCGGCGCCGCGTGGGACGGCATGTTTCCCGGCGGCGCGCCGCCCTTCCAGCAGTCCTTCGCCTATGGCGAGGCCGCGGCACGGCTCGGCAGCGAGGTCTGGCGGATCCCGTCCGGCGCTGGGCCGGTCCAGTTCATCGGGCGCCGGTTCGGCCCGCTGCGCCTTGTCCTCGCGTCGCGCTGGCGCGGTGATCCCGGCGGGATTTCGGCGGCCTGTCCGGCGCGTTCGGCCTGCCTCGTCACGCCCGAAGCGGGGGGAGGCGCGCCGGGCCTGACGGTCGCCCCGCCGCGCCTCGAGGCGGTCCTCGACCTGACCCGCCCGGCAGAGGCGCTTCGCGCGGCGCTGGACCAGAAATGGCGGAACCGCCTGGTCCGGGCGGAATCGGGCGCGCTCAGGGTCCTGTCGCAAAGGCCCGACGCCGCCCGGCTCCGCCACCTGCTCGGCCGCGACGGCGCACAGCAGCGGACCCGCGGCTACCGGACGCTTCCCCACGCCTTCGTCGCCGCTTGGCTCGACGCGGCGCCGGGCGCCGCCCTGCACCTTGTCGGAAGCGTCCGCGGCGAAGCGGTGGCGGAGGTGCTGTTCCTTGTCCACGGCCGCGCCGCGACCTGGCACTGCGGCTGGGCGGGTGCCGAGGGCCGTGCGGTCAGCGCGCACAACCTGCTCCTCTGGCGGGGCTTCCTCGACCTGCGCGACAGGGGCGTGACGAGCGTCAACCTCGGCATCGCCGACCCGGATCGCACCCCCGGCCTTGCCAGGTTCAAGCGCGGCACGGGTGCGGCGCCGCACGCGGTCGGCCCGACGCGCCTCCTGCTGCCTATTCGGCGGCGATCCTGATCACTGGCTCCATCATCGCAAGCTCGCTGTCGGGCAGATGGCACTTGATCTGGTGGCCCTCGGCCAGCTGGCGCATCGGCGGCACCTCCGTCTCGCAGAGGTTGCCGGGCACCTTCGCCTTCCACCGGCAGCGGGTCTGGAACGGGCATCCCGGCGGCGGGTTCATTGCCGAGGGAATGTCGCCTTCCAAAACGATGCGCTTCTTCTGCACATGCGTGTCCGCGATCGGCACCGCCGACAGCAGGGCCTCGGTATAGGGGTGATAGGGCGGCGAGAAGACCTGATCCGTCGTGCCCAGTTCCACCACATGCCCGAGATACATGACCATCACGCGGTCGCTGAGATAGCGGACGATGCTGAGGTCATGGCTGATGAAGAGGAGCGTCGTCTTGTTCTTGCGCTGGATCTCCATCAGGAGGTCGGTGACGGCGGCCTGTACGGACACGTCAAGTGCCGAGACGGGCTCGTCGGCGACGACGACCTTGGCGCCGCCGGCGAAGGCGCGCGCGATCCCGACGCGCTGCTTCTGTCCGCCCGAAAGCTGCCGGGGCATCCGGTCCGCGAACTGGCGCGGCAGCTTCACCAGGTCGAGAAGCTCCAGCATCCGGTTCCGCCTCTCCTCGTCGGTCTTGCCCTCGCCGAAGATCTCCAGCGCCCGGATGATCTGCCGGCCCACCGTCATCGAGGGATTGAGCGTGTCGAACGGGTTCTGGAACACCATCTGCACGCCCGAGACGGTCTCGGTATTGCGCTTCTCGATCGGCGTGGACTGGATGTCGCGGTCATAAAGCATGATCCTGCCCGAGGTCGCCGTCTCGAGCCCCATCAGGACCTTGGCGAAGGTCGACTTGCCGCAGCCCGATTCCCCCACGATGGCCAGCGTCTCGCTTTCGCGGGCCTCGAAGCTGAGCGTTTCGTTCGCCTTGACGACCTTTCTCGCGCCCGACTTGCCGAACAGCGAGGATGCGGCGACCTCGTAGTATTTCTTCAGGTCCTCCATCTTCAGGACGACCCGGCCTGGCACCGCCTTTTCGGTCGATTTCGCGACCTTCGGGGGCGCGGCCCAGTCGATCTCCCGGAAGCGGATGCAGCGCGTCTCGTGGCGGTCGTGGCCCTCGACGGCGAACATCGGAACGTCGGCCGCATCGCAGCGGCCGGCCTCGAAATAGCTGCAGCGCGGCCCGAAGTTGCAGCCCGGCGGCCGCTCGTGGGGCAGGGGGAAGTTGCCGGGGATGGAGATCAGTGGCCGGGCGTTCTTGTCCGCGCCCGGCAACGGGATCGACCGGAACAGCGCCTGCGTGTAGGGATGCTGCATCCTGTCGAAGACGTCCTTGATGCTGCCGGTCTCCACCGCCTCGCCGGAATACATCACGCAGAGCCGGTCGCAGACATCCATCACCAGGCCGAGGTTGTGGCTGATGAACAGGATCGAGGTGCCGTACTTCTCGCGCAGGTCCTTGACCAGATCGACGACCGCCGCCTCGACCGTCACGTCGAGCGCCGTCGTCGGTTCGTCGAGGATCAGCAGGGACGGCTTCGACATCAGCGCCATGGCGATGACAATGCGCTGCTGCTGCCCCCCGGACAGCTGGTGCGGATAGGACCGCAGCATGCGGTCGGGGTCGGGCAGGCGGACATCGGCGACGACCTCGCGGGCGCGGCGCATCGCTTCCTCGCGCGAGACGCCCTCGTGGATCATCGGCACTTCCGCGAGCTGCTCGCCGATCCTCATGGCGGGGTTCAGCGAGGCCATCGGTTCCTGGTAGATCATCGCGATCTCGGAGCCGCGGATCTGGCGCAGCTCCTCGTCGGACATGCTGACGAGATCGCGGCCCTTGAACCGGATCGACCCCCCGGTGATCCGGCCGTTCTTGCCAAGATAGCGCATCACGGCCAGCGCGACGGTGGACTTGCCGCAGCCGCTTTCGCCGACAAGGCCCATCGCCTCGCCGGCCTGGACCGTGCAGGAGAAATCCATCACGGCGGGGATTTCCCTCAGCCGCGTGAAGAACGAGATCGATAGGTTCTCGATCTCGAGGATCGGGCCGTCATAATCCTGCCTGGCCATCCCTTGCCGTCCTTCCGTTGTCCCGGATCCCGTCGGGATCCCGAGGCTTCTCTCCTGCGGGCGCATGACCGCCGCCCGCCGCCGGTCGTCAATCCTTGAGGCTCTCCTCGCGCAGGCCGTCCGCCAGCAGGTTGAGGCCGAGCACGAGGCTCATCAGCGCCAGCGCAGGCACGATTGCCGGGTGCGGCGCGATCGTCAGCAGCTTGCGGCCGGCATTGATCGTCGTGCCCCAGTCGGGGCTCTCGGGCGAGAGGCCGAGGCCGAAGAACCCGAGGGTGCCGAGCAGGATGGTCGTATAGCCGATGCGGAGGCAGAAATCGACGATCAGCGGCCCGCGGGCGTTGGGCAGGATCTCCCACAGCATGATGTACCAGGGCCTTTCGCCGCGGGTCTGTGCGGCTGCGACATAGTCGCGCGTCTTGATGTCAAGCGTCAGGCCGCGGACGATCCGGAAGACGGTCGGCGAGTTCACGAACACGACCGAGACGAAGACGATCAGGATGTTCGGCGGCACGTGCAGGAAGTCGGCCGTCGGCGGGATGATCGTCAGGGCCGAGTCCGGTTCCGAGATCAGGGCGAGATAGATCCAGCCGCCGAGGATCAGGATGGCGGCGACGACCGCGTTGCGGAAGCGCGGCTTCACGTAGAAGCGCGAGTTGACCAGCACGACGAGGAAGATGATCGGGAACAGGAACAGGAGCAGCCCGAGATACTGCGGCAGCCCGGTCTGGACGATCTCCGGCGTGACGAGAAGGTAGAACAGCAGGATCACCGGGAACGCCAGGATGAGGTTGGCGAAGAAGCTGAGGACCGTGTCGAGGAAGCCGCCGTTGTAGCCGGCGGGCAGGCCGAGCGTGATCCCGACCATGAAGGCGAAGAGCGTCGCAAGCGGCGCGATCAGGATGACGATCTGGCTGCCCTGGACCATGCGGCTGAACACGTCGCGCGCCAGCGCGTCGCCGCCGAGCAGGTACCAGTCCGGTTCCTCGCTGCCCTTGACCAGCGATCCCGGCGCGATGTTCTTCATCCCCGAGACCTGCACCAGCGGGTCGTGGGTGACTATCAAGGCGGAGAAGATCGCCGTGAACACCCAGAACATCACGATGCCGAAGCCGATCATGCCGATCGTCGAGTCGAATAGCTTGCCGTAGAGGCCGAGCCGGCGCTTGTAGCGGATCGAGAGCGCGAAGGTCACGATCAGCGCGATCCAGACCGGCAGGAACTGCCTCACGACGCCGAAGAAGATGCCGCCCCACCCGAGGTCTTCCATGTCAAGAGATCCTGATGCGCGGGTTGAGGTAGACGTAGCCGACATCCGAGATCAGCTGGGTGACGAGCACGACGACGACCGCCACGACCGAACAGCCGAGCAGCAGGTTGATGTCGTTGTTGCCGGCGGCCTGCACCAGCGTCCAGCCGAAACCCTTGTAGTTGAACAGCGTCTCGACGATGACGACGCCGTTCAGGAGCCAGGGGAACTGCAGCATGATCACCGTGAAGGGGGCGATCAGGGCGTTGCGCAGCGCGTGCTTGAGCACCACGTCGCGGGGTGACACGCCCTTCAGCCGCGCGGTGCGGATGTACTGGGCGGTCATCACCTCGGTCATCGAGGCGCGGGTCATGCGTGCGATGTAGCCCATCCCGTAGAGGGCGATGGTCAGCACGGGCAGCGTGAAGTTCCAGAAGGTGATCTGGTCCATCGCCGAGGTCGCCGTCCCGAGGAACAGCGTCTTGCCCTCGATCCAGCCGAGCTCGGCGAGGATGGGCGAGATTCCCACCGTCGCCGAGGCAAAGACGGCGACGAGGATGACGCCAGAGACATATTCCGGCGTGGCCGTCGATACGATGGCGAAGGTCGAGAGGGTGCGGTCCAGACGCGACCCCTCGCGCATCCCGGCGAGGACGCCGACGAGGAGCGAGGAGGGGACCATGACGATCATGACCCACAGCATCAGCCAGCCCGTCGCCGACAGGCTCTTGGCAAGGACGGCGCTGACCGGTTCCTTGAAGACGGTGGACCAGCCCCAGTCGCCCTGGAGGATGCCGCAGCGGACGGGGGCGTCCTCGGGCGCCATGCCCTCGCGGATGCAGCGTCCGCGCGTAACCCCCTTCTCGTCGGTCAGCGTCCAGCCGGGCAGGATCCCGAGCCATTCGCCGTAGCGGAGCAGCATCGGGCCGCCGTGCCCGTTCTGGACGATCCAGTCATCGACGGCTTCCTCGGTCATCCGCACCGAGCCTTCCGATCGGGCAAGCTTCTCGAGGTTCGGGCGCAGGTTCGTCATCACGAAGACGACGAGGGTCAGAACGGCGGCGGTGAGCAGCATGAAGCCCACACGTCGTGCGAGGAAGTTCAGCATGATGTCCCCAGTCCCGCGCACGGGTTACGTATGCCGCGGCCTTGTCGGCGGCCGCGTGGCGGTCGGGCGCGCCCTGCGGCGCGCCCGCTTTCGTCATCGTGTCAGGCCCACGACCACTTGTAGTGGTGGTGTTCGTTGGACGGGTGCCGCAGCATCCCGACGACCCCCTCCTTGTGGTGCTGGTAGAGCGACCGGGAGAACGGGTTGATGATGTAGCCCTCGTCCTGGAGGATGGCGCAGAGCTTGGCCGCCACCTCGCGCCGCTTGTCGGCGTCGGCGATCGCGAGCGCCTCGGCCATCAGCGCGTCGAACTCCGGATTGGCCATGCCGGTCTCGTTCCACGACCCGTTCGAGGTGTAGGCGAGCGACATGTTCTGCACCGCGAGCGGGCGGTGGTTCCAGGTCGTGGACGAGAAGGGATACTTCTGCCAGTCGTTCCAGAAGGTCGAGCCGGGCATCACGGTGTGCTTGATGTTCAGCCCGGCATCGGCGAGCTGCGCCTTGATCGCGGCCGAGGTCGCAGCCTCCCACCCGTCGTCAAGCGAGATCAGCTCGAACTCGGCGTCCTTCAGCCCCGCCGCCTCGATGGCCGGCATCAGCCCGGCCGGGTTGATGACCTGCTTGGGCAGTTCGGGATATTCCGGGTGGATCGGGAAGGCGTGATGGTTCTCGCCCGTCCGGCCGAGGTTGTTGTAGCCGAGCTCCAGCACGACCGCCGGATCGACGGCAAGCTGGATCGCCTGACGCACGGCCTTGTTCTTGTAGAGGTCGGAGTTGGAGTTCATCCGCGCCACGATCGTCGCGGCGGTCACGACCTCAAGCTTCACGAGGCCGAGACCGTCGAGCATGTCGATGAACTCGCCCACGGATTCATAGTTGGCGTCCACCTCGTCGGACCCGAACAGCGCCACCATGGCGGCGGGGTCGGTGCCGAAGTCGATGTAGTGGATCTCGTCCAGCGGCGCCGTCCCGCCCCACCAGGTGTGGTTCGGGGCGCGCACCAGCACGGCCCGCTGCCCGACGGAAACCTCCTGCGGGACATAGGGGCCGGTCCCGATCGGGTTGGCCGCCGGATCGGCACCGTCCTGGAACGACGAATGGACGACCGCCGCGGGATAGTCGGCGAGGTTCGGGACGATGGCGATGTCGGGCGCCGTCAGGAACAGCTTGACCGTGCTGTCGTCAACCTTGACCACCGCGCCGTCGCGCAGCGTCTTGGTGTCGGGGTTGACGAGGCCCGGGAAGCGGGACGCCATCGCGTTGCCCTCGACGTTGCCGTCCGTCCAGCGCGCGAAGTTCCGCACCACGTCGTCGGCGGTGAAGTCGTCGCCGTTGTTCCACTTGACGCCGGGACGAACCTTGAGCGTCCACTCCGTCGCGTCCTCGTTGGCTTCCCAGCTTTCCAGCAGGCGGCCCTCGAAGCTGCCGTCCTCGTTGTACTGGATCAGGTATTCCAGCCAGCCGCGATAGACGTTGGCGATGTGCGGCCAGTCGGCAAGGCGCGGATCCTTGGTGCCCTTGACCTCCATCGCGACGCGCAGGACGCCGCCGACCTTCGCCTCCTGCGCCGCGGCGGGCGCCTCGAGGCCGATCAGCCCGTACGCCGTGGCGGCCGTGACGCCCAGCGCCGTCGCGCGGGTGAGGAACTCGCGCCGGCTGATCTTGCCCTGAGCGTATTCGTCGGCATGCATCCGGGCGGCCCAGTGGACCTGCTCGGGCTTGAAATGCTTGGTCATGTCTCGTGTATCTCCCTGTGAGACGGCGGCGGTATGATTATTGCGCGGCACCGGTCTTGCGCCGGTCGCCACGGGTACGGAACGCTTCACCAATACATTCGGCATCGTTTTTGACGGCGCGTCAACGTCAATAAACGACGCGTTCCGGCATCGCCGCGACATTCCCTGTCCCCGGCGCGACCGAAGATGTCGCAAACCGGCAAGGCGCCGAAGTCTAGCCCTGCTTGCGGAAGGCGGACGGGGTCTTTCCGGTCCGGTGCTGGAAGGCGCGGGTGAAATAGGCCGCGGAGGTGAAGCCGAGCGCGTCGGAGATATGCCCGATCGGCAGCTTGGTCTCCGACAGGAGCCGCCGCGCCTCGAAGATGATCCGGTCGTGCAGCAGGTCCGAGGCAGAGCGTCCGCAGGCCTGGTTGCAGACCCGGCTCAGGTGAGTGGGCGTCACGCCGAGTTCGCGGGCATAGTCGCCGACGCCCTTGCCCGAGGCGAAGTCGCGTTCGAGCATTTCCGTGTAGCGCCGGGCAAGCCGCAGCGAGGCGCTGACGCGCGCCGGCTCGCCCTGCAACTGTTCGGCTTGCCGTTCCAGCCAGACCGCCAGCAGGCCCAGATGAAGGCGTGCGGCCTTGTCGCTGCCGTGGCGGGCGCTTTCGAGCTCGCGCTGGATGTTGTCGAGGATGCCGTTCAGTTCGGCCTGGGGCGCCGTTTCGCGGATACGCAGGTGAAGCGGCGCGGCGGGCAGGGTCAGGTCCGTGGCGTGGCCGAAGAACACGGCGGTGCCATAGGTCTGCGCGCCGACCTCGAAGCCGTGCATCACGCCGGCGGGGATGAACACGGCATTGTGCACGCCGTAGCCCCTCGTCACGCCGCCGACCGTGATCCGCCCCTGTCCGCGCGTGAACCACAGCAGAAGCGGTTCGCTGAGCGAGCGCATCGCCTCGACACGCCACCGGCCCCCGATCGCAAGGCGCGGGATCGGGACGATCCGGGGCGGCGCCAGCGGAGCCGCCGGAAGGGCGACGGTGGCGCGGCGGCGCTCCTGCACCCGGCCGCCCGCTGCCGCCACGGCGGCGGAAACCACGTCTTCCGGCCGCTCGAGGGCTGCTGCGACGCGCGGGGCGATCGCGCGCGGGCGTTCCGCCGGCGGCGGCTCCGCCGGGTCGGCGAACTGCGACAGGGGTGTTCCTGAAAAGAGTTTCAGCGGCATCGCTCCTCGGGTCCGGTCGGGCAGCAACCTGCTGCCAGGGAAGTCAACTGGCGACACACGACCGGCCCGCGGCCCCCCGTCCGCCGGATGCATGTCGCTGCGAACTTAGGCCCGGCCCGCACCGGAAAAAAGCAAAAAATCCATCTTTTCCGCGCGATACCGGGTGACGTTGCGGTGCTGACCTGCCCAAAACGAACCAAGCCCGCAGGTGTAGTGGCCGCGCGCCGTGAGGCACCCACATCTGGTGAGCAAGGACTTGCCGCCGGGACGAGCGGCCGGGCGGCGGTTGCCGGAACCCCGGGGCGCGGGACGTCCCGGCCGGCTGCGACAGCATCCTCAGGGCAGAGGTTCGACCGGCTGCCAGCCGGACATCCGCGACCGCATCCACGTCCGCTGCCGCTTGGCATACTGGCGGCTGGCGGCCTTGGCGCGGCGTACGGCCTCCTCGCGCGGCAGGTCCCCCCGCAGATGGGCCACAAGCTCGGGCGCACCGATCGCCTTCGCCCACAGGGCTGCCGGATCCCAGGCGTCGAGGACTGCGCGCACCTCGTCAAGGGCGCCCTCCGCCATCATCCGGTCGAAGCGCGCATCGATCCGGGCAGCCAGCAGGGCGGCCGGGACCTCGACGCGCAGGGCGGTGACCTCGCCCGCAGACAGGACGGGTTCCTGCCCCCCTGCCTGCCATGCGGCCAGCCCGCGTCCGGTCTGGGCGAGGACCTCCCAGGCACGCCTGACGCGCGCCGGGTTGCGAAGGTCGATCCGGGCGCGCGTCGCGGGGTCGAGCGCGGCGACCATCGCCGGCAGTCCCTGCGCCGCAAGGATCAGGTCGGCCTGCCGGCGCACTTCGGCGGTCACCGGCGGGATCTCGGCGAGCCCGCCGGTCAGGGCCGCGAAGTAGAGCCCGGTGCCCCCGACGATGATCGGGCGCGGCCCGCCTTCGCGCCATGCCGTAACGATGGGCATCACCTCCCGCAGCCAGTGACCGACCGACCACGGCGCGCCGGGTACCTTGTGGCCGAACAGCCTGTGCGCGGCGATGCGCTCGTCCGCGGGCGAGGGCCGCGCGGTCAGCACGCGCCAGCACGACCAGACCTGAAGCGCGTCGGCGTTGACGATGACACCGCCGCCGTCCGCCGCGAGGCGCAGCGCGAGCGCCGACTTTCCCGATGCGGTCGGCCCGGCGATCAGCACGGGGCGGTCGGGCGGCACCGGCGGCAGCAGGCCTGATCCTTCGGACAGCGCAGTCACTCCGTCGCAGGGGCGGCAGGGCTGACACGTTGAACCCTGCGCCGATTTCCTTCATGGTGCCGCGCGGACAGCGGGAACAACCCGCGGGCGACCTGAGCGGGGACATGATGCCGGACAGCGGGGAACGCAACATCAAGTACAAGCGCGTTCTCCTGAAGATCTCCGGCGAGGCGCTGATGGGCGATCAGGGCTATGGCCTGCATCCGCCGACCGTCAACCGGATCGCGGCAGAGGTGAAGTCGGTTCACGATCTCGGCGTCGAGATCTGCCTCGTCATCGGCGGCGGCAACATCTTCCGCGGCCTCCAGGGCAGCGCGCAGGGCATGGAACGGGCGACGGCGGACTACATGGGGATGCTGGCCACGGTGATGAATGCCCTGGCGATGCAGGCCGCGCTCGAGGCGCTCAAGATCCATACCCGCGTCATAAGCGCCATCCCGATGGATCAGGTCTGCGAGCCCTACATCCGCCGCCGCGCGATCCGGCACCTGGAGAAAAAGCGCGTCTGCATCTTTGCCGCCGGGACGGGGAATCCCTATTTCACCACCGATACCGCGGCGACGCTGCGCGCCAACGAGATGGGCTGCGAGGCGATCTTCAAGGGGACGAAGGTTGACGGCGTGTATGACAAGGACCCCAAGAAGCACCCGGACGCGAAACGTTACGACCATGTCACCTACGACGAGGTCCTGCAGAAGCACCTCGGCGTCATGGATGCCTCCGCCATCGCGCTTGCCCGCGACAACAGGCTGCCGATCATCGTCTTCTCGCTCGACGAACCGGGCGGCTTCCGGGGTATTCTCGCCGGCGAGGGCACTTATACGATCGTTCAGGGTTGACCCGTATCCTTGCGCCCGCGGCGGCGGTAAACTGGCTCCGGCGTCCCGGATTGATGCCAAAGAAAAGACAAAGACCTGACTTACGGAACGCGCCATGTCCGACATAGAGATCGATACCGAAGCCCTGAAGAAGCGCATGGATGGCGCCATGAATGCCCTGCGGCACGAATTCGCCTCGCTGCGCACCGGGCGCGCCTCGGCGAGCCTCGTTGAGCCGATCCATGTCGAGGCCTACGGCCAGATGACCCCCATCAACCAGCTTGGCACCGTCAACGTCCCCGAGCCGCGCATGGTGACGATCAACGTCTGGGACAAGTCGATGGTGTCGAAGGTCGAGAAGGCGATCCGCGAATCCGGTCTCGGCATCAATCCGCAGACGAATGGCACCATCATCATGCTGCCGATCCCCGAGCTGAACGAGGAGCGGCGGCGCGAGCTGACGAAGGTTGCGGCGCAATACGCCGAGCATGCGCGGGTGGCCATCCGCAACGTCCGCCGCGACGGGATGGACCAGATCAAGAAGGCGAAGTCCGAGGGGATGAGCGAGGACGACCAGAAATTCTGGCACGACGAAGTGCAGGAGATGACCGACAGGTACATCGCCGCGGTCGACAAGGCGCTCGAGGCGAAACAGGCAGAGATCATGCAGGTCTGACCTCGGGGTCGGGTCCGGCGGAAAGGGCAGGGCGGATGGCCGCCAAGGATATCAGGGGCCTTGTGCCCGCCCATGTGGCGATCATCATGGATGGCAACGGCCGCTGGGCGACCGAAAGGGGCTGGCCGCGGCTTGTCGGCCACCGGCGCGGCGCGGAACGCGTGCGCTCGATCGTCGAGGCGGCGCCCTCCCTCGGCATCCGCTACCTGACGCTCTATGCCTTCTCGACCGAGAACTGGAAACGTTCGACCGAGGAGGTCATCGGCCTGATGACGATCTTCGCGCGCTACATCGAAAGCGAAGCCGAGCGGCTGTCCGAGGCCGGGGTCAGGCTGCGCTTCATCGGCGGGCGGGAGAGGCTCGACCGCAAGCTGCGGCGCCTGATGGCCGGGATCGAGGCGCGCACCAGCGGCAACGACCGGCTGCACCTCACGGTCGCGATCAACTATGGCGGGCGCGACGAGATCGTGCGCGCCGCGCGCGCGCTCGCGGCCGACGTGGCCGCGGGGCGGATCGGCGCCGGCGACGTCACGGAAGAGGCGCTCGCATCGCGGCTCGATACCGCCGGCCTGCCGGACCCCGACCTCGTCATCCGCACCAGCGGCGAATCGCGCATCTCGAACTACCTGCTCTGGCAGTCGGCCTATGCCGAGTACGAATTCACCCGCACGCTCTGGCCGGATTTCACGCCCGCGGAACTCGCCGCCATCCTCGACCGCTACGCCGAGCGCGAGCGGCGCTTCGGCGGTGCCGTCCAGGCATGACATCCGAACCGCCCGCGACCGGGCCGGCGGGCAGGTCCTGGGACGATCTCTCGCGCCGCGCGCTCTCCGGCGCCGTCATGATCGTTGCCGGCCTTGCGGCGCTCTGGGCCGGCGGCATCTGGCTTGACGCGCTCGCGGTCGCGGTGGCGGGGCTGATGGTCTGGGAGCTGGCGCGCATGACCGCCCCCGACCGGCCGAGGGAGGCGCTTCTGACCGGGGCAGCCGCCGCCCTGTCGCTCGCCGGCGTGCTCTACGTCCACAACCCCTACGCCCTGATCTACCTGTTCGTGCCCGCGGTGATCCTTGTCGTCAGGCCGCGGCGCGATGCCCTGCTCGCGGCCGGCGCCGCCGCGGCCATGATGCTGGCCTGCTACGGGATCGTCGCCTTCCGCGGCGGCCTCGGGATGGCCTGGATCCTGTGGCTGATCGGCGTCGTCGTCGCCTCCGACACGCTGGGCTATTTCGGCGGCCGGGCGATCGGCGGGGCCAAGTTCTGGCCGGCGGTGAGCCCGAAGAAGACCTGGTCGGGCACGGTGGCCGGCTGGATCGGCGCCGCGATTGTCGGCGCCGGGTTCTGGCTGGCGGGGCTGGCCCCGGCCTGGATCGTGCTTCTCTCGCCGCTCGCGGCCTTCGCCGGGCAGATGGGGGACATCGCCGAAAGCTGGATCAAGCGGCGCGCCGGCGTGAAGGATTCCTCCGACCTGATCCCCGGGCACGGGGGCGTCATGGACCGGTTCGATGCGCTGACCGGCACCGTCCTGTTCCTGCTTGCCTGGAACGTGCCGTTCTCGCTGCCGCAGATCGGGGGCTAGCGAGCGATGCGCTCGGTCTCGGTCTTCGGCGCCACCGGGTCGATCGGCGAATCCACCTTTGACCTGCTGGTCCGGGGGGGCGGGGCCGCGACCTTCCGCACGGTCGCGCTGACCGGCGGCCGCAACGTCGCGCGGCTGGCCGAACAGGCCCGCATCCTGCGCGCCGAGATCGCCGTCACCGCTCATGAGGACTGTCTGCCCGACCTGCGGGCGGCCCTCGCCGGCAGCGGCATCGAGGCCGCGGCCGGGCCGTCCGCCCTCGTCGAGGCCGCCGACAGGCCGGCCGACTGGACGATGTCCGCCATCGTCGGCGCCGCCGGGCTGGCGCCGGGCTTCCGCGCCCTGCGCCATGGCCGCACGCTCGCGCTCGCCAACAAGGAAAGCCTCGTCGCCGCCGGGCCGCTCCTGCTCGCCGAGGCCGCGCGCCACGGCGCCACCGTCCTGCCCGTGGACAGCGAACATTCGGCGATCTTCCAGGCCCTGCGCGGCGAGGACCCCGCGGCGGTCGAAAAGGTGACGATCACCGCCTCGGGGGGCGCGTTCCGCGACTGGCCGCTGGAGCGGCTGGAACGCGCGACCGTCGCCGAGGCCTCGGTTCACCCGAACTGGGCGATGGGGCAGCGGATCACCATCGACAGCGCGTCGATGTTCAACAAGGCGATGGAACTGGTCGAGACGCATGTCTTCTTCGGCCTGGCGCCGGAGCGGATCGAGGTGCTGATCCACCCGGAATCGCTCGTCCATGCGCTGGTTGCGTTCCGCGACGGGGCGACGATGGCCCATCTCGGGCCGCCGGACATGCGCCACGCGATCGGCTATGCGCTCAACTGGCCGCAGCGCGCGGCGATCGGCCTGCCGCGGCTCGACCTCGCGGCGGCCGGGCGCCTGACCTTCCGCGAACCGGACCCGGTGCGCTATCCCGCGCTCGGGCTTGCCCGCGGGGTGATGGCGACCGGCGGTCTGGCGGGGGCCGCCTTCACCGCCGCCAAGGAAGCGGCCCTCGATGCCTTCATCGCCGGGACGATCCGCTTCACCGAGATGGCGGCGGTCGTCGAGGATGTCCTCGCGCGATTGTCAGCCGGCTCCGGGCTTGGCATTCCGCCCTCGAGCCTCGATAACGTCGCCGTCATCGACCGCGAGGCGCGCCGCTTGGCCGCGGATGCGGCCAGGGCAAGGACACGGGCCTGAACTTGGATCTCGGCAGCCTCATCCCGACATTCGGCAACACGATGTGGACCGTCGCGGCCTTCGTCGTTGCGCTGTCGATCATCGTCGCGGTGCACGAATACGGGCACTACATCGTCGGGCGCTGGTGCGGCATCCAGGCCGAGGTCTTCTCGCTGGGGTTCGGGCCGGCGCTGTGGAGCCGCACCGACAGCCGCGGAACCCGCTGGCAGGTCGCCGTCATTCCGCTTGGCGGCTACGTCAAGTTCCTCGGCGATGCGAATGCCGCCTCGGCCCGGCCCGACGAGGCGACGCTGCAGGCGCTGAGCCCGCAGGAACGCCGCCATACGATGCACGGCGCCCCGCTCTGGGCGCGCGCCGCCACCGTGTTCGCCGGCCCGCTTGCCAACTTCATCCTGTCGGTCGTCGTCTTCGCCGGCCTCTTCCTCTGGGCCGGCCAGGCGACGGACGTGCCGACCGTTGGACAGGTCCGTGCCCTGCCGGGCGGAGCGGGCGAGATCCGGGCGGGCGACGTGATCCTGGCCGTGAACGGCAACCCGACGCCGGACATCGAGGCCATCGCCGATCTCTTCGAGACGCTGCCGCCCGAACCCCGGATGACCTATCTCGTCCGCCGCGACGGCGCCGAGATCACCGTGTCCGGCCCGACGCTCTATCCCGCGCGGGCAACTGCCGTGCAGCCGCTTTCGGCGGCCTTCGAGGCCGGCCTCAAGGCGGGCGACGTCATCACCGCCGCGGACGGCCGGCCGATCTACGGCTTCGTCGAGCTCCAGACCGCCGTCCGGCAGGCCGAAGGCCGGCCGGTCGCCTTCGAGGTGTGGAGCCCGGACGGAACGACGCGGACGGTGACGCTGACGCCCAGGGTGACGGACATCCCGCTCCCCGAAGGCGGTTTCGAGACGCGCTACCTGATCGGGCTCTACGGGGACGGCTTCTTCGAACAGGCGCGCGAGCGCGTGTCGCCCGTCCGCGCCGTGACGGCGGCGGCACGGCAGAGCTGGGATGTGGCCAGCACGTCCATCTCGATGCTCGGCCACATGATCCAGGGCGCGATCTCGACCTGCAACCTGCGCGGGCCGATCACCATCGCCCGCACCTCGGGCGCGACGGCGAGCCAGGGGATCTACGAATTCATCGCCTTCATCGCGGCGCTTTCGACGGCCGTCGGCCTGCTCAACCTGTTTCCGATCCCGATGCTGGATGGCGGGCATCTCGTGTTCCACGCCTGGGAATGGGCGCGCGGCCGGCCGCCCTCCGACCGGATGCTGAATGTCCTGATGACGGTCGGCCTGACGGCTGTCATCGCGCTGATGCTGTTCGGACTGACGAACGATCTCCTCTGTCCGTGACGATTGTTGCCCGATCTGGCATGATCGGCGCTCCGGACAGGGAGCCGGCGCCGTATTGAGGCCATATTCCTCTGGCAGGAACGGCGTCCAGGACCAGAGCGGGAGGGCCGTCCCATGGACATGATCGCCGCACGCGCCCGGGGCTTCGGCACCGTCCTGGCCTCTTTCGTGGAAAGCCTCCTGATCCCGCTCGCCGTCGTCGTCGGCCTGACCGGCGGGGCCCTGATCGGGGCCCAGATCGCCCGGCTCCAGGCCCCGGTCGAACAGCCCTTCCACTAGGTCGTCGTACCCGCGTTGGCACCGTGCCACCGGCCCCTGCGGCCGGCCTGTGGATAGCTGCCCGGCGGTTTTGACAAGGCCACCCAGACCCGGTAGTGACGGAAGGCGGAAAGCCGGTATCTGGTCGGGGGGTCAGGTCATGTCCGAAACGCGAGGCACTCGGATCGGAACCCTCTGGGTGCTGCGCCTGCGCCGGTCTGTCGCCGCCGCCATGCTCGCGGCCGCCGCCCCCGCCGCGCTGTCGCTGATCCCGCTCCCCGCCGCCGCGCAGAGCTATTCGTTCTCTTCCGTCGCCGTCGAAGGAAACGTGCGGATCGAAGCCGCGACGATCGTCAAGCTCGCCGCGCTGCCGAAGGGCGAACCGATGTCGGCCGCGGCGCTGAACGACGCCTACCAGCGAATCATGGGCTCCGGCCTGTTCAGGAGCGTCGAACTGGTTCCTTCGGGCTCGACCCTGATCGTCCGCGTGGTTGAGAACCCGACGATCTCGGTCGTCAGCTTCGAGGGCAACAAGCGGATCAAGGACGAGGACCTCGCCGCGATCGTGAAATCGCAGTCGCGCCGGGTCTATTCGCCCGCCGTCGCCGAGCAGGACGCCGCGGCGATCGCCGAAGCTTACGGGAACGCCGGCCGCTTCGCCGCGCGCATCGAGCCGAAGATCATCGAGCGGAGCGACAACCGCGTGGACCTCGTGTTCGAGATCCGCGAGGGCGCGGTGAGCGAGGTCGAGCGGCTGAACTTCACCGGCAACAGGGCCTTCTCGGACCGCCGGCTCAGGCAGGTCCTGGAAACCAAGCAGGCCGGCCTGCTGCGCGCCTTCATCCAGCGCGACACCTATGTGCCCGAACGGCTTGACCTCGACCGGCAGCTTCTCACCGACTTCTACCGGTCGCGGGGCTACATCGACGCCGAGGTGATCGGTGCGACCGGGGAGTTCGCCCGCGAACGCGACGGCTTCTTCGTCACCTTCACCGTCCGCGAGGGGCAGAAATACCGGTTCGGGAACATCACGACCGTCAGCGAGGTCGAGGGGATCGACGCCGCCGACTACGAGCGCCAGGTCAGGATCCGCCGCGGCGTGACCTATTCCCCGACCGCGATCGACACCACGATCGCCCGGATGGAAGAGATCGCCCGCCGGCAGGGCGCGACCTTCGTCACCGTCGAGCCGCGCTTCACCCGCAACGAACGCGACGGCACGCTCGATGTCGAGTTCGCCATCGTCCGGGGCCCGCGCATCTTTGTCGAGCGCATCGACATCGAGGGCAACGTCACGACGCTCGACCAGGTGATCCGCCGCCAGTTCAAGACCGTCGAAGGCGATCCCCTCAATCCGCGCGAGATCCGCCAGGCTGCCGAGCGCATCCGCGCGCTCGGCTACTTCGCCGATGCCGAGGTGACGGCGAACCAGGGTTCGGGCCCCGATCAGGTCGTCGTCGATGTCAACGTCGAGGAAAAGCCGACGGGATCGCTCGGCTTCGGGATCAGCTACGGCAACATCCAGGGCCTCGGCCTGAACCTGACGTTCCGCGAGACGAACTTCCTCGGGCGCGGGCAGACGCTTGCGGTCAGCGTGGCAAGCGGCACCGAGACTCTGGACAACTCGATCACCTTCATCGAACCCGCCCTGCTGAACCGCGACCTGAAGCTGAAGTTCACCGGCTTCTACAGGACATCGGAGAACAACTTCTCCTTCTACAGCACGCGCACGATCGGGTTCTCGCCGGCCATTGAGTTCCCGCTCGGGCTGAACTCGCGGCTCGAGCTGCGCTACTCGCTGATCCAGAAGGACATCACGGACTACACGGTTGAAGCGGGCGACACGCCCTCGGTCATCCTCACCAACGAGGCAGCCGTAGGGGCCCTGCTGACCTCGGCACTCGGCTACACCTACACGTTCGACAACCGGATCAGCGGCCTCAACCCGAACGCCAAGCTGCAGTTCCGCTTCGGCCAGGATTTCGCGGGGCTCGGCGGCGACGTCGAGTCGATCCTCACCACGGCCGCGGTGCGCGCCGAAACCACGATCTTCAACGATGACGTGACGCTGCGTGCGGAACTCGAAGGCGGGGCGCTGAACACGCTGAACGGCAACAGCCGGGTGGTTGACCGCTTCACCGGCAACGGCGAGTTCCGCGGTTTCGAGCCGAACGGGATCGGGCCGCGCGAACTGGCCGCCACGAACGAGGATGCGCTCGGCGGCAACTTCTACGCCGTGCTGCGGCTCGATGCGGAGTTCCCGCTCGGCCTGCCCGAGGAATACGGTGTCCAGGGCGGCATCTTCGCCGATATCGGCTCGGTCTGGGGTCTCGACGACGACCTCGGCGGAACCATCGACGACGGCTTCCACCTGCGTTCGGCGGTTGGTGTCGCGCTGCTGTGGGAGACGCCGATCGGGCCGCTGCGCTTCAACTTCGCGAAGGCGCTGCAGAAGCAACCCTACGACCGCGAGCAGACCTTCGACCTGTCGGTTTCGACCCAGTTCTGATGCGCCTTTCCGCGCGCGCCCTTGTTCTTGCCCTCGCTGTCGCAGGGCACTCCGCGCCGGCCCAGGAGCTTTCGACCGGGGTCACCGCCAGCCCGGTCATCACCATCGACCAGGACCAGCTCTTCGCGCGCTCCGCCTGGGGGCAGCGGGCGATTGCCGAGATCGAGGCCGCCTCGGCCGAGCTTGCCGCCGAGAACCGCCGCAAGGAGGCCGAACTGACGGCCGAGGAGCGGGCGCTGACCGAACAGCGATCGTCCATGCTGCCCGAGGAGTTCCGCAAGGCCGCCGACGCGTTCGACGCCAAGGTCGTTGCCATCCGCGCGGAACAGGACAGCAAGCTGCGCGCCCTGACGCAGCGCCGCGATGCCGAACGCAAGGCGTTCTTCCAGGCGATCTTGCCCATCCTGCAGGCGGTCATGCAGGAACGCGGCGCGGCGGTCGTGCTTGATGCCCGCACGACCCTGCTTGCCTCGGCCGCAACCGACGTGACGGCCGAGGTCATCGCCAGGGCGGACCAGGAGCTTGGCGACGGCGCCGGGGCGGCGACAGCTGCCCCGGCGGAGGAGCCCGCCGGCCAACCGGCCGCGACCGGGGACGCGGACTGAGGCCAGGGGGGCGCTTCCGGTCCAACGGCTTGCTTGCCTCGCGCGAAAGCCCTTGGTAGCAACCGCAAGCAGGCGCCGTTGCGGCGACAGAACGCGCGGGGACCAGATCATGGGCGATACGTCGGCGCCGGTCACGGAAGCGGACATCCACCTCATCCAGCGGATCATTCCGCATCGCTATCCCTTCCTCCTCGTGGACAAGGTGACGGCGATCGTGCCGCATCGCGGCTGCGTGGGGATCAAGAACGTCACCTACAACGAGCCGCATTTCCAGGGGCATTTCCCGCAGACCCCGATCATGCCCGGCGTCACCATCATCGAGGCCATGGCGCAGTCGGCGGCGGTGCTGGTCGGCATCTCGCTTGACGTGATCGACCGCGACCTCTTGGTCTATTTCATGTCGATCGACGGCTGCAAGTTCCGCCGCAAGGTCGTGCCGGGCGACGTGCTCGAACTTCACATGGAGGTCAAGCGCGGCGGCGGGCGGATCTGGAAGTTCGCCGGGCGGGCGATGGTCGGGACGGAACTGGCCGCCGAGGCCGAGATCACCGCGATGATGGATCTGAGGTCCTGAGCCCGCAGATGGCCATACACCCCTCTGCCAGCGTCCACCCCTCCGCCATCATCGAAGCGGGCGCCGAGATCGGCCCGGACAGCCGCATCGGTCCCTACTGCCATGTCGGGCCCGAGGTCCGCATCGGTCGCGGTGTCACCCTGAAAAGCCACGTCGTCGTCTCTGGTGCCACCTCGATCGGCGACGGGACCGAGGTCTTTCCCTTCGCCTCGCTCGGCGAGGTTCCCCAGGACTTGAAATACCGGGGCGAACGCACGCGCCTCGAGATCGGGGCCAGGAACCGCATCCGCGAGCACGTGACGATGAACACCGGCACCGAAGGCGGCGGCGGCGTGACCCGGATCGGGGACGATGGCCTGTTCATGGCGGGCGCGCATGTCGCCCATGACTGCCAGGTCGGCAACAGGGTCATCCTCGTCAACTGCGCCGCCCTGGCCGGCCACTGCGTGCTGGGGGATGATGTCATCGTCGGCGGCCTGTCCGGCGTTCACCAATGGGTCCGCATCGGGCGCGGCGCGATCATCGGTGCGGTCTGCATGGTGACGGCGGACGTGCTGCCGCACGGCCTCGTCCAGGGGCCGCGCGGGCAGCTCGACGGCCTGAATCTTGTCGGGCTGAAGCGGCGCGGCGTGGACAAGGCCGAGATCGCGGCCCTGCGCGAGCTGTTCGCCGAGCTTTCCGACGGAAACTTCCGCGACAGCGCCCGCCGGGTCGCCGAAAGCAGGCCCGACAGCGCGCTGGTCAACGAGGTCCTCGACTTCATCCTTGGGCCTTCGGACCGGTCCTTCCTGACGCCGCGATGACGCTGACCGCCATCATCGCCGGACAGGGCGCATTGCCGGGGCTTCTGGCGGCCGCGCTCGCCCAGCGGGGGGAGCGGTTTCTGGTGGCCGAGCTTGACGGGGTTCCCTCCGTCGTTCCGGGGCAGACCCCGATACGGTTCCGGGTCGAACGTCTTGTTCCCTTCCTCGACCACCTCGCGCAGGAGGGCGTGACGCGCGTCGTCCTTGCCGGCGCCCTGCGCCGGCCCGTGCTCGAGCCCGAGCTTTTCGATCCCCGCACCGCCGCGATCGTCCCGCGTCTCCTGCGCGCGATGCAGTCGGGCGACGATGCCGCCCTGCGCGAGCTGATCGGCATCTTCGAGGACTGGGATTTCGCCGTGGCCGGCGCGCAGGAGATCGCGCCCGACCTCGTGCCCCGGCCGGGGCTTCTGGCCGGAAGCCTGACCGACCGGGACCGCGACGACGCCGCCCGCGCGGCCGAGATCGTCGCCGCGATCGGCGCCGTCGATGTCGGGCAGGGTGCGGTGGTGGCGAACGGGCTCTGTCTGGCCGTCGAGGCGCTGCCCGGAACCGACGCGATGCTGGATTTCGTGGGCCTCCACCGCGGCATCCGCTCGGGCGAGTTCCTGCCCGCGAGCGGCCTTCTCTACAAGGCGCCGAAACCCGGTCAGGACCGCCGCGCCGACATGCCGGCCCTCGGGCCGGACACGGTGGACCGGGCCGCACGGGCCGGTCTGGCCGGGATCGCTTGGGAGGCAGGCGGGCTTCTGCTGCTCGACCGTGACGCGACGGTGGCGAAGGCCAGGGAGAACCGCCTCTTCCTCTGGTCCCGCCCCGGAGACCGCCGGGGATGAGGCTCTACCTCATAGCGGGGGAAGCGTCAGGGGACCTGCTCGGCGCCGCCCTGATGCGGGGCCTGCGGTCGCTCGCCCCGCAAGTCGCCTTCGTCGGGATCGGCGGCCCGCGCATGGGCGCCGAGGGGCTCGCGAGCCTCTTTCCGATGGACGAGATCGCGGTGATGGGGCTGGCCGAGATCGTCCCGAAATACCTGCACCTGAAGCGGCGGATCGCCGAGACGGCGCAGGATGTCGTCCGCCAGGCGCCGGATGCGCTGATCACGATCGACATCCCGGAATTCACCCTGCGCGTCGCGGCGCAGGTGCGGGCACGGGCGCCGGGCCTGCGCACGATCCACTATGTCGCGCCGTCGGTCTGGGCCTGGCGGCCGAAGCGGGCAGACAGGATGGCGCGGGTGATCGACCATGTTCTGGCGCTTCTGCCCTTCGAGCCGCCTCTGATGGAGGCAGCCGGCATGACCTGCGATTTCGTCGGGCACCCGATCGTGGCCGAACCGCTGGCCGGCGCGGCAGAGGCCGCGGCCTTCCGCGAGACCCACATGATCGGGCCGGACCAGCCGCTTGCGCTCTGCCTGCCGGGGTCGCGCCGGGGCGAGGTCTCGCGCCTGATGCCGGTCTTTGCCGAGACGCTGATGCAGCTGCGCGACCGCGTGCCGGGTCTTCGCGTCGCGCTTCCGGCGGCGCCGGCGATGGCGCCGCTCGTGCGCGGCATGGCGGCGAGCTGGGCGGAGGCGCCGCTCGTGATCGCGGATGCCGAAGAGAAGCGCGCCGCCTTCGCCGCCGCCGACGTCGCCCTTGCCGCCAGCGGTTCGGTCAGCCTCGAACTGGCCGCCAACCGGGTTCCGATGGTCATCGGGTACGACATGAACCCCCTGACGCGGCTGATCCTGGGCCGGCTTCTTCGCGTCGATACGGTGACGCTCGTCAACCTCGTCTCGGAAACGCGCGCGATCCCCGAGTTTCTCGGCCGCGACTGCCGCCCGGACCGCATGGCGCGGGTTCTGGCGGCCCTGCTCGAGGAGGGCACGGCGCGGGCGGATCAGGTCGCCGCGATGGACCTCTGCATGGACCGGCTGGGCCGCGGCGGCGAGGCGCCGGGCCTGCGCGCGGCCCGTTCCGTCCTGGCGGCGCTGGGGCGCTGAACGCGCCTTCGCCCGCACATGCGCGCGAAGCGGGCGAGGCGCGCCCTTGGCCTTTCGGCCGCCGGGCCCTAGTGTCCCGCCATGATCGCAGAACTGGGCCATTTCGCGCTGATCCTCGCGGCCTTCGTCGCCGTGCTGCAGGCCGTCCTGCCGCTCTGGGGCGCCTGGCGCCGCGACCCCGGCCTGATGGCCGTGGCCGACCCCGCCGCACGGATCCAGTTCCTGCTTTCCGCCTTCGCCTTCGCGGCGCTGACCCATGCCTTCGTCACCTCGGACTTCTCGCTGCGTCTGGTGACGCTGAACTCTCACAGCATGAAGCCCCTGATCTACAAGATCTCGGGCGTCTGGGGGAACCATGAGGGGTCGCTGCTTCTCTGGGTGACGATCCTTGCCGGTTTCGGGGCCGCCTGCGCCGCCTTCTCGTCGCGGCTTCCGGCCACGCTCAGGGCGCGGGTCCTGTCGGTCCAGGCGATGATCGGCGTCGCCTTCTATGCCTTCATCCTGCTGACCTCGAACCCGTTCCTGCGCCTTCAGACGCCGCCGTTCGACGGGCAGGACCTCAATCCCCTGCTGCAGGATCCCGGCCTCGCCTTCCACCCGCCCTTCCTCTATCTCGGCTATGTCGGCCTGTCGGTGTCCTTCTCCTTCGCGGTGGCGGCGCTGATCGAGGGCCGGGTCGATGCCGCATGGGCACGCTGGGTCCGGCCCTGGACGCTGGCCGCCTGGATGTTCCTGACCGTCGGCATCGCGCTCGGCTCGTGGTGGGCCTATTACGAGCTGGGCTGGGGCGGGTTCTGGTTCTGGGATCCCGTCGAGAACGCAAGCTTCATGCCCTGGCTGATCGCGGCGGCCCTGCTGCATTCGGCGGCCGTGGTGGAAAAGCGCGAGGCGCTGAAGGCCTGGACGGTGCTTCTGGCGATCATGGCCTTCGGGTTCTCGCTCATCGGCACCTTCATCGTGCGGTCGGGCGTGCTGACCTCGGTCCACGCCTTCGCGAACGATCCCGAGCGCGGCGTCTTCATCCTCGCCATCCTCGCGCTGTTTCTTGCCGGGTCGCTGACGCTCTTTGCGCTGCGCGCCTCCGCGCTGGCGGCAAGCGGGGTCTTCGCGCCGGTCAGCCGGGAAACCGCGCTGGTCCTGAACAACGTCCTGCTTTCGGTTGCGGCCTTCGTCGTCTTCGTCGGGACGCTGTGGCCGCTTGCCGCCGAGATGCTGTTCGACCGCAAGCTGTCGGTCGGGCCGCCCTTCTTCAACGCGGCCTTCTCGCCCTTCATGATCGCGCTGGCCCTGATCCTGCCCGTCGGCGCGATCCTGCCGTGGAAGCGCGGGCGCCTCGGGCATGCGCTTCGCCAGCTCTGGGGCGCGGCGGTGCTGGCCGTCGCGGCGGCAGCCCTTGGCTGGACGGTGCAGACCGGACGCACCATCCTGGCGCCCGCCGGGCTTGCGCTGGGGGTCTGGCTGATCGCCGGCGCGGCGGGCGATCTGTGGCTGCGGGCGGCGCGGGCGCTGCGGCGGCTGGTGCGGCTGCCGCGCGCCGACTGGGGGCGGGCGAGCGCCCATGCCGGGTTCGGCGTCTCGGTGATCGGGATCGCGCTGATGCTGGCCTGGACGGTCGAGGATATCCGCGTCGCCGCCATCGGCGACCGGTTCGACGTCGGCGGCTTCAGCTTCAGCCTCGATGCGGTGGAGGAAACGCAGGGGCCGAACTATGCGGCCACCGTCGCCACCGTGCGGGTCGCGCGCGGGGGCGTTCCGGTCGCGGTGATGCATCCCGAGAAGCGCTTCTATCCGGTCGCCCGGATGCCGACGACCGAGGCGGCGATCCACAACGGCGTGCTGCGCGACCTTTATGTCGTGATCGGCGATCCGCAGGGTGACGGAGGCTGGGCGATCCGGACCTACATCAAGCCCTTTGCCAACTGGGTCTGGGCCGGTGCGATCCTGATGGCGCTGGGCGGACTGTTGAGCCTGACGGACCGCCGCTACCGCGTCGCCGCCGGCGCGCGGCGGGCCGGCGCCGCCGCAAGCGCAACCCCGGCGGAGTAGCCCGATGCGGCGTCTTCTGCCGGCCGTCTTCGTCGCGATCCACGCCATCGCGCTGGCCGCGCCGGCCCCTGCCGTCCAGCCCGACGAGATCCTGCCCGACCCGGCGCTGGAGCGGCGGGCGCGGGAGATCTCGGCGCTGCTGCGCTGCCCGGTCTGCCAGGGCGAGAGCATCGATGAATCCGATGCCGGCGTCGCGCGCGACCTGCGGCTTCTGGTGCGCGAGCGGCTGGCGGCGGGCGACAGCGATCAGGAGGTCATCGGCTATATCGTGGCGCGCTACGGCGAGTTCGTCCTCTTCGATCCGCCGAAGTCGGGCGCGAACCTGATCCTCTGGATCGCCGGCCCGGCGATGCTGATCCTCGGCCTCGCGGTGATGGCGACGCTCTACCGGCGCGGGGGACGGGCGGCCGAAGGCGGGGCCGGCGACGGCCTGACGGACGAGGAATCGGCGCGGCTGGCGGCCATCCTGGAGCGCGGCGAGACCGGGGGCGGGGACATGTCCCACGGTGGGACAGGGGGTCCGCGGCAATGAAATCAATGGGTTGCAAAGGGCTTAACGACTCGTCAGGACTTCGTTCCCGGTTTGGTCCTGGCCGTCACGGCGGCATCCCGGCGGCTCCGGCCGCGTCCCGTCCGCCGGCGGCGGGGCGGGCCGGGGCGCGCGGCGGGTAGAGCGGGCCGAGCAGCGGCTCGATCAGGCCGAGGCAGGCCTCGCGCGCCTCGGCGGGGGTCATCACCGCCGGATCGATGCACTGTTCGAGCCAGAGCCCGTCCACGAGCGCGATCAGCGTCACCGCCAGGCGGGCGGCGTCGGCCTCGCGCCCGGCCGCCGCGGCGGCGTCGCGGATCGCCCGTTCGAGATCGGCCCGGTAGGCGGCATAGAGCAGGCGGTGTTCGGCCAGAAGCTGCGGGTTGACCGCGATCTCGCCCCAGAGCGCGAGCCAGATGTTCAGGCTTTCGCGGGTGAAGTTCGCCGGATCGAAGGCGCGGTCGATCAGCTCGCCCAGGGTCGGCGGCTCGCCGGGGCTGCGCCGCAGCCCTTCGAGCACCGGCGCATAGGCCGCGCGGTAGACGGCGGCGAGCAGACCGTCCTTGGAGCCGAAATGATGGGTGACAAGGCCGCGCGAGGCGCGCGCCTCGGTGCAGATGTTGTCGATGGTGAAGGCCGAGATGCCGCCGCGGCCGAGCACGCGGAGCCCGGCCTCGACCAGCATCTGCGCGCGCACCCCGGCGCTGTAGCGGCGGAACTTCGGCGGGGCCGGGGCAGGGCGCCTAGACATGATCGCGCGGGATCCTTTCGGTCCAGTCGCGGCGGAAGATCTCGACGCCATTCTCGGTCACGCTCAGCGAGGTTTCCAGCGTGAAATGCGTCGCATCGCAGGACAGCCGCCCGCTGCTGCGGTGCCCGCAGGTCGCGTCCGGGCGCACCAGCGACACGTCGTAGGCGGTCTCGAGCACGGCCGAGAGCGGATCGCCGTCGGTGATGACATAGCGCGCGAAACCGGCCGAGGTCGCGGTGACGCCGATGTCGGTCATCTCGCAGGCATAGGTCCAGCGCGGGAAGTCCACCACCATCCGGCCCGTGAGCAGGTCGCGGGTGACGCGCCGGGGATGGTCGGTTTCGGCCTGTTTCCAGACATGGGGCGTCTGCGGCGCGCTTTCGGGCGGATCGAAGGGGCGCAGCGCGGCATCCTCGGGACGGGGCGGGCGGACCGGCAGGTCGAGGCTGCTTTCGCCGGTGCGAAGGGTCAGCGTCGCCAGGGCCGGCGAGGGCCAGGCGATCGGCCAGTAGGTCGTCGAGACCGACACCGCGATGCGGTGGCCGGCGGGAAAGGCATGGGCGATGTCGTCGAGTTCGACGCTTGCCGCATGGACCTGTCCGGGCACCAGCGGCGCGGGATGTTCGTGGCCGTCGCGATGGGTCAGGTTCAGAAGCCCGACGGTGACGCGCGTCGATGCGCCGTCGGGGGCCACGTCGTTGAGGCGGACGGCGACGAGCGCATCCGGCCGGTCGCAGGTGAAGCGCATGTGCAGGACCGGCGCGCCGAGGATCTCGGTCCGTTCGGGCAGGGGATCGCTGAGAAAGACCAGCGATCCGGCATCGTCCTCGCGCTGGTCGGGCGGCCAGTCGGCATCGCCGCCGTAGCGGCCGATCTCGCCCGCCGAGAGGCCGACCCAGAGCGGCGAGCAGATGGCCCGCCCGGCCGCCGGTTCGGGCGTCTCCGACAGCGTGCCGGCATGGCCGAGCACAAGCCGGCGGGGGCGGATGCGGGGCGAGGGCCATTCGTCCTCGCCCACCCAGCGGCCGGGCCGTTCGCTGTAGCAGGTGCGCGGCGGCAGGCTGTCCTGCATCCAGACCCGGAGCAGCGGCTCGTCCATGATGCCGGTGTCGCGCCCCTTCAGCCAGTGGTCGCACCAGCGCAGCACCTCCTGCAGCCAGCCGATCGCCGGGGCGACATTGGCGTCATGCGGGAAGGAATGCGCCCAGGGGCCGATCAGACCGCGCCGGGGGCAGGTGAGGCCGGCCATCAGGCGCGGCACGCTTTCGGAATAGTTGTCCGCCCAGCCCGAGACGGCATAAACCGGGATCCGGATGCGGCCGAAATCCTCGCAGACCGAGCCCTGTTTCCAGTAGGCGTCGCGCCGCTGGTGGCGCAGCCAGACATGCGCCCAGGGCGTGTTGGCCGCCGCGCGTTCGAGCCACATCCGGCGCCAGGCGGGGCCGACGATGGCGGGGTCGGGCGGCAGGTCGTTCGAGGCCAGCATGGTGGCCGACCAGTCGAAGTTGTCCTTCGAAAGGCAGCCGCCGACATAATGCACGTCGGTCGCATAGCGGTCGTCGGTCGAGCCTACGGTTATGACGGTGCGCAACGCCGGCGGCTGGCGGGCGGCGATCTGGAGCCCGTTGAAGCCGCCCCAGCTGATGCCGATCATCGCGACCTGGCCGTCGCACCAGTCCTGGGCCGCGATCCAGGCGATGGCGGCGACGCCGTCCTCCTGTTCGCGGGGGGTGTATTCGTCGGCGATCAGGCCCTCGCTGTCGCCGGTGCCGCGGATGTCGAGCCGGATGCAGGCATAGCCCGCGGCGGCGAGATACATGTGCACGCCCTGGTCGCGGGTGCGGGTGCCGTCGCGCTTGCGGTAGGGCAGGTATTCGAGGATGGCGGGATGGCGACCGGCCCGGCGCGGCAGCCAGAGCTTCGCCGACAGGCGGATGCCGTCCGGCATCGGGATCCAGACATGTTCGACGACGCGCACCTGCGCGGACAGTTCGTCGCGGATCGCGGTCAATCCGGCACCTCGCCAGCTGCGCGGCGCCGTGATATTATTATACGGTCGTTCAACAGGCAACCGGCCGCAACATGCCCCGCAATCCGCGCTATGACATCCTCTTCGAGCCGGTCCGCATCGGTCCCAAGGTGGCGAAGAACCGCTTCTTCCAGGTGCCGCATGCCTCGGGGATGACCAACGCCGCGCCGCATGTCCGCGCCGCCTTCCGGGGGATGAAGGCCGAAGGCGGCTGGGGCGTGGTCTGCACCGGGGCGGCCTCGGTGCACCCGTCCTCGGACGACAGCCCCTTTCCCTGCGCGACGATCTGGGACGAGGCGGACATCCGCGCCCATGCCCTGATGACCGAGGCCGTCCATGCCCATGGCGCGCTGGCCGGGATCGAGCTCTGGCACGGCGGGGCGGCGGCGATGAACCGGACGACGCGGGTTCCGGGCCTGTCGCCCTCGGGCGTGCCGTGGATGGCGACGCATGTGCCCTTCATGTCCCCGGCGCGGCCGAGGGCGATGGATGCGGACGACATCCGCGACCTGATCCGCTGGCATGCCGAGGCGGCCGTGCGGGCGGAGCAGGCGGGGTTCGACATCCTCTATGTCTATGCCGGGATGGGCTATCTGCCCTACCAGTTCCTGCTGGCCGAGTACAACCACAGGACGGATGCCTATGGCGGGTCGGTGCGCAACCGCGTGCGGCTGGTCGAGGAGCTGATCGACGCGGTGCGCGAGGCGGTGCACGGGCGCTGCGCGGTGGCGCTGCGCATCTCGCTGCAGGAGCTGCGGGCGCGGCCCTCGGAGGTGGCCGAGAGCGAGGCGCACGAGGTGATCGGACTGCTCTCCGATGCGCCCGACCTGTTCGACGTGAAGATGGACTATTCGGCCCAGGACTGCGCGCCCGCGCGCTTTGTCCCCGAGGGCAGCCACGAGGCGACCGTCGGTTTCGTGAAGTCGGTGACGGAGAAGCCGGTGGTGGGGGTGGGGCGGTTCACCTCGCCCGACACGATGGCGGCGATGGTGCGGCGCGGGGTGCTGGACCTGATCGGGGGGGCGCGGCCCTCCATCGCCGATCCGTTCCTGCCGGCGAAGATCGATCAGGGGCGCGAGGAGGACATCCGCGAATGCATCGGCTGCAACATCTGCATCTCGTCCTGGCATGACGGCGTCTGGGTGCGCTGCACGCAGAACCCGACGGCGGGCGAGGAATGGCGGCGCGGCTGGCACCCGGAGGTGATCGCGCGCGACGGCACGGGCGAGGTGCTGGTGATCGGCGGCGGGCCGGCGGGGCTGGAGGCGGCGCTGACCGCGGCGCGGCGGGGGTTCCGGGTGGCTCTGGCCGAGGCGGCGGAGGCGTTCGGCGGGCGGCTCTGCTGGGAGACGACGCTGCCCGGGCTGCGGCCGTGGTTCCGGGTCGCCGACTACCGGCTGGGCCAGCTGCGGCGGATGCCCAATGTCGCGCTCTATCCCGGCAGCCGGCTGACGGCGGAGGAGGCGCTGGCCTTCGGGGCGGACCATATCGTGGTCGCGACCGGCGCGCGCTGGACCGACGCGCTGTGCGGGACGAACGAGATCCCGGGCGGGCGGGCGGAGGGGCCGCGCGTCTATACGCCGAGCGACCTTGCCGAGGGGGCGGAGCCGGAGGGGCCGGTCGCGGTGTTCGACTTCGACGGCTACTACATGGGGACGGCGGTGGCCGAGGCGCTGGCCGCGCGCGGCCTTGCGGTGACCTACATCACCACGGCGGGCGCGGCCTCGGGCTGGAGCTTCCTCACCAACGAGCAGCCGCTGATCCATCAGGCGCTGGAGCGGCGGGGGATCGGCTACCGGACGCTCGAGACCGTCACCGGCTGGGACGGCGCGACGCTGCGGCTGGCGCAGATGATGACCGGCGCGCCGCGCGAGATCGCGGCGCGGTCGCTGGTGGTGGTGGGACTCCGCCGGCCGGAGGATGCGCTCTATCACGAGATCCTGGCGCGGCGCGGCGCCGGGGCGCGGGGCACGGTCACGCTGACCGGCGATGCCAACGCCCCCGGCGCCATCGTCCATGCCGTCTGGCAGGGCCACCGCACGGCGCGCGGGCTGGGCCTGGCGGCGGAGCCGCACGTCCGCCGCGACGCCGCCTTTCCGACCGCCGATGCCGCCGCGGCCGCCGCCGCAGCCACCGCCGCATCCGCGGCCGCCGGATCGCCGGCGTGACCGGGCGGCCGGAGAACCGCCGCCGTCCCGGCCGCGGCGGGCGGGTCGCGGGCGCCGTCCGCCAGCTTCCCTTCGGGCAGGTGCCGCGCCACCTGCCGCCGGTCGAGCCGCTGTCGGCGGATCAGGTGGCGGCGATCCACGACGCCGCGCTGACCGTGCTGCGCGACACCGGCATGCGGGTCCTGGACGGCGCGGCGCGCGCGGCCTTCGCCGGGGCGGGCGCGCAGGTGAGCGGGGACAGGGTGCGCCTCGATCCGGGCTTGGTCGCCGAGCGGCTGAGGACCGTGCCCGCGTCCTTCGTCCTCGAGGCGCGCAACCCGGCGAAATCGCTGCGCCTCGGCGGGCAGGACATTGTCTTCGCCTCGGTCGGGGGACCGGCCTATGTGATGGACAACGACCGCGGACGGCGCGACGGGACCTTCGCGGAAATGTGCGATTACATGCGCCTGGTGCAGGATCTGAACGTGCTGCATCAGGAAGGCGGCGGCCCCTTCGAGCCGATGGACCTGCCCGCGCATACCCGCCACCTCGACATCTACCACGCCCAGATCCGGCTTCTCGACAAGTCCTGGCAGACGCAGAGCCTCGGCCGCGCCCGCACCATGGACGGGATCGAGATGGCGGCGATCATGCTGGACACGACCCCCGACGGGCTGGCGGAAAGGCCCGTCCTGATCGGCATCATCAACACCAACTCGCCGCTCCAGCTCGACGGGCCGATGGCGGAGGGCCTGATGACGCTGGCCGCCTGCGGGCAGGTCAACGTCATCACGCCCTTCACGCTTGCCGGCGCGATGGCGCCGGTGACGCTGGCCGGGGCGCTGACCCTGCAGCACGCCGAGGCGCTGGCCGGAATCGTGCTGACACAGATCGTCCGGCCCGGCGTTCCGGTCATGTACGGCGGCTTCACCAGCAACGTGGACATGCGGTCCGGCGCGCCCGCCTTCGGAACGCCGGAATATGTCAAGGCCGCGCAGGCCGGCGGGCAGCTGGCGCGGCACGTCGGCGTGCCCTACCGGTCGTCGAACGTGAACGCCGCCAACGAGGTGGACGCGCAGGCGGCCTGGGAATCGCAGGCGGCGCTGTGGGGGGCGGTGATGGGCGGCGCGCATCTGGTGGAGCACGCCGCCGGCTGGCTGCATGGCGGGCTGACCGCCAGTTTCGAGAAGCTCATCATCGATGCCGAACTCCTTCAGGCGATGACGGAATACATGAAGCCGATCGACACTTCGCCCGCGGCGCTGGCGGTGGACGCGATCGCCGGGGTCGGACCGGGGGGGCACTTCTTCGGGGCCGAGCACACGATGGCGCGCTACGAGACGGCCTTCTACGCGCCGATCCTGGCGGACTGGGACAACCATCCGAGCTGGCTCCTGCGCGGCGGCGTGCAGGCGCGCGAGCGGGCCAACGCGATCTGGAAGCAGATGCTGGCCGAACACAGCGACCCGCCGCTCGATCCCGCGATCGACGAGGCGCTGACGGCCTACGTGGCGCGCCGCAAGGCGGAGGGCGGCGCGCCGATGAACTGAGGCCGCGGCGGACGGCGCAGGCGGCGCGGTCAGGCGAGCGCCGCGAGCGCCGCGGCGAGGATGCGTTCGGGCGGCTCGCGCAGGTCGAGGTCGAGATGGTCCTCGTCCGCGCCCGGCGGCTCGAGCGCCGCGAACTGGCTGGCGAGCAGGGCGGGCGGCATGAAATGGTCTGTCCGCGCCGCCATGCGGCCGGCGATCACCTCTTCCGGCCCGGCGAGGTGCAGGAACAGGACCGGGCCGCCGGCGCCGGCCCGGATCGCATCGCGGTAGCGCCGCTTCAGCGCCGAACATGCGACGATGACGGGATGGGGCGGCTGGGCAAGCGCCGCGCCCACGCGGGCAAGCCAGGGGGCGCGGTCGGCGTCGGTCAGGGGCGTTCCGCCCGCCATCTTGCGCACCGCCGCGGGCGAATGCAGGCTGTCGGCATCGACGAAGCGGGCGCCGAGGCGCAGGGCCAGATCGCGGCCGATCAGGCTTTTCCCGGCGCCCGAGACGCCCATCACCACGATCCGGTCGCGGGTCATACGGTCGCCGTCACGCCGCCGTCCACGTAGAGCACGTGCCCGGTGACGAAGCTTGCCGCGTCGGAGGCGAGGAACACCGCCGCGCCGCCGAGTTCGTCAAGCTCGCCCCAGCGGCCGAGCGGCGTGCGCCGTTCGAGCCAGGCGCAGAAGTCCGGGTCGGCCTGGAGGGCGGCGTTGAGCTCGGTGCGGAAATAGCCCGGCGCGATCGCGTTGCAGGTGATGCCGTAGCGCGACCAGTCCGCCGCCATGCCCTTGGTCAGGTTGCCGACCGCGCCCTTGCTGGCGGTGTAGGGCGCGATGTTGTGGCGCGCCAGCATGGTCTGCACCGAGGCGATGTTGATGATGCGCCCGCGGCGGCGGGCGATCATGTGGCGGGCGCAGGCCTGACCGACATTGAAGACCGAGCCGACATTGGTGGCCATCAGGCGGGCGAATTCCTCGGCGGGAAAGTCCTCGAGCGGGGCGCGGTGCTGGACGCCGGCATTGTTGACGAGGATGTCGATCGGCCCGGTCGCGGCCTCGAACCCGTCGATGGCCGCGCGCGCGGCGGCGTGGTCGGTGACATCGAAGGGCAGGGTGGCCGCGCCGGGGATGCCGGCGGCGGCGCGCGCGAGGCTGGCGGCGTCGCGCCCGTTCAGCACGACCGCCGCCCCGGCGCCGGCGAGCGCCCGCGCCAGCGCGAGCCCGATGCCGCGCGAGGCCCCGGTGACGAGCGCGCGCCGTCCCGTCAGGTCGAAGGACGGAGCGGTCATGCGGCCCTCAGACGAAGCGGTTCCAGAGGTTTTCCAGCCGTTCCTGCCGGCCCGAGCGGGGCCTCGGGTTGATGTTCTCGGCCAGCACCCTTGCGGCGATGTCCTCGAGGCTGTCGGTTTCGAGCATCCGCCGGGCCGCCGGGCTGTCCCAGCCGGCATAGCGTTCGGCGCGCGCCCGTTCGAGCGCGCCGTCCTCAAGCAGCGCCGCCGCCGCCTTGAGCGCCCGGGCGCAGACATCCATCGCGCCGGCATGGGCAAGGACAAGATCTTCCGGATCAAGGCTCTGGCGGCGGATCTTCGCGTCGAAGTTGGTGCCGCCGGTGGTGAAGCCGCCGGCCCGCAGCACCTCGTAATAGGCGCGCGCCATCTCCGGCACGCTGTCGGGGAACTGGTCGGTATCCCAGCCCGACTGGTAGTCGTTGCGGTTCATGTCGATCGAGCCGAAGATGCCGAGCGACGCGGCGAGCGCGAGTTCGTGCTCGAAGGAATGGCCGGCCAGGATCGCGTGGCCCTGCTCGATGTTGACCTTCACCTCCTTCTCGAGCCCGAAGTCCTTGAGGAAGCCGTAGACGGTGGCGACGTCGTAGTCGTACTGGTGCTTGGAGGGTTCCTGCGGCTTGGGCTCGATCAGGATCGTGCCCTTGAAGCCGATGCGGTGCTTGTAGTCCACGACGAGCTGGAGGAAGCGCCCGGCCTGCCGCCGCTCGCGGGCAAGATCGGTGTTGAGCAGCGTCTCGTAGCCCTCGCGCCCGCCCCAGAGGACGTAGTTCTGCCCGCCGAGCCGGTGGGTGGCGTCCATGCAGGACTTCACCGTCGCCGCGGCATAGGCGAAGACGTCCGGGTCGGGGTTGGTGGCCGCGCCCGCCATCCAGCGCCGGTGGCTGAACAGGTTGGCCGTGCCCCAGAGCAGCCGCGCCCTGTGGCGCGACTGCTTTTCCTCAAGGTAGTCAACGATTTCGTTGAGGTTCCTGAGGCTCTCCGCGAAGGCCGCGCCCTCGGGCCGCGCATCGGCGTCGTGGAAGCACCAGAAGGGCACGCCGAGGATGTCGAAGAGCTCGAAGGCGGCGTCGGCCTTGAGCCGGGCATGGTCCATCGTGTCGCCGAACCAGGGGCGCTCGAAGGTCGGCCCGCCGAAGGGGTCGCCGCCCTGCCAGGCGAAGGAATGCCAGTAGGCGACGGCGAAGCGGAGGTGATCCTCCATGCGCCGGCCCATGACGACCTCGTCGGGGTTGTAGTGGCGGAAGGCGAACTCGTTCGGGCTGTCGGGGCCCTCGTAGCGGAGCGGGGCGATGCCCCTGAAGAAGTCGGTCATGTGGTTGTCCTCAGGTCAGGCCCCTGATCGCGTCACGGGCGGCTTGGAAACGGGCGTGTCCGGCATCGAAGGCGTCGGCGAGGGCGGCGTCGGGTTCGATGCTGCGGGCGATCGCGGGCATGGTGGCGATCTCGGCTCCCGCCCCGGTCGCGGCCATCATGCCCAGCCGCGCCGCCCCGAAGGCGCCGCCGAAATCGCCGGCGACCGGCACCGAGACCGGCGTGCCGAGCGCGGTGGCGATGGCCTGGAGCCAGTAGTCCGACCGCGACCCGCCGCCGACGGCGAGCAGGCGGTCGATCCGGGTTCCGGTGGCGGCAAGCGCGTCGCGGCAGTCGCGGACGGCGAAGGCCACGCCTTCGAGCACCGCGCGGGTGGCGGCATCGCGGTCGGTGGCGTGTTCGAGCCCGATGAAGGCGCCGCGCACGGCGGCGTCGTTGAGCGGCGTGCGTTCGCCGCCGAGATAGGGCAGGAAGCGCGTCCGCCCCGGCGCGCGCAGCGGGCCGAGGCCGGCGGTCAGCCGCGCCGCATCCGCCCCGAGCAGGCGCGCGTACCAGTTGAGCGCGTCGGTCGCGGCGAGGATCACCCCCATCTGGTGCCAGGTGCCGGGCAGGGCATGGCAGAAGGTGTGGACGGCGGTGGCGGGGTCGGGGCGGTAGCCGTCGCTGGCGGCGAAGAGCACACCCGAGGTGCCGAGCGAGACGAAGGCCTGTCCGGCCCGCACCACGCCGACGCCGATGCCGGAGGCCGCGTTGTCGCCGCCGCCGCCGGCGACCGGCGTTCCGGCGCGCAGCCCGAAGCGCGCGGCGATCTCGGGGCGGACCGATCCCGAGACCTCGGACCCCTCGACGAGGCGCGGCATGTGCGACCGGCCGAGGCCGGTGGCGGCGAGCAGCTCGTCGGACCAGTCGCGGGCGCCGGTGTCGAGCCAGCTTGTTCCCGCCGCATCGGACATCTCGGCGACATGTTCGCCGGTCAGCCAGAGGCGGAGATAGTCCTTGGGCAGCAGGACCTTCGCCACCCGCCGGAAGACCTGCGGCTCGTGCGCGGCGATCCAGACCAGCTTGGGCGCGGTGAAGCCGGGGAACACGATGTTGCCGGTGAGCGCGCGGAAGCGCGGGTCGGCATCCAGCGCGGCGGCCTCGGCATGGCTGCGGGTGTCGTTCCACAGGATGCAGGGGCGCAGCACGTCGCCGGCGGCATCGAGCAGCGTCGCCCCGTGCATCTGCCCGGACAGGCCGATGCCCGCCACGGCGGGAAGCTGCGGACGCAGCTGCGCAAGCACCGATTCGGCGGCCGCGATCCAGTCGGCGGGCGACTGTTCCGACCAGCCGTCGGCCGGACGCGAGACGGCAAGCGGGGCGGTCGCCTCGGCGACGACCTTCTGGGCCTCGTCGATGAGGACGGCCTTGAGGCCCGACGTGCCGAGATCGAGCCCGAGGAACATGTCAGAGGACCGCTTCCTTTTCCTTCTGCGTGAGCTGGTCGGGCCGCTTGCCGAGGATGATCATGGCGAGGATGTCGTCCTCGCTGACCTCGTCCACCTTCACGATGCCGACGAGCTGCCCGTTCTTCATCACCGCGGCGCGGTCGCAGAGCTTCTTCACCGAATGGACGTCGTGGTCGATGAGGAAGATGCCGAGGCCCTGCCGCTTCAGTTCGCGGATCAGGTCGGCGACCATCTGAGTCTCGTGCGGGCCGAGCGCCGCGGTCGGTTCGTCCATGATGAGGATGCGCGCGTTGAACAGGATCGCGCGCGCGATCGCGACCGACTGGCGCTGCCCGCCCGAGAGGGATTTCGCCGGTTCCTTGAAGCGCTTGAAGTTCGGATTGAGGCGGCCCATGACCTTGCGGGCCTCGGCCTCCATCGCGACATCGTCGAGCGTGCCCCAGCGGGTGCGCAGTTCGCGCCCGAGGAACAGATTGGCGGCGGCATCGACGTTGTCGGCCAGGGCGAGGGCCTGGTAGATCGTCTCGATCCCCAGCGCCTTGGCGTCGCGCGGGTTGTTGATCTGCACTTCCTCGCCGTTGATGAGGATCTGCCCGCTGTCGCGGCGGTAGGCGCCGGAGAGGCACTTGATCAGCGTGGACTTGCCCGCGCCGTTGTGGCCGAGCAGGCCGACGACCTCGCCGGGGTAGAGGTCCACGGTGACGTTGTCCACGGCCTTGATGCCGCCGAAGGCGATCGAGATGTTGCGCAGTTCGACAAGGGGTGTGGCCATGGCGGGTCCCTCACTTGATCCGGCGGCGGTAGATCTGATCGACGAAGACGGCGATCACCAGGACCGAGCCGACGACGATGTCCTGGAAGGCGGCGGGCAGGTTGAGAAGCTGCATCCCCGACTGGATCGACTGCATGGTGAGCGCGCCGAGCAGCGCGCCATAGACGGTGCCGACGCCGCCGGCGAGCGAGGTGCCCCCGATCACCGCGGCCGCGATGACGTAAAGCTCGTTCGACTGGCCGAGCGCGTTCGTCGCCGCGTCGAGCCGGGCCGAGGCGATGATCGCCGAGAGGCCGACGAGGAAGCCCATCAGGGCGAAGACCTTGACCGTCACCAGGCGGGTGTTGATGCCGGCGAGCTGCGCCGCCTCGGGGTTGCCGCCGATCGCATAGACGTAGCGGCCGAAGCGCGTGCGCCCGGCGATGAAGGTCATCACCCCGCCCACGATCAGCGCGATCAGGACCGGCGCGGCGTAGCCGGTGTAGTAGATGAGCCCGTCGGTGCAGCGGACGATCGCCTCGCCGGCGCGGCAGATCGCGGCCCCGGCCTTGTCCTCCACCCCTTCCGGGATCGGGACGTTGTTGGCGGTGGCATACTGCTCGATCAGCTTGAAGGGCCAGGGATAGGAGGTCACGACCCAGGTCGTGCCGAGGACCGCGGCGCTGCCGATCGCGGCGAGCGTCACCTCGGCCCAGATCGGGCGCAGGGGAAAGCCGAAGCGGCGGCGCTGGTTGCGGCCGCTGACAAGCGCAAGGACGATCGCCGCGCAGGCCACGAGGCCGAGCGTCCAGCTCCAGAACGGGCCGAGCCAGCCTTCGGGCACGCCGCCGCCGACGATCTTGAAGGTCTTGTCCATCGGCGCCACCGTCTCGCCGCTGGCGAGGAGGAAGGCGATGCCCTTGTAGGCGATCAGGCCGCCGAGGGTGACGATGAAGGAGGGGATCTGGAGATAGGCGGTGAGGTAGCCGTTGAAGGCGCCGACCAGCGTGCCGGCGAGCAGGCAGGCGGCCATGGCGATGATCCAGATCGCCGGGTGGCCGACGCCGAGCGCGGGGCCGAGGTGATAGACCTGGAGCACGGCGCCGAACACCGCCACCATGCTGAGCATCGAGCCGACCGAGAGGTCGATCTCGCGCATCACGATCACCAGCACCATGCCGGTTGTCATCACCGCGATCGAGGCGGTCTGGACGAGCAGCGTCCACAGGTTCCGGGGCGTCAGGAAGGCGCCGCCGAAGAGGCCCTCGTTGGGCCGCAGGAGGCCGCTCCAGACGTCGAAGACGACCCAGATGACCAGCATCGCGCCGACCATGCCGAGGATGCGGGTGTCAAGCTCGGTCGCCCTGAAGAAGGCCTTGACCGGGTTCTCGCGCCGGGCCTCCGGTCCGCTGCCGCCCTGTTCCGTTATCGTCGCCATGCGCCCCTCTCCCCCGACCGGGTGCCGCCATCGCGGCCGGGCCGCCCCCGCGCCCGCCGCCGCAGAGAAAGCGCGCCGCTTCCTGCGAAGGGCGCGCTTCCGTTCAGACTGTCATGTCCGACCGCAGTCCACGGTCAGCCGCAGACATCGACCGTACCGGCGGGCACGCCGGCGCAGACCTCTTCCTTGGTGATCCAGCCGCCGTCGATGACGTCGCTGAGGTTGGCGCGGGTGATCGGGTTCGGCTCGATCAGGATCGCGTTCATCTCGACGCCCTTCTTGCCGCCGGAGAACTTGCCGACGCCGGGAAGCTCTTCCATCGGGGTGCCGTTGGCCATGGCGACGGCGGCCTCGGCGGCGAGCTTGCCGAGCACGCGGCTGTCCTTCCAGACCGAGACGAGCTGGGTGCCGAGCGCGACGCGGTTCAGCGCCGCCTTGTCACCGTCCTGGCCGGTGACCGGGACCGTCCCGGCGAGGCCCTGCGCGGTCAGCGCCGCGACCACGCCCGAGGCCATGCCGTCGTTCTCGGAGATGACGGCGTCGATCTTGTTGTCGTTGGCCGTCAGGCACTGTTCCATCGCCTTCTGGGCGTTGTCGGGCTTCCAGCCGTCGACGAAGGTCTCGCAGACGTTCTTGATCGCGCCCGAGTCGATCTGGGGCTGGAGCACCTCCATGATGCCCTGGAACAGGAAGGTGGCGTTCGGGTCGCCCTTGTCGCCCTTGATGAAGGCGAAATTGCCGTCCTGGCGGCCCTTCTCGAGCATCGTCTTGGCCATCAGGCGGCCGACGCCGACGTTGTCGAAGGTGATGTAGAGCGCGTTCGGATCCTCGAACTGCACGTCATAGGCGATCGCCTTGATGCCGGCGTCGTTGATCGCCTGGATCGAGGGCAGGATCGCGTCGCTGTCGAAGGCGACGACCATGATGACGTCCACGCCCTGCGAGATCAGGCTCTCGATGTCGGCGGCCTGCTTCTGCGCCGAGCCCTGGGCATCGGTCGAGATGTACTTGTCTCCCGCCGCCTCGACGACCGCCTTGATCGCCGCTTCGTCGGTCTTCCACCGCTCTTCCTGGAACGTCTTCCAGGAGACGGCGATGGTCTTGCCCTCGGCGTTCACCGAGGTCGCGAGGCCGGCCGCGATCATCGCGGCGGCAACAATAGCCTTGTGCATGTAGTACCTCCCACGGATGGGCCTTGCAGACGGCCCTCGTCGACGGATTCGCCGCCGCAAGGGAAACCTGACCGGAATATTTTTAGTTGTCAAATTAAAAACGGAGGCGCAGACTTGAGAAACCCGGTCGGACCACACGGGCGGATTGCTGCAGTGCGGCGCCACTCGGGTTCGGGCGGCGATTTAATTCGGGAGCCGAAAGAATGGACGGCCCGGACGGCAGGCACCTCGCGGGGGCGGAGGGCGAGTTCCGCGGCTGCGGCCCGATGATCCCGCCGCTGTCGGAAACCACGCGCCCGCTGCGCCAGCAGGTGTTCGAACGGGTGCGCGCCGCCGGCCTGATGCCGCGCGTCCAGATCGCCAAGGAACTCTCGGTCAGCCCGGCGACTGTGACGACGCTGACCTCGGAGCTGATCGAGGCGGGGCTTCTGGTCGAGATCGCGGCGCCGCGCGACGGCGAGGGCGGGCGCGGGCGCCCGGCAGTGGCGCTGGGGGTGCGGGCCGACGCGCATCTCGTCGCCGGGATCAAGCTGTCGGACCGCGAGCATACGGCGGTGATCGTCGATTTCGCCGGCAACCTGATCGCCGACGAGGCCGTGCCGCGCCGGCCGGACGCGCTGGGTCTCGATCACCTCGTCGAGGCGACGGCGGCGCTTCTGGACCGGGTCTGCCGCCGCGCCGGGATCGGGCGCGACAGGCTGTCGGCCGTGGGGCTGGCCGTGCCCGGCTTCGTGGACAGCGTGGCCGGGGTCGTGCACTGGTCGTCGGTCCTGCGCGGCGCGCAGGTGCCGCTGGCGCGGGTGATCGCCGAGCGCGTCGGGCTGCCGGTGCATCTGGACAACGATGCCAACCTGGTGACGCTGGCCGAACTGTGGTTCGGGGCGGGGCGGACGCTGTCGGACTTTGCCGTCGTCACCATCGAGCACGGCGTCGGCATGGGTTTCGTCATCAACCACCGCATCTACCGCGGCGGGCGCGGGATCGGGCTGGAGCTTGGCCACATCAAGGTGCAGCTCGACGGCGCGCTCTGCCGCTGCGGCCAGCGCGGCTGTCTGGAGGCCTATGTCGCCGACTACGCGCTGGTGCGCGAGGCGACGACGGCGCTGAACTGGACGGGCCGCGAGCAGCAGGACGTCAACGCGGTGCTGGAAAGCCTTTACGACCATGCCAAGGCCGGCAACCAGGCGGCGCGGTCGATCTTCCACCGGGCCGGGCGCTATCTGGCGCTGGGCCTTGCCAATGTCACCAACCTTCTCGACCCCGAACTCATCATCCTGTCGGGCGAGCGGATGCGCTACGACTATCTCTATGCCGGCGAGACGCTGGCCGAGATGAAGTCGCTGATGCTGGAGACCGGGCGCCCGCCGCCGCGGATCGAGATCCATGCCTGGGGCGACCTGCTGTGGGCGCACGGGGCGGCGGCGCTGGCGCTGAACGAGGTGACGGAGGGGCTGCTCGGCGCCGGGCGCGAGGCCGCCTGAGGGGCGCGGCAGGACGGGCGCGGTTTGACGCGCCGGCCCGCCCTTCCTATCGTCGCGGCAAGCGGAACCGATGGGGGAGGATGCGGCATGGCAGGGCGTCTGGCGGGCAAGGTGGCGATCATCTCGGGCGGCGCGACGGGGATGGGGGGTGCGGCCTCGGACCTGTTCGCCGCCGAGGGGGCGAAGGTGGCGATCATCGACCGCAACCTCCAGGCCGCCGAGGAGCGCGCCCACCGGATCGAACAGGCGGGCGGCAGGGCCGTGGCGATCGCGGCCGACGTGGCGAAGGCCGACGAGGTGGCGGCCGCGGTGGCCGCGGCGGAGCGCGCGCAGGGGCCGGCCAACGTGCTGTTCAACCATGCCGGCACGATCGTCATCAAGCCGTTCCTGGAAACCACCGAGGAGGACTGGGACTGGCTGCACGCGGTCAACGTCAAGTCAATGTTCCTGATGACAAGGGCCGTGCTGCCGGGGATGATCGCGCAGGGCGGGGGGAGCATCGTCTGCACCTCGTCGATCTCGGCCGTCGCGGGCACGCCGATGGAGGTGCTTTACGACACCACCAAGGGCGCGGTGCACATGTTCGCGCGCGCCATCGCGGTGGAGTTCCGCGACCGCGGCATCCGCTGCAACGCGGTCTGCCCCGGTTTCATCGAGACGCCGCACGGCCTGCGCGAGGTGCGCGAGCTTCAGGCGCTGGGCGTCGATGTCTCGGAGGCGGCGATCCGGGCGGCACAGGGCCGGATCGGGCGGCCGGAGGAGGTGGCGGCGGCGGCGCTGTTCCTGGCCTCGGACGAGGCGAGCTTCGTCAACGGCGCGCATCTGTTCGTGGACAACGCCTTCACCGCGATCTGAGCGGCGGCCGGGCGGGTGGCGGGCCGTCAGCCCTCGGCGGTGACGGCGGCGGCGAAGTTCTCGAAGAACTGGGCGGAGAGCTTGCGCGCGGTGCCGCCGACGAGGCGGTTGCCGAGCTGGGCGAGCTTGCCGCCGACATCGGCGCTGGCCCGGTAGGCAAGCCGCGTGCCGCCCTCCTCCTCGGCGAGCGTGACCTCGGCGCCGCCGCGGGCAAAGCCGGCGACCCCGCCGCTGCCTTCGCCGGTGAGGCCGAAGCGGGCCGGCGCGCCCTCTGGATCGAGCGTGACGGTGCCCCGGAAGCGCGCCTTCACCGGCCCGATCCTGAGCACGACGGTGGCGTCGAGCGTGGTGTCGGAGGTGTGCTCGATCGCCTCGCAGCCGGGGATCGAAGCCTTGAGCACGGCGGGATCGAGCAGCGCGGCATAGACCCTCTCGCGCGGGGCGGGGATCAGGATCTCGTCGCTCATCTCGATGGCCATGGCGCGCCCCGTTCTGCCGCTGCCAGAATTCCCAATCCGGTCCGCCGTTGCAAGGCGCCCGTGCCGTCCGCGCCGCGGTGCCGGGCGCCGATGGCACGGCGGCGGCATCGCGATGTCGCAAAGGGCTTGGCGGGGCGGATGCGGGCACCCTATGGCTTGGCACGCACGCGCGGAGGCGGGCAGGGGCGGGACGTGGCGGACTGGGACTATATCATCGTCGGGGCCGGTTCGGCGGGGTGCGTCCTGGCCGAGAGGCTGACGCTGTCGGGGCGGCACCGGGTTCTGGTGCTGGAGGCGGGCGGCAGCGACCGGCGGTTCTTCGTCAGGATGCCGCTCGGCTATGGCAAGCTGTTCTACGATCCGGCGGTCAACTGGCTTTACCGCACCGAGCCCGATCCCGGCCTCAACGGCCAGCAGGACCACTGGCCGCGCGGCAAGATCCTCGGCGGGTCGTCCTCGATCAACGCGATGGTGTGGATCCGCGGCCATGCCAGCGACTACGACGACTGGGAGCGGGCCGGGAACCCGGGCTGGGGCTGGGCGGACGTGCTGCCCGCCTACCGGGCGATCGAGGACAACGAGGCCGGCGGCAGCGACCTGCGCGGCAGCGGCGGGCCGCTTTTCATCGCGCGCAACGACGGCGGCCTGCACCCGCTGGTCGCCGCCGCCTTCCGGGCGGCCGAGGCGGCGGGCCTGCCCTACAACCCCGATTTCAACGGCCCCGTGCAGGAGGGCGTCGGACCCTATCAGCTGACGGTCAGGGGCGGGGCGCGCAACTCGGCGGCGCGCGCCTTCCTGCGGCCGGCGATGCGGCGGGCGAACCTTGCGGTGGAGACGCAGGCGCATGTGACGCGCATCCTCTTCGAGGGGCGGCGGGCGGTGGGGGTCGAATACCGGCAGGGCGGGGCGCTGCGGCAGGCGCGGGCGGGCGAGGTGATCGTCGCCGGCGGGGCGGTCAACAGCCCGCAGCTCCTGATGCTGTCCGGGATCGGCCCGGCGGCGCATCTGCGCGGGTTCGGGATCGCGCCGGTCGCCGACCAGCCGAATGTCGGGCGCCATCTCAGCGACCATCAGGGGCTGAACTGCACCTGGCGGATGAAGGCGCCGACCTACAACGACGTGCTGCGCCCGTGGTGGGGCAAGCTGCGCGTCGGGCTGGAATACCTCTTGCTCGGCCGCGGCCCGCTGGCACGGTCGATCAACGCCGGCGGCGGGTTCTTCCGCACCGATCCGTCGCTCGCGCGCCCGAACATGCAGCTTTACGTGCAGGCCTTCTCGACCCTGCTGCCGCGGCCGGGCGAGCGCCCGGTGCTGAACCCCGATCCGTTCTCGGGCTTCTCGCTCGGCCTGTCGAACTGCCGGCCGACCTCGCGCGGGGAGATCACGCTGAAGTCGGCCGACCCGTTCGAGCATCCGCGGATCGTCGCCAACGCCTATTCGACCGAGCACGACGTGGCCGAGATGCTGGCGGCGGTGAAGATGCTGCGCCGGATCGCCGCGCAGGAGCCCTTCGCGTCGCTGGTGGCCGAGGAGCTGCGGCCCGGCCCGCAGGTGCAGACCGATGCCGAACTGATCGACGATTTCCGCCAGCGCTCGGGGACGGTCTATCACCCGTCCTGCACCTGCCGGATGGGCCCCGATCCGGCGACCTCGGTGGTGGATGCGGACCTGAGGGTGCATGGGGTCGGGGGCCTGCGCGTCTGCGATGCGAGCGTCTTCCCGACGCTGCCGGGCGGCAACACCAACGCCCCGGCGATCCTCGTCGGCTGGATGGGCGCCGCGCGCATCCTGCGCGACGCCTGATCGCGGGAAGGGTCAGGCGTCGAGCGCGACCCAGACCGGCACGTGGTCCGAGGGCTTCTCGCGCCCGCGCACGGCCTTGTCGATGCCGGCCCCGGTCATGCGGTCGGCCGCCTGCGGGCTGAGCAGCAGGTGGTCGATGCGGATGCCGTTGTTGCGTTCCCAGGCGGCCTTCTGGAAATCCCAGAAGCTGTAGTGGCCGGGGCGCGGCTCGACGGTGCGGAAGGCGTCGGTCCAGCCCTGGTGGAGGATGCGGCGGAAGGCGGCGCGGGTCTCGGGCAGGAAGAGCGCGTCCTCGGCCCAGGCCTCGGGGCGCGCGGCATCCTCGGCCTGGGGGATGACGTTCCAGTCGCCGCCGAGGACGACCGCCTCCTCGGTCGCCAGGAGCTCGGCCGCGCGGGCGCGCAGGCGGTCCATCCAGGCGAGCTTGTAGTCGTATTTCGGGCCGGGCGCGGGATTGCCGTTCGGCAGGTAGAGACAGCAGAGGCGCAGCGCCGCCTTGCCGGTGACGGTCGCCTCGATCCAGCGCGCCTGTTCGTCGCCGTCATCGCCCGGCAGGCCGCGTTCGACGTCCTCGAGCGGCAGCCGCGACAGGATTGCGACGCCGTTGAAGGACTTCTGCCCGTGGGTCTCGACGAACCAGCCCCTGTCCTCGAACACGGCGCGGGGGAAGCCGTCGTCGGGCGACTTGATCTCCTGCAGGAGGACGGCATCGGGTTCGGCCTCGGCCAGCCATTCGAGGAGCGCGCCCTCGCGCGCCCTGATGCCGTTGATGTTGAAGGTGGCGATCTTCATGGCGCCACCATGGCCGCGGACGGCAGGCAGCGCAAGTCAGGCGGCGGTGGCGCGCGGCGGGCGGATCGCGTCGAGCCAGACGAGATCGAGCCGGTCGAGTTCGCGCGGATCGAAGCGGGACGTGTCCTCCCAGTAGCGGCCGGAGGGGACGAGGTAGCCGAGGCTCGCCTCGCGGCGCAGCGCCGTCTCGGCGGCGCAGGCGCGCAGGGGCGGGGGGAGAACGGCAGGAAGACCCTCCGGCGTGGCGCGCGGAAAGAGGAGCCGCGAGGGCCGCGCCGAGAGGTTGACGACGGCCGTTCCCGCGCGCGCCGCCAGCGCCATGAGGCGGGCCGACTTCGCCTCGAGCGAGCGCAAGGTTATGTCCGCGCGCAGCGGGTCGGGATCGCCGGTGCCGTAGAAATGCGTCCGGCCGGTCGCGGGATAGACCATGTCGCAGCCGAAATAGGCGATGACGCGCGGGCGGTAATGGTGCAGCACCCAGTAGCCGGCGGTGAAGGCCATCGTCGCACCGGCATAGACGAAGCCGCCGAAGGCGTTCTGCGCGGGGACGAAATCGGCCTCGGTCACGATCCGCTGGCCGGGTCCGGGCGAGGCGGGCAGGCGGTCGGGCGGGAAGTCCCAGGGGTGGATCAGGTCGTCCCAGTCCGGCCGCACCCGCCAGGCGTTGTTGATCGCGACGATGCGGCCGAAGGCCGCGCGCGGAAAGGCCGCGGCGGCGGTCGCATCGGGGGCCGAGCCGAGGATGAGGACCGAGTCCATCGCGCGCACTTCCTGACGGGTCGGTGATCCTAGGCCGCACCGGCCGCCGGGCAAGGGGGCCGCCGGCCGCGGGGTGGGGAAAACCGGTATAGGCGGGGGCGATGCCCGAAAGCTAGGCTTTGCGCCGTATCCAAGTCCGACATTCCGTTTCCCCATTGCCGCCGCCCCCGGCGGATCAGGATGTTCAGATGCCAGTGTGGACCTCACTGCCTGCCGCCGCGGCGCATGCCGTCACCGCCGCCGCGACCGCCAAGGCCGCCCCCTTCGCCCTCGCCGCCATGATCGCCCTGGCGGGCCCGATCGCCCACGCCGGTCCCGCCGGTGCCGAGACCGGCGCCGCGCCCGGCATCTACGGCCCGTCCTGCCGGATGGCCTCGTGCTGGGCCGTCGTCATCGACGGCGCCGGACAGGCGACCGTCGTGCGCGCCCGCAGCGCGCGCCGCACCGAGGCGCTGGCGGCGGAGGTCATGGCCGGGGCGGCGCTGGCGGATTCGCGTCTGGCGCGGGCTGACTTCCGTGCCGGGCCGGCGGCGGCCGGCGCCTGCATCCCGCGGCAGCCGGCGGTCGAGACCGGCCTCTAGGGTCAGATCGAGAAGCTCGTCCCGCAGCCGCAGGACGAGGTGGCGTTCGGGTTCTCGACCACGAAGCGCGCGCCGATCAGCTCCTCGGTGTAGTCGATCACCGCGTTCGACAGGAAAGGCAGGGAGACGCTGTCCACGAGGACCGTCTGGCCCTGGCCTTCGAGCACGAGGTCGTCCTCGGCCGGATCGTCGAGCCGGATGTCGTACTGGAAGCCGGAACAGCCACCGCCCTCGACCGCGACGCGCAGCGCCTTGCGGGTTCCGGTCGCGGCGTTGATCTCGGCGAGCCGCGCGAAGGCGCGGGGGGTGACCCTGGGCGGAAGCGTCATGTCCATGGCAAGGAATCCTGTGCGGATGCTGCCGGCATCATATATGAAGGCGGAAAATCGGGACAAGAACCGGCCAGATGACGCTCGCCCCCTATGCCTGCCATCCGGAGGACAGCCGGGGCCGGCAATACCCCGAGGCGCTTTCGACCTTCCGCACCGCGTTCCAGCGCGACCGGGACCGGATCATCCATTCCTCGGCCTTCCGGCGGCTGAAGCACAAGACGCAGGTCTTCGTCGAGCACGAGGGCGACTACTACCGCACGCGGCTGACGCACACGATCGAGGTGGCGCAGGTCGCCCGCACGATCGCGGGGCATCTGGGGCTGAACGTGGAACTGGCCGAGGCGGTGGCGCTGGCGCACGACCTCGGCCACCCGCCCTTCGGCCATACCGGCGAGGAGGCGCTTGCCGACCTGATGCGGCCCTATGGCGGGTTCGACCACAACGCGCAGGCGCTGCGCATCGTCACCTCGCTGGAGCGGCACTATGCGGGCTTTGACGGGCTGAACCTGACCTGGGAGACGCTCGAGGGCATCGCCAAGCACAACGGGCCGGTCTGGGGACCCCACGCGCAGGGCCCCCATGCGGTGGCCGGCCCGGAGGCGATGCCCTATGCGCTGGCCGAGGTGAACGCGGCCTTCGACCTCGAACTGACGACCTTCGCCAGCGCCGAGGCGCAGGTCGCCGCGGTGGCCGACGATGTCGCCTACAACCACCACGACCTGCATGACGGCCTGCGGGCAGGGCTGTTCACCGAGGCCGACCTGATGGAGCTTCCGGTGACGGGACCGGCCTTTGCCGAGGTGGACCGCCTGTGGCCCGGGCTCGACCCGGCGCGGCGGCGGCACGAGGCGCTGCGGCGCGTCTTCGGCGTGATGGTCGAGGACGTGATCACCGTGGCCGAGCAGCGGCTGGCGGCGGCGCGTCCCGCCTCGGCGCAGGCGATCCGGGCGATGGAGGGGCCGATCATCCGCTTCTCGAAGCCGCTGTTCCAGAACCTGAAGGCGATCAAGTCCTTCCTCTTCGCGCGCATGTACCGCGCCCCGGCGGTGGTGGCCGAGCGCGCGCGGGTGACGCGGATCGTGCGCGATCTCTTTCCGCTCTACCTCTCCGATCCGGCGCTGCTGCCGGCGGAATGGCGCGCCGACGTGGCGCGGGCGCGCGACGAGACGGCGCTGGCGCGCGTGGTGCTGGACTACGTGGCGGGGATGACGGACCGCTTCGCGATCCAGGAACATGCGCGGCTCTGCGGCGGCGGGGCGGCCGGCGGCGCCGCGGGCTGACGGCGCCATTCCGGGCGGGGGCGGCGCGCGGGCGGTCCCTCAGGCCGGTTCCGCCTCTGCCTCCGAATCCGCCGCCGCGACGAGGCGGAGTTCGCCCTCCTCCTCCAGACGGCGGATCGCCGCCACGACCTCGGTCATCGCCGCCTCGGCATCGCGGGCGCCGACCTTGCCGAGCGCCTCGATCTCGTCGCGGAGCGACTGGGCCATGCGCTGGGAGATGTTGGCGAGGATGTAGGCGGCGGCCTCGGCCTCGGCGCCCGCGGCCCCGGCGAGCGCCCGCAGCAGGACCGGCTGGTCCACCGCGCGCAGGATGCGCGGCACGTCGCGCGGGGCGATCCGGGCGGGGATGTCGGCGAAGGTGAAGATCGCCTTGCGGACCTCGGCGGCGAAGTCGGCGTCGGTCTCGGTCAGGCCGTCGAGCACGCTGTCGCGCGTCGCCGCGCGGGAGACGTTCAGGATCGCCCCGATGCGCTGGACGGGGCCGGTCTCGAAGGCCTTCGGGCGCACCTCGGAGAGCCGCGCGGCAAGCGCGCGCCCGATCCGCTCGACGACGCCGGGGGGCGTGGCCGCGGTCAGCGAGACGGCATGGGCGACGGCGCGCGCCCGCGGACCCGGCATCCGGCCGATCAGGTCGGCGGCGAGCGGGACGGGCAGCTTCGACAGGATGATCGCGGCGACCTCGACGCTTTCGCCGGCGATTGCGGCGGCGAGCCGTTCGGCCGGGACCGCGCCGATGTCGCGCCAGGGGTCGCTGCGGGTCTGGCCGATCGCCTCGCGGATCTGGCGCATCACGGATTCGGAGAGGTGTTCCTTGAGCAGCTCCAGCGCGGCGGGCAGGCCGGGCGGGAAGCTGAGGCCGGAGCGTTCGACCTCGGCGCAGAACTCGGCCACCACCGCCGCCGTGGTGGCGGCATCCACCCGCCCCATGCGGCCGAGCTGGACGACGAGGCGGTGCTGGTCCGGTTCGGGCAGGTCGGCAAGCGGCAGGTCGGCGCCTTCGCCGGCGAGGACGCCGACGATGATGGCGGCCTTCTCGATCCCGGACAGCGCCGCCGCCGGGCGTTCGGAGAACAGAAGCGACGCTGGCATCTGGTCGGCGGCGGTGGCGGCGGCCCTCACGGTCGGTCCTGCGCTGGCGGATGTCCCGGTTTCGGTGCCCGGGCGTAGCACGGCGTGGTTAAGCGCGGCTTAGCCGCGGCCCCGGCGCCGGGCCGGGCAGGGCGGGCCGCAGAAAGTAACAGGGGCAGCCGTGGCTGCCCCGCACTCGCTCCCGGAACTCCGGTGTTCGGAGGTGCCCCCTCCGGTCCTGCGCGCGTCAGCTTCCGACGGTCACGCAGCGCTGCGTCTCTGAATCCCAGACCGTGCCCTGGGCACAGGTCAGTGCGGCCTGCTTCTCGGCCCGGTTGCATTCGGCCAGCGCGACGGCGGGAGCAAGGCCCGCGACGACGGCAAGGGCGGCCACGATCGTCTTCATCATCCCGTTCTCCCTGAGGTCCTCGTGCCGGCAAACTGTGCCACCGGCCCCCGCGGCCGGGCAAGCCGCTTTCGTCCGCCCGGCCTTCCGTCACGGACTTGTGTTCGCCCGCCGCCGCGGGGATGCCCGGAATCCGGTCAGTAGCTGACGGTCTGGCCGGTCGCGATCGCCTGGCGCAGCGACCGTTCCGGCCAGCCGCCCGCACCGCCGCGCGCGACGATCTCGTCGAGCTCGAGGCGGGCGAGGTCGATCCGGCCCTGTTCGACGAAGGCCTGGCCGCGGTAGGAGCGGGCGAGCAGGTTGTCGGGATTGAGCTCGAGCGCCCGGGCATACCACATCATGCCCGTCTCGACGTCGCCGGCCTTGCGGCTGAGGAAGCCGCGATAGGTCATCACCCGGTCGGTGTCGCCCTCGGTCATCGCGGCAAGCACGGCAAGGCCCGCCTCGGGACTGCCGTAATAGGCGTATTCGCGGACGGCGCGGAAGCGTTCGTCATCGTTCAGGCTCTGGTCGTCGGGCTTGACGCATTCCTTCTTCTCCTCGTCCCAGACGAGGCCTTCCTCGCAGGTGGTCGTGGTCTCGGTCTTCTGCGGCGGGTCGCTGTCGTCGCCGGAGCCGGCGGACTGCGCGGGGCCGGGCAGGGCGAGCGCCGCGGTCAGGAACAGGGTCGGGATGCCGAAAGTGTGCAAGAGGGACATCGTCGGGGACTCCTCGGGTAAACGACTGCGCCGTGATGACGCAGTGAAGCAGGAAACCATCCCGCAGGGCGATCACGTCTTGATGACGGAACGTAACACGGGCGGACGGCCGCCCGGGGCGGCGCCTTAGCCTTCGCACCGCGCGCGGACCGCGCCGTCAGGCCGGCCCGAAGACGCGCGCGAAGATCGTGTCGACGTGGCGGAAGTGATAGGCCGGATCGAAGAGCGCGGCGAGGTCGGCCGGGGATAGAAGCGCGGCGACCTCGGGGTCGGCGGCCAGTTCGGCGCGGAAGTCCGCGCCCGCCTCCCAGACCTTCATCGCGTTGCGCTGGACCATCGCATAGGCCGACTCGCGGCTGGCGCCCTTCTGCGTCAGCGCGAGGAGCACCCGCTGCGAGTTGTGCAGCCCGCCGAGGCGTTCGAGGTTGCGCGCCATGTTGGCGGGATAGACGACGAGGCCCTCGATCAGCCCGGCCAGGCGATGCAGCGCGAAGTCGAGCGTCACCGTCGCGTCGGGGCCGATCATGCGTTCGACCGAGGAATGCGAGATGTCGCGTTCGTGCCAGAGCGCGACATTCTCGAGCGCCGGGACGACGGCGCTGCGCACCATGCGGGCAAGCCCGCAGAGGTTCTCGCTGAGCACCGGGTTGCGCTTGTGCGGCATCGCCGAGGAGCCCTTCTGGCCGGCGGTGAAGGGTTCCTCGGCCTCGAGCACCTCTGTGCGCTGCATGTGGCGCACCTCGGTCGCGACGTTCTCGACCGAGGCGGCGACGACCGCGAGGGTGGCGAAGTACATCGCGTGCCGGTCGCGCGGGATCACCTGGGTCGAGACCGGCTCGGGCGTCAGGCCCATCTGGCGGCAGACATGCTCCTCCACCCGCGGATCGATGTTGGCGAAGGTGCCGACGGCGCCCGAGATGGCGCCGGTGGCGACCTCGGCCCGGGCGCGTTCCAGACGCTCGCGGGCGCGGGAGAACTCGGCGTAGAAGCGGGCGAAGGTCAGGCCCAGCGTCGTCGGTTCGGCGTGGATGCCGTGGCTGCGGCCGATGCGGGGGGTCAACCGGTGCTCGAAGGCGCGCGCCTTCAGCGCGGCGCGGACGCGGTCGATGCCGGCGATGAGCAGGTCGGCCGCGCGCACGAGCTGGACGTTCAGGCAGGTGTCGAGCACGTCCGACGAGGTCATCCCCTGATGCACGAAGCGCGCCTCGGCGGGCCCCACGATCTCGGCCAGATGGGTGAGAAAGGCGATCACGTCGTGCTTCGTCACCGCCTCGATCGCCTCGATGCGGGCAATGTCGAAGGTGGCGTCGCGCGCCTTCCACAGCGCCTCGGCATTCGCCTTCGGGATCACGCCAAGCGCGGCCTGGGCATCGGAGGCATGGGCCTCGATCTCGAACCAGATGCGGAACCGCGTCTCGGGCGACCAGATGGCGACCATCTCCGGGCGTGAGTAGCGGGGGATCATCGGCCGGTTCCCTTCTGCGGACGGGGGATCGGCCCGGGCAATAGCGGGCGGGCCGGGGCAGGGCAAGCCGGGATCACGGCCGGGCCGGGGCGGCACGGGGCGGCGCGCGGCGCCACGGGGCGGCACGGGCGGCGCCGGGCGGGCCGGCGGCGGGTGCAGGGCCGCGGGCGGAGCGGCTGGCGCGGCGGCGGGCGCGGCGCTATCCTCGATGCCCGGCACGGGGAACCCGGAGGGCAGGCGGGACATGGAAGGCGGGGCGCGGCGTGTCGCTTGGGTGCTGGCGGCGGCGATCCTGCCGGGCCTGCCCGCCGCGGCCGCGCTGGCCGGGGACGGGTGGGAGCCGCTCGACGGCGACGGCATCCGGCGCGCGCTGACCGAGCGGCGGCTCAACTTCGCGGGCGGCGGATGGCAGACCTTCGCCGAGGACGGCGGCACGATGCGGCAGGACGGCGGGCTGACGCGCGGCCGCTGGGAGGTGCGCGGCGACCGTTTCTGCGCCATCTTTCCGCCGGCCGAGGACTGGACCTGCCACGCGGTCGCGCGCAACGCCCAGGCCCGCAGCATCCGCTTCACCGCCGGCGACGGCACCACGACCGAGGGGATCTACAGTGACTGAGCGCAAGGCGGCGCCGGCGGTTCTGGCCGCCCTTGTCCTCGCCCTTCCCGCCGCCGCGGCCGGGGACGACTGGACGCGGCTTTCGACGCCCGAGATCGCGGCGGCGCTGACCGCGCGCAGCATCGTCTTCGACAACGGCGCCCTGCAGGAGTTCCGCGCCGACGGCACGACGAGCTACGACAGCGGATCGGGGCCGGTCGAGGGACGCTGGCGGGTGTCGGACGACGAATACTGCTCGGTCTGGCTCGCCGCC